>Ga0065711_1006302_pt1 | contig 17767 bp, 10 predicted proteins | sample Hoacrofraction12_FD_59098 | JGI IMG/M metagenome (GOLD analysis project Ga0065711, IMG submission 59098) | Hoatzin crop microbial communities from Cojedes, Venezuela - Epithelial fraction 12 v2 (version 2) | ecosystem: Host-associated > Birds > Digestive system > Esophagus > Crop | place...
GAATATCTCCAGAGAAGGAGACTCCACAACCTCCCTGGGCAGCCTGTTCCAGTGCTCTGTCACCCTCAGAGTGAAGAAGTTCTTCCTCATGTTCAGACGGAACTTCCTGTGCTTCAGTTTGTGCCCATTGTCCCTTGTCCTGTCGCTGGGCACCACTGAAAAGGGTCTGGCCCCATACTCTTGACACTCTCCCTTGAGATATTTATAAACATTTATTAGGTCCCCTCACAGCCTTCTCTTCTTCAGGCTAAAGAAGCCCAGCTCCCTTATCCTTTCCTCATAGGACAGATGCTCCAGTCCCCTCACCATCCTCATAGCCCTCTGCTGGACTCTCTCCAGTAGCTCCTCATCTTTCTTGAACTGGGGAGCCCAGAACTGGACACAGTACTCCAGATGGGGCCTCACTAGGGCTGAATAGAGCGGAGAGAGAACCTCCCTTGACCTGCTGGCCACACTCCTCTTGATGCACCCCAGGATCCCACTGGCCTTTTTGGCAACTAGGGCACACTGCTGGCTCATGGTCAACTTGTCGTCCACCAGGACACCCAGGTCCCACTCCACAGAGCTGCTCTGCACCAGGTCCGCCCCAAGCCTTTACTGGTGCATGGGGTTGTTCCTCCCCAGGTGCAGGACCCTGCACTTGCCCTTGTTGAACCTCATCAGGTTCCTCTGCACCCAACTCTCCAGCCTGTCCAGGTCTCGCTGAATGGCAGCGCAGCCTGCTGGTGTATCCACCACTCCTCCCAGTTCAGTATCATCAGAAAACTTGCTGAGGGTGCACTCCAATTCTTCATCCAGGTCATTGATGAAGAAGTTGAACAAGACTGGGCCCAGTGCTGAGCCCTGGGGGACACCACTAGTTACAGGCCTCCAACTAGACTCTGTGCCGCTGATGACAACCCTCTGAGTTCAGCCATTCAGCCAGTTCTCAATCCACCTCACCGACCACTCATCCAGCCCACACTTCCTGAGCTTCCCTAGGAGGCTGTTATGGGAGACAGTGTCGAAAACCTTGCTGAAGCTGAGGTAAACAACATTCACTGCTCTCCCCTCATCTACCCAGCCAGTCATGCCATCGTAGAAAGCTATCAGGTTGGTCAGGCATGATTTCCCCTTGGTGAATCCATGCTGACTACTCCTGATAACCTTCTTTTCCTCCACTTGCTTAATGATGACCTCCAGGATGAGCTGCTCCATCATCTTTCCTGGGATGGAGCTAAGGCTGACCGGCCTGTAGTTCCCTGGGTCCTCCTTCTTGCCCTTTTTGAAGATTGGAGTGACACTGGCTTTTCTCCAGTCCTCAGGCACCTCTCCTGTCCTCCAGGAGCTTTCAAAAATGATGGAGAGTGGCTCAGCAATGACATCTGCCAGCTCCTTCAGCACTCGTGGATGCATTCCATTGGGGCCCATGGATTTGTGGGTATCCAGATGGCATAAGCGATCCCTCACGCAGTCCTGCTCGACCAGGGGAGGGTCATCCTTTCTGCAGGCTTCCTCTCTTGCCTCCAGGGCCTGGGATTCCTGAGGTTATAAGCCAAGCATTTGATCAAAATCATCACGCAGATTGAATTGCCAAAGAAAATCAAATCTGAAATTGTAACCCTGGGACTTATATTAACACCTGCTTTTGGAAGTTTGTGTCTACAATTCAGCAAGAAAAAGTATGTTACCATCCATTTCTTAAATAAAAAAAAAACCACCTTTCTTGAAAAAATACATCATGCACTTCTTTCTAGACAGATTAAATACATAAATGTAATTGTCTCCCCCCTTTGAAGGTTAGTGATCTTTTATACATGTTTGTACACAGATGTGTTCTGTGAGTCCTTCAATACCTACACATTGAACTTGTGCCTGGGGAACTATAGTCTGTAAAAAGAAATAGAAATTCAGAATCAGGATGCCCTGCTTTCCAGCTTACTTTTGCAACTGCCTCTGTGGGGAGACATAGACAATCCATCCATATCTTTTAGCATCTTTTTAATCTTTTTACCAGTAGCAGTTTTAATGCTCTTAGCTGGTCGGGATACAGTGAGGTTTCCCCTCTGCACAGGTGCTGTATGTACTTTCAGTTCCGATGTGTTTTGGTACCAGGAGTGGTGCGAGTAAGTGCAATGCCATGCTTGGAGCTGTAGGGAGGTAAAACATAGGAAGGATTTATTAAAAAGGATAATGTTCTGATGGGGCTGAACATTGCTGTCCCCAAGGAACAATCTGCCCCTGGTCTTCATACATGAAATACTGATTTTGCAATATCTATCTTACATTGTCGTTATGCAGATTAAAGAAATTCTGCACATATAGGAGTTTGGATGTAAGAGAAATAGACTGCTTCAACTGGCTCCAAATATAAATCCAGAATAATTCTCCTTCAGTCAATCCCGAGTCCCACTGCTGCAACTCAAGGCCAAGTATGGCTTACAGATGCAAGACAAGCAAAGCAAGATTACAAACAAATTACAGCATTATTGGGCCTGATTCTCAGATCGTGCAAAACACTGATTCCACTCACCTCGGGGGAACTATGCTGATGACTTATACATGTAATGCCATACTGATATACTGGGTCTCTTAAACCTGAGAGAAGACAAACTGAATTTGCATATTAACATATTCATTCCAAAATACGTGACCCACAGAATAACCACACAGATACAGGAATACATAGAAGATTGTTCACTGAAGTATGAATATCATGGAATGGTATTTTTTAATGGTATACTGATTTGATGGAGAAAAAGAAGGTTGATCTCTCTGGGAAGATGATATTTTAGTCAAAATAAACATGTCAGAACAAAAACACTGTATTTAATGGAAATGATTAAGTGAACCATCTTTCCTCTATGAAAACCACAGAAAAGATGAAAACATAGGATGCTTTCTCTATATAGTTATTATACAGATCTACATAGCTACTGTAGCATGCCCAGGTTGGGAATCAAGTCTCAAGGTGCTTTTAGTACTGCTGCCTACAAAGTGTGTGGAATATTGTGGAAATGGAAGAGCCTGTAGAAGGAATAGACTGGAGGGGCATTGGTGAGAGCTCAAGGACATTACCTCAGCATCTCTCTGCTGGAAGGAAGGCTGCTATGAACAGGATGGGGATTGTGAATTAGGTAACACCTGTGGGAGGGGGAAGTTGAAGAAAATAACAGGTCATAAATCAATCGAAGAATAAGGCATAGAAAAGGGGTCTTATTAAGAGGCACCAGACTCTCAACAGACTGCAGCTCTTCACTTCAGGAGATTTACTCTGATAACCTGGTGATCAGATTTGCTTTTTCAAAGAAGTGGTTCAGAAGCAACATGTATACACCTGGCCTTTAGCAGAAAAATTTCTCCCCAGCAAGGTGAAGGATTGGATTGGAGCAAAGAGGTTGTTCTCCTCTTGATCTTGCCCAGGTGTCAGTTTCAAAGCCGCTATTCCATGTCTGTCTAAACTGCTCTGATTGCAAGTGCTGCAATCCCTCTTCTCCCAGTTCCCAGCTATGTAGTCCCACACCCCTAGCAATCTCTCAGGCACTTGTTTGACTTTTCATTGAACCATTTCAGATCTAACTCAGCAGGACACTAACCAAACAAGAATAATTTTCTGCTGTGTTAGTTCTGTGATATGAATCAGCCACGGGTCGAGCAAGCAGGAGCACCCTAGGAGAGCATAACGCACTCAGCTGGAGAGTGATGTACCCCTGGCAGCCAGCAGTTAGGGTGGACTAGGCTGCCATGCAACTGTAGCACATCTGTGGCATCAGTATTCTCCTCTTTCCACCATTAGATCATGCACGTTGTAGCCTAACAAGTTGCTGGTATTTTTACTAGACAAAGCCACATAATTTCAGATGGATAAGCAGGTGGACAATTAGGGAAACTTCTCAAAAGCTTTTTCCAAAAAGCAAACAAAAAAAAAATTACAAAACCCATTAATTTACAGAAGAACAAACAACTGTCAAAGATTCTCTTGTACTGACAGTGAAACTAGCATCTGCATGCAGAGCCGAAATGAACAGTGGTGCCAGATCCGAGCAGAGTGTTTCAAAATAGCCCTATTTTAAAACAGTGAATACAATTTCTAGGGTCTTCAGTGTTTTGGTGCTGTATCATGGGAGATTTCTGAACAAGTAAATATTAGGAAATTCATGTAAAGTTAAATAAGTAGCATTATTTGTTTTCTTTAGTCAGATAATTTAAAAATGGTTAATATTTGATAGCACAATGATAAATATTTTAATATAGTGTATTGCAGTCAGTTAGGAATAGATCAAAAAGATACAACGTAAGCTCCACTAGATAAACTTTTATTAGGTACATGAAATAGAACATAAAGCTTGATAGCAATTACCATTTAATCTATTCACATTTGGAAAAGTATTGAAGGGGAAACTTATAACTCAGTTTTTATGAATTATTAAATGTTCATTTGAACAGTGATGAGCAGGACTACTTTTCTTCTGAAAAATCAGTCACACTTCCCTTTTAAACCTGCTCAGGGGCCATAACTTCTGTACCATTTGCCTGCTCCCTGCCTTTTATGAGGGTACAAATAGAGATCAATAGCACCAGAGACATGCCCAGATCGGATATTTCTATGGAGGGGTCTTAAAAGGATTAAGTAAAATAATCTATACCCTACCTGACTGCAGATAAAAACTACTGACCTGAGGCAATTAGAGACAGTCAACACTTCCTATCTTGACATTCACACCAGCACGTGCTGATTATTAGGACTGCACTTACACACATGCAAATACAGCTCTCCCAAGAGCTCTTGCTGTTCACAATGATGGCAATATAAAACCCAAAGTTCAGTTTAGAAGGAGCTGATAGGTTTGAACTTGCAAGGTGCGGACTGCCTCCCCTAACACAAGCTAAGCTCCCCTGGTGTTACTGGAAGTAAAAAAAGTGCTTTTTAATACTATGCATTAATAAATGGATGCCATGGAAGTAGGTATACCAAGATTCAGTCTACCTGTAAATTTAAATTTTAAACAACTAGTTTCCACCTTTAATGGATTTCAGAGTTTTTGTAGGTACAGGGGCACACCTGATGCTGAGGTGTGTTTCTGCCCTGAATGGGAACATGCTGAAAGGATGTAATCCTAAAGCAATCAGCATTTCTAGCTTCAGGTTTGTATTTCTACAGAGCTGAGTACTGTAGTATTTATCCGCTAGTGAACTCAAGGCTTTTTAATTACATATTACTACTATTTGAGGTACTTTCCAAGAGATTTTAGATGTCTTTCCTCATTGACAGTATTTGTTATGAGTAACATATAGTGAAATATATGTTATTAGTAATATATAGGGAAAAAAGCCCCTCATCAGACTGAAGTTGCCAAAGAAATTTAGTTGAACTAAAGGAGTTATTATTTAGTATCAACAGGTCGATTATTTCATCAATGAATTTCTGAAAATAATCAAGACCTTTCAATATCTGAGCTTTTAACTAAAACACTTAACAGAATTGCCTTTATACATTTCCTGATTCCCACTTCACCCTATTGTTTTCTGACCATTTACCTAGCCTGTTTTAGAGCTGGTCTTCAAAACCTTTCACACCTGTGAGTCAAGTGTTTATCTTCATGCTTCTGTCCTTATAGACAATGGAATATCTTACACTAGAAAATTAGAAAGGCTGTACTGAGTTAGACCAGGGATCATTTACCCTAGTGTCCTCTATTTGAAAGTAGTGGGCTTGAGTGGTGTTTCATTCAGCACAGGCATCCAAACCCTAGGAGGCTACAGCTTATGGGTTTTCTTAGCCAAAGAGTTCATCATTATCTTCATGTTCAGCTGGTCTCAATGAGCCTTTCATTCACTAATTTCCCTAATCACTTCTTGAGACATTCATACTTTGGTTATCCAAATGTCCTGGGCACATGTTCACAGTTATGCAAAGTGTGATAATAATAGTATCTTTGATTTAACTGGCTGGCTGACAATTTCATTTGGTACTACCTAGTTCTTGGGAGGAAGAGGTAATAAGAATAAATGAATAATCATTTCCAATTCACCTTTTCCATAACATTTCTGATTTCATAGATGTCTATTTTCCTTCAATCTAGCTTCCCTTTCTTATGCTGAAGAAACCTAATCTATTTAATCTCTCCTTTTACAGGAACTGCTTATATCTATGATCACCCTTTATTCTCCTTTTTTTGTAGTACTACATACCTTTTTAATATGCAGGACTTCATGCAGCATTCAAGAGATGGGCGCATCATGAAGTTATATGGTGACGTGTTGTTTTCAGTTTCATTCTTTTTTTCCTTTCCTTTCCTCAAAAATTCAAGAATCTATTTGCCTTTTTGACTGATGAAGAGCATTAAGTCAACGTTTTCAATAAAATACCCTGAACTACTCTTAAGGTCTCTTTCCTAAATGGTAAAAGACAAGTATCTACAAGGGTGCGTTACTCTTGAACACTGAATTTCATCTACCATTTTATTGTGCTGTCACCCAGCACCTTAGAAATTCTTCTGAAGGTCTTTACAGCCACAATACTTTTGTACTATGAGCAAACTTTATTACATTATTATTCACTCACTTTTCTACCACAATTCAGCATGTAGAAGTCCTGAAACAGTCTTTACAGGACTGAGTATTTATTGAAATTTATTCTTACCCTGTTTCCTATTATTCAGTCCATGATTATTCCATGAAAAAAAGCCCAAAAACTCTCATATTGGTTTATTTGAAAAACACTGCTGAGAGATCTTGTGAAATACTTTTTGGAGATTCAGATGCATTATCAGCTTCATCATTTGCATCCATATGCCTACTGATTCCTTAGAAACATCATCTAATAGGTTTGTACACCATTATTTCCCTCTACAAAAAGTTCACTCTTCTGTGCTCATCATGCTCATTCATCTGTCAGTTAATTCTATTCTTTATTACAATTTCCATCAATTTGCTTACTGCAGAAATTTTACTTGCTAGTCTTTAGTTCCTTTCAATCTCCTTATATGATAATAAAAATCACATCTGCCATAGTCCCTTCTTATACTTAATCAGGCCTGTCCTGGCAATTAATTTAGTAAAGTCACAGGTAAGAATCAGAAATTTTTTTCTGCATTTTTCCAAAATCTTGGATCAATATTATTTGCCTCTGGTGATCTGATGCAACAGATTATCTTCCTTTTTTAAAGAATGGTTTGTATAAACTTTGAGACACACCTCCAGAGCATGCCCCCATCAACATAGGCAGTAGCCTGGTAACCTCCTAAAGCGCTTCCATAGTTAATACTTTGTCAATTTTTCCCTTCCCTATCTTATACATCATTTTTTTGCCCTAAAGACTTCCTAGAAAGTTTCTGCTTCTGATGTGTTTAGAAAAAAAAATTTATTGCTGATTTTTATAGCTTTAGTACATTGCTCAATCATTTCTTGGTACTGTAGGATGTTCTTATAGCTAAATTCTAAGAATCTGTACTCTTTTCTTTATTCCTTTATTTCTTCATAATTTCAACATTTTTCTTTACTGTTTGTAAATGTATTTTTTATAAAGTTTTCTTTTACTCTGCTGCTAATGATGAAATTTTTATAAAAATCCTTTTAAATAGTAGTCGTTTTTTTGCATACTCACTTTACTCTGCATCTCTAATAGGACCAGCTCCCCAAATCATCAGCAAGCATTCTGACCCTTTAGCTTCTCCTTGCATTTCTATCTAATAAGTGCCTACATCATCATCTCCTCTTCCCCTAGACCCATACCCTTGAGACATGTACTAACCCTTCCAGTAACTTCGCATTAGTCTTAAAGTTAAGCATGCAAGTAAACATTTTGACAAGGAACATGGGTATGATGACATCAGGAACAAAAGCTTGATCTTATAAATGTCAGTCCAGCTTTTTGTCAGATCTTTAACTACTACTCTTTATGGCACAAATTTTGTTCAAGCTATTCATACAAATAATGACTATGAAAGTGAATACAACTTTACAGGATTCAGCTGGTATATATTTAGAGGGGAGTGATAACCCATACAAAAGTGCCATGATGTTCTGTAAAATATTAATGATATTGTTCTTTCAATTTCTTCCATCCCTGCACAATTTTGGGATATGATTTTGTTGATTACAAACTGTTCTTCTCTCACATTGGACTACAGTTAATGACAAAATCATTAAAAGAGACTTTTAATGGAAGCCAAGTCAAGCCTGTTATAATTATCTTGGCTTCTAAAGAGAATAATTAAATTCTTAATAAAACTTTTACCTGTAATCATCAGGTGAGAAGAGAAAGATGTGACAGTGCTGGAAGTTTAAAGATTTCTACAGAGAAGGGGAAAGAGACTTTGATTGTAATTCAGTTGTTGGTAATCAATGTCTGTGGAAGATTACTTATAACTGAAATCATCTTGAAATAATTATATTAAAGAGGCTGCATTCATCAACATGACTGATTTCAATATACAGCTGGGATCCACAATGATTAAAGCATTATGCCCAAAACTATTTTGTCTTTTTATAACTACAGCTTGGACAAGTACTTCTTTGTATGCTGTTCTTTTCTTTCCAGTGACTATCTGTTTGTTCAGATGGAAGTGGAAAACCATGTAATAACAATTGCATTGATGCCACTGGCTGAATCTAGAGACAATATTTTGATTTGTACTGCTGTTTGCAGATGACTTCATCTCGTTCCTAGAGACTGAGTGGAGTAACTTTCCAAATCTTTCACACTTTTCAGATATTTATGAAACCCTATGTATTTTCCAGATGTACAAAGAATAAAGCATACCAAAATTTGTCTGTGGATAAATCAAAATATTGCTCCAGCTTATGGAGCTGGTGGCTGAGCTGTATACTGAGCATCTCTGAACAGCCAAACACAAAGACACCTGTATCTTTCTATGACACCTGTGTGCTAGCCCCTGCTCTTACTCTATATCCTGCTTAAATTTGAAAGCTTTTCCAATGGACTCAAGAATCTACTCTTGCACTTCAAAACTGCTAGGTTATAAGGAGAGCAGCTATAATCTCTTTGGAGGAGGAACTGTCCCTTGAGCCTTAAGAAATAGCACCAGGCAGCTATAGGACAAGGATACAAAGGGCTACAATCAAAAGAGCTACCAGCCTTGTTACCCACATACATTAACCTGTCCCCATATATGCTGACAGGTGCAGGAGGAACAAAAGCCTCCAGTGTCCTCAGTAGAGAAACAGCTGTCCATAGGAGACAATTCCGCAGGGTGTTCTGTTAGTGAGATGCTGCATCACTGAGGTCTGAGTGTTATACATACTTTAAATGGGAAATGAACTTCCCTTTTAAGCCAGAGGAACCTTGAAATAGGACTTTTACTTTGAAGAGTTTAGAATTTCATTTCCAAGGAGAGTAAAGAGGGTTTCACCACATGTAGCTCTTTCTTTAAAGAGCTGAAGCTGCATTTTGATAGTGAGGCAGTAAGCACTGACTAGCGTCCAAGGAGAACAAGTTAGTCTCACAGGGTTCAGAAAGTGGGCTTACTTCCTACTGATTTCAAGAACAGGAGAATCCCACAATGAGAGTTACACTGGGGCCATTAGTGCAAGGAAATTCATACTAAAGGCAAACATAACATCCTTAAATCAGCCCCATTATGTTAACATTATGCAGCAAAGTCCAGCTCTCTGCAAGGAGGCTTCAGTTCTCAGAAAAAGCATCCTATTCCACATATCTTTACAGACAGATTACAAGAGTGTATTGCAACACAAATGTCTCAGAAATTGAGGTAGATGTTTTGGAATGCCTCAAATTACATACGCACACATGGCATTTGGTACACAACTTGGGAGAAACATGAAAGTTTGCATGCATGCAGCATAACTTCTGCAAAAGTTTGAAAATTTGGGTCAAGATTTACACCACCAATCAGAATAAAGCCATATACTGCTATAATTTGTCTGCCATGAACTGAAAGCTTTGCTAGTTCATACAAAACCATTATCGATTTAAAAAACAGCTGAAAAGATGCTTAGAGAAGTGTACTCCAGTTATATCTTCTCTTTTATTCAGTGGCAACATGACAACTTAGCGATGATACTGCACCCCACACTGCCCTGCACCCTTAGAAGACCTTGACTTGCTTTGCAAATACAAAACAGCCAGCTCAGATGTGTTGAGCACCTCCCTCACCTCCTCCCACCCATCCTGGCTTTGTCCCAAACCCCTCTGTTCCAATTCCAACCACTTCCCTTTAGCATTTGTCTTTCTCTTTTAACTTAACAGCTACTCATTCTATAGCTTTCGTGCAGTCTTCAGAAAACCATCATCCCACTCAGATCTGCCAGGTTACCACTTAAGAAATGCTGTGTCATGCAGGCCGCATAAAACCTTTGCATTTTACACTCCTCTCATGCTCTCACTTCACTGGGCCTGTGTTTCAAACCTGAGCAGGAACCACGCTGGAGTATCTGCTGCCCAAGATAGCATGTCTGTGCAGAAGTTGGCCTTACGTGCTGGCTAGCCATGCTTGCCATGTGGGTTCATGGAGCAGGAGGAGGCTTGGTGTTTATCTTCAGTGTTTGACCCCTCAGAAGGGTCCAGGCAGAGACCAGCCCTACCAAAAGTAATCCTACCTGGAATTACAACCTTTTCTCGTCCTCCAATATCACATCCACCCATCAGCTGGCACTCTGCACTGACATGCGGCAGACACCAGCTCCCACCATAGGAGGCAATGTAAAGGAATACACAGTTCTGGAGGAGTTGTGATCAGAGAAGTTAGGTTTCCATTGCCATTGCTGCCAAGACTGCTGAAAGAGAAGGACAAGCATGTGATAGCAGTTGAGGATTCAGGTTATGTAAGGTAGCGGTGTGCAAGGGGGGGATGGCTGGGGGCAGAGGACCGGACTGGACCCAAAGGGGTAAACTTGTCAGGAGATAATTCATCATCCAAATTCTATGTAGCAGAAATCTGTTTCCATTTTCTCTGAGAGTTCTACAAAGAAATGGACATTATGTTTTAAAATATACCCAGAGATTATTTTTTAGAAGAATATACAACATTCTAGAAGTGTGTTTTAATAAAAATTGAGCACGCAATTTGATAATTTTGTGTGACCCTTCCTTCTCCAAACCAAAGGTGAGTATACGAATTTGTAACATTGTTCTCTGCACAGCTCCTCTGGAGCATGAAAAAAGGACCATCTCAGCTTTTCAGTCTTATGTGCAAGTGTAAAACTTTTCGAGCAACACAATGATTTCTTTTCATCATCAAGGGTATTGATACAATATACCTTTAGAAATATATAACACACTGATTATAAAGGAATTTATTTTGTCTAGGTTAATGGAGATATCTTTTTTGTTTTTCAACTCTGGCATGACTAGACAATCTAAAAATTGGAGGAAGTAATTTTAAATAAAATAAAGCAAGTACTTGGAAATGAAATAATATTTTGCAGTTATCTGTTCCTTGAGGATCTCAGGTTATTCAGTCTTCACTAATAATTAAATTTTAACACCTTTGTGCATCAGGATTGAAAAACAGAAATATAATTATGTTTAATTAGCATGTCAAAAGTAATGCAAGAACCATATAAAGCACAGAGGGAAAGAGTGCTTAGTCATGAGAGTCTTACCTCTGAACTTTTTAGTATTCTGAATTATCTTAACATTTTGTCATAGTAAGCAAGCTCAACATCCATGTTTAGAGGCATTACCTTTAGTTCATATGCATGTAGAAAGAACTTTTCAGACATTAACCCAAAGAAAGATATGTTTAGTGCTCTCTTTCTAAGTCTAAGCCAGGTCTATTGTTATTCAGATGTTTTCTACATCATAGCAAAACTGTAGAGTTGACAAAGTGAGATTAGTGCAATCCTGTTATTAATGCAATAACTTATTAGTAGTAGCCTGCATAATAATATTGTGAAAAATATGTAGGTTGCCTGTATGCAGGCTTTATCTGTATTGGTTAATGTGTAATAATGAATTATGAATTCTAACTGCGTACTTATCAAAATATCACTTTTGAAAAGACAAATAATCAGAGCCTTTGAAATTTTGTTAAGAGGCAATATAATTAGATAAACAAAGACAGTTATTTTGTGTTTTGGTGTGAGCATGTTTTGGACTTTTTTGCTGAACGATGTAATATTATAAGTCAGTTTAAAAAGCGTTTTCAGCTAAAACAATGGCTATGTCCATCACATTGGTTACACCTGCGTAGCACATTGCAGAAAAACTAGTGTGCTTCAAGAGGACTGTGTTGTAAAGTGAGCATCTATTATCTATATTTTCCCATCTAATGGCTACTCTGTCATGAAGATAAACATACAATGATACCTAGAGCAAGTCTGTGTGTAGCGATAAATATTGTTGATGAAAACTATCATGAAGCATCTAATAGCTTTAATTCTTTTATACATTAATTTCTTAGATCTCGTTTTTATAGAGTGCTACATGCCAGCTGTTTGAGTCATCTTACTGATACTCTGATGAAAAGAGTTGGAAAGTAAAGCATTACACCAGTTAAAACCCCACTTACAGGAGAGCATATTATCATTCAGTATATCTCAGAAAGGAATTATGATATAAGAATCATCCACTGTTAAGTGTCATTTTTTAATTTTAATGTAATAATTAAAAATAGACAATAACAGATAATATATTTAAAGGCCAAGATAAAGCAGAGGGGATAAACATTTGCAAATCTTTACCATGTTTCTGATATATCAGAGAATAGTTTGGTCCCATATGAATGCCGTACAACTATGAAGCTGCTAAAGTTCTGACTGATGAGATTAGAAGGAGGTACATACATGACATTGGTATTTCTCATTGTCAGAATATATAAGCATTTTATGCAATTGCATATGACACTTAAACGGACAAGATTGCATATTCCTTTTTTAAACTTTAGAGTTTATAATCCTTTTTATAGCTGAGAGTCTCCAAAATCCCTTGGAAACAACAATCAGTTCTGCTGTTGCATTTGGCTAATAAACAGTGCAATCTAGTAAATAGAGCTGGAATTCACAGGACGTGTTGGTTTGCTTCTTTTGTTAATAACGGCAAATCATTTGACTTTCCTTGGCATCAACTTCTCCATTGTTCACTGGCAATAACAGCTCTTACTGTGAAGAGCTCTGAGAGACCTGCAGGGCAGTGTTTTTATCCCCGTTCTAGAGCTAGCTCAGCAAAAGCACTCTGACGCATTTCATCCACATTCAAAACAATAAGTCAATGTAGAATCAGAAGGAAGATCTCCTGATTCCCAGCATTGTTGCTTTAACAAAAAAAAAAATATCCCTTACATTTAATATGTTTTGTAGGAACTATGTAAATGTTTCACCTTTACCTTTGCATTGTAACTAATGTTCACATAAACTCTGAATGTTCATCTCCTGAGAGATTCTACACCATTTACTTTGCACATTGGTGTTTTGGTCTCCTATAGTAGAGTATTATCCTGGTATCTTAAATCTCTTTGTTTTGAAAAATGCACACAATAGGAATACATAATGACATATAAACTTGGCTTTACCTTTACTTGTGGTCAATGTAACACAGCTGATTATAAGTCACATTTACATTAGTGTGACTGCCTTTTTTTAGTTACGTACCCATTCCACTTCTTTTTCCATCTTTGATTTTTAGGATAGTGTAATTAAAGATTGCTGATATTTCCATTAAAAATGTTATTTTATGTAGTTTAGAAGTTGATCGTAACATGTATTTCCGGTAGATATTTTTACTAATTTTTCAAAATGCTGCATGCAATTGGCTTTAAGCCAAAGTAGCAAGAAGAAAGTTGGCAACATTCAAATTATTTTAGATCACAAATAAATTTAGAATAGCAGTGTTCAAAATTTAACTTGACATGAATATAATCTGCATAAAAATAAATACAACTAAGTCTGCTTTAAAAAACTAGCCATTACAATGCAAAATTATTACTTTGAATTCAAAGAATTGTTCTACACAATGTTTGCTGTACACAGCAAGTGTTGTAAAATAAAACTTGCAGAACCAGTCTTACTCCATCTGAGTGATACTAAACTGATTATTAAAATTTAGCTCTTTTTTAACACCAGAAACAGAACATACGTTATTAAGCTACAATAGCTATGCTGCTTTGGGCAATAAAAACTTCTAACAACTCATTAGACTCCACTTCTTTATCAAACTTGTCATGACCACTTTTGCTCAGATTGCCAGAAAGTACACACATATGCACAAACACATCATATATTTGGGAAGCGAAAAATTAGGAGAGTATAAATTTTTTTAAATACTGTCATTAAATAACATAAGATTACAATTAAGATTACAATTTAATCTTAAAGTTCTTACTCAGCAGGCTCTCTGAAATCATTTTAAGTTTTGTCTGTGAAGAACTTCAGTATCCAGGGCCATGCAGATGTTTTGAGGAATACCAATACATCCAATATTTGTCCTCAGATTAGTACTATTATGGAATTAATATTATTATTAGAAGCCACCAACATATTCTCTCTTTCTCTCCCCTTCCCTAAAAAATTTTAGGAAAATAATTACTAGAATAATTCTAATCAGTTATGAATATCTTCTCTAGTTTTGCTGCCAAATAATAAGTCTGTAGGACCATTTAATCAGTTTTGCAGTTCTTCAATGCAGCATTCATTGGGAAGAATAGCAGGAAGACAAACTTNTGTCTTTGTAAGCAAAGAGAAATTATTTGCATTCTTTTGTGTCCAAAATATTATTGCAAGTCAAACACCCTAGCAGCTAAGGATGCAGAAACATTCAGCCTTTTACATAATTCATAATCATGTATTTGAATTGCTGACCTTTGCATGCTGCTGCTTTGTTTTGCTCTCCGGGCTTTCTTCTGCCTTTTTGTAAAAGCGATACTTGTTGCAGTTCTGTTTAATAGTTCTTGGGAACTTTTAAGGAAATACTGTTGCTGTACATGAAGCTGAAAATACTGCTATTCAGGCAAAGCCATCCTGTTAGCTTTTTGGATAGGACTGAACTGCCTGACCATAGGTGTCTAGTGCCACTGCCAAGGAGCTATGGCAGCTGGTGGTTCCACAGGGAGACAGCAAGTCAGGACCAGGAGGGGACTGGTGCGGGGGAAGAGGGATGGGTGGGCAGCAGGGCAGGGCAGGGAGCTCCGCAGCACAGGGTCCCTCCCGCATCACCCAAGCCAGGCAAGCCGAGCAGCTCCGGTGGCAGTAGCGGCGTCGGTAGCAGCCTTGCAGACTGCCAGAGAAGCCTCTAGGGCCGAGGCAGGTCTGGGGTCACACCAGGGGCTCATACATGCAAGGCCAGGATAGGCCAAGCCCACCAGGCCACTCGAGCAAGGACCAGGACCAAATGCACTCCCAGGCTGGTGGGCAGAGGGTGCCTGAGTGGAGGCCTCAGATGAGGCTTTTCACAGCTCTTGCTCACAACTTTGGGGTTTCCACCAGAGCTGTGGCCAGTGTTTGTGCACAGCTGCACTGGGTCAGGGCAGACATCGAAGGCAGGCAGGGAAGCAATGCACCTCAGTTGGCAGTAGCTGCTTCTATTTAGGGAGCCAAATCCCACCCTCCAACTGTTCATGAGGCCTTTTGACGACCACTTAATCTTCTGTATCTAAGGAGTTTTTATGCGTGGCCAGGTTTTTACTGGTATTAGTTACAACCAAAGCCTGACCTTGCTATTGGCACTAGACAAAAAAAAATACCCTGTAGTTACAATTGCTTCTCTTCCTAGTTACGGGAAGAGAAGACAGATCATGTAAGAGTGTTCATTTATCTGCAGGAAGATAGAAATAATGGCACTGCACCTTTACAGCTTTGTAAGTGGAATATGAATGAGAGAGGTATGTAGTCCCTTTTGAGCAACTAAAGCTATGATATAGCTTATTGCTCTCCTGAGATTATCCTAAATATGATGAGGATCATACCAATTCAGTGGTGCTCGTCCAGAAGAAAAAGCAATAAAAAGAATGTGGATTTTTTTCCCCCAGTTTGGATATCATCCTCTTTTGGAGAAATATAAAAGTGCAACCATCAAAATCAGAAAACTGAAAGGTTAATCAATCATTTCTTGAAATGAGGATGGGAAGATATTATTTCAGCCATAATTCTTAGAACTGGATTTGTTTTCAGCCATTTTAACGAGCAATCTTCTGTTGTTTCTGCCAAAGCTACTATGGCTTCTCTATCATGCAAGAGCATCAATTCCAAAATTCTGTTCTCCCCCTTGTCCTTTTGACAGATTTGATGTATTTCTTCTCATTATCTTATATTAATTAAACCCAAGGATTTTAGATCAAGAATACAGATAGAAAATGAGAAAGCACAGATACAACCTGTGAAATAGAGTAACTTTCTACCTCTGCTATCCTTCTACCATGGTTAAAATAAAATTGATTCTGTAGAAGATTTTGCACTTTCAGTAGTGAAATATAATCAACTAAGCTTACCATGTGGATGCCAGGACAAATTGGTACCTATTTACAGGAGAGAGGAACCATGCATTCTGTGGCTGTGCACTGGGGAGAACTCTGCATAGTAGCTGCATCTTCTTGTCGAAACTCTGAAGACTTTTGCTGCAATTTGATTAAAACTGGCTTAGCTTTGAAGTGCAGAAAGGACAGACATTACATGTAGGCAAACAACCTAAAAATTCTACCAGAAATTTTCAGCAAACACAGTACCTCCATTACCCACCTATTCATTTACTCCCTGATAACTTCATAAAACTGATTTGATAAAAAAATCAAGCATCATTTCAATTGTGCCTCTAACGGGCATATCTAAGACAAGCCAAGATGGAGATGTCTGCCCTTAGAAAGGACTCGCACTTGGTCAATGTTTATTTCTCCGTATTGTTGACAATATAATTAATCACAACATTGTTTCAACTTTGCACCAGAGATCTTTGTATTAATGTTTGTCATTTTGTGACCATAATTTAGACATAGTAAGATGTGCTTTAGGCTTATACTTATCTACGCTGATTTATTTTGTCTTAACAATGAATATGCCTCGGTAGATAAGCACAAACTAGTTTTCCTTTCATGCTATCAAAGCATCTACCTTGTCTTGATTTGACAGTATCCTAAGATAGTTTTACTGATCCTATTACAGCAGATGCTAAATTAGTGTCACTTCAAAAAACAAGTCCTTATGAATTTAAAAGAACAATAGCTGTTTTTTTGTATCGGGTATTAAAACCACTGAAGTCGTCTGATCAACACTGACACGTGTATTCATGGTAGCAAAATATTTTAAAACTATTTGGCAGTAACTGTAACTGGTAGCAGTAAATTCTAATAAAAATCTAACAGTAGATCTAAATGGGAAACAGGGAGGAGGAGAAATCTAAATGACAAGACCTCCAAGTCAGTTATTAGCCACTGGATATTTAATTGAATAAGACACTTAAGTTATAAAAATTTGAGGTTTTGTCATGTGCTATGCAATAGTTGTAAACTTTCAGAAGCTGCCTGACTATTTGGAAGTTTTCTCCATGCCCTTATGTCTTCATTCCTAATATTTACTTTATATGGGTGAAATCACATGAGTCAGTGGAGCTCCACAAAGCGATCTTTAACACATAACAAGTATATATTGTATTTTTAGGATTGTTTCAAAATAATGGAAATAATTTGTTGTTGCTAACTCTGGCAATTTGAAAATATTTTGATTGTGGTCACTTCTACTCTGATAGAACCGGAAACAATTTTAAACCTTTGCATTTGAATGATACTAAGTGTTTTGCATTCCCCAGTTCCATTAGTGTCAATCTGACAAATTGTGGGGAAAACATTACTAATGCCTTCACGACTGCAGAGGTTTTCTTGTG
>Ga0065711_1039510_pt1 | contig 17767 bp, 12 predicted proteins | sample Hoacrofraction12_FD_59098 | JGI IMG/M metagenome (GOLD analysis project Ga0065711, IMG submission 59098) | Hoatzin crop microbial communities from Cojedes, Venezuela - Epithelial fraction 12 v2 (version 2) | ecosystem: Host-associated > Birds > Digestive system > Esophagus > Crop | place...
GGAGACATTCAAGACCCACCTGGACAAGGTCCTGTGCAGCCTGCTGTAGGTGACCCTGCTTCGGCAGGGGGGTTGGCCTAGATGACCCACAGAGGTCCCTTCCAACCCCAAACATTCTGTGATTCTGTTTAAAAAAAATCTTTAAAAGCATGAGGTTGTTCTTTAAGCAGTGTCTTTGTGAACTTCCATAGGAGCAATGAAAACACTTACCAGAGATTTCTAGTTCTTGACAGCAATTTTAGTCCACTATTTCCACAATTGAGTTAACATACACAGTCTTAGTGTGAACTAGAACCCTTCATATCACAATAAATGTTGCTCAGAGCATGAGCAGGGGTTGTGCTGTCTTTATTCATCTTGGCTTAACTCATTGTGATTTAATCTTCTCTGTGCCACTAACTTCCTTTTTTGTAACTGTTTTGGAGTGGGTTCCCTTTTCTGTATTCCTGAAAGAGCTCAGTGAAAAGAAAGCCTCACGTGACAAATCAGCGTCTTTCTGAATCTATTTCCCAGAGTTTATTTAGTTCTGAAGGTGTTATCAAAACCCATTGAATTTCCTTCATTGTTTTTTGCATATTAACTCTCTTTCATTCTGTGTGTGTTCGGAATGCTTCTTTCAAAGGCACCTGTAGTTTGTCCAAACTGATTTTCAGAACATTGCAACTGAGTCACCCAGTGCCTCTGTATCACACTGGATAGCTTGCAACACACTTTGTGAGGGCTCTTGTCCTGAGAGCTGTATTCCTATGTATCACAGATTCCTTTGCACCCGTAGGACATCTGTCAGATACTTCCTGCACATTCACGTATTTTCATCCAGGCTTGACTCTACTGGTGGTGGTTACGAGAGGAGGTGAGGAGCTGAAGGGCAGGAAGCGAGGTTTGCAGCTGCCTGACTGCTTGGGCCCTGCGGTGTCTAGCTGAGTCCCATTGCTGAGAGGAGTGGGCTGGGAGGGATGTCATGGTGGAGTCCACGATGGCTTTGGCCTGATGCGTTAGCAGAGCTGCTGTGCTCAGTGAAGGGATGAGGAGGAAACCTGTATAGCTTCTCTATGCAAAATTATTATGTGAGACATGGTGTTAATTTGGATTCACAGTACTTATGTTCTATGAACGTATTTATGTGAACCTTGTTTTTTGTGTGGAATAAGTGGGGGAGCTGAATTTGTTAAGTCTAGGGGAAGAGAAGCATAAGAGAGTACAGTCTTTAGATACATAAAAGACATGTCTTGTACTTCTAGGGTGCATAGAACAAGAAATAATACACGTTTAAAATGTAATGAGGAAAATTCAAGTTCTATATTAGAAAAAACTTTCCATAAGGACAATGAAAGACTGAAAGAAATGGCCTCAGCAGAGTCTATATATAATTGAAAAGTTTCAATCATTGTTTGTCGGTCAGGAGTTAGAGCTGATCCTGTTTTGTGAGGAGGGCAAAGGACCCCTATGACCTATTAAAATACCCTATGGCCCTTTCTTCTCTGCCTGAAAATCAATGGCCTAATGTATTGACCACTGAAGGTGGGGAGAGGTTTTGCTTATTTGTAGGGCTCTCTGTAAGTGAAGTAGGCTCAACTTGCTTCCATGAATGACCCTTGCTCATACAAGCAGCCTCTTGAATTCAAGTTACTGCACTTAAATGAGAGAAACAGTGTATATTGGAGTGGAACATCAGAGAAGACTGGCTTAATGTAAGTTTTCTTTGTGGTATCTTTTTTACACATTATGTGAACTACCTATTTTAAGTGTTTCATTTGTTTGGTTGTTGTTTTGTTTTGTTTTTTTTTTAAAGCTGCGTTCAGTTAAAGGTAGAGCGTTCAAAATCGTGTTTTACGTGGATTTTTTTGTTTGTGTGTTGTTCCCTTTAACTGTGTTTAGTTTTCTCCAGCTCACAACTGTACTGCCTTTAGCCTGATCATACAAATGTCTTTATGTCCGATGAAATTCTCTGCTGTGCAGAAAACCATTACGAGATCAGTATACTGTTGGGCAGTATGCATACACTGCATCAGACCTTTGTCCAGAGCAGGAATTCTACCTTTGCCCCTAATTCTGCTCTTGCCTCAGTTGTAATCAGGACGATCTCAGAAGATAACAGCAAATCTTCTGTTATTTGATTGCAAAGCTGATGTAACCTTTAGTCTGTCTGGGAGATTGATGGGCATAGCAGTGCCAGAATAGCCCTATTCTGTGGGCAGCTAAGAATGCATTTATCAGAGACTGATACAGCGACTCCACATATTTTGCTGTTCAGGTGCAGTCATACTGATTGCTTTTCCTGTGTAGGTCAGATCTGAGAGGGGAGATTTAGATCCAATCAGGTTATCAAATGTCAGTAAATATTTGTGAAACTTCTGCGTTTGTCTTCCTTTATCGTTGACCTGTTGAGTTATCACACAACCAACTGACCTTACATTGTCACATAACCCAGCACGTTGTGGCATGGCATGGCATTCCCTGTCCTGTCTGTCACACGGTCGATGCACCAGTCATGTGTCATCCAACGTGTGGAGAATCACGCTGGGACTCAAGAAGGCTGAAAGGTTAGGACTTGCTGAAACAAGGACTGTAGACGGTGATCAGAACTTTACCATTTAACTGTTTTATTTGGAGTTTCTTATTTGTTCTTAATAATAACTCTGCTTGATGAGAGGGACTTGAAGAGTGCTTGGGTGTGGAGTTTCAGCATTGAGAAAGGAAGCAAACAGCCCATCATCTTGCATGCTCTGTGCCACCCCAGCTTAGGGGCAGGGTGTGAGACCAAAAGCTAGAGATTTGGGTTGTGTGTAGAACTGGCATCTGAAGATTTATTCATCCAAACAGGGAACAGAAAAAGCAGCATGATACCTGGGTGACAAGTGAAAAAACTGCAAGTGGAAATGCTTTCTGAAGTTCAACTCTCTTCTTCAGAAAAAGACTATAACTTGATACAGTTTCACATCAAACTTCAGTGAAAGGAAGTCGAACAGCTAACAGGTATAATGTATTCTACTGAACTGGTAAGTAAAAGGGGCTTTGTTTTCTGAAGAGAGTGGCAAACTCCAGTTTTAGGAGTCACAAAAGAGTTAACAGAACTTTCTTCTGTATGAGTACTAAACAGACATAGCTCAGTTAAAACCTGAAGTTATACTAGCAAAAAAAGATGGAACATAAATTGAATAAAAGTATACCTGATTTTAAAGTCCATTATCTTCTCCAGTGAGCTTTCGGATAAAGCTAGAATGTTCTTTTACCATAAAATTCTTAATTTCCTTTCTGTCTATCTGATATTTTTTCCAGAGGTGGAGGGGAAACAGGCTTCTGTCCCATAGAACCTTTTTCCTGTTTTGCACTGGTACAGAACGGACACTTCTGAAAGATTTAACCGGGACCAGAGTAATGAGTATGCAAACACACAGGGTATTTATTTAGGTTTTCAAAAGAACTGCTTTCAAATCCCAACAATGCTTTGTGTGAAATAGAAATTTAAGCATACGTTTCTTGCATCCAAACAGGTGTGCTGACCTTGGGCTATAATGTGAGTCTTTCTTATATGGGACAGAGTGAGCATTCAATTATGTGTACAAAAGATGCTACTCCCAGACTAGCCGGGTCAGGAACTTATCTGGAGCCATAGGTTTAATTCCCTGTGCCAAGTCTCATCATGCATGCAATTTGTACTTAAGTCTGTCTTGTCTTTGACTCTGCAAATTGTCAGTATGTTCTGAAATTGGTGCCTCTCCTGTTTGGTTTGACCAGAAAATCATCCCTGAACCAGAGTAACATTTCTTAGCAGGAATTTATTTTTCTTTAAGAAGTTTCAATAAACTAGCATTTCCCAAGAGCAAAGATATTTCCACAAGAAATTTTTGATTAACTATTTTCTCAGTCAAATTGGTCCTGAGCTGTTTTCTGTTCACAGATTGATCCTTAGTGTTTCCAGTTTTAACTTTCTCATTTTGTGGTAATAGATTTTTTTTTTCCCGATGCCTGGGATAAAGTTATTGCAGCACAGACAGATTCAAGTATTCCATGGGCTTTAGAGATCTGTGCTGCATTCCCTCCAAATGCATTTTTTTTTTAAACTGAGTTCCATTAAATTTCTCATGAAAGGGGAACAATTCTCTGACTGAAAATTGAAAGAACTTGTGGAGTGAACAAAGCTTTTTGAAAACTGTTGTAGGAGTCAGCAGCATTTCCTTCAAACCGAGCCTCTGCAAACTCTTGAGTTACACTTGGCATTAGGAAAGGACCCGAGAGGCTGCACTAGTGTCCTGATTTACATGTCACTAGAGTTAAAGAGTGTTCGTGCACTTCCTGTGTCTTGAAAAATACTGGGTTTTGAAGTCGTAAATATAACCGGGTTGATGCAGAGCCTCAGAATTAACCGCTCAAGCTGGAGATGCTCAGACAAGGTGATTTACAACTGGGACCTTTATTCTTGGCTTCTTTCTCCAGTTTACTTCCCAGAAATAAAACATATAAACCCTTAAGGAAAGAAAATGCACTTCCTAGTACAAAAGTGGTCTAGAATACAGCTCTGCTTTTATTTTACCGATGTCTCAGTCTTTCCTGTTTTCCTCATTCCAGTACATGTCTCCTTGCTTAGAGGAAAACTGGCACATCAGGATGCCAAACATAGACCAGAAAACAATGCACAGGAAGTATTTTGAAGAGAATCCCAGCCAAATTACAACAAATCCAGCCCTATCCTTAAAGAATTTTACAGTGCAGTTCTTCACTATTACCCTGGTTTCCTGAAAATCTCCTAGTAACGATACTTTTGCATTCACTAACGCATTACATTTTTTTTGTGGGTATCATTGAGAATGCTTGATGCCACACAGTGCCATCTATTCACACAGAGAAGAGAATGTGTTACTGCAGATTTTGTGTGTCGAGTTGGGCTTACATGGGAGTTAAATTGTTGTACAAAGAGCTGAATCTTTTTAGCTGGCTGTGGACTAAAAAGAGACGTTTTCGAAGAGAATATTATATAAGGAATGTACTGCAGGGTGCGAGGCTCACACTCTAGGAGTATAATGGACTCTGTAGAGGCTTGAGAGGTGTTGCTTTCTACCCAGTTTATTCGCTTTGTTAGTATTTGAACTGGAAATTAATTGGACAGTTAATAATTCTGTACCTATAACTATGGAGATTATATTTTTCACCCTTTCCAACAGGAGGTGGTGCTGAATCTAAGCCTCAGCTCCAAAATACGTTGATCTGTGAGTATTTGAAAGCTAGATTTTTTTTTTTTTTTTTACTTCAGGCTTGCAAAAAGGCTGTGTTTGTGAAAGCTTTGTGCCATATTTGATAATTTTTCTGCTTCTCTGTAGAATGATAACTTACCATTTTTTCGGGTAAAAATGTTAGCGTTTCTGCATGAGAACAAAATGGGGGGAGTGACATCTAGTGGTTGTGAGGAGTTTGATGTCTGATGCCAAGGCCTGGTTACTCTTAACACATTCTGATGCCTTCCTGTTTCTATTTTCCATTTCATTGTTTGTTTGTAGGAAAATTTTTACATGGCTATCCCTTTCCCACAACCAGAATGACTTTAGGATCATATGGTTTTATTATTTTTTTTTTTTTTAGGATATTGGAGGGAGGTAATCTCATGAATAGCTCAGCTGTGAGGAAAAATTATTTGAGAAGAAACTGATCTCAGGAAGATGAACTCTTTTCTTATGCTGAGAACCTAACTTTCTCATTTATTGCTCTTTGTGTCACAAGAGTTGACACTGTTCACTTCTACTGGGAAGGATTCTAGTCCTGGACCAGACTTCTGTCATCCAGCCCAGGTGTCTGCTAGCTCAGGCAACCTTGTCGAATGGATTCTGTCTAAGGGTACAGAATGGATTATGCCTGTATGATACCAGGTGGAGGAAACAGGTAGTTTTAATAAGTTAATTCCTGTTGTAATTTCAAAGACTTGTTTTCTAGGCTACTGGACCAGTGTAACTCATCTTGCTACCACATACTTATGGACAAATTCCAGCTGTCCAGTTCCCATTGAAGCGGGAGCCAGATAAAAATGTGTTGCTCCTGGGCAGTGCTTGGCTTCTTCATTTATACGACACTGCGACTCAGGTTAAATTTGGAACACCAAGAAATGAGCTAGTGTATAGACACATTTTTTAAATCTCAGTAATGAAAAACATTGTGCCTTCTCACTGGCCTGGCAGGCTTCGAGAGAATGGAAAAAGACGTTTTCTCAAACTGGAGAAAGGAGTGGGCTCCACTGAAATTAGATCAATCTCTCTCTTACCTGGCTTCCTAGGGAGTCACAAGGACATTCAGAAATCTCCCCACCCATCCATTATAGCATGAAATTTGTTAAGTTTTTTGTGTTTAGACTCATGGCCACTGCAGTTAACCCAGCAATTAAAGTAATACAGCAAATTCTGTACTCCAGAAGGCTTTTGGGATGTATAGTATATAAATACATATGTAGCTATGGAAAATTCTGGGAAAAGAAGTGGAATTTAATACCTAGGAGGAGCAGTAGCTGTGTCAACCTGTCAGGTCTCATGAATCTTTGATTTGGCCTTACATACATCCAGATGACTCTGCCCAGCTTTGTTTCCTTTCAGTTCTTCAGGGGTGCAGAAATGCAGAGAGGAAGATAAAGGGATATGTGGCACATATGCTGTGTTAGCAACACATCCGTCACAGCTGTGGGGTCTGAAAGGACAAGGAAGGAAACAGGTGAAATCTGTCATGCTCAGAGGAAATCAACATGTATTTGAATGCCAGCAAATGACAGATTTTTCCTTTAAAACTCTGTGCTCTCACGCTTGTCATTGTTACACACCTCCCTTATGAAGTTATAAGGTGAGCTTGTCTGGACGCAACTTTCGTGGAGAAGTCCACACTACAATGGGGACAAAGACCAGTGCCATCACTGAGTTCCTCTGGAGCAGGGAGTGTTATGGACAGGAGCTGCACATAGGGGAGGAATGGCAAAGGAATTTTTCCAAAACTTCAGTAGTTACAGCTACTGGGATATGAGAGCAACCATTCTAAATTTAGCTTCAATGCTCTAACAGATAGCAGAACTTCTTCAAAATGTATGCCTATTGCATTATAACTTCGGCACATATTTTTCAAGTATGGTATGTGATATGACAGCAATCACAGGTAAAGCCACACCAGTTGCTTTTCCTACAGTGAGTCAGGCCTCTTAGGCCTATACTGTCGATGACCTGTCTCCAGCCATGGCTTCATGCATAAAAGCGTAAGGAATGCCTTATTGTGTCAAACCTGTGGCCCACCTAGACTAGTATTTCTGCCTCGAACACTAACAGCAGACAGTGCTATAGGGGGCTAGGACATGATCCTGACCATTTCATGTTGTGCATTCCTCTCATTCTTTCCTGGCATCCACAGTCATCGGATTAGGGTCTTTAGGAGGTACACGTGCCCAATCGATTACCTGTTTTAGAACTGCTGTCCATAAATTAGTTCTCTTTGTATAGACTGCTCTTTTGTCTAGCCTGCTGATATTATTGGTCTCCTCAGTCCCATGGGATCTGAAATTCACTACTTGCTGTGTTTCTACAGGAGAGTTATTGCTTTTGTCTGTTTTAAACCTATCTTGCACATAGTTTGAGTGAGTGCCCATATTTCTAGTATTGCAACGTTTGATGAGTAACAGTCCTGCTCTCACTTTCTCCAACGCCTTCACAATTTTGTAATTCTCGGTTGTGTCCCCCTGAGCCTGCACGTCTCCAAATTAAGAGAGAAATCTCTCTTCATAGAATAATTTGGGTTGGAAGGGGCCTTTAAAGGTCAGCTAGTCCAACCCCTCTGCAGTGAGCAGGGATGTCTTCTACTGAATCAGGTTGCTCAGAGCCCCGTCCAGCCTGACCTTGAATGTTTCCAGGGATGGGGCATCGACCACCTCTCTGGGCAACCTGTGCCAGCGTTTCACCACCCTCACCATAAAAAATTTTCTTCCTTATATCTAGTCTAAATCTACCCTCTTTCAGTTTAAAGCTATTGCCGCTTGTCCTATGCTATAACAGGCCCTACTAAAATGTCTGTCCTCATCTTTCTTATAAGCACCCTTTAAGTGTTGAAAGGTGGCAACCAGGTCTCCATGGAGCCTTCTCTTCTCCAGGGTGAACAGCCCCAACTCTCTCAGCCTTTCCTCATAGGAGAGGTGTTCCAGTCCTCTGATGATGTTTGTGGCCCTCCTCTGGACCCTCTCCAACAGGTCCATGTCTTTCCTGTGCTGAGGGCTCCAGAGCTGGATGCAGGACTCCAGGTGGGGTCTCACCAGAGCAGAGTAGACGGGCAAAATCACCTCCCTCACCCCGGTGGCCACGCTGCTTTGGATGCAGCCCAGGATGCAGTTGGCTTTCTGGGCTGCAAGTGCACACTGTCACCTCATGTCCAACTTTTCATCCACCAGTACCCCCAAGTCCTTCTCAGCAGGGCTCCTCTCAATCCCTTCATCGCTCAGCCTGTATTAATACCAGGGGTATCATAATGCAGCTGCTCCATCTCCTAAATTCCCGTTGTACAATTCATGTGCTTGCATGAAATGCAAGTGCTTGAGTGTGGACTCAAATCAGTCTCTCGCTAGCTGCATCTCCCAGCTGTCTGTCACAAGGCAGAGTTGGCTGCCCAATTAAAGCAGCCGGATGGATCACAGCATAGCTATTGTTTTGAGCACCTTCTATTTGACCTTTTTTAAAGCTGTAGCAAGCAGATTCTAAGAACACTTGTGGGTTGAACTGCAGCAGCTTGCTGTGTTTGTGGGTAGAGACTGCTGATTCACAGCCATCCCTATGGAGGTCTTGCTTTTTCTTGGCCTGAAACCAGCTGTTACAAAGGGCCAGTTCCTCACTAGTTGCATGTGGAGTTTCTGGTCATTGAGGTTACAGTGGTGGCCAGTCATCCATTTGTACTTTTGGTGGTGATTCTTGCCTGCCTCGGTGCTGAATCGTTTTTCACTTTTTGGTAGTTAGTACCTTTGCTGTATGTGACAGGAGATCGCTGGTGAGAATGGGGCCAGCTGCAGGGCAGATACAGGTAGCAGCCACACTTGGAGGCACTTGCACTGATTTTGACCAAGACACTGATGCCCTCTGCATGGGGCAATATGAGAAGTGGATCTTTGGAGGAAGCTGATGCTGCAAGCAGCATCTATATCAGCTCACTGGTCTCTAAAAAGGGGTGGAGGTTACCTTCAGGTAGTGGTGTTATGATAAAACTGATTCTTATATGTTACTATTCTTGGCTTCTGGGACCTTATAGATTAAGTTGTCCTGGTTTATTGAAAATAATCCAGATATTGCTTTTGATCACAGATTGATGAATTATTCCTTTCACAGATGACTGAGCAGCTCTTCTTGGGATGCATGTTGAGCAAAGATCCTTTTCTCAGTTTTAAGTCTTCTTACTGATTTGACTGGATAGTGAACGGAAGTCTGAAATGCTTAATTTTATTATATTGGTAAGAACTAAAGGGTGTAAAAGAAAAGATAACCAAGACTAACACTTGGTGTAACTAAACATGTATGATTATGTAGTTTGGTAAGCAGAAGACTACAAATGGAAAATTTGCTATATTTTCTCTCTTTTAAAAAAGCAAAGATTTAAAAAATTGAATGAGAGCAAGTGTTGCTTTCAGATATTAAAATCAATGGATGTGTCCACCTACTCTCATCTTATTGCTGATTTCACCATATTCATGTGGGAATAGTGTGTACTACAATAGTTCTTTGTCGCAGAGACCCTAATTGTGTAAGGCATGGGGCACATTTTCTCTTACAGGTTCTATACACACAGTGCTATGAAACCTGCAGCACCTTGTCTGGATACATTCCGTACTGGCGTGTCTTCCTGTCTCTTAGTAAGAATAATACTCCCCAGAGTCAATCGGCCATATCTCTAGCTGCTGCATTTTCACTGCCAAGAATGTAACCTCGTTCATCCTTTGCGCCAAATGGTGTCCTGGAAACTTCATAGGTCAAACTAAGCAATGACTACGTACCAGAGTAAACTCTCACAGACAGCTAGTGAAGAACAAACACATACACGGCTGGTTCACCCCTGATCTCTCATCTCTTGTTCTCTAATCACTTTCTACAGACAAACTTGGGAACTAAAATTATTACCATAAACCGTGGACTCAGCGGAGATACTACTTTTATAGTGAATGATAATCTTCCTTCCCACAAACTCGCACTAGCAATTATCTCTTTTTCCTTAACAGAAGCACACAGCATTTCTCCTTCAGAGGTACCAGCTGCTTTTTCTCTTGGATGCTTTACCAATGCCTAAGTAAACGCAGAGTTCTTGTTCTTAGTATGTACTCAGCTGTATGCAGAAAGAATTTCTGGTTTTGAGGGGTTTTTTTTCAGCTATCATGTCTGGTCTAATAAAAACTACTACTCTGGCCTACAAACTCATCTTCGAATAATTTGCAGCTACAGCAATGCTAATGCTGGAAGGAAAAAAAGTGACTCAAGGCAACAGCTCCCTCTGCTGTGTGATCGTCCTGCCAGAAAGTCTGCACTTGCAGTATTCATTCAGCTTTGTTTTTCCTGTGACAGTTATGTTGTTGAGTGTTGATTCCTTGTGCATAGCAGAAATTTTGAGAAACCCTCAACCACTGGGCTTTCGACAACAAAACAGTGATTTCTTAGTCACACCAGTGAGAGAGAGTACCATTTTCATAGTTATTAATATTAGCCTAAAAATCTAAATTCTGTAACAATAAAATAACTATAAAATATATCAAATTCTATGAGATTTAACATTAATACATCTTTTAAATACAGTCTTTCTAGGATTTTGGTTTTATGAAGGAACACTATGCAAGGAAATTGTTTATTTAAATGAAAATGGAAACATACATTGCTTTCAGCAGATTTTCATGTACAGTAAATATAGTGCTACTTGAGCGCCTTCCATGTAGCACAGATAGTGTTAATAAAATTCCTCGCTGGTGTCTAAATAGCACAGACAGAGCTAATAAGCTAATAATTCCTTGGTGGTGCTGGGTTTTGTTTTTTTTTTTAGCTTTTGCTGGTTTTATTCCTTATCTTCCTTCTGGGAAACCTTTTTTTCAAAGGATAGACAAGAGTGTCAGTATTGGTAATGTGATTCCTGTGGTAGATGAGGCATTTCAAAGGAAAAGCAACATTTGCTGGAAGGCCATGGAGCAATTGCCTGGTCTCTTGAAGCCTGTTTTCCAGGCAGATGCCTTAGGAAGAACACTGTGAACTCTCACAAGTTCCATGTCCTGGTATTTGTGAACTGCATTGTCCTAGGGGAGTACAGCTTCAGAATGCTTCACAGTTGGATATTTAGTCTTCACTCTAGTTGAGACGATCCATAAACTATTGTAGAGGTAGACAGTGACCTTAAACAAATATTGACTGCATCTACTGCAGTGCTTTGTTTCTGAGCAGTAGTGTGCTTTTAGAGCAGATCTGGTTGCCCTCATTTACTGCATACTGGTTCATCTTACAGGGTGAGTCTGGTGTGTGTGAAACACATACGAAAGCCTTTGGAAAAAATGGAACCAAAAGCTGTTGTAGCTGTTGTTCCACGTAGACACCAGATGCATCCAACCCACAAGGAACCACAAAAGTCTGAAGCAAAGATTGGTTCTCACTACTGCAAAGCCCTCCAGTGTGTCCTGAACAATCTGTATCATTAGAAGGCTTTCAAACTATAGAGAACACTTGCAACATAGAATCATAGAATCTTTTGGGTTGGAAGGGGCCTTTAAAGGTCACCTAGTCCAACCCCTCTGCAGTGAGCAGGGACATCTTCTACTAGATCAGGTTGCTCAGAGCCCTGTCCGACCTGACCTTGAATGTTTGCAGGGATGGGGTATCTACCACCTCTCTGGGCAACCTGTGCCAGTGTTTCACCACCCCCATCATAAAAATGTTTTTCCTTGTATCTAGTCTAAATCTACCCTCTTTCAGTTTAAAACTATTGCCGCTTGTTCTATGCTATAGGTCAGCATACTTCTTCTGGTTTAGCAAAAGAAGGGAAATGTTTCATTTGAAGACCCATCTCAAAGAACCTTTTTCTTTGTAGTCATCAGACATTTATTTTTTTTTACTTCAACTAACATGGAGATAGCCTTTCCATCTGGCTTTTCCAAGCATGAAAGCTCTACTCAGAGGGTAGATCATATCTGTGACAACAAGTAAAGATCCACTGTCTGTTTTTATTCACCTCCCCCATTGCATTGCTGGAGCTTTTACATTCTATGGACTGAACGAGAAACAAATACTGAATTGAGTCCACCGATAATAAAAAAACGTTCTCACAAAGGCAGGCACTGAGGAAATATGTACTTGAATATGTGGTTAGCATAAAGACCAGTGATAACAGCCCAAGGAGACGATTAGCTTGTAAGTGGTTTGAGTTTTCTGCATTTTGGTTTAGAACAGTGCTGTGTTTGCTGGAAATGGGAGAAGTCAAAATGAAGAAAAAGAAAGAGATCAGTTAGTGAAAATACTAGCCCATGTACCTGGAGAATGTTGTTTTCTTTTAGATTTACAGTGGTAAAATAACATGTCAAAGTAGCTGAAGGGCTATTTCTACCCGATTTACAAACTACAGTCTAATTTAAAGGTTCCTTTATTGTTGTATCTGCCTCTCTCTGTTTCTGAATAACCTTCAAGAGTGCAGTGAGTTCAGAACTGACATAAATTTAGCAAGATGTCGATGTTATACGGATATTTCATGTTGTGCTATTTGGAGAGTACAAGGTTGTAACAGCTTAAAAAGTTGAATCTGGGACACTACTGAACGCTTACATGCATATAAAAATACATAAGGAGTCATCAGCCAGAATACACAAACATGGAACAATCCATAGCCATTGATTAAAGTTGTGATGAAATAGTATGTTCTAAGAAGTACCTCTTGTGTCTCTTCTCTTCAGTCCACATCATGGAACTTACTATCTACAAAAAGCAATACATCTCAAGGCAGGAGTCTAAAGTCCAGTGAAGATTCACAAGGTTGGAAGGGACCTCTGGAGACCATCTAGTCCAAGCTCCATGCTTGGAATAGGGTCAACTTGAGCAGGTTGTTCAGGACCATGTCCAATCATGTTTATGAATTATCTCCAAGCATGGAAACTCCATAACCACACTAATCAACCTGTTCCAGTGTTTGGCCACTGTCACACTAAATTTTTCTTATGTTTAAATGGAGTGTCCTTTGTTTTGATGTGTGCCCATTGCCTCCTGTCCTGTCACTGGATACCACTGAGAAGAACCTGTTCTGTCTTCTTTACTTCCTCTCATTAGGTATTTACACACATTAATAAGATCCCTCTGAGCCTTCCTTTCTCCATGGTAAACAATTCTACCTCTCTCAACCTCTTCTCACATGATAGGTGCTTCAGTCCCTTAATCATCTTTGTGCCCCTTTACTGAGCTTGCTCCACTATGTTCATATGTCTTGTACTGGGGACCCCAGTGCTGGATGCAGCACTCCAGGTAGGATCTCACCAGTACTAAGCAGAATGGAAGGATCACCTTCCTCAACCTGCTGCCAATGCTCTCCCTCATCCAGTCCTGGAGGCCATTTGCTGTCTTTGCCACAAGGGCATATTGCCGGCTCATGTTCAGCCAGGATCCCTAGACCTTTTCTTCAGAGTGGCTTTCCAGCTGGTCAGCCCCCAGCCTGTACTGGTGTATGGCGCTAATCCACTCTAGGTACAGGATTTGGCATTTCACTCTGTTGAATTTCATGAGGTACCTATTGGTCCACTTCTTCAGATTGTCAGGGTCCCCCTGATGGCAGCACAACCATCTGGTGTGTCAGCCACTCCTCTGAACTTTGTACCATCTGCAAAATTGCTGAGGGTGCACTCTGTCCCATTGTCCAAACCATTAATGTAGATATTAAATACTACTGGCCCCAGTATCAACCCCTGGCATACACCATTAGTGACAGACCTTCAACTGGACTTTGTGCCGTTGATTACAACCCTTTGAGGCTGACAGTTCAGCAAGTTTTCAGTCCACCTCACAATCCATTTATCTAGCGCATGCTTTATCAGAGTCTGAGGAATTTCAAAGACTTAGTAAACAAGTGCCAAGTATGAATAGGTGTCCTGGTTTTGGTAAAAGCTTTCCTGTTGTCACAGTTTAAAGTAAATCCTCATTCTTGTAAGATTTATAAGGTGTTTATTATATGGACTGTAACAAAGTGTTTCTGTTGAATTAGTTTGATTTTCAGTTTACAGAGAAATTCACAATTCCTGCTTTGTTATTTCTGCATGGATGAGGGCAGTGTCAGGTTTATTTTGTTAGGAAGAGAGAATTGATCAATATTCCCTGCATAGCTGGTTCCAAGAAAGTGTGAGTTCTACTGCCATATAAATTATTTCATTATTTGTACTTCATGTAGCTAGGCCATCTCTAGCAAGCTGTGTGAAAAATATTAATAAAATAAATTATGTGAGGATTTTTCTCCAACTTTTAAAATACTTTGGTTTTGAACAATTTCATTGCCCTTTTTGCCAGGCCAGATCATGAGTGAGTTCATGTGAGTGAATTCATATTACTCTATCACCCTGAGGGCAGAGAGTTTTGAGTGAGATCTCTGTGCAGAATAAACAGCGGAAACTGAATTAGTGCAAGGTCCTGAATCTTTCTGAAAGAGCTTGCTTGTTCTCCTACTCTGCTGACTGAGGGGAATTTAGAGCTGTTTCTATGACCCATCTAACTGAGGAACAGCTAGATCTCAAAGAATCAGCTCCTCCAAAATGTGTGAGGACTGTCCACTTTGATGCTTTCCAAGTGAATTTTTGCCATCTTCCCTGGCCCAGTTGATGAGATTGTGCAGGTTGTCTCCAGAAGCATGTTACTGCTGCTTGGCAAGAGATTCTGAGGGTTGAGTACAATGAATGGGGTCCTTCTGTCTCTTTCCGGGGGCTGGGCATGCAGTGTCTGGGCTTGAGGAATCAGCACCTCAGACCCGCTAAATCCTTCTTTGTAATCCCCAAAATATTTGCCTTACTTCGATGAGTAGTACCCGACAAAACAAATACCTGAACCAGGAAGAGCATCTTTCTGCCTGTCTTAATGCACATTTCTTTGTCTCCAGGCCCTCTTGGTTCCTTTTTACATGCCAATGTTAGTCCTGAGCATCTGACACCTCTCCAAGAGTTCCTGAGATGCCAAACTCCTGTCAGCTCTAGAAAACTTCAGCACGTTTATCTTTGTTTTAATTAACCCATCATTTTAATTAACCCATCTTTACCCTTCTGAAGGATCTCCTCAGGTAGGCTTTCTGTCATGCAATACAAATAAATTTGATCTACCATTACATTAATAATCATTGTGAGGGCACTGTTAACTCCAGGCTTTTACATTTCCAGCAGTAGGACAGCAGTGGGAGTTAGAAGCATATGTAGAGTCTCTCAGAGCACTGCCAGGGCAAGGACTTACCTTGTAATTTACAGTTTAAAGCTTTATGGACAAATGAATATTGCCTGTTGGTGATATTGGCTACTCATTGGCAACTCACATTGTTTTGTCTTGTCACAAAGATTGCTGCTTGCTATTTGTAATGATACTTCTGGCTCTCAAACTTGGGAGTTGGAATCTGTTCTTGTTTATGTGTTAGATGATATGATTGAAACACTTTTGTCCACAGATGGAAAAGAAAGGTCAAACATCTTTCAAAACACTTTTTCCAGGAAGCCAATACAATGCAGCTGACTCTGAAACAAGCCTCATGTTAACACATCCTAACAATTTCACTTGGAAGAAGATTTTGCTGCTGAATTGATTAATCTACCTCCCCAGATCAGAACTGAGCGGGACATGAGAGCCCCCACGACCTGTGAAACATAACAGAAAGCGTGTTTTCTCCTCCGTGCGAAGCTGAGCTCCTGGCAATAAAGCACGAGGCACCTTCTGTTGACACCGGTCTCATGGTGTGGATAGTGAAGCAGATGACTGCACTCACTTTGCTACAGTCCTATTTTGGCATCACAATGCATTTTTCAGATGAGACTGAGAGCATCTTCGCCCTCCTCTCTCCCCAAATACAGTGCTCAATCTTTGTTAAATTGCGCATGTAAAACCTGGCTATCGGCACTTCACCTGTCCCTGGCCCAATTTCCTTCTGCTTGTTGTGAGAGGCCCATCGATGACGTAATGGGGGGAAGGCAGGGAGAGACTGTCATGTTCAGTGCTTTCAAAGGCCCTCTCTGCTGTTGTCTACCAAGGTAAAATCGAAGGTGGAGATGCTCTCTGTCATCTAGTGGCAACTCACTACCTTCATTGCCCAGTCTCAGTGTTCAGCTGGGCTTAGCAGCACTGTTTCATCTTGTCTTGTGCTGGGTTTTCTTCCTGAGATCATTAGAGGGATCCAGCTGATGTTGCTCCATAAAGGTAGGCAAATACCGAGAGCAGCTCAGGATTATTCAGACAAAATCTGAAATGCACTTGTCTCTTCAGTGTCCTTCTCCTGGTTCTGAAACGATGTTGTTATGAACAAATTGATTGAAAGTTCTCATTACAAATAGTGAGTTTCATGTGGAGTGGTCCCACAAAGTGAACCTGGAGCTTCTTGGCAAGAAATTTATTTCACAATTACATTATTTTTGGCTGAAGAATGGAAGTAAGATTATACGCATTAAAAAACACATGTTAGGAACTCATTGTACATAGGCTCCAGACCAAGACTATTCACATGAATTATTCAGTGGATTATTTTACTTGGATAAAACTTGATAACAAGGGACAGGGGTGAAATATCAGATGATTGGAGACAATTCACTAAAGTGAAATTTATCTTCACGTTTGTTTGACTTTGCCTACTTTCTCTTCCGTGAGAAAATTTTAGTGTAGTCCTGTGAATAGGGTCCATGGAACTCCTATGAATTAGCTTCTGTAAGTTTTTATTCCTTTATGAACATCATTATAAAACCATTTTATTTTTGACATTATTTTTATTACAGTTGCAACTGTTTTCGTTATAAAAAGCAGTGGACTAATAGAAACTTGTGAGATTATCTGAGACAGGTCTGAAGACAGAAAGGGAATGACAGAATCACAGAATATTTGGGGTTGGAAAGATTAGTACCGAAGGTTTCTATCACTTGTGACCAAGAATTGGTTTGGGAAAAAGTTAGAGAGAGGGGGATGCTGAAGAAAATAAGGGAAATTGGGAAAGATTAATAGTTTTCTTGTCAAAAGAGAGCTGAGAAATATGCAGCGTCGACTTTCTAGCCCTCCATATATTAAAAAAAAGTTCAGTATTTTTCCAGGAAAAATATAAGCAGATGTATCTTGATTCTGCCACCAACATCAAATAAATTATCTTTGTGTTTCAGTTGCTTTGCAAAATGCGGATGAGGATGTTGGGCAGTTTTTGTAAGGTGGTTTGAGAGCTGTAACTGTAAGCGCAAGCTAACATAGCATAGCAGTACTCTCCTTTGATGCTGAATGCCCAGTGTGATGCAGGACTAAGAAGTTGGTGGCTAAATCATGGTGGGATTTAGGAGCATATGACAGTAACAGATAATGACATTTGTGATTTTACACAAATTCATGTAATTTATTCTGTTTCCTTCTGTCCTTTTTCCCATGGGGGAAAATCAGGCAATTGCTTTTTCCAGTGCTGATATAAGCTACAAAGCTGATTCTGATGAGAAATTCGCCTACGATCTGTTGACAGATGATCAAAACAGGTAAAAAAAAAAAAAAAATTTGGGTGTCCTGGGTTTGGCCAGAACAGGGTTAATTTTCACCGGACTCCAGGAAGGGGCACAGCCGGGGGG
>Ga0065711_1039511_pt1 | contig 17767 bp, 14 predicted proteins | sample Hoacrofraction12_FD_59098 | JGI IMG/M metagenome (GOLD analysis project Ga0065711, IMG submission 59098) | Hoatzin crop microbial communities from Cojedes, Venezuela - Epithelial fraction 12 v2 (version 2) | ecosystem: Host-associated > Birds > Digestive system > Esophagus > Crop | place...
CAGGCACAGAGGTGAGGCTGACAGGTCGGTAGTTCCCAGGGTCTTCCTTTCTACCCTTTTTGAAAAGGGGCACAATGTTTCCCTTTTTCCAGTCACTGGGGACTTCCCCTGACTGCCATGATTTTTCAAACATCATTCCTTCCCAAGTTTGTTGGGCTTTTAGCCATAGTTTTAATTCAGCCACTTCCCTGCAAAAGACCAACTCCCTCCCATACATCCTGAATTTCCCTACTTTATCACTTCCTTCCATTAATTTTTCTTTCAAGGTACACTAACATACTCCTATGCAATTTTACTTCAAGAAGTATCCCACTTGCTTTGATGTTGACAACAAAATCATATCCTATTGCAAAACTGTCCTTTGCAGCTACAAAGATCTGCCCAGTATTAATGATGACGTTGGCATCTTCTTTAACTATATTGGAAATGCACTGGCAAAGTAAAGCCCAGCACTGCAGTTCTTACACCGGTTTCTCAAATGTCGGCACTGTGTTGGTTATTGCTGTTTGCTGCAACATCAGTAGTTCCCTGTGTCATTCTTGGTGGATGCTGACTTTGAAGCAGCAGCTTGGCCAGAGCGCTTTTTGCAAATTTCTCCTATTGCCGCATATCAGATTCCTCACCAAACCCAGGCTCTCTCTGGACTCAGTGATTTCTCCCCTCAGGAAATTCAGAGTACTCTTCTGAGGTTTTACCATGCTCGTGTACTCATTCCTGTTACCCTCACTGAGTTTTGTCCCCTCCTACCACCATCCAGTCTTTTATGAGGGTCTGGTTTAGCGTCTCAGAAGTGCCAGACAGGGTCTTCATCCTTTCCACTTTCACAAGCCCTCTCAGGTTTTTTGTCTTCTTTTTAATACTGTTTCAAAACCACAGGTTGAATTTGCACTGACTGCAGGATCGCTCCGTTCATATGCTCCCATTCCAAATGAAACTTTGTATGGCTCAAATCCCCTGGGAACAGCCCCATGCTCCCAGCTATCCACACTTCTCATCTTGCTCTCGGGTTTAGAGTCGGTTACCATGCAAGTGTTCCCTTGCATCACCTGCATTTCCAGAGAGACTTAGCTCTGGCAAGGCTTTTATCTGCTCTGTTCTTCTACTCAGCATGCTTTCTTAGCTTATTTTACTCCTGGTGCCATGTGCTTTCCAGCAGTCACTCAGAGCCAAGGAGCCAGCTTCATTCAGCATCCATTCACAGGCTGTTCCACAGGAGGAAGGGGAGCATCCCTGTAACACAACAGCTGGCTACAGCTGGCTCCTGCCAAAGCATCTTAAACTTGTATGTCCCCACGAGCCCTGGAGAATGTGTATTCTATGCAAGGGCTTGCTCAGGCAGCCTGGAAATGACTAGTCAAAAGCCGCTCAAAATGAAGCACACATTACAACTCAACAGTACCCTTATGTGTGGGATTTGCCCATGCATGACCTGTTTTAGAATTCATTTCTGGTGATCACTGAGCCTTTCTTGGAAAGGTCCGGTGATCACTTCATTTTCCAAGGAATTCTGATCATGTAGAAGCACAAACAGATGCTACTGGCAAGTGATTGGTCATCCTCATTTCAAACTTTGGAAGCAGATTCAGTCACCCATGCACAGCTGCAGAACAGACTCCCTTTAATAGACATGCCTGGCTCAGTTATTTTATAAGCCATGTCCCTCACAGAGCTGTCATTTCTGCACCCCCATCTTCCCTGGATATTATCCATAGAAATGTAGTTGTTCTGACATTGCTTTGCAGGATGACCAAGAAGATCCACAAAGTTCACCCTGTTTACAGTCACACAATGCATCAAATTGCAGAGGGTAAAATTATAAGCATCCTAGACAATCACCATACAGAGTCCAATCAAAGCACCTCTCCTACCCACCATGCTACTCATCAGGACTTGGAGAGCAGAACACAGACCTATACAGGAAAAGGATATAACTCTTCCATGGTGTGGTTTTGATGTACTAAACCCAGGCAGCAGCACGTTGTAGCAAAGTCAAAAAGCATCCTTTTTTCATCTATACTCTTTCAAAGATATATTTGCAGGCACAAGTATGCAGACATGACATCTCGGACCCACACAAGCTCCCACTGAATGCAGCAGAATAAGATGTTACACAAGACATCAGCACTAAGTGCTGAGCACAGCCCCTTTCCAACACACCATGCATGTGTCCTCAGAATAGAAATCTCTTGCTTCTCTGCTCATCCTGCCCCCCATCCCATCTGCCTTCCCCAAGTCTCTGGCAGTGTCAGCTCGATGTCCCCTCACTGCTCCTAGCAAACACAGCCTCTGTCTCTCCAGTATCACTGTCACAGACTGCACCATCCTGAACTTGCAGATCCTCACCACCACATCTCGTCCCCTCTCTCCCCTCTACAAGCCCCACAGGGCACCGCTGCCCCTCAGCAGAAGGAATATGGGTCCTCAGACCAAAGGGAGGATTCCCAGAAGAGAAAGAAGCACCAGGAAAACCACACATAGTATTTTTCTACCAGTCATGCTCTCTGCATGTAGCCAACTCTTCCCCTTTGCCCCATCCCACCCTATACCCTACACCTAAACGTCCTCAGGACGGGGAAGCATCTGTGCAGTGGGTGGTGATGGAAGGGTTGAGGCTGAAAAGGCTGCAGACTACCAGGACTGAGAGAGTTTTGATAGCAATGGGCCCTGCGTGTTTTGGGCTTTTGATGATGAGAAAGGTACCACAGCAGCTTGAGGGGCATTCTAGCAGTGGATTTTGTCTGAAGCGGCACACATGGGTAATTGTGCTGGATTTCTTGAGCTGGCAATACAGAATTGCTGTTTTGTTTGCAGTCAGAGGGCAAAAAGTTCTCCCATTATGATGTACAAAAAGTCAAATTTTTCAGATAATCTACATAAGAGAAATACCTGATAAACTCCATTTTGGGATATCACAAAAAGATTTTTTTTTTTTTCAGACTGTCATCTACTCAGCTGGCAGGCGGTGGATCTGCAAGAGCCACACAGGCTCTCTGCAGACCAACCAACCTGCCTCATTTCCATCCACAGTTGTGACAGGCCTGACACGTTCTCAGGGGACTTCTCAATACTGTAGAATCAACATTTTCCAGCAGAAAATTGTTCCACCGGAAAACTTTTCAGGCAGCTCTACTACACATTTAGAAACATTTCATATACACCAGTATGCTAAGCATATATTCATATGCTATTCACATTCTATAACCTCCAGCTACTTTAAGTGCCTGTCTCCAAAGAAAGAACGAAGTAGAATATGCACCTTAAAACACTGATCGCAGTTAATCTGACAAATGAGCAGCACGAGCTTTTGCAAGAGGAACTCTAATTTTCATTCTTTCCCTTCATCTCCGTCCAAAGGCTCTGGTTCCCCCCTCAGTTTTGATTAGCAGCGTTTAGCTGCTTTGGGCTCTGATCCCACTGCTGACTGCATAGCGGTTTCTGCCATGCCTGTGAAGAGCTCACTGGAGTCCATAAGGGTCTGCTGAGGAGCTGGAGACACACGCAGTATCAGCGCGCAGAATCCAACTGTGCCAATCCCTGTACGTTTTCGGTCGCACAGAAGCATGTGGATATTGCACATGCACACTGGATCGTAGTTTCAATTTAATCTGTTTTTGAAAGCTCTCCTCATCCTCACAAGCTCTGTCCTGTGGGACTCTATGGCTGGGAAAATTAAAATTTTGTTTCCTTCAAATGCTACATCTCTGTTTTTCCTAGAGGCGGCTACGTTTCTTTCTCTGTGATCTGAAATTGCAGCAATAATTATATTTCCTATTTTGTTCACTGTAGTTGACTGTCTTGGCAGGCATCCTGTAGCAGTAATCCACACATAAAGACTCATCTTGCATTTTTCAATCCAATTTAAAGGGAATTGTTTCTCAAGGAAAGCAAGGGGGTGAAAATGTTCCCCTCTGGCAAAAACTTCAAGTACTTGAGTATTACATGCAAGAATTTTACCTACCTGTCTTACTCATCACTGCATTTTACAAGCACTGATTTAAATTCTTCGCACTTCTAGGGAGGCCTCAGAGTTTCTTCGTGTTGCTTTTCCCTTAGTCCTTCCTTCAATTCTCCCAGCCACTCAGAGAGAGAACTTCAGTTCCCTCTTTCCAGATGATGCTCAGAGCACCGAGTGCTCATTTTGTTCTTTTTTTTGTTCTGGGTTTATTTGTTTGTTCTAGATCAGTGGAAAGGATGCAGTAGAAATTAAGGCAGGGATGCAGCGGGAGGCAAGGGAATAATTATTCATTCTTGCCATCAGCTCATCCTCTTGGTTTGATTTACACAAGTTGCCCCAAAGTTTTCCTTCTAATTATTTTCACCGAAATACCCAGAAGCCTTGAACAATGGCATTTACATGTATAATGTAGCATTATTAATGTTAAACAAAGCCTTTGAAATCCCCTCCATTGTGCAAGCCCCATACCCTTTCAGAAGAAATTATTTGCACAGTAACCTCTCCCAGACACACACACACACCCCAGTGCTGTTTCATTAAGACCAGGTACTTTTTCCTGTTCCCCAATCATTTTCAATCTTAATATTCTCTAAGTCATTAAGATATGAGAGCAGCACAGCAATGAAGATGCTGGGGCCAGAAACAGTGAGGGTCAAGGCAGACATAAAACAAGGTGACTAGAAATTCAGCCATTAAATCCTGCACATTTCAACTGCTGAAGCTATCTCTACATTCCAGACAGGGCAAGCACCCGAAATAATAGCATCACAAGACAGACAATTTTCAGGATATCTCAGTAACAATTAGAAGAAGAAAGTAATGAAAGTTTAGGAAGCAGAATTGGTATTTGGGAAGCATCCCACCTCCACATCCCAGCATATCTATGTTTTCAGCCATCTTTCCAGCTTGCACCACGAAAACCAGCTCATAACCTGAAGAAGCTTCAGATACATCTGTTACAATTACAGGAAGTCTTAGGAGCTTTGCTCTGTTCTTTTTAATTGTTGTTTTAATTTGCTTTTCCCTCTCCCAGGCATGCAACAATTCAGGCGTCAGTTGCTTCTACAAGACCTCTGCTGCATCCCACCCTGTGACCCAGCTGCTGCTCCGCTCAGCAAACCAAGCTCGCTCCAAGTCATGCCCCACGCCTTACTCTCTGCTAGCAGGGGCCTGCTTGAGCATCCCCATGCAGTTGGGCAGGGGGTGCCGGCATGTGACAGACAGGAGGCTGACCCTAACATCAGGGCACTTCCACAGCAGCGATTCAGCACATCACAGCTTCCCAGGCATACAGGATACGCTCCTGGGTCAGAGAGTGCTAAACCACTGCCTGCTCAGCACCACAGCCCAAAATCTTGCAGTGTGCTTGCTAGGGGGAAGCAGCAAAGGGACAAAAAGCTAGTACATCAGTGACAATAAAAACTGAAATCGTAGGGAAAAAAAGAGTCACAAAGAGTTTTTTGTATCATAAGGGCAATTCTAGAAAGTTTCTGCACCTCAGACTCACATATCGCTTCTGGGGGACCTTAATGCCACTCATGGCATTACAGAAACATTGGCAGGATGGGGCCTTGACGTATCCCCTCTCAACGAGACCATCGCCAACACTAGATCCGATCAGCTATGGCTCACCTCAGGGCACTTGTTCCGGCACTGCACTACCCTCTTACTGAAAAAAAATTTCCTGATGTCCAAAGAGCTACCATTGCCTCTCATTACACTGTCTGGCACTACCAAGAACAGTTCGGCTTCATCATCCTTGTAACTGCCCTTCAAACAGTGACAGGCACCTACACCTCTTACCCACGTCTTACCGAAAAATAGTCCCTCAGGACAGCACAGGACATTTGTATCTGTGTCAGTTAGACACTAAAGTAATACCCGTGGTCTACAGATCTTCCTTGTTTCTACTGGAGAGTCTCTGTTGAACTCCTTCCTCAAAGGGATGCAAAAGAGGCAAAAAAGGTATGCGAATGGATGACACAACTGGAAAGGTCTTCCTGAGAATCAATTTACAATTCTCCTGCAGAAAAGTGACAGCTAGGGGTGAATATGGTAAGAACTTCTAAGATCAGGGGCTGGGTAGAGAAGGTGAAGAGGGAATAATTGTTAGCTACTTTTTTCCAGTAAAAGAATGAGGGGATATCAAATGAGAATGCCAAGTGGCAAGTTTCCAACAAAGAGGAACTTCTTCACCCTGTGAGCAGTTAAGTGGTGAAACACCTTGTCTCTTGGATGCTAAAAACATGCATGAGTTCGCAAATGCCAAGAATTTGCATGTGGGTGAGTGTATGGAAGAAAAACCCATTCAGTGTTACTAAACACAAAGATACACCAACTAGCTTAGCATGTCCTGAGCCATAACTCACGGGATGCTTGGAGAATATTCTTGGGAAGTATCACTACCTGATCCTCTATCCGTTGCTGTTGAATGCAGAATACTGGGCTAAATCAGCTTTTGATCTAAACCAGTTCACATGTTGTTAGAAAAAGGTTTCTAAATTAACAATTACTGGACAACTTTAAGTCTACTGGGACACTATAGCAAAGTCCCTACCACTATGGACCAAACCAATTTACATGTCCACCCACCTCTTTTTATTTAAACACTGCATCATTAAACAGAATCAACATTTATCACTTCCTGGAGAAAAGCAGTGTGCCTGGTCACCCCATCAGTCCAGTGGGACATTACTGCCGTTCCATGGCAACCAAAGGTGCAGAGCACCTGGGACTGAGCCCAAGGACTTCAGCCATGGCACATCACTCTGCTACACTCTTCACTTCACAGCCAGCTGCCCCAGAGCATCTTCACAGCCAACAGCTCCACAGCATCTTTTATGAAATACAGCAATGCTGTACCATGGCCAGGACAAAACAGACATAGAGGCCAATCATCTTCTCAACCACAACTTTTATCTTCATCTCCACTCCAAACATTCACAATCCATTAATTTTGACCTCCCGTGATTTTCTGCCCTCTGCTATACATGAAATTCCCAAAATATACCACAAGGTTAAAAATTGGTCTTGGAGTAGTAGCCCATTTGGTCAGGGGAAGAACGAGCAAGAAAATCTCATCACATCACCTTTTATTTTCTGCCCTGATGGGTAGAAAACACTGGACTGTACTGCTCTGTCACGCATCACCTCACACTGTCATGATGACACTCCTCTGGGACAGCGAATCTGCTCCCAGTTCCCGAGAATACTCAGCCACCTGGACCTGCCCACTATGGGCATGCCTCCATTTCTGCGAATTTCTAGTGCTGCCTGTGCCAACCACTTTCCCTTCCTGCTCCCTTGGGTCAAAGGCATAGCCCAGGGAAGACAGTTTGGCTGGGGGCATCCCTGTGTCAGACTAATCCCAGCTGCCACGGGGGCTCTGGGAGTCTGTCAGCAGCCAGAATAAATTGAGGTGGGTCTGACTCACGCCAAATCCCAAGCCAGCAAGGGGAATATACAGGTGCAGAAGTGGTGTAAAGCCACTTGTTTGCTTCAGCGCACTGACACATACCAGGTACAGATCAACATATCCAGGGGACAAGGCCCAGCAGCACAACACCCCAAAGACACAGGTGACTCCTATGGTCTCGCTGCAGGTGCCTGCCCCACAGAGGATGGGACCTTGGGGAGCCAAGGCTGTCTGACAGATTTGTGCATGCCAGCAAATTCTAGTCCTAAGACATACTTTAAGCTAAGCAGCTCTCACCCCAGCACCCAGCCCCAGACAGCCCCGGCAGCACCCAGGCAGAGATGAGACAATGGTGTAATGAGCAGGGAATAAGCATGCCACGGTCACACACTGCTGTCCCCTGCTAATCTCACCACCTTTACACCTCTCCTACCATTCCTCGTCCTGATCCTGCATTGGGTTCTTTGAGGAGCGCAAAGTGTCCTCGTAGAGCCGGCACGCACCAAGCTGGCACAGGCTTCAAAGGAATTAATTCAGACGGGCAAAGTCTGATCCCTTTCAGGGAGTGTGCGAGAGAGGAGGCAGCGCTCAGCACTTCAGACGTCAAGGGAGAGTAAGAGAAAAAGAGATGAGAGAAAGCCTCGCATAGAAAAGGCAGCAGGAAAAATGTCCTAATTTGGAGAGACAGGCCTCATTGCCATGGCAACCCAGAATCGCCCCAGAGCGGCCAGATCCGACTTTGTATGTGGTGTTAAACGATTCAACCATTAAGGGAAAATACTAAGGGGAAAAAATATAATGGGGCTGTGGAAGCGAAAGTATTTGGCAACAAAGAGTTTTCCTTTGGGGGCACTCGGGCAACTGAAGTGAATCTTTCGAGTCTTAAATTGTATTTTTTTTCCCCCATCTTTAGGTGCAGACACATTTTTGTGCTTTTCCTTCATTTCTGGAGAATGAGTCACTCCTTCCTCGCTGCACTGCCTTCCCTCGCCAGCCTGGTGCTCACCAGCAGTGGAGCCAGATCCTGCCTCCTGTGCAACAGAGGGAGAAAGGGCAACTAAAGCCCCTGTTCCTTTCTTTAAAGACCCCTACAAAGACCTCCCAAAACAAGGCAGAAACTGGGAATGCATGGCAAACCACATGGGGACAGTGCAGGGTGGCAGCACTTGTCACCAGAGGTGGCAACATGATGCAGGGTGACAGTAGCCACCAGCAGCTCCAGCCTCTGGTCTGTGGCCTTGAGAAGGCACATACGGGATTTTTGCAAGAGAGCTGAGGGCTGCTGAACACATCTGGCCATGGGTAAGTGAGAGAAGCAGCAGGAGAGATACGCTTACTAGAAGTCACACAATGCATGTACTGCTGGCTGAGAAAGACGCATCGCTGCAGTCATCAATTAATTATCTGACCTCACCCTGAGACCTTTCTGCCTGCTTTAGTCTATGAATTAATCCGAATATCATGTCAAACCTCCTTTTTCCACACTCTTGCCTCCTTCCACCCTCACTCTTGGGGTACCCTAAGCCCTCCCTCCTCACTGCTGCCTCTTGTCGAACACCCCCATTTAGCAGGACTCCTCATCCTTTTCTTACCCCTGGCACAGTTCCACCACCTTTTCTCAGCCCCTATGAGAAGTCCCACTCATTCTGCACAGGCTACCCTTCAGAGGTTGCTAGCACATGGAGGTGGACCAGCACGAAGAATAATAAGGCCAGGTGAGCAGCAAGGAAGGAGTATCAGAATATGACTTTATCCTCTGGAGGTTCCCTCCCTGTAACTGAGAAACAAATCCCAGTGGATGAGTTCCCAGAGGACCATCCCCTACAGATTCCTAAGCACGAAGAGGTAAATTGATTGTCACAACAAGATCCTCATCACCTCCTAAATGTCTAACCTACCCGTGTCAGCTCATTTCCCTATCCAATTTATTCATCAAACGGCAGCAAAATGTTTAGCCAAATGGATTCCTTGATAGCAGGGATGCATGCGGCATGGAGGAGGAGAGGACGTGCTTCTGCACAGGCATGGTTACACAGAGACACAGCCACACATCTTCCACGTGCTGTTACTCATGCCCATACAAAACCACTTCTTCCTGGCCACAGAAACCCAAACACGCCAAAGCAAGAAAATCCCTCTGCTAGTATTGCAGTCTAGACTAGACCTGGAGAGGAGGAAATGGAAAAACTAAACTCACCCCTCTACTACCAAACAAAAAAAGCCATCAATGTATGATTTGGGAGAGTTGTCTATTTTATAGCAGTGTCACGGCAGGAGCTGTTGGCTGGCTACTGGCCCTCTGGAAGAACAAAACACTTCCCCACAGCTTGCATGGTATATTACTGTATATTATTACAGGCACATCTCAAGACATAGAGCAACGTACTGCTGGACCAGTACAGTGACCATTGAGTGACACTGTTGGACAGAAATGTGGCCCTAAGCACAGCAGGAGACAAATACCACTCACAACCTTCATTTCTCCTCCCAGCAGTCAGTATCACAGCATGCTTTTGCCAGCCTGTTTTGCCTGTGGTGAGAAAGCTGCCAGCCACAGCTTCAGTTTATAACAATTAAGGAGATGAAACTTAAAATCCACAAATGCACATAAAATCTTCCAAGGGAGCTCAGGCAAAGGCAGAGGGATCAGAGAGAGAGAGTGGCTGTGACAAGCTCTGGTGAAGATGAGTCCCGTGGCCTCACACCAGGACATGGAGACAGCGAAGGTTAACGGCAGCATGGCTCATCGGGGGAGAATGGACCATGGGCACAAGGAACAGTGCAGCCTGGTGAGATCTCCAGCCATTCCCTAAATGAAGCTGTTCCACCATCTGCAGGCGAGCACACTTTGGCATTAAACATTTTGCACGAAGGCCTAATTAATGGAGCACAAAGTGACTTATTAAATCTAAATTAAGGGACCAACGGACTAGTAAAAACATTACATCTCTGGCCAGGTAATGGCTGTGTCAAACATTTGGATGTGCTCAAAGCTCAGCAAAACTCACCTGGCAGACTCCAAATAAGTGAAAGTTTACCAAAAGGTAATCAGAGACTTTAAAAACAAAAGAAAGGGAGGCCACATGAGTTTGGGGAGTGTATAAGATGACCAAAACTAGGAGAAAGAGAAGGCCAGCTGTTTCACTCTCTGTCCAGCTCCTCCTTATCTCCTTCCACCACAGCAGTGCTGTCTCCTCTAGGCATGCACATACTCCAAAACTCTGTCAGTCCAATTATAAATTATTTCAGTGTTCAGACTGTAACTGCAGGAGATTAGCCCATAGAGCCAGATAGGACTCACTGCTCAGGTACATGTCCAAAGTTTGCTGTGCACTTCCCTGCCCTGCATTTCAACTCATTACACCTTTCAGACTTTACCGTCCCTCCCCTTCCCAGGGGTTCAACCCTTTCAGCACACCCCCCTCCTCTAGATCAAGGGATACATACTCCCTTATTTTCACCTTCAGGTTGGCTCCTCCTCAGCCCACCCAAGCCACCAGCTGGTTAGAGCATGCCCTTATCTCCTTCAGTGCCACTTGAGGAACCCAAGCCACCACAGTTTGGTATAGTTTTGCCACAAGGCTAAGAATAAAGCTAGACAGAAAGCTCAGACAGCCCAAAGGCAGAAAAAAGTGGGGTAGAAAACAGATGTCTGCTTGTCAGTTATGAAGAAAACCAAGGTGCAATTCACATTTTAAGTGTAATTTTTAAGTCTCTGCATTGAGAATATAGTTAAAGGCACGTGCCATTCTTTTCCACAGAGGATGCTGACGGAATAAGCCAATTACTGCTGCTGTCATCAGGCTAATTTCTTTTCTCGAGAGGTCTGTTTTTGGATAGAAATATTAAAATCTCCAAGACCTGCGCCATGTTCTCCTTCAAAAGCTAACCGATAGGAGCACACGACACTGAGCAAGTGCCTGTTCATGACTATGTCTCATTTGCTGCTACGATCCAAGGCACCGCGGTGTGGTAGCATGAGTCACAAAGCGCACACATGTGTGCTGAGCACAAGTGTGAACCAAATGTCCAACCCTGAGAGACAGCACCACTTGCATTACACGCTTGTCTACCCGAATCACAGAGCAGGACCGCGCTGGGGTGAATCAGAGTGAGTCATGGTGGGAGCATGTGGCAGGGAGGGCAAGCACACCGCACACGTGTTTGGGACACACTGTGCATGGGTCACTTGTGCAGAAATCACAGCTCCCAAGACACTCCAACGCAGGGCTTTGCCCACCTCCTGTGTGCATTTTTAGCTTGTTTTCTCTAGGAAATGAGGCTCTTGAAAACCTGGGGAGTGTGTGCGTACATGAGTCAGGCTTGCTAGTAACTCTTGAACCTGGCGGCCAGTTTCCATCTGATTTGACAAAGGGGCAGAGGACTCAAGGAGAATTAAATTCTACAGTGCTGTACAAAATACAGCCCACAAGTGCATGCAGTCCCAAAGCTTTTGTCTGGCCCCACAGCAGTGTGCATGATTCACCCACTCACAGTCGAAGGCTCACTAGGCAATCAAATAAACTCCATCCTGACCTGGCAGCATGCCTGTAGTAGGCAGCCCCTATACACAAAACCCGCCGGGGGCACCACAGTACATCTCTCTTTTGCCCAGCCAGCGGGTGTAAAAGACACAGAGGAAACAGAGAAAAAGCAATAGGAGACATGGGGGAAATGGGATTATTGTAGGGAGGAAGTGTAGTCAGGTCCTGAAAAATTGAAGCTGCTATGGGAACACCCACTTATTTGGGCTGGACATCTTCTAGCTCAAACAGAATTGTGGGTGGAGAAATGAGATCCTTTTAATAGCCTCAGTCCTCACCATTGGCAGAGGGATGAGTTCAGCTCTTCTGAAATCTCTTCACCCAGCTCAATTTCTCTCCTCTGTGGACTCTCTGGTGTCTACTAAGGGCTAAAATCACATGACAGTCCTAGTATATAATTCAGTTAAAGAGTCAATTAACCATGAGATGTGAATCCACTGAAAACAGGATTCATTCATTTGGGAACTGACAAAATTACTTGTTCCATCACCCTTCCACTCTGTCTTCTCAACAAGCTGTTCCAATGTCAGGCCATAAAATTCACTTTTAAGTGTGCCAAATAGTGGGGGGAGGGGCAGAAGCCTCTAGTGTGGATTTATAAAAGTGATGAGGGACTCTGGGTGTCTATTCAGAGATACAACATGAAAGGCACAACTTTCAGAAGGAGGAGATGCCCAACATTTTTTCAAATTTAGGCTGCCTTAACCTGTCTCATGTTGGATGTCAGGAAAAAAAGGCACCTATAACCCGTGTTCACACTCAAAACTCTTTAGCCTACTTCTTTGATTTCCATCGCTTCCTGGGAGGTGGGCAGAGCCCGTTCAGATACCAAGTGTCCTGTGCCTGGCAGCTCGGCAGGCAGTGCCAAGTGGAAGAGGCGCTCCACTCCACCAGCCCCGATGCCACCTGTTCCCAACCCTCTCACCGCCCACCCAGCCCTGCCGCGACAAGGAATGGGCTGAGCCTGGCCCACAGCCCGGACCGTGAAGGAGCCCGAATGGAGCCAGGCAACTTGGAGACATGTAAAGCAGGCACTTTGAGACACGATCTCTCCATACACCATTATGCGACAAATGCACCATTATCCAACAAGAGCCTCTCTCTCCACTTCCCAGGCGACTGTCTCCTTTGTTAAGAATCTATTGAAGCCTTCTTTTTATCTACAGTACCTTCAGAAGAGGATCGTCTTCCTTACATTTCTCCTGAGCTCACTAGGTGGTTTGTGGGGTTTTTTTTAACTGTCTCTAGTAGATAACTAAAAGGTATTGATAACCAGTGTCTCATCCCCTGAAGGAAAGCGCACACCCTCCTCTCAATCTCCTTCCATACTGCACCAGCAACAGGAGATTCTCTGCTCCCCACAAGCCTTCGTGAACTGGAAGTCATGGAAATGGCAGTTTGTGTGGCAGTTCAAGAGGCAGGGCGTGCATGGAGGGCAACTCTTCGAAGGAGTGGTATTCTACCGCTGAGTGGGAGACTTGGAATACACATAATCCAGCAACCATGCACTGTTCTGTGACCATCTGCACAGGTCAAGGGCACTCATCCTAACTGACCCTCGAGGCAGAATGGTGGGCACTCATCTGAGAGCAAAGGCTGCAGCTCTGGCTGTGGGGGGTGTGCACAAACTATCCCAGCCGTGGCCGATGCCTCCAAGCAGACGGAGCTGCTGAAGGGAGAGGCCGTAGTGCAGACTTCATACTGCAGGAAGTGCCTAGACTTTTCTCCTGGGGCAGGGACAGGCGAAGACCTGCCTGCATAAGGTGTGCCTAGGTAGAGGACCTCCTGCTGCTGCAGGAGGTGGCTGAGCTGCAGGAGGTGGTGAGAAGGCTGCGTAACTTCAGGGAGGCTGGGAAGGAGGGAGATAGCTGGTTCCAAGCTCAGTCTGCAGTGGACCCACAGCCAAACAGCCATAAACTCCCCCATCGGCACACTCAGAAGGAAGAGAGGACAATAATGCAGAAGAATGGAAGCGTTCAACAGCAAGGACCAGCAGGAGTAAGAGACTTCCCCTGGAGCCTGAGGTGCCCTTGCAGAATCACTTCATCGCTCTGCAGACTGAAAAGACATAAGGAGACATGCTGGAGTTGAGTCAGAGCAGTCTGAGGAGTATCAAGAAGGATTATAGATCCCTGGGAGTGGCAGTAAACACCAAAAGGAAGCCTACAGAGGGTAGAAGCAAGGACAGGTAGCCTGGGAGGAATACAGAGAAATTGTCCGAGCAGCCAGGGATCAGGTTATGAAAGCTAAAGCCTTGATAGAATTAAATCTGGCCAGGGATGTCACGGGCAACAAGAAAAGCTTCTATAGCTACGTCAGTGATAAAAGGAAGACTAGGGAAAATGATGCGCCCTCTCCGGCATGAAATGAGACCTGGTTACCCGTGATATGGAGAAGGCTGAGGTACTCAATGAATTTTTTGTCTTATTCTTCACTGTCAAGTGCTCCAGCCACACTGCCCAAGTCACAGAAGGCAAAGGTAGGGACTGGGAAAATGAAGCACCAGACACTGTAGGAGAAGATCACATTCAAGACCATCTAAGGAACCTGAAGGTGCACAAGATGAGATGCATCCACAGGTCCTGAGGGAACTGGCGGATGAAGTTGCTAAGTCACTATCCATCGTATTTGAGAAGTCATGGCAGTCTGGTGAAGTTCCCACTGGAAAAGAGGAAGCACAACCCCCATTTTTAAAAAACAAAAAAAAGAAGACCCAGCAAACTACAGGCCAGTCAGTCTCATCTCTGTGCTGGGCAAGATCATGGAGCTGATCCTCCCGGAAACTATGCTAAGGCACATGGAAAATAAGGAGGTGACTGGTGACTGCCAACATGGCTTCACTAAGGGCAAATTGCGCCCGACAAATTTGGTAGCCTTCTACGATGGGGTTACAGAGTTGGTGGATAAGAGAAGAGCAACCGATGTCCTCCACCTGGACTTGTGCAAAGCCTTTGACACTGTCCCATACGATGTCCTTGTCTCTAAATTGGAGAGACATGGATTTGATGGTTGGACCACTTGGTGGATAAGAAAATGGCTGGGTGGTCACACTCATAGAGTGGCAGTCAATGACTCGATGTCCAAGTGGAGACCAGTGACGAGTGGTGTTCCTCAGGGGTCGGTATTGGGACTGGTGCTGTTTAACATCTTTGTCAGTGACATGGACAGTGGGACTGAATGCACCCTCACCAAGTTTGCCAACGACACCAGCTGCGTGGTGTAGTTGACACTCTGGAGGGAAGGGATGCCATCCAGAGGGGCCTGGACAGGCTTGACAAGTGGGCCCATGCAAACCTCAAAGTTCGACAAGGCCAAGTGCAAGGTCCTGCACATGGGTAGGGGCAATCCCAAGCATAAACACAGGCTAGGCGGAGAGTGGATTGAGAGCATTCCCAGGGAGAAGGACTCAGGGGTGCTGGTTGAGAAGCTCAGTATGATCCAGCAACATGTGCTTGCAGCCCGGAAGGCCAGTCATATCCTGGGCTGCATCAAGAGAAGCATGGCCAGCAGGACGATGGAGATGATTCTGCCCCTCTGCTCCACTCTGGTGTGAACCCACCTGGACTCCTGAGTCCAGCTCTGGAGTCCTCAGCACAGTAAAGACACGGATCTCTTGGAGTTTGTGCAGAGGAGGGCCACAAAAATGACCAGGGAGCTGGAACACCTCTCCTGTGAAGAAAGGCTGAGAGAGTTGGGGCTGTGCAGCCTGGAGACGATAAGGCTCCAGGGAGACCTTATTGCAGCATTCCAGTACCTGAAAGGGGACTATAAGAAAGCTGGAGAGGGACTTTTTACGAGGGCATGTAGTGACAGGACAAGGAATAGTGGCTTTAAACTAAAAGAGTCCTCTAAAATTCAGATTAGATATAATAAAGAAATTCTTCACTCTGAGGGTGGTGAGGCACTGGAACAGGTTTCCCAGAGAAGTTGTGGATGCCTCATCCTTGCCAGTGTTCCCAGGCCAGTTTGAATGGGGCTTTGAGCAACCTGGTCTAGCGGAAGGTGTCCCTGCCTGTTGCAGGGGGATTGGAACTAGATGATATTTAAGGTTCCTTCTAACCCAAACCATTCTATGTTTCTATGAAACACTGTGTCTCCAATGGGGGTAATTCTCAGCAAGAGAAGGCCATCCCTTTCAGAGGGAAAACTCATTTATTTCCAGAGTGTCAGAGCTACACGCAGCCACTTGCAAGGAAGAATATCACTTAGCAATAGTAATTCTACCTCGCACTCTGCCCCATGCAGGGTATGTGTACCCTATTATTTGGTAGGCTTAAATAGAAGTTAAGACAATAAAACCCTCCCAGATCTCTGACCTTTGATAAATGTGAAGAGCAGATTAATGCAGCACACAAAACATTGAAACTTCAACTCAGGCAGGTTTGTGTTGGAGGGACCCCCATCACCCGGGAGCCACAAACCCTCACCACACACCACATCCTCAAGGGCAGCTCTGCCCCAGTTGTGATGATACCACACCTTGCCCATGGTGTGGTAGGTCCCCATGAGCTCAGCAGCCTCGTCCCTTAGCCCAGGAGGAGTAACCTGTGACGTGCAAGGCTGTCACAAACCTTTCCCCAGGCTTTGGCTCCCCTTACCCACTTGTCCATGACATGGTATATAAAACATTAGACTGCATGTTCAGATGCAGTGAGAGGATCACCAGTTTGTCAAGCTGGTGATGTGGAGAACGGTATTAACTGAGTAATTAAACCATTTCTGTAATTACTCTCACACAGCTATAAATAATGTAAGCCCACACGTTCTCTCTGGAAGCCACAATAGCGAGAGAAGTGAGGGTGAGCGATGCAAATGAAAAAGGGGAAATAATAATAAAAACACTTAACATTTATACGGCACACTGCATTTTCAAAGCACAGTGCAAACAATAATTAAGAAATGGGTAGAATGACAGACAGGAGAGGGTGAGAGGAAGGGAAGTGGGAGAAGGGAGAGGAAGGGAAGGGAGGCAGGCGTGGAGCAGGATTTGAAACCCAGCAAGGCTGGCAGCCTGGTGGACACGCTGCCCAGCCCCATGGCAGGGCCACGCCGTGTGGCTCTTCATCCCACACCTCCGCACAGCTACAGCAAGCCGGGGGTGGGGGGGTAAGGAAACAGCTCTGCCAATGCAGAAAGCGAGCACCCGAGCGGGAGTCAGGATGAAGCACTGCACGAGCATACACCTGAAGGAGCTGGCAGCTCCATCAGAGTGTCGTCCGAAAGGCTTATGCCTGTCCCCTCCAGCAGAGAGGCTTGAGGGTGACCATGCTGGCCCTGACCCAGGCAGCTGGCAGAGGGTGGGGGGGGCTTGCCCCCTCTTCCCAGGAACTTTTCCCTGTCCCCACCAGGCTGGGGCCCTCAGCACAGGGTGTGCTGTATAAGGGGGAGCACAGCCAAGCCAGCCCCAGGCATGCTTTGGAAGACCCACTGGCCTTCCCAGCACCGATGTTGGCCTTCGCAGCACCAATGTCAGTGTCTCCAGTCAGCCCAAGGGAGCCATTTCTGATTCCGTTTGTGTCTCCATGCAGAGCAGGGAGAGAATATTTCTTTCCGATTGGAGGGGGAGGCAACACACAGGGAAAGCATTGCTGCCCGATCACACTGACCCATGCCCTGGCTCAGCCCAGGCCTGCTCTCCTCACCTGGTTTCCACCCAACAGGCTTTCCACTCCTGTTTCACACCCCATGTCCAGCTTGCTCAGCAGTTCTGCCACCCATGGCTCCCTGGCTCTTGCTCCCATGGCAAGCCAGGCAGCGTCACCCGTGCAGGCACATCTCCTCCTCTTTCCTCTCCCTCTCTGCTTTTTCCTATTCCCCTTCACCTGCTCCCCACCTTTTTACAGCCCCCCCCCC
>Ga0065711_1039512_pt1 | contig 17761 bp, 8 predicted proteins | sample Hoacrofraction12_FD_59098 | JGI IMG/M metagenome (GOLD analysis project Ga0065711, IMG submission 59098) | Hoatzin crop microbial communities from Cojedes, Venezuela - Epithelial fraction 12 v2 (version 2) | ecosystem: Host-associated > Birds > Digestive system > Esophagus > Crop | place...
GGGGGGGGGGCTTCTACTTTCCTCTGAAAGAAGTGACCCCAAAAGAATCAGTGCCAAGTGTATCTTATGCACAAACCTTAGTTACAGAGAGGTGATCAGGATCAAACCGTATCTTTGTTGAAATAATTCCTAAATTCTCCATTTCCCATGTGATATTTATTATGACTTGCACTAACATGCTGGTCACTGGGGAGGGATGGAAAAATCCTTCTAATGTTGGTTCCTGCTAATAAAAAGCCTTTTACTTAATATATTAGAAAAGCATATCACAGGAATGGAATATTAACCCTTCGAGCAATGAACTACTCCAAATCTAAAGCAAACTGAGTATACCAACTACTAAAAAAACTGACTAGTTCAAACTGGTCTTGTGCTTAAAATAAAACTCAACAGCCGCCCTTCAGATATGGGCTTGAAATAATATGCAAGATGTTTCCTCAGATGTAGAATTACATACAAAACTTCATGTTTTCCTCTCTATGAGCCCACTACCTCCTATCATCCAAAACAATACCAAGTGGAAAAATCGGATACTAAAATTATAGATCTTAAAGATTTTGTAGTAAAACACAAAAAAATCCCAAGAATCCAAACAAACTCCCCACATTTCAGCCAGCCTAAAGTTATGGAAGACTATTTATTAGGAACAAATGTAATACTTTTAAAATGAGACAGTCTAATAAACTGTTATAAAACTCTCACTTAAACTGCAGCTTTGTCAGATCAATTTAAGCAGCAGCAGTGATCCCAACAGAAAAAGACAAAATAATTTTTACTAATTTCACTTCTCTAAGATGTTCTTGTATCAGAATGAGGAATATGACTTAATTTTCCCCAATTCTTTTAAGATTTCTTTAACCTGGGAACTGTTGGTAATTCCTGCCCTCACAAATCATTCTTCTCTTCCTTTCTCTATTTTCTTCCCCCATATTTCTTGCTACTTGTTCCTGTGGATACTTTGCTGTTGAGCAAAGAGGCGGCCATAAAAGACAAGAGGAAATGGCTTACTCTGAATTCAACTGCCATCTTAGACCAAAGTCAACTTTATGCAATTCTAATATCTGACTCCTGCTAGTTTTATATATACTGTGATGCTCAGTCAACCTAAATGTAGGAAGAAAAGAGAAAAAGTAGATGTTAAGCAATGAGAGGACACACACACAGCCCTTAAACAACAGCACTCTGTTAGGATTGAGACGACTGGTGGATTAATGTAAAAAGAAATGAACTGTCACAGAGAGGAATTTGCAGAAATTTTGCAAAAGAGGTTACTTGAAATCATTCTGGAACACATTAACAGCAACAGGAAAGCAAGATTTTTGTTCTGGACACAAAACCAACTTAAATGTGTTTGAATTACTTGCCCATCTTCACAAATCAAAACATTGATATATTGCAAATTAAAATTCCCTCTATGAAAGAAAAATAGCCTATTAACATCATGTACAGCAAATCAGAATAAATGCAATGTTAAAATGGCTCACTGGAACAGCATGTTAGTCTGCACTCAGGAAACCGATCTCCTGCTTCAAGACAAGAGTATAACAAAAATTGTTTCAGGGAAATTATTTTCCATTGTGAAGTTACTTCATTTCTGGAAGACTGGCAAAATCAGCAGTAAGTAACATACCTTTCAGACAGTAAAGAACTTTCATAAGGAGAACTTAACATTTGACATGTCTGTAGGCTGGCAACAGATGATGAGGGTAGTCGACTCGATTGTAATTTATCAGCATCAGACACATTTGCATCAATTATTATGTGGCTGTCTATGTATTTTCTTCCAATTTTCGTCCCCAGGACATTCGTCAAGATAACTTTGGGTTGCCTGCCATATATATAATAGTGTATCATAAATACTGCACTGAAATCTAGAGAAAAAAACTTCTTGTTAAATTCATGTACCTTAGAGGCTTGATAATCATCATTACTTTCAGTCCCTTTAGAGATAAAAGGAAATCCCACTAAGGAACTTAAAATCCAAGGTAAGCAAATAAACACAAAAAACCAACAAGAGACCAGGGTAAGAAATGCTAGCCATACAATTTCACCTTAGCTAGATACAATTCACACTGCCTTGCCTCTAACACATCATCTAAGTATTGTTTAAAAACTAGTAAATGTTTATCTCTAAATAGCTTTCATGCAATATCTGTACACTTTTCTCAGCACTATGGAGCAAACCATCTTGATTTTCCTGTGAACAAGAAGCCTCCAGTAAAACAAACAATTTTCTCAAGCACTTGGTTAACAGGTAGAAAAGTAGTACACACACAAAAAGGTAGCATTAGATTTTGTTTCCCTCCTCAACTTCCAGGTGGCATTCTACAGAAAAGCAACAGCAAGGCTCAGAAAACATCTGCAAGTATTAGAAGAGACAAGCATCAAAAATAAGCTAACCAGAAATATCAAGATGCTACTGTCCCCTTGAGCACAGATGTGTAAGAGCAGCACAACTTATTTCATGTAAAGCCACTGTGGCCAGCTTGTTGTATAGCCCTTGATTTACCCGCTTCATTTTTCAAACTGGGATTTAAATTCTACCACTTCCATTGCAATTTATTTTGGGTTAGGATGTAATGTCATGGTCTTTTTTGAATCTGTTATGAACAACACTGTCTTTTGGGTATCAACTGCATAATTCTCCTGTTGCCTGTATCCATCCACAAAGCACACTCCAGCACAGACTGCACAATGTCCGGGGAGCACTCATACCTCCTCTTGCACAGAGATGTAAATTTGCTTTTAATCAGGAGACTACCTTACGGTCAAGATGTTGCAGAGGCACACAGGTGATAAGCAATGAGGATACAATTGATAGATAAAGTCTAATACAAAGGAACACTGACTGTAGTCTGGATGTAACCTCCAACAAAGGAAGCCCCTAAACAGTTTATCAGCAGCAGCTCAGAGAGAAAACTCAGTGAAAGCAGCATTCTCCCTGGAGGTATTTAAGACACATGTAGACATGGCACCTAGGGACATGGTTTAGTGGTGGATTTGGTAGTGTGATGTTAATGGCTGGACTCAATCTTAAAGGTCCTTTCCAACCTAAATGACTCTATGATTCACTCTAGCCATACTTTTCCCATACGTGCAATTGACCACTACTTGGGAGGAGAGGAAGATACTGGACTTGATGGACTTTTCTTCTGACCCTTTATGCCAGTTCATATTTCCATGAGTAGTCTGAAACTGTAACATTGAAAATACACCTTGATAGCCACGCTGAGAAAAGAGAGCAGTTAAATACAAGTGTACTCTTCACAAGAATAAAACTCCCAAACATTCTCAGAGTCCAATGGCTGAATCAGAATTAATTTGTCTTGTCAGTACAGGACCATCTAGAAGCCATCTGATCAGAAAACCCACTACAGTGTGCCTGGCACCACCTCTCGCAATGATTATCAAAAGGAACCAGGTACAAGGGAATTCAGTCAAGTCAGATGACATGAGAATATAGTTCATGAACAAGACAGCTGTGGTACAACAAAAAATACTTTCTCACAAAAAAACTGCAAGGAAAATTATTTTTAGTGACATGAGGTGAAGACAACATACCTTTTAGACAGAAAAAGGCTTTCAAGAGTAGGGTTTAAAATTTGCCATATCTTTAGGCTGGCAGCAGATGATGAGGGTGGTTGATCTGACTGCAACTTGCCAGCATCAGAAAAAATAGCACCAGTTCTAAGTAGCGCCTGTGTGTATTTTCTTCCTATTTTCGTCCTGAAGACATTCGTCAAGATAACTTTGGGTTGCCTGCCATACATATAATAATAAATTAATAATAGGGTGCTGAGAACTTAAATCACATGAATTCAACAAAGCTTTTCTATGAGTTTATTGTCTCTGTATCATACCTTGTATCTTCAGTAGAATTAAGTTCAGTTACCTGACAATTTACAAAGCAGTTTTCTTTGAAGAGGAATCACAAAGGCATCTCTTGATCAGGACAGCATTTCAAGGTTTCTTCTTGTTGCATCAATAACTAACGTACCCATATGTGACTCAGAAGAGGTAAACTTTCAATGCAGAAGCATGGAAATTTTCATGCATCATCTTATTGCAAAATGTTGGAAGTAGTCACTATGGCCTTACAAACTATTCCAAAAGCATACACTTGAGCATTTGTAAGATATGAAAACAAGCACTCATATTGTGGCATTTTATTTTAGAACCATGAATATTATTGGTTCCCGTAGCACAAATTAGATTACAATCTTGCTGGAAAAAAAAAAACACCAAAAAAAAACCTAAGAAGCTAGTACAATCTCTCAGTTTTGAAACTCCAACTGATTTCTACTCATCACTAAAGAAATGACATAGAATTCTGAATCACTAAGTTAGTAAAAACTCCCTACTGAAGTTGTTTAAACAAGTATCTGTACTTTGCTGATTCTGCTAGATTCATACTGCAGTCTTCACAAAGAATTAATTCTGCAGCACGGCCACTAATTTGGACAGTTTCATTATAAGCCAATAAGCATTATATATCACAGACGATTTGTCGGGATTGACTGTATTTTTAAACAGGTTGGACTTGTTTTCCCAGAACCAGTTCTAAGAGTACACTGAAGTTCAGACTTATTTGTTGCTTTTAAGATTTTTTCTGTTGTATGTCTTGCATAACAAACTAAATTGTTCACATTACAGGGAAAGATTCCTTCTTTTATAGCTACAGAAAACCTTTAACTACTCACACAGCTGTAAAATGCATGCTACAGTGACATTTCTTAAGCAAATGGCTGCTGTTCCTCAATGGACTGACAACCGTGCAAGCATCTTTTAGGAAATCATAGTTCTCCCACTGACAAGCTGCATTCAGCTCAACAGCATGGTTATATGGTACCTAGTGGTAAACAAATACAGGTACAGCATGAAAACTGCTGAAGAACAGATATGCTTGAACCTAAAAAGAAGATTTGGAACTGCCATGCTAGTGAAACATGTTGAACTTGGAGATGTTTCACACAATCCTCACATTTTGGTCTTTCAGTAGTTGCTGCATGTTGAGATTTCTTTTCCCTGGTTATTTACCATGTTAACAAGTCACATGACCCCTCACTGAACTTGAAAAGACAGTAAGGTTCCCATGCACACCTTGGAGAGCCTACATATAAGCCATGAACACTGGTCAATCTTACCAGACCTCTGCACCACTGAATGTCATAATGTGCATGCAATGAGCTGCTTTCTCTTAGAGCTCTGCTATGCATTTCCTAGACCAGTAGTTTCCAAATGTTTTTTGATCACGCACCCCATCAGTAAAAGTATTTTGAGCATTTACCTTCAACTTGTTTCTTTAATTATAATTTATACAGATGTACTAATGTACTAATATTATGTACATTATAAAACACACACAGAAATATTAAAAAGGATGGGATAAAGATGAAATAAATGTTTATTTCTGTTATTAATTGTACAAAAAAAATATTTCCTTCCTGCACCCCAACGGATTGTCTTGCACATACCACACCTTGGAGACCACTATCTAGATAATCGACAATAAACCTAAATGATTCCCATTCAAAACTAAGTAACTTAAACTCAAGTGAAGGCAGTCTCCTCCACTCTCTTGGTTTCTCTTAGAAGTTTTCCCAAAGAAAAACAAAGTGGTAAATAGCTAAAGTTTTGTCTAAAAAAAAAAAAATAAAAAAAAAAATGCTGAGGGATTAAAATCAAAACCACCAACCCTAAGCTAAGGCACTCTGATGTCAAGAATCTGCACAGAGGGGGAAAGAGTGCTACGTAAGGGACGGGTCCTAATTAGCTTCTGGAGAAACAATCCAGGTTTCTGAAGTGAGAGACTGACTCTGTGCAGGCAATGAGAAGTCTCATGTACAAAGACGGCCTCATCAGAAGACTGACCTAAACCACAGAAGTGCTCCAGAATGTTTTGGGCAGAGCTGGGAAGAGACAGATATAGATTTGTTCTTTTACCTAGACCTGTATATACTCTATGACTACTAATGCAAAGAACTGTTGTTTTTAGGAACCTATTACATAGTCTGAGCATGTGCTTTGAATACTGTAGACCTAAAAAATGTTTGTTCTACACGCCAAGAATCCAGAGATTGGGGTTTCATTTAAAAGACATGCTTTAAGTACTGAAAAGCTTAGAAAGTAAACATAGGTCACGAGGGACAGTTTAATAACATCTTGCATAGTGGAGACCAACTGTAACAGCCTAGTGAGCATATACCAAGCCTGCAAAGTGTTCTTGACTTAGTATAGGAAGCAAGAGACTTACTTTCTATAGGAGTCCCTGCTTAGTCAGAAGTTCTACCTTTTTTCTGGGCTTCTCAAATGTTCAGAGTTGATACATTAACCATAGTTCAACACATCAGAAGAGCTTACAGTGACCAGACTAATACATGTCTTTTGTTTGTCCAACTGTAAGGTACTACTCATATATTCCTTATTTCTAATGTATCTAAGGAAATACAGAATATATACATTTAAGAAACGTGATAAAAATTCAAAATTCAGCTACACCAGAACCTACCACACTGTTGAGAAAACTTACAACTACTAATGCAGTTAAAGGCAACTTCAAGGTAGATGTCATCAAGTCACTCCTGCAAAATTATCCTATGAAACTAGACATTTACTCTTGTGTTTTAATTTCCTCCTTAAAGCTAAGGAGGACCCAAACTACTTTAGAGGTCCAGTTACTAAAGTACTGTAGTGGAAAGACATTTCATATTTTGGGGTGCCAGAAGAGATGAAGTAATGAAAGACGAAGCCAGATACTTCCCCTCTTCCTCTAACAGGACTTGAAATTACAAATCTAAATGGCATTCTTTTTCCAAATACAAAACAGTTGCAAATGTAGGCTCTAGCAATATTTAGATATGAATCAGAAATTGTTTCTCCTTAAAAAATAAATTTAAAATCATTACTACAGAGCACCACAAGACAACATAAATCCATTATTCTCTACGGAACACTTCAGTTCTCCTGACTAGAATCATGCCAAGCCTAACAGTCTATTTCCCAGATCTAAATTCTTTCAGTTTTCATTGTTCCACCGTGTAGAAACACCAGATTTTTTTTTCTTTCTATTTGTCAAACACAAGAAACCATAATTAAACTTTACTAAATTTAGCCTGAACTTGCACGGTAATTAGTCCAGTGGGAACACACACAGTCACAGAGTCTTTATTTTAATTTTATGATCAGGATGTGTAAAGATAACAGAAAAGATTCCAACCTTTAAGGTCTTTAACTATACCATCATGACAGAGAAAGCCCACCACAGCAGGTAAAGGAGTCAGAAGCAGAACTTCCAGTGAAACTGGATTTCATTACCTATGGTTTGTTGGCCACCTTGGAAACTCTGTCTGACATCCTTTGCTCACATTCAGATCAGGCTAGATCTTGACAGGCTCCAGGCCCCTCCCATAATTTGGTTTACTGATTGTTACTAACTACAGAATTTGTAATGTCTCCCACTCCCTTGATTTAAATGGGGTTTATACATTTTAAGCAAGTATCTTTGCAAAAATGTTCCTACAGTTTAAAGCAGACATACCGCTGTGCAACTAGCTTTGCACTGGAAATCTGTGTAAAGAAGAGGAACCTTCAACAAACAAGGGATAAAACAGTACACATTCGGCTGTTCTTAAAGCTGTCAGTGCCAAGCTAAGGCATCACTTCTTGCATGGCACCTGAAGACCTTAATAGGACAACTGGTTATGACCTGATCATCAGAGCTTTTTAATGGCTTCCCTTTCTAAAGGAGGAACAGCATCTGGCAGCATTTCTTGAAAAATCATATCATTAAGACTGTGCACAAAATAGATTCAGGAAAAACATCTACACATAAGCCAGCACATCTGTAAACAATGGCTGGGACACAGATCCCTAAATTACCTGTTCAATTGTCCACAGAATAAAGTGAGCAAGTCATGCAAAAGACATTTCGAAGATAAAAATTAGCATCAGGCAGGAAAAAAGCAAGCAAAGTTTACATTAAAAGCAAGTCCCAGCGGCAGAGCCAGCAAGTAACCCACACAACAGTATGACTGAAGGCATCTTGGTGAAGGAAAACCAAAAGGTGATTATTTTTGTTTCTAAAGCAAGCACCTACCATACTCCCTCTTATCTACCTCCACAAAACAGAAAAAATACATAAGCAAAAGTAATTAAAACATACTTACACATGTAAGCATGGAACCAACAGAAAAAAATATGTATTATGAAAAATGCTGTTAGCTGCTCCTGGCAAGTCTCATACCACTTTTCATAGGCAAAACCCCATTATCCTACCTTAAAGTACAGGACCAAAAGCTATTAATTGTTTGTATCCCTCTGGGAAAATGTTTGACCTCTATTTCACTCAGAGCTGCTAGATCCAGTTCCTTTCTCAATGATCATATTTGTGTACACACCAGTGTTGTAATCACTGGCTCCAATTTAAATTTGTATTAGAAAGTGATCAAGATCATGAGACTTGGAGCTTAGTGACTCCTTTTGGAATAAATTATTATTAATTGTCCACAACAACATCTTCATGCCTACATTCTTCTACTAGTAAACCCAAGTTTGGGGAAATAAATATTTTGACAGTGGGATGCCACACACCATGCAAGGGTCACCCCGTCAGGTCCCATAAAAGCTGAACATCTGTGCTGGGTTTACAGAATAAAGCCACTGATAGACTCGATGTGTATTCAGCTATCTGAGCTTCTGCAGCATGTGCACAGCTCAGGAGGTCCTTGGCCTTTCAGAGTCCAAAGGAATAACGTGCTGCACTATCATTAACTGGAAACTCTGACTGCCACATTCACTGACTACACCCTGTAGAGAAGAAAGCTTCTGTCTCTCCTCCTCCTACTTCAAGGCCCTGACCTTTCATCAACTGATTAGAAGTCAATGTTTTAACAGCAAACATGAACATCCTTACTAACCTCCTTGCTTTGCTGAACCAGGCAATTATTACCGCCAAAATGCACTTGTCAGGGCGATGGAAACCACAAGGTAAGTGATTGCCACAAAAACCTGACTGCCATGGTCAGTACTTGATTCAGGCATGACATGTATTTCAATTAATGTTTAAAATATTGAGCTGAAGGAATCACGCACATCTCAAGTACTCCTCCCACCCTCCCCCTACAGTAAACTTGACAGACCAGCATGAGAAGCTTGAATTTCAGAAGTGTTCTACTTTGTTTCTTTTTTTGTTTCATTTTTATTTCCCTCTGTTTCCCTCTTGTGAGAATGCAGGAGTAATAAAGCTGAAATAAGTGGATGCCTCCAAGTTCTACTTTCAGGTGGTGATAGCTACCCTTGAAATAGCGCTATCTGCTTCCTCAACAACAAAAAAAGTTTCTTAAGTAGGATACAAAACATTAATCGACCAATTACATAAATAGCACACCTAACTATGCAATGACACTAATAAAGTGAACTACTCATAATTCATGACAGTCCTGATCTGTTTTGTTATACGATCCTAGGAACACGTATGAGACCTCCAGCATATGGGAAGGCCTAGGGAACTAACCTTCCCCGAGATTCCTGCCGGGGATCACAATCACCCATGCAGCAGCAGTGAAGCTGGGTTTGTACTAATACACCCACTTTGTCCTTTCTGACTAAAAATTAAGTAGCAGTAACAATGCTCAAGCAACACTTTAGATGAAACACGCCTCCCTAATACTTGAGCATAGTTCCTATCAATTAAAAAAACCACCTTTTTTAAAAACATCAGGAGCTAACAGGAGTTTATCATTAAGACTAATTTCCTGCTTTTCAATGCAAATGAAAAATTCCTCATTGGGAAGAGGAAGCAGAGGTTCTCAGCATGTCACTTCCACTCCTTCCTCTGAGTTTTGTCAGCTGAGACTTTTGCTCAACACACACCACCTTCAGAACCTGCGTGCTCTTTCTACTTACCACGCCATCAGATCAGTGTGTAGATTTCGACTTACTGAGAAACACTGTGTACCCAGATGGAATACTTGGAACAAGCTTTATTGCAGACAGTAGATTAAGTTTATCTTACAGAGAATCTCCAGCTAGTCTCTAGACACACAACTTTTTTTAAGGAGGTGAAAAATGCACAGGTTTAATATCTGAATATTTACTGTCTTTTTACAGTCTAAATCATTTCTTACTAATGTGCTGGTAAGAATCTTGGTAAAAATGATGGAACACCTACAAATGCTACTTCAAAGCCTCTCACATACCGAAATTAACATATTTAACCAGCAATTAACAGAAATAACAGATCCAAAGGTAGCTTTTTGTTTAAAAGCTCCTCAACATTGAAAGGTCAGTTCAAAGTTTACTGAAAGACCTTTAGAAATTTATATCAGGTATCAATCATTTCACAGAATAATTACAACTCTGCAATTAACACAGCTTTTAACTTCTGCTAGGCTGACCCTGTGAGCCACTCCCTCAAATAAAGTTACTGAGAGCAGCATTGTGAGGTAACTACATGTAAACTGACAGTTATGCCTCTGAGGAGGTACGAAAAATAAATTCAGAATCTTTTCAAAGTTCAGCTCTTCCCTGCAACAGTTTGCAGCATTCTGAATATAAAGATCAGGCTAAAGGATGACTATTCATAGGTCACAAAACCACAGAATTCAGCAGTGTCAAAATCACCTGCTGTCATTAAGCATTTTCACTATCTGCACACTTTGTTTTTAAACAGTCTCTCCTGACAAAAAAATCATGTATGGTCAAGCTAAGTTTCAGTCAGAAAATGGGGCAGAGAATCCAGGCTCTTATTTGTTTAGATTTGAATGATTTGTGGAGTAATAATTGCTTCATTAAGATAAATATAATTAATTTCATCATGAAGACATTATGGTTCCTAGCTGCTGCTAACAAATCTAATCCTACATTTTCATTTCCATTTGTCAACTATAGCACTCACTGCTTCAAAATTTTCTTGGATAAACAACTATCTAGCTGACAACTTCATAGAAGATGATTTCAAATAATTTGCCATAAGCTCAAAGAAACCAAGATCTTTGTTCTTGGCAACGAACTGTTAAAAAGTGGTACATCAGCAGTCTTATTTACTCACTTAGGTGTCTTGACTGTAACAGAGGTGAAAAACCTCTAGTTTTTTACTGTCTTCCCCTACTACCATCATATTGCTTGGGGAGGGTGGGGGGCAGAAGGCTGTTGTTTTTAAGAGGTGATAAAATCAGGTTTATGACTGTGGACTACAGAGCAAAAAGGGGCAAGCAAAAGATAATCTGGCATACTTCTTAAGTATCTAAAATATCTAGGGCTAGAATCATAATTTACACTTAAAGAGCAATGAACACCTTTCAGGATTCCAAGCAGGTCATCAACCCCTACTTCCTCTAGTAAGCTTTACACTCCCATTCTGATGTCACAGTCTTGCCTTGTGCTAAAACAAAGAAAAAAATTACAGCTGCCATTAAGTCACCAAAACATGATTTTCTGAAGGTGTGCAACCTAACAGCTTGAAAACCATCTCTGCATGACACAATTAGACACCTATGTAGATAGTTACCCATCTTCAAGACAGATTATGACACTCTAAATATACAGAGAAGAGCTAATTTAGAGATGACTTCTTACCCAATTGATTCTTCATCATTAGAGCTGTGTCTGCCGCAGTCCTTTTGCCTTTTTCCTTTTGTGGAAGGCTCTCTGTTGTTGGCACTTAATTTCCACTGAAATAAAACAAATAAAATTGGCAGGCTGCAACAGACATAAATATGTCATAATGGATATTACACTAGAAAAGGGGAACAAAGCCAGACATCGAAACAATGCAATGGATCAAATAAAGCAGAGACACAAAGAGTATATACAACTATTTTGCAAAGAATGAATTGCTTGATTTAAAGCACCCATGTACCACCTGATCTTGAATGGAACTTTTTTTCCCCCTAAAGAAGTTTAACAATACAGGACATTTCAGTTATTTGCCTATTTAAAGGGGGACCATCCCAAACAGGGACTAAAATATTAGGCCTGTTTTACACAATCACAAATACACAAGATAACCTCTACTTTCTTTAAATCCATGCATTTAACCAAATTATATTCCACTCAAAAATATAAAATTCTGAGAAGCAAAAGGAATTTGAAAGTTTGGTACTTGTGTGGCAAAACCCACAGCAGCAGGACTTCATTTTTCCAAATTCTCTTACCTCACCAGAATGCAATTATATTTTCAAATCAAATAAGTGAAGCTCCACCAAAACATACAGTTATTTCTGCAATTCCAGAACCCTATCTCCCTCTGCCATTACCTCCTCCTAATCTCTCCTCACTTTTTTAATATAAAAGATAAACCAAACAGATGTTTGAAAATTATGCCAGTTAGGCCAAAAGCAGACAAACTTACCTTCATTACCGTTTAAGTGTGGAGTAAAAGGGCAATCAGAAAAAATAACGCCCATGCATTCTTTTACACGCTTTAGTGAAGTCCGAAAGGTGCATCCCAAAGCAAACTTTTCTCTACCATAGGGGCCAAGTCTGTACTGGAAAATTCCCTCATTGTTAAAACAGCCAGCAGCAAGAAAGTGCCTTGAAGGTGTTCTGCCCTCCTCCTGCCTTCAAACATCATCTCCTTCACCTCATAGCACTGGTCTTCAAGCATGTTAGAGACCTATATGCCTGAATTGCTGAATGCTGCACAAAATTTCTCAAGCAACATAGAGCAAAACTCTGGCAACACTAAATACAACCAGGACAGACCTTCGTATGGATAAAACAGTAATATTCATTTTAATTATGATATCTCATGACCAATCTTTTCTTTTAACGTAGACTATAAAGACTAATCAGTGTTTAAACTATACAAGGCCCTCTATCACATGGAAAAGTCTGAGATATACAGACAGAGGTAGGAAAAATAAGAAATGGAAAATTAGACCATATATAGGAAAGAGCAAGGAAAAAAAAAAAAGCTTTTTCAATTCACCCAGTCTAATCACTTTTTATAGAGGCAGAGAGAAAGACAGGAAGAATTCCATGCAAGGGCTGCCTGGCTCTGCCTAAGAGGCTGCTGCTTGTAACCACAAGAGACATTACTTCTGACTTCATAACCCGATTGTAATCTGATGCTCTGCTCACTTAAAATATTAACAGTATATAACACAACCACACAGTGACTTCGTATCACAGCATGCTCAAATGACCAGGCCTACTAAGAGACCTAGGTCACATTATCATCTCTACTGAAAAGAAAAAAAAAAAAAAAAACACCACCAAAAAAAATCCCTTCTGCTTCCCTCACTAGGTTTTTAAAAGTCCTCTGTGGGGGAGCCTGTTTGTCCGGCCCCATGATTCTGAAAGCACTAAAACCAGCAATAAACTCTCAATACTGAGCTGAAGGTGTCAAGAGGAGCAAAACGTTTCCAAAAACTTGGCATTTTAAAAATGCTTACTGAATTTGTAACAGATTTATAGCAGCAAATATTTGCTTCTGTATGTGACTGAGATGATCAAGACAGTCATTTATGATAAATGCAGTAAGCACTCTTACAGTGTTTTAGTCTTAGTACTGAAATCAGTTGGTTTTGTATTAGCACCTAAAATCCTGCCAAAAGTCATACAGTACTTAATAAATTCTCTTTAAGTTTAAGCTCTTGGATGCAAATAACGACTAACTGAAAACAACGTAAAAATTATTTCCATACTGTAACAAAAAGTTTGGTAAGGGACTTGAATATAACCTAAACGTTCAAGAATCAGAAGACAATTAACTAAAAAAAAAAAATTTGCCTTGAAATTCATGATTTTCAAGATAATTTCAAACTATGCCTGAAGACCAACTCTGCTTTTTAATGATTTAGGCTGGCAATACGGCACTAAGACTTCCACTTCTGTAACTGTATGCTGGCAGGCAGATTTCAGACCTACACACTTGTCCCTCTGGAAGACAGTCTGGATCAGGTATTGGTCACAAGGCAGCACTCAGCACCGAAAAAATCCAGCCTCGAAAACAGAACCAAAATTCCATATTACATTTTCCTGCGCACTTCACACTCTGAAAAACTTCTCTTTACCTCTTTTAAAGGGTAGTCCCAATGGTGGGAGCCTGGGAGCCTTGCCAAAGGGGACTGAACTTGGACATCCTCTGACTTGGTGTTTGTTTTCTTCTTTGGTATACGAAACTGAAAATAGATGATGTTACACACATGATAAAACTAAATCATCCACGGGTGCTATCAGCTGAACATACCACTATGTACAAAGTTTCCTCAACTGTCAGGCAAAATACCAAAGTTGCAAGGGAAACACTGACCTGTGACTTTAATTGAAATGCATTCCTCATGGATACCTGATCCTAAATCATGTGTCATACCACATTAGGAGCTAGTTTTAACACATGAACTGTCTGAAAAAGCTCTTCCCATCTCACTAACTTTACAGCAACTTCCAACGTGTACCCAAAAAGTGAGAATCAATCTCCTGGCACTTCCAGTTTTCTTAGTTCCCTCTGATTTGTTTACACTCTAGTTTAATCATCTCAGCTTCGAGAATGATAAAGAGAAAATAAAATAGCTGAACGTCATGATAAATGTCACATCATATTCGCTCCCTCTCTCAAAAAAAAAGTCAGGATGAAGAGCAATTATATCTTAGAATAGTGCTAGTATGTAATGTGTTGATGCTAAATCATCATATCAAAAATGTACCCAAAATGGTATCAGTTATTGTCATTGCCAGCCTTCACAAAAATGGAACCAGTGTTTCAAAAGTAATTATTGAAAGGTAAAGCAGTTACTAATTCGTAGAAATTTGCCAGTTCAGAAAAAATATGTAGGAAATAATGTTCATTCACTGAAATTCAAACCAAAAATGGTCAAATTCCTACCAGTTCATCAAGACAGGGGAAAGTGGGTGACACTTCCTGTCAGTTAATTAAACCAGTTAAACTAGTATCAACTGAAAGAATAAAAATGCAAGCTTTACTGTTTCTCCAGGTACCCTAAGAGGCAAAACCTTACACTGCAAATATGACCAGACAGAATGTATCAGAGATGGAATGCAACATTTACATCTTTCAGACAACTGAGTCTATCCCCGCCAGGAAAAAGCTGAAGCTACTCCATACGATGGCTACTGTCAAGTGTATTTTGAACTTGATTTGCAAGACACCAGATGCCCTACCTTGTAACATGAAATTACAAGCAAGGACCCTAGAACAGTGACACTAACAACTTAATTATTAACACAGAAACTGCATTCGTTAGCTCTGTAGGTGGTCCTTCAGACAGACCATAACTGAAGCATAGTGTGATAATTCTTCAGTTTGAATTGTGAGTGCTCTTACTCCTTCTCTACACATCTTTGAAACCAAGATTTAGTTTTTTAGTAACCAGACCTGAACTTCTATAGAGCACCTCAAACTGCTTTTACTGGTCAAATGCTGTAACAACATATATGCCTTTAGTAACAGATTCCTCAAATTACAAAGGATGTAAACGTGACACAAAGGCAACAGCTTCTAATACAAGTACCTCCCTTCCCTTTCAATCAACACTTAAGGACTGAAATAGACATTTTCTTAGTCAATAACACCTGCAATTCGATTGGGTTTCATTGGTGGGGTTTTTTGTTTGGTTTGGGTTTGTTTGGGGGTTTTTTTGGAGAAGTGGTCTATAGATATGTTTTATTAGTCAGAATGTATTTTTCTGGTCTGCACCTTAATGGCCAGGTACAAATTTCTTACTTCAGAACTTCACCTGTTGCCCGACTAGTGGTTTTTGCTAGGAGCTTCCTAAGAACATATATTTATCTAGAATTTTAACATGCATTTAAAGTTACAGAGGTTCAGATAACCTCTGTAATAACATAACAGATAACACTGAGAACAAGTAAGCCAGACTCAGAAAACAGAAAGAGACAGGTGGACAGACAGAATGGGATAAAGAGCACAAGATACGTTCATCAGCAAAATTTCCACCTCACTATACAATATCTTACCAACACTTGCACTCATTAAGAAGATGTTGGTTTGCAGTGCGCACAATTAACTCACGGAACAAGCACAAAGTCAAGGGGTAACGAACAGAGGTCTGTATCTATAGTAAGTGCAACATATGTAGTTGCCTCAGCTTTTCCCTAACAGAAAGCGACTAACCCAACACACACATGTGCATACGCACTTAGCAGACTTCTCATCTAAACCAGCAGTACTTTTCTGAAGGTTTCCACCTGCAGGAGCAAGGGTTAGAGAAAGTGCATAAACAAGGTGCTGGGAACAGCTTATTTCTAAGCCACTAGAAAGTCCAGACCTTACCCGATCAAACCAGTTGCTGAGCCTACAATTTGTTTTTATCAGTGATTCCATTACTAGAAACTACTACTAACGGGGATTTTTTAGAAAAAATTAACACTGGCATAAACAGTCTCTGAACACATCTCCGCAGATAACTAAGTATTACGCAGTCATGCAGCTGCTCTGCCTACCTGAGCATCACTCTTAATACTTTAGATGTTAGCTTAGGCCTTAACATATCCTTGAGAACACACTGTTTATGTGAAATCAAATGTTAAGCCTATCATGCATTAATACGTGTTCAACCGCAAGCATTACTATTGACTGCTACTAGAATAAACTGTTTCCCAGGAAAGTGTGCTCCAGCAAAGTGAAAGCTGGACCACTGAAGAATGAACTTGGTTGTGCAAATACATCAGAACACCCTAGGATACCCACAGCTTCAAATTAAATCGTTGCAAATTGTAGGAAGACTTACGCTGACGTGACTTGAAGATGGTGTTCTTCCTTCCATGATCTTCTCTACTGAAAAAAAAAGATACAAAATAAGCTTAGCAATTTGTGGTTTACTTATTCAGAGGGAAGCGGGACCACAGCAGCAGGTACTAAGTGAAAACAAGAAAATTATTTCTGAGCAAGCTAGCACAAAGAAAACTCTTTCATAGAATGGCTTGGGTTGGAAGCGACCTTTAAAGATCACCTAGTCCACCCTCCCTGCCATGGGCAGAGGCACCTCCCACTAGACCATGTTGCTCAAAGCCCCATCCAGCCTGGCCTTGAACACTTGCAATAGCGGGGCACCCACAACTTCTCTGAGCAACCTGTTCCAGGGCCTCACCACGCCCACCGTAAAAAGTTTCTTCCTTATGTCCAGCCGAAATCTAGCCTCTTCTGGTTTAAAACAATTGCTCCTCATCCTGTCGCTACAGGCCTTGGTAAAAAGTCATTGAGAGCCACAAGACAAGAGACACATGTGCTTGGGCAAGGCTTTGCATTATCAGCACAGACAGAACTGTTAACAAAGTTTTCACCAGAATTTATCCTTAGCAAAGACGTTTACTCCTTAACTCCAGCCCCTGGCAAGCATGCAACTAATAAGCAAATCAGGCTTTGATTATAAAGTGAAAAGGAGTCACAGAAAACATCTGTAACACTCCAAGCATAAATAATACTCAAGGATTCCTGTTCAGATAAATTTCTTCCTCAGCAGAAAACACAGCTTCAGAGCTTCCAGCATTCATAGTGGTTTATTCTCTTTATCGATACTCTGTGTGACTCTGGTGCAAGACCTTGGGGCCTTACAGCCAGCCCGAAGTCTCTCCAGAAGCCCTTTAAATTCGCGCACTGCCATTTAACTCGGCGGTTTTTTTAACTGACAGCCCCAGACCCGTGCTGCGCGGAACAGCAACACCTACAGACCACTGCAGAAAAGCCCAGCTGCCGCCCATTCCAGCGCCGGCAAAAGGAAAAGCTGACAAACGCCGGCCTTATGACGGCTGGGGGGGGCGGGGGTCACCGCCCAGGGCG
>Ga0065711_1039513_pt1 | contig 17761 bp, 12 predicted proteins | sample Hoacrofraction12_FD_59098 | JGI IMG/M metagenome (GOLD analysis project Ga0065711, IMG submission 59098) | Hoatzin crop microbial communities from Cojedes, Venezuela - Epithelial fraction 12 v2 (version 2) | ecosystem: Host-associated > Birds > Digestive system > Esophagus > Crop | place...
CCCCCCCCCTCCCCCCCCGGTTCCAAGTTGAACCCCCAGCTGATTTTCTTCATCTTGCAAGATGTAGAAAGTGTCCCTTCCCAGCCACACACCCAGTTAAATCTCACGGATCAACCCTGCCTCCTTCCTTGGAACTTCTGCTGTGTTTTGGCACAGCTCTCCTCTGTCTGTTCTACCAGGAAATGGACATTGTGAGTAGTTAGGTCATCCTGTCCTGCTTCCACCTGAATCCTTCAAAGTCCCAGAAACACATTTTTGGCTTTTTTTGGCTCCCAATGGATATATTCTTGTGACGCTGTAGTTAGCTTTTCATAATCAAATCTGCCATTGACAAAGACATCTCTTCTTAGTTCTTGAGTTTTGTTTTTCTCCCCCCCTTTTCTCTTCTGAATTTTGTTCTCTCCTACAGTACACACAATATTTCACTTCTTTTGGTATTTTATCCTCACTCAGTACACAGTATATCATCTTCATTTCTCTTCAGTTTTGTTCTAATATCTCATAACAGTCTATCTTTCTTTTTCTTTTTCTTTTCTCACCCAACAAATCATCAGCAAGGCTCTCGTCTTTGTTCTCCAGCACAGGAAAATTGCCAAGGCTGAAAACCATTTCTCCTCTACCTGTCTATCTCTTCCTCTATCTTCTGTTGAATTCCTCTGGTCGCACCCCAGGCACTCATCACCATTTGTTGGCTCTGCACACGAGGAGTTTTCTGTACTCTTTCCTCTTCTACTTTGACATGTTTTTAGAGGTGGGTCAGAATGCCACCCTTGCCTCTAACCACACTACTGATCGTCAAACTTTGTTTTAGAAAGTCTGTCTCTCAGGTAGCAATTTCTGTTCCTAACTATGCAGGTGTGTTTCTTCTCCACACATACTCACAGCCTCCTTCTCTCCATGGGCAGCCTCAAGTGCTTACTCAGTACTCATCATCATCCATCTCCCCAGCTTTTGGACTTAACACCTGTCAGCCTCACTGCCACAGGAACAGTCCTCTTTGCAGGCCTCAAAGTTAATTGAAAGAATCTTGTCAGCCATTACAACTGCATTCTTAGTTCAGTTCAGAAGCTTTATGTTCAAACATTGTAAAAGACGTACCAGAAGGGAACCGACAAGACTGTATTTATACCCAAACCGTAACATCACCACCTCATAACGCTGACAACTCTAATCAATGAATTGGAATCACTAAGGCCATAATAAAAAAGTCTCTATTTGAGATTCAGTGGTAATCATTCAGCTGTTAGACTTACACAAAGCAAAGCTTCCAAATTCAGCAAGAAGTCCTTTTTGATACAGTGCCTCAACACCAGGCACAAGACATAAGATTTAATTCTACTACTAAAGATGCTAGATTTGAGCTATTCCCCAGAATACTACCCAGAAAAGGATAAAACCCACAATGAATACATCTTAAGCCACTGCCTTCTCACATGTGACCAAACACAAAGAATCACTTCAGCAGGTGAGGACAAAAGTTAGCACAATTGATGCAACATTTTCCTTGAAGTGGACTGAAGATTTTGGTGAGTATAAAAAAAGGTAGGAACTTCTACTAAATGTAACTGGCCATCAAGCCCACAAATGTAGTATAAGTTTTATCCCCTGTAGCTAGTATTAGCAGCCTACCAAAACTGCTCTTAGACCATTACGGCTAACAGAAAATAGCACATTGATCTCAGGACTTCAAAACTCTGTAGTGGCATCAAAAAGAATCCACATCATGAAAAAATTCTAAAGCAACGGCTATTTCCTGCAGACAAAACTCCATGTCAGCATTTTGTCAAAATAAAATCTTTCCACTAAAATAATGATTCTGATTTCTATGAAATAAGTAATTTTTTTTCTACTACTAGGGAGGTTGGCAACAATTAATTATTCAAGAATGAGATGAATTGACTATGCATCAACACAAATCCCACATTGTACATAATGCCCAACAAACCAGAATATCAAACTTCTATTTATTGTCAGAGGAAGAAGAAGACATAAAACTTTCACTTGATCTTACAAAAAGTAAAACAATAAATTTTAGGATTTTCTTTTTAGGCATGAATTCAGAGACAAGCAGTATTTAGATGCAGGCATCTAACAGACAACAGGATATATTTTAGCTAAGGTTTTAGCAAAGTTTCAATGTCTGGGTGGTTATTTCTTTTGTTGTCATTTTTGTTGACAGAAATAAAAAATTCACACTGAACATACTGAGCTGTTCCTTACTTACTGAGAACTATTGAAACATCTGTTTTACTCCTGAACTCCACAATCCAGCAGCGCTCCAGGATTACCACTTCAGAGGCTTCAGAACTCTGTGAGATAAAGATGACAAAACGTTAGGATCTGGAACCTGACTGGGAAGTCCTTCTGTTTGGCTGTTCACAGCCAACACAACATGCAGATGTAAAGACAACAAAGCACAATAGTCACTAGGCAGATGGATACAGGCATTCTTTAATTACTGATCTGTGCCATCCTACTTCAGCTCAATGAGCTATAACAGGAATAATCTGTTAGAAAAGATCACACAGGAAACTAAGAAAAGAGCAACTGAGTAGTCGAGATTTTTTTCATGTTGTAGATATTCAAAAGTTTAGGTGCCACCTCATTCCTAAGCAAGTCAGGCAAGCTCAGCTCATTCCAACTTCCATATTTACCAATAAGGCTGAATCAGATGTTGAATTCTATTCAGAGTAGCATATTTTCAAGCAAGCAAAATAACATGCAATCTTACAGTAGGCATTTCTCTTCAATTTTCATTTAAAAGAGATTTCTTTATAATCACTTGAAACTTTGAATGTTGTCTCTGGCTATGCAATTCAAATGACACTAAGTGATAGGGGCCTATTGCAGAGAGCAATATGATAAGAATTACCACTATGATTTTTTGTGAGTGCTCTGCAGAGAAGATGCAGACTCTTCTTGTAGTTTAGTAAGTGTGACTCATTTTTGAGAAGAGTGAAGCTATCAATCACTCCCTCAAAATTATCTTTCTTCCCTTAGAACTTCTATTATCCATTTTTTATCCCTAACATCTGGTAACAAATAACCCTTTAGAACATGCACTCACACACTTCCTCATTGCAGGTTCCCAACATGAACATTACAGAGCTCATTCTCTACTTCAGCGAGGTTCTGCAGTGATTAATGTAAATTCTTGTTTTAACATTCCTTCCTTAGGTACTTCTTTATTCCAAGGGATCCTAAACATAGAACATTTTTAATATTGTGGACCAATTTTACCAAAAGCCTGAACTTTGACACTTCATGAATGACTTCATTAAAAAGTTCATGTTTATAACACCTGCCTAACCTACACAAGTTTTCTTGTCTAGCTCTTTCTATGCATTTATACTGTGTTATCTGGTCTGCCAGAATCAGACTCAAACTTTTTTCCAAGAGTTTCACATTCATTTTTAAATGGATGGCTTGATCCTGCATTTTCTCACAAAAAGACCCTTTACTTACCTAGTAACACCATTGTCTTTTACAAGAAAAAAAGTGAAAATGTAATACATTAAGACTATAAGGCTACAGCAAGACTGATGAGTAACAACCAGGTAACAATTCAGAAAGTCTAACAAGGACTAACTTGAGAAAGTCTATATTTATTCCCTCTTTCCCTCCCATATTTTACCACTTACTAATTTAATATTCCAAACTCAGTTACCAAAGCAGAAACCAATATCCAAAGGTGACAAAAGGTTAAAATAAAACAGAGGAGCAGGGAAAAAGCACATGATGTTATACTGAAATATGCCAGAAGTCAAGAAGGTAGGTTTAACAGACTAGGAAAAAGAGATCCAGCTTATCTAGAAACCACTTTTACACTGACTTCTTTGAAATATTATTCAGGCTGGGCTGATCTAAAAGGGATGTATTATCCTGTGGACTGGAAAACAGCTAATGGATCGTACTAAAAAAAAGAAAAAAGGGTGAAGCAGTGAAACAGTGCAGTGAGTTTCAGGAGGTAATACAACAAGTGTCGTGTTGGCAACTTTTTGATTTACTGAATGCAGCAAATCAAGCATATGTGGTGACCCGCACGCGATTCTCAAGTGCTACTGAGTGACACATTCTTTGAGGTTCTACCAGGGAAAGCAAAATACAGTTAAGTCTATGAGAAATGACTAAAGATAGCTTCAGAAAACAGACAATAATCTTTCAAAAATCAAAACTGTAGACTAATCAGGAAGAGCTCTGCACTGCAATGATGTTGACAACTGTTTTAATTCTTTAGATTTTGAAGGAAGATATCAACACTGATACAGTCTCCCAGATAATCCTGATTTGAAAAGGGGGTAATGCAGCCTAGTTCCTTCAAGAGCTGACAATTATTCAGGAAAGATATGACCAAAAGAAGGGGTTTATTTCAGAAGTTAACAAAGGTCTGAGACAATTTAATAGTCAACTGTGAGTACAAGAAAGAGTCCTATGCAGTCTCTGTCCAAAAAACAGTCAACCGATCCTTAACAACTTTTCCCCTTTTCATCCCTACAGAAAATGGTCCCTCTTCATGCCCCACAGATGAAACATGCAAACGTGACAACTCCCTAGACTTCAAATTTCCTCCAAAACATGTGTCTGCACCAAGTGGAAGCCTGTCACCGCATAAAGAGAAGCCACTCCCTGTTGTGCAGCTTTCAGACAAGTCAGATATTCAGAAAGGCCAGGAATGAAGAATCACTGCTTCCATGCAGTTTGCTACAGTTGCCAAAACTTAAAGGCTCGATATTTGGATTTGTATATGAAAAGCATACATATAATACAAACAAATTGCCAAGCAAAAAATAGCTATCATGTAATTAACAAGAATTTGTATGAGTAGTGTTTGCCTCACAATGCAGTTGCATACAACAATAACTACAAACACAAAAGAGGAAGGTTCAGAGTACTTTGAAGTACTTCTGCATTTTAAGACAGCAGCTACTACAGAATAAGAGCCTCTTTAGAGACAAGTTACTCAGCTCTCTACATCAGTGGAAGTTGGAATGAAGCAATGGTGCAATTTCAAATGAATGTGAATGCTTTTCCAAGATACACAATCAAGTACAGTGATCAGAGGATATGCAGCTACTTTTTCTGTATACGAGGGGGAACAAGCAGGGGAACAAGGAAAGAAGATGAAAGAGCATAAGGCTGCCAGAAAAGAAAGCACATGTTGCTGTGAAACATCTCCCACATTCTGACACAAAACTGAAGAAAAAGACCTTCAGAATTACTATTATTGCAGACTTTTCATCATTTAGATGAGCTATGCTCTATTTGTCACACAAAAACCTAACAATAAATTTATTTACAAATGAAATGACAAAATTGTAATAAAGGGAACCATTATGCATATCTGATAGAGATCAGCTTTGTTTTTCAGTATCTGAGGAGATCCAAAATTTCTGTCTTGCTTTAAGTGCATAGTATGGGCTTATTTGGACTAGCTATTGTGTTATTTTTCTGGGTTTGATTTTAATAAAAGCGTAACTTATAATGATCTCCTCTTTATGCATGGCAAATAGGATCAAGATCAGATCTGTAGCAATGTGTTACAATCCAATATATTGTTTCTTCTCTTCCTACCATTGGCATTTTTGGATAATTGTTATAAAAAATTTACTGGATCAAGCCAAATGCCAAACAGCAACTACGTCTTGAACAACTACAACTTTCTTAAAATACTGGCAAAGTCTACAGTCCGCAGAACCCACCCCACTACCCCCCAAATCAGGAAATTGTTTTAAAACACTGATTTGAGGAGGAAATTAAATCATTCATAAATCTAACTAATATCCTAGTAAAACTGCTAAAGTAGAAGAGTGCCCAAAACCTAGAATTAGCAGAAACCCTTTCAATTCACTTCGCCAAATGATTGGCTGAGCTTTGCTATCAGTATGCTGTTGTAAATCCATACTACTGCACTACCAAATCCACTACTGTCTACTGTAACTGTCACGAGTTCCAAACTAGAGCAGCGAAGACACCCCTGTTTCTGTGGAGTCCATGCCTAAACTTGAAATAAGAGACAGTCATACCAAAACACATGAGCAGGTGTCTGCTAACTGCGTATTCCTACCTACATAACTGTACACAACTCCTTCTAATGGAAAGGAAGGTTCATGATATTAAGCTGGCAAATGTCATTCAAGTACCTAGCCCCAGACTCGCAAGCAATCTAAAGTTTGGGTGCACTGAGTGCAAGACACACACTTGGAGAAGTTTTCTGATAAACATAGCGTTTTTGCAGTTAGAAAGTGTGAAAACCAAAACCAAGTTCTGCAGCAGTGAGGGAAGCACACAGTATTTGAAATTGCGTTGGTACATCTTTTCAGCTGTTTCTAACTACCTGCCCCAAATTTGTAATTTACATTGTAACTCAAATTTGTAACAACATTATTGAAGACTCCAGCCTGACATTTTCCTTTGGACTGGGGAGGAAAAAAGCTTCCAAAAAATTAACAAGCTGAGAAACTTTTAAAACTGTCAGAGTGGCATGTTTGAGATATTTTCGCGTTCTTGTAAATCTGACTTGATGTACCTTTGCGGAGGGGGAAGGGGGGTGGGAAGTATGTCGTTATGAAAAGGTTTTACAACAGGAGATTTGCGGGGGGGGTGGGGGTGGGGATATAATCTACTGTTAGCTATATCAAGTCAAGAACTAAACTGAGAGTTAAAATTAAAAGTGACATTCCAAGCAACTCCTCCATGTTAAAATATTAAGTAGAAAAGTAAAGCCATAGCATTGGGGGTGGGAAAATACCACGAAAGTAAGAACTCTTCTAAGAAGAAATTATAAAAAGCCTCCACAGTCAGCCTGGGGTTTGTGTGTATGTGCATGTGTGTGTGAGTGAGAATTTAAGTTTATTTTTTAAAAGCTTATTTTTGCAAATTTGAAATACTTAAATTGAAAGCCTTATAGAGTAGGGATGCTATGTATACCAATCCACTTCAGCTTTTCAAATCAGCTATTTTCTGCCTGCATTTATATGTATTCCTATGATAAAACCAAGTTAAAGAGAGAAATTTTATGGAAAGATAACAAAACATAACTAAAATTGACAAAATTATAGTCCCACAGAAGTAACATGGAAGACTATGCTACAGAACAACAACAAAAGAAATCAAAATACTTTCAAAACGCAAATGCCGAGAATTCATTTCAGCTCGTGCTTGCTATCACAGAAAATATTTTCGATACAAAGACTGGTAGCAACAGGTGAAATTTATCAAATTGTTCTGAGCCCACATGGTTGTAAAACAGGGTGCCTGATGTGATGTACAGGGGTGGGGGGGGTGGTACGTGATGTACAGGAGGGGTACGTTATGCATAACAGTGACAGGGAATTCCACAAAAATTAAGCAGAAAACAAAGGACTCGCTATCAGAGGCCTCAGGCAAGGTTGTACTAAAGGACATGTAACAAGCACTTCCTAAAGAACTGCAGATAAACCAGCAGACACCAAGATCCGGAGAAATCCACAAACTTCTCAGTGAGTCAATTCATGACCATACATTGGAGAAAAGACTCAGAATTCATGGAAAGGACACTATGAAGTACCACTTCTACAGCCACCAGGGACCACTAGAGACCATCGAGGACTCCATGGAAGCCCCACAGACCCAGGCCGCCTGTGTAATGACTATGCAAATATGATAACTAGTTCCAGGAAATAGAATAAACATATATGAACATTCTGGGAAACTTTATGCATATGCATGTAACAGGGTGATATAAGCTTGGGGTGATGCAACACACAGCATTCACGTTAGGATGAGCGATCCCTCATGCATCTGGCGCTGTAATAAAGAATGCCTGTATTTTAATGCTACATAGGCGTTAAGAAATTTTACTCTCGATTTTGGTGACAATATCATGTCTTCCCCAAACTGCAGTCATCACTGTCCGCCAGTTATTAGAAGGCTTATCTAATGTCTTCAGTGGAAGCCTTACAGGAAAAGTTGGTGGCTGAGGAAACCTGAAAGACCAGGTATTTGGGTACCTACAAGGCTGCTTACAGTGACTGACAGGCTAACTTGCAGGAAAGGAAAGCAGAGAGAGCACCTGCTCCTCACTAGGGACTCTTCCCTAGTTCCACCATGTACCTACACCCTGACTCTGCAAGCCTGGCACAGCAAACTTCGGTGGTCTCAGACTCCTACTGCAGGCTGGCTTTCCTTCTTTGCTAGCAGACAGCGAATAGCACGATGATAAGGCCGCTAACTCTTGGCATGCCTACAGTGCACCCCAAGGTCTGTAACACATATGCAACACCTAACAGTATTAATGATGGTCTAGTGCTCATTTAACTAGGTCTGACACGGACAGCAGCAAAGTCCTAAAGGCATTAAAAATGGCACAAGCTGTACAACTTGCCTACAATCCTGAGATTTCACAACTCCACTGGTATTGGCGAATGAGCTAGTTAGACTGCTACTAGCTCAGTCATGTAAGTATGTGCTCAGGTCATGCTTTTGACTACTCTGTAAGCATTACCACCTACATCTACTACTTCAGAGTTAGCACAGATAAGGTTCATTACTCCTCCATTACAGAACAGCTTTTTTATATATATGAACAAGAAAAAAGAGAAAGGATTTGTCAAGGTAATTTCATTCACAAATAGAAAAGCTGATAGTCTTAAAATGTTGGCAGGAGCAATGTCTTTCTACAGTAATATGTCCATTACCAAATAGAGCACAATACACTGTTCTAATTTTGAGATATTAACAAATGACATATGCAAGCATATAATTTGCAGAATTAAAAACACCCCTTTAAATGTATTCAACAATCTGAAATGTCCTTTAATATTATATATTCTTCTGCCATATTAATATTCCTACCCTGTGTCTATTAAGTATTGCCAAGACTACGACCCAAGCTGCTTGATAAGGAAGATTACTCTTCCTGGGCATCTGACGAGGTGCTTCAATTACTCAAGACAGGCTGTAAACTGGTAGTTCATTGCAACCACCTTTACAAACTATCAGCTCACTGAAAGATACTCAGATCATCTTTTTCAAAAAATGCTCTACTGACTGTGATTAATCCATCATGCAATGCTACCAGATACCAGCTCCATGCTGACAATATACTGCTGCTAATCTGCTTTCACTCTGAAAAATGTTGTGGACTTACACCACTGAACAAATCCCCCAGAACAGACAAGTATTTTAGTAGACTATTACCTTAACAAATGTGAATACCTAACCAATATTCAGTTTCAATGTGCATTAGTAGTAACAATAGTAATGTACAAACACACATTCCCTTAAAATCACACTCCATATTCATTCAGTTTATTATGCACAAGCTTAACTAAAAAACTAAAATGAAACACTTTCTACGTCCTACACACAGCTTGAAACAATCTCAAATTACTCTTCCTACCCAAGAAGTCAATTATAACAAATTCATATCTAGTTAAGTTTGTCAAAGTCATATTCTGGTGCAAGACTCCAGTGCTGTATCACAACACGTACCTTGGATAATAAATTTGTAAAAAATTGGCCCCTTTGTTCTACAATTTTTGGTTGTCATTTTAAAAACCCCTTTGTTACTAATCTCTGGCTCAGTTCCCAATATATTGCCTTTTACTTCAAAAACAGCTTAAAATAAGAATTAAATGGTAACTGTATTTTAAAATTAGGTACAACTGCTTAATTACAGCTTTTACCAGTTTCAGCATTACCAGGGAAGTAAGGAAGGCAGAATACAAAAACATTACTTGCTACTAGTATTGTGTGTTTAAATACCCAGAGATGATAATTTTTCAAAGGTAGACAATGAAGGATGTTTCTTTCCACTGGTAAGAATTCTGCCAATTTTTACCATTTTACTGTCAGTCTCTCAACATCTGGCATATCTTTCAAAAGAAAAAAAATAGGGAAAAAAGAAAAACACACCCAGAGCAAGCAAAGTCAGGTTCCCAAAGATTTTCATTGCTTTTTAAAAGACTTGTGTGATTTTTAAGCCAAACTCCTAATTTTTCAGGGTCATAACTTCTTAAATCTTAAGGTGGTAATATCACACTTGTGAAATGGATAAAACCAAAATTTCCTTGCTGAAGTTAATTTGAGCCACAAGAGCTTACATCTTTCCCATTAAAAAAAGGTTCAGATGAAACAACTGATTATATTAATTGCCCTCTTCCTTCAGGAAGCCCAAGGAGCGAGTATGATGGGAAGACCACAGTCACTCCCTGGGAACAAACTATCTGCCAATTTCATTATGTCTCACTGATGCAGGGAGGTATACATACCTCTGCAGGGTAGCATCTAACTTGCAGAAAAATTTCAGAAAAATGCAATTTTATTTTCTGCTAGAGGAATAGAAAGAGATTTCACTGAGGTGTTCAAGAAAACAAACATTTTACTGGTCTTAGTACAGTTGACGAGTTTCTTTTGATACTTAGGATGCACAAAACAAATTTATTGGTAGCGACCATACTGTAATTATTTCCTTTAAAATAGCAATTTCCAGTTGCAGGTAGACTATTAAAAAAAACAAACAAACTATCAAGGGATCCTCTCCTTACAGAGAGCAAAAGTCCTACCTGAATGGCTAAAAAGCTTCTCTTTTCAGTGGTGCCCAGTGACAGGACAAGGGGCAATGGGCACAAACTGAAGCACAGGAAGTTCCAGCTCAACACGAGGAAGAACTTCTCTTCACTCTGAGGGTGATGCAGCACTGGAACAGGCTGCCCAGGGAGGTTGCGGAGTCTCCTTCTCTGGAGATATTCAAGACCCACCTGGACAAGGTCCTGTGCAACCTGCTCTGGGTGACCCTGCTTCAGCAGGGGGATTGGACTAGATGATGCCCAGAGGTCCCTTCCAACCCCTACAATTCTGTGAGTCTGTGAAGCTTTATTTGGACATTTCTATTCAGTACCAAATTCAGCCCAAACAATATTGTGCTGTCAGGTCCCAGTAAAAAGGAACATTATATCTAATGCTAGGACAGTTCTGGCTATTTGGTTCTAACATGTGAGAAAGTGCAAAAATAGAAGCATTTCAAGCCTCAGTTGCCAGGCCCAACTTGATCTCAGTGGTAAGGGGACATACATATAGATCTGCTATTCCTCTGGCAAACTCTGCCACACAAGATTTTATCAGCTCTTATTGCAAAAGGATTGAGGAACCAGGGCATGATGACAATCATCCCACTCTGTTGTTATGATATCCCCCTTGGTATCAAGAAGAACAAATGCGACAGAGGATTCTGGAACGAGGGCACCAGGGAACCACTGGAATGGGACCAATTGGCAATACAAAGCCCTGCTTGAGATGGGGGGCATCAGGAAGACCTTTGTCATGAATATGAACATATTGCAGTACACAAGTAAGAAGGAAATGGACAAAACCCCAGGAGCTGTGCGGACAACTGGGAGCAATGGTTCCCCGACACGGAGGTCTGAACATGGGCCGTGCCGCCTCTGCAATAAAGAAGATGAGAAAGAAACACATTGCCTGGGTTGCACTTAGTCCCATGCTACTAAACCCACACCGAAATTAGTTTAGCTATAAGAGTGTCTAAAAAAAAGACTCCTAGCAAACAGAAATGGTTGCTGTTGGCAAACCCCAAAATATGGCAGGCACAGAAGACTGATACAGAAAGTTCAAAAGAAAGGAAGAGAGGAGGGAAAGGAGTGTGTGCTGGCTGTAATACATTTAGCCCACACCTATAACAACTTCCTTGACTCCTTGGTAGCTCCAGCTAAACAAGGGTAGCATAAGGTTTTCATGTTTCTGAAACTGCTTCCTGAAAAGCCAGAGGATGTTTGCCACTAAACCGTATCAGGAAGGGGAGAGAATTACACCGTGTGCCTGAGCAATGCATCCTGATATGAAGAAATTCAGAAATTATGGGGCACTATGACCCCTCTCAACTCTCTTGGGGATAGATGATTTTAAGCTAGGAGAAACCCTACACTGGTCCACACAAGTTCATGAAAGTGCCATTTTGGACAGTACAAGTTCTGGAAATCACAGTTTCTTTTAGCTAAGCCAGTTTGTTTTCCTCACAGATTTGAAATCTTTTCACAGTTTAGATGTTTAATTCCTATTTAAATCCAAAACATGGTACTATTTGTCAGAAAGTGTTTAAACAAGACATGATCCAAACTGATATACGAAAAGAAAAAGGAAATGGAGGAGAAGGGGAAATATGTACTCGAGTAATTTTATCTGGTAACTTCTATGTCACATTGTAAAGCAATCGTCCTTAAATTGCCATAATTTAGTTACAAATTTCCCTAACTAATTCAAAAACAGTAGTTTCTTGTGGCTTTATTAACTGCTCTTTAGTCTGAAATTGGGCCACACAAATAGCAGGTACGCAACAAACTCCATCCAAACTTTCTTACCTCTGTGTTACCAACTGTCATTACGAAATGTAAACCTTCAATAAGAACACTTTGGCGTAATTCACATTTCAAGACATAGACCAAGACCGTTTCTTCTGTTGGTCTTTGACTGATGGTCAAAATACATAAATTTAAAAGCCCAAGCTATCTAGAACTTTCTGAGAACATAACATTGTAAGTGGCTTAAACTATCAGCAGCTCTGACGAAGGCTTCGTACTTACAGATAGCGTGTCACCAATGCACAGAAACACACACAGTTCTGAACAAAGCAATTGGTAACAGCTTTGTATCTTTATCACTGAAGATAAATAAAAGATCATAATTTTCTATTACAATGACTGTCCCAATCAGAAAACCAAATTAGAAATACCCAATCAAAACAACTGGATGTAGCCTAATACTTACAAACCATTACAGATGGTTTCATGATTGGATAAAGTTTTTCACAGAATCACCCACAGAATGGTTGAGGTTGGAAGGGATCTCTGGAGGGCAACTGCTCTAATCTCCCTGCTCAAGCAGGGCCATCTAGAGCTGGTTGCCCAAGATCATGTGCAGATGGCTTCTGCTTATCTCCATGGATACAGACTCCACGGTCTTTCTGGAAAACCTGTGTCAATGCTCAGTCACCTACACAGTGAAAAAGTGTTTCCTGATGTTCAGAGGGAACCTTCTGTGTTTCAGTGTATGCCCACTGCCTCTGGTCCTGCCACTGGGCACCACTTAAGTGAGCCTGGCCCAGGCTTCTTTGCACCCTTCATTCCGGTATTTACGCACATTCAGATCCCTCTTGAGCCTTCTTCTCTTCTCCAGACTGAACAGTCCCAGCTCTTTCAGCCTTTCCTCATAGGAAAGGTGCTCCAGTCCCTCAACCTTTGTGGCCATCCATTGGACTAGCTCCAGCATGTCCATGTCTCTTTTGTACTGAGAAGCCCAGAAGTGGGCATCAAGCCCAGAACTGGACATTTCTTATATTGTAACAATTTCATTGTTTAAATGATTTCATGAGTTATCTGACTTATAATTTTTTTTTATTTATTTTAACAGACGGAACACTTACATTTTAGAATAAACTGGAATTCCAGTAAAGCAGTATTTTAACCAGCATATCACATCACCATTTGACACCTAAGTCAATAAATTTAACAGTTAAGAGCCTCTCTACCATTAAAGAGTTAACAGCCTCTCTACCATTACTTTAACTAGAACATAGATACCAGCTGTGAAAAGACCCCCAAAAATCTATCACCTCTGGCTTTCAATGTCAGCATGCCCCAACCACAGATTTGCCTCCAGATGGATCACAGTAATCCTGTGAATTCTGGTATGTCTGAGCCCATGCATACTTGACATAAAACCGACTTGCAGTATTTCCAAGACAACAGGTGTATCGGACCAAAGACTTGTTATTCCACCTACAAGGGCCACAAATAAGTGCCCAAAGAAGAGGAAAAGCAGAGCAGCCACGTGCCGTACTCTCCCCGCCCCCAGCTGTTTTCACATCAGGGTTTTTTCCTGAGATGTGTGTTCTATTCACTGACTCTCAATGCTGCTCCTCTTTCTCAAGAGAGCCTAGCATTTCTTCAAATACACGTTGATTTTTAGCATCCACACCATCTTATGGTGAGCAACTCCAGTATTTCCACTACTTGTTCCATGAAAAAACACTTTTTGTTTGTTTGTAACCCCATTCCTATTGGCTTTATTTAACATCCTGAGCTCTTGCACTAGAAAAGACAATGAACTGTTAATACCCACCTCCTTCAAGCCAATCAAGATTTCGCAGATTCTTACCAGAGACTCACTCAGTTATCATCTCTTTTCCAGACTGAATAGTTTTACCTTCCTCATTCCTTGTCCTGATGACTCTTAGCAGGTCTTCTCTGAAACTCTGCCAGCTCCTCTATATCTTGCAAGCTGAGGGGAACTGAACTGATGGATCTTCACAGAGTTCTGTGCTTTGTTCTCTCCTTTCCCAACAACTAGCATTCAATTTACTTTTTGACCACAACTGATCATCCATCTGATCTTTTCACACAACTGTAATTCTCTACAGATCTCACTTGGGTGGATGGGAGGGTGCTCACCACCTTCTCCTCACCATTTATGCACACGTGGCAGTACCAGCCTAGACACATGTCCCTGTTGATGCGCTGAACTACATGAACTGGCCAAGTAGTTGTAGCTCCTAGACCTTGTATTTTACTCAACTAGGTACTCATGCTGCATTTCCCCTCGCCTATTACAATGTAGCCATCCGCACTGCTTGTACCACCAGGTGAAAAATACTACATTGAAAGGCAAATGAAGGGTGTTAATGTATATAAAGTAAACATAGTTGCTTATATAATCATTTTGCATGCCCTCTTGGAAGTCCAGACCACTCTCAAGCTCAAAGGGGCGTAACAAGGTACGCCAGAGTACAGCTCCGCCTTTAACATGCCCTGGCATCCATGCCAGGACTGGGCACACCTGTGTTCTTTAGAAGAGCAGCAAAACTAGGCCCTTGATATTCTACACATCTGCTGTATTTTATGTTTGAAGAAAAATTAAACAAAACAAAAAGCACACCACATTGAAACCCAAACCTGTTACGACCATGGAAAGAAAGATGAGGGGTTTTTTGATCCGAGAGAAACTTCTCATCTTCACTTACAGCCAGTAAGTCACTGGACATAAAAGGCAGAGTGAGCAATTCTTGTGTGGGCACCCAGAGACAAACCATCTAGTTCATAAGCTCTCAATTTAGAAAGCTTACATTATACCCTTTCAAATGAGACTTACTAAACCTCATCAATTTAAAAAAGAAAACAGAAAACCACCTTTCTTCCCTACTGATGAAAAACATTTTATTTTAAACATGGTACTGACTTTCTGGTCTTCAGTACTACATCTCAGGAACTCTCTCACTATACAGGACCTAGTAAATATTCATGTGACAAACTGCAGAGGTTAGATGCTTGGGAATCAGAAGACAAAAAATAAGCAGCAAGAATCATTTTCAGTCAGTTAAGTATCAAAGGAAATGGTGACATGTCACAAATATTAAGCCCATCGCACTTTATTCTTAATAAGCAAATTTTGTATATAAATTCTGAAAAAAAACCCCAAATACCTTGGCTCAAAAAAAAAGTTTCTTACTTTATCAGGACATCATGTATTCCTATCCTAGGATATTTGTAAGAACAGTAACTAAGCACGAACGAACATTTAAAAAGTACATCCATGCAGACAACTGAATCGGGACAAAACCAGCCAGATATCAGTAGGACTCTTCTCATAAAACAGTTGCTTCATCTGTAATCTCTCAGGCCATCCTCAAGGGAAACCTACCCACCACTTCTCAAAGACAAGCTTTGGAACAGAGAATGCAGTTTTACAGGCAACTAAACTGACATAACAGCTAAAATTCATAACTCTGCTAGATACCAAATACATCTAATGTACCATAAAACAAAAATTATGAGCTCAGTATGATCTCTCCCTCCACAGTCAACTCCTCACATTCCACCAGCTATAAACTGCCTGTCTTTCCTCCTTAGGAGGCAACTGCTTTCTCATCTCTTCTCTCCACCAAGAATACGCTTACTACTCCTCTCCTGCCTCCCCTCCTAGGAGCTACCTTTCCTTTCCAAGACAGTAAAATTCATCCACATTTAATTGAACTCTGAGCAACTATCTTCACCTCCTATTTAGCTTTGAATACTGATGTTTTGATTTCAGACCTTAACAAAAGGTACTTGTGATCAAGAGCTTGTCACTTCTCAGTCATGTCACTTGGTCTAATAAACTCCACAGCCTCTAACTAGTGATCTTGATTACGTCCTCAGAGCATCACAGATACACCAAGACTATCACTGTTCAGAGTAACATGCACAAGAAGAAAACGGGAGTAACGAGCCCACAAAAGACCGACATTTTTAACAGTTAGAAAAGACAGATCAATAGATAACCAAGTGTGAGCAAGAAGCGTATCTATCTGTTTGAGTGGACTCATCCTAGCACGTTTAAATTCAAACTAAATTTAGTGGTTTGATGTACAGTGCAAAGAAAGTTTTCAAAGATACTCATGAAAGAGTAGCACTGGGGTTTCTAACCTGTTTACCAGAAATTCTTTTTTAAATAATGGTCAGTAAATACATTAAAGCAAACTTTTATCTGTACTTAGACCTATCCATCTTCTCTCTGCAAACACAATCTTTTCTCTCCACACTTTACAAAAATCAAAGTGCTATTTAAAAAGAAAACCACAAAATTCAGTGCCAGTCTGTGACTGCAAACTCCAGCTATGCAACCACTATTTGAAGTCAAGAGCACAAAAAACAAAAAGGCCCACCTGCAGAAGCTACTACCAGTCTTCCACATTCTCAAATATTTAATTGTCACGCTCTACATACAAAGCAGAAGCAAAAATGCACAGAGGCATTATAAGGTTACTTTACTCAAATGCAATTATCCAGAAACTGTCCATTGATTACAGCACCAACAGGCCCTAAATATTTCTCTATTTACATCTAAGTACTGCTTCAATACGTTTTATGTGCCTCACTACAGTGTAGAAATTCAGGTGTACAGTACCATGTGCTGCCTACAAACAGCAAGCATAAAATTGTTAAAGTTACAGGTAAGTGACAAGACAAGCTCTAACATGCCTTAAAACAAATATCCTTCATGGAATCATAACAAAAACATTAAAACCGCTGACTCAACACACAGATATTCATAATCTTAAAAAAAATAAATGACAACATCCACCTTCCTAAAGCATTCCACTTTAAATATGGAGGCTTTGTTCAAAACAATCTACTAACTAAAGTAATTTGCGTTTTTATATTCATTGAGAAAAGACAGCTAAAAGATTAGTGCTTTTACTTCTAACAGATGACTTAACTTTGTGGTGTTATAAATGACTTCATTACAAGGCTGTGAAGCAGTTCCCACACCAACTTATAGTTTGTAGTGACACCAACAAATTTAAGTTTAAAGCTGCAAAGAACTATTGCATTTCCTAAACTAACATTACATACAGAGTTATGGTCTTTAGGGAAAACATTGATTCCTACAGAACAAAACCTGGATTTAAAACAAACAAACAAACAAAAAAAACCCAAACAAAAAAAGCCCACTCAACAGAACCACAAACAAAAAACCTCACACAACACTTTAGTGAAACTAAACAAATCTAAAAAGAAAAAATTATTTTGGAATAGTAAAATAAAGAAAGATCTTCCAGAAAATCCATTAATCAATTAGCTCAACCTTCAGCTAGAAACAAGAAACTATCAACTTCTTTCCAGGCTAGTATTCTGAATGAAAGTGTAATTTAAGATGTTCAGAATGTTCCTGCAAACGCTATTAATGAAAATTTAAAAAAAGGGGAAAAAAGGCGGGGGGGAAAAAAGGGGGG
>Ga0065711_1039514_pt1 | contig 17758 bp, 7 predicted proteins | sample Hoacrofraction12_FD_59098 | JGI IMG/M metagenome (GOLD analysis project Ga0065711, IMG submission 59098) | Hoatzin crop microbial communities from Cojedes, Venezuela - Epithelial fraction 12 v2 (version 2) | ecosystem: Host-associated > Birds > Digestive system > Esophagus > Crop | place...
GGACGAGGTCCTGTGCAGCCTGCTCTGGGTGACCCTGCTTCGGCAGGGGGGTTGGACTAGATGACCCACAGAGGTCCCTTCCAACCCCTACCATTCTGTGATTCTGTGAGGCGCACCAGGGCCAGTTTCGGCGTGGGTAATCACGTCGCCCGGGGCTGGGAATTCGTGAGGAAGGCTACGCGGCGGTAGGCTCTGACGGGGCTTGCTGTTGCGACAGGCGTTCCGTTGTCGCGCCGGCTGTGCCAAGGCGCCCGTTGGTGCGGGGCAAAGGCTGCTCGTCCCCCCGGGGCCACGGCCAGCTCACCCGGGGCACTGCTGGCAGCCTTTGGGAAGCGGGCTTCTGGGTGATGGGCCGGGGTTATGAAGCTGAAATGATGTGGACATCCTTAGAAGCGACTTGTCCGCAGGCCTCAGCAAAGCCAGGAACGGAGCGTGGGCACGGCGTCCCAGCCCGCAGAGCAATTCCCCAGGTTGCATGGTTTCGGTAGGAGAGTTGGTCCGTGCCTTGGGTTACCTGTGCGGGTTTAGAACATTCCTCTGCTGATTCCTCTGCCTGAAACATGTCGTGTCTGTCCGTCTCTCAGTATCCAGATAAGTAGATTTCTGTAAATAAACGTGCTGTGTGCTTGTTTCAAAGAACAGGATGTGTTATCTGCTCTACTGATGTGGAGCTTTTCTGAAACACAGGCCGGTGACTTTCAAAACTTCAAAGCCTGCTTTTTTTCTGATTGGGAGCAAGTACAAAACAACCTGGCCTGAACTCCGGTTAAAAATGAGCTGCCTCTGAAGATGATGTGGAACTGTGAAGCCGAGTTTTGAAAGCACTGGGGGCTTCAGGCGGCTCCCAGGAGAGTTACTGTGAGAGCACACTGGTGAAGTGAGCAGATGCTGGACTGACGAGAGTTTCCGTGGCTTCTTTCCAGGGATTGCTGAAGCTCTGAAGAAGAAGAGTAACAAAAGCCATTCAGAGTTCTGACAGAAATGGTTTTCCCCAGGAATTTCCCCTGGAATTTCACTGGCATTGGTAGATCTGCAGAGGACATACAAATTTAGACAACTGTGCAAACTCAGAGATAAACCTGTTTTGCCACTTTTTTCTTACATATTCGAAGGTGTTAACACATAACTTGACTTTGAATATGCATCGTGTAAGAGACGTGTTGTTCAGCACACAGAGCTATGCATGAGTCACTTCAGATTCCACGAGTGGGATAGTTGTTATTTGTGACAGCATGCACAGCAAGAATCAAAGGTAAGCGAATACATCCATTGCATAATACTGTATATAGAGTGCTTTGAACATGTCTTGTGATAAATTGCAAGGATTAAGACATAAAGGAAGTATTTTGCCAAGTGAATTCGGGATCCTCAAAGTTTTCTGCTTAAGAGAAAATTTTGAATAGCCTGAAAAATCAGATCCTGCAGGTGTAACTGTTCTTTGAAGTGACTGTGAAAGTAACACTTGTTGGCTTTAGGTTTCTGTGTGACTTCTGAACAAAGCTGGTAACCTTGCTGAAGTAGGAAGATTTTTTTTTCCTACTTGTGTAATCCATAAGCTTGATCTGAATGAGAAAGTCAAATTATTTTATCTTCTGTCATGTTCACTAGTGCCAAAACTAAATGGACTTGATAGATACATGTTACTTAATCGCTTTCCAGTTTGCTAATATCAGTGATAAAATTAAAGATTTTGTAACTAGTGAATCTTATCTTCTTATCCACCATTTTTAATTTTGATTGAAATGAGGAAGACTGGTATTTTATATCTCCTAAATATTCCTCATGTTTGAATGAATTAATAAAATGAACCAAACTGAAATGAAAAGAATGTTCTCTTCATCTGCGGAATTACAATTATCAGTTGCACAGACACAGGTTCTCAACATTTATCCAGTGATTTCCTGTAGTCATGCTAAAACTTTGAGCAGAGGAAGGTTTAGATCTCAGATAAGGGTTTTTTAAACTCTCCTGTTTTTAACATACTGTATTGTTTCACCTTAGTATGCTTTGTCAGGATTTTAAATTTTAAGCTGTTTTGTTTTGCAGAGAAAATAAGTTGTATTTTAAAATAATTTTAAATTAAAAAACAGTTTATTTGTATTAAACCCGAGGAGAAGATTCTTTGGAAATAGTGATACCCATGCCCAGCTGCCTGTAGATTCACAGTAGTTCCTTAGTATTTTGCCTGTAGTTCAAAACCAGATCCTGCAAATATTAATGCTATGAGGTTAATAGAATAAAATAACAACATTGAGGAGAGGGAACATTTTAATAGATTTTATGTATTAAAAATGGTAACATAAGCTTCATAACTTCCTTATAATTAATAATTTTATAATTGTTTTTTTCCTAATCTCCCTCTTGATCTCTCTTTCTGGAAACACTTTTTAAAACAGCGATGGGTTCTTGTAATATTTCAAATAAAGCCAAGCAATTTTTATTTTCATTGTATTTAAGAAGTTGGAGTAAGCGGCATAGAATTTTCAGATTTGCTATCTTCATGCAAAATTAATATGAATAATCATACAATGCTTTCTGTATTTATTTGAAATGGTAAGAGCCCTTTCTGTGTGGAAAAAAAGAAAAGTGGTATTGTCGTAACATTGCCTGTCTAATCTGAGGATCCTTGCCTCACTTCCACCCCCATAACAGTAACTGTTTCAGTACCACTGCCTCACCCCAAACATTGAAGAGGTTGTACCCTTGTACCCTTGTACCTCAACCTCTTTTTACTTGCAAGTAATTTACTAAGATGATTTGCTGAATGTGATTGTTTTTAGTGTGTTTGCAGATACAGAAGCAAAATGTTTATTTTACAATCAGTAGATTATATTTCTTAATCACTGTGGGAACACTGATGGATGGACCAATGCATTTTTATCAACTTGGTAAGTTGCCTGTACCTTTAGATTGTAAGAGGAGTAGTACTGCTAATTTTTCACCAAGACTCTTTCTGAGTTACTGAAGTAAGATACCATCATGTTATTATAGAGCTCTATCTGGAATAATTCACTGAATCAAGGATCTAGTGTATTATATTAACATACTCCATTCTACACATAAAACAGGATTTTCCCATAAGAAAGAAACGCTTTGAAACAGCATACTGCATTCTGCCTCTTTGAATGTCCAGTGAACTCTTAGTTCATCTTTATTTCTGCAGTCTTAAGTCTCCCAGTTGTTTGGTCTAAGATTTATTTTCTTGTCTGTCTCTCTTACATAAGAGCATAACCTACAAAATTTTGCAACTCTCCAGCTGTCTTTGCTGAAAATGTTTGTTGAAACAAAGTTCTGAGACAGTTTGAACTCTAGACAAACAGAATTTGGTTTTTATATTTTGGTTGGGGAGAGGCAGTTAAAAATCACAAATACGGACAGAATAGAAAAACATTGATGTCAACAGGAAATACGTCAGCAAGACGGCTGACACTAGTGAGGTGTGGCCAGCATAAGAGAGAATGGCAAAAGAGAGAGGATGTCTGTGCTTTGAATGGCAAAATGAAGCTTGAGAGAGATGAGTTTTCAGTCTTGTGGTAATACATACTTGCTGCATGTGCAGCTCAAGTGAGCTGCTTAATCTCTTGCATCTACTTTCAGAGGGGATGCTGGGCGCATAGCTTAATATTTGTGAGACAGATGTCCAAAGAGCCAGATTTATGAGAGAGACTTGGCAAAGTATCCATCCCAAATGATTGCAACAAACTTAGGTGCCTAAGTGTATTTGTGTGTACTTCTGTGTGTGCCCACTGCGAATCAAAGGGCAATTTTTCAAGGCACTTGTCTGCAGCCATAAAGATATTGTGCAGATACCTCTTTATTTAATTCATTGAGTAGGAATTTTTTCCTTTCCTCTTCCACTACTCTCCAAAAGTAGATAAGGACGTAAAAGTGCTTTAATGCATTGGGGAATTCTCCCAGTGTGTCTGGGACAGGACAGTTCCCACTGACCCAGTACTGTTCTGAATCCCCTCAAATTGACCAGGAATATGTATTCTGATACCATGTTTCACATAGTTAGGGGCAGGACTGGATGACCTTTGAAGGTCCCTTCCAGCCTCAACTTGTGTGCTAGTCCAGTCCTATCCGTTATTTGTAGATCTCCATAAAGATTGTTTTAATTTTTTATAAGGTATGTCCCAGATTTCTTTTCTCTTTTCACGGTCATTCTTACTGTGGCCCATCTTGTTCACACATCACATAGTTCTCTTACATTATTTGTCACAGTGTGTCGCTTGAGAACTTCGGTTGTGGACCAGAGTGCTACTGTGTTAGTTGGTTGGTGTACAAATGTGACGTCAAAGACATTCTTCATGCTACAGAAGTTACCATCCTAAGTGAGCTGAGGAGAATAAAGAGCATGTTAAGGCAGAATTAATCAGCACAGTTCAACAGAGGTATCAGGCCAGTGGTGTTTTGGGTATTGACGTATTTTTGGGTAGAGGGTTTAGGTGTCAAGACAAAAGAGAGCTCACGGAGAAGAGTTTTAGGAAAAACAATGAAGTAATTTTGCTATTTCCAGGGAGTTAATCTAAAGCATGAGAAAAAGCATGCATGTTTGAAATTCAACTAATAACTTCTTTGGCCAACTGAGTATGGGAGTTGGCATCTCATCAGTAAGAGGATAGGCCACAAAATGCCTTTAAAATGACCTCAGGAAGTTTATATTTGTTGCTCTCAGAAAGCAGAAATGAACTAAAGGATCTTGAGAAAAAAGTTTGAAGGGTCAGAACAATAATTTCAAGTGTATCTTGAAGCACCATTCTGAAAAGATATGAATGATGTGAGACTGGGTTAGTCAAGGAAAAGAATTCTGGATACAGTGAGAGTCTGGGTAAACGAACGGTCTTTTATGGAGGTTATACAAGAAGATGTGGGGACCTCCACAATGTCAGGATCTGCAAGAAGGCCGGGTTCAAGGGATTACTTGGACAGTAGGCTTGACTGACAGGCCTTAACCACGTCCTGTAATAGGAGAAGTCTTGCAATATGTGTTGGTGGGTTTTTTTCTGTTCTTTTGCAGGCAGAGAATAGAATGCTGTAGAGTTAAACACCCACAGGGAAATGTTGCAGAAACAGGACACAAAATAGAGAGGGGGTCATGAAATAGAGCCTGAAATAGGGAGTTACAGGAATTAACTCAAGAAGGATAGTGAGTTATATACCAAAGCTGTTAAACTACAGCCTTGAGGACGCCCCACATTTAGCAAAGAAGGACATCTGTGAAGATGATTAAATAATGTTCTTCAAGCAGTAATTGTATCTTTTCCCAGACCAGTTTTAAGATTCTTGTTGTGCTTAAAATGGTATTTAATAGACAGAGCACGCTACCTGAAATATAGTCAGAAACCTCTAAGACAGTATTTGATAGGAATATCTTAAGTACATTTATTCACACAGAGTCTTGAACCTCATCTGGCAGGGATCAGCATAAGCCAGAACCACAGTGTAGTTATCAAAGAAGTAGGTCCTAGGAGCCTTGAATTAATGACAGAGATTGGAAGGGGACGTCCCATGCTCTGGAGAAGGAGGGTTGGGCAGAGGAAAGGATTAGGAAGATGATGTGAAGGAAAGAAACAGTTCTACTGAGGGAATGATGAGTATTGTCTCTAACTGTTGCAAAATAATATTGCCCATAGTAAGCTAGTAATCATATATTGTAAAAATACAAATGCACTAATACATAGTTTCATTTTCTAGTGTACATCACCATTCTGTCCACAGCTTGTTGCAGCTTGCCTGGTAAGAGGTTTTATTGTCTTCAAATGCTTTTCCTAACAGTTCAAAAAAACTGCATGTTCTCACCAAGCATTATTTTACAACTTTATGCTGTTAAGGGTTTGAGTGGCGAGGTTTTGGTAGCAGGGGGGCTATAGGGGTGGCTTCTGTGAGAAGCTGCGAGAAGCTTCCCCCATGTCTGGTAGAGCCAGTGCCAGCCGGCTCTAAGATGGACCTGGTGCTGGCCAAGGCCAAGCCCATCAGCGATGGTGGTAGCGCCTCTGTGATAACATATCTAAGAAGGGGAAAAAAACCTGCGGCGAAACGGCAGTCAAGAGAGAGGACTGAGATGATGTGACAGAAACAACTCTGCAGACACCAAAGTTTGTGAAGAAGGAGGGGGAGGAGGTACTCGAGATGCCGGAGCAGAGAGTTTTCTCCTACAGCCCATGATGAAGACCATGGTGAGGCAGGCTGTCCCCCTGCAGCCCATGGAGGTCCACGGTGGAGCAGATATCCACCTGTAGCCCATGGAAGGGACCTCACGCTGGAGCAGGTGGATGCCTGAAGGAGCTGTGACCCTGTGGGGAGCCCATGCTGGAGCAGGCTCCTGCCAGGACTTGCGGACCCGTTGAGAGAGGAGCCCACGCTGGAGCAGGTTTGCTGGCAGGGCTTGTGACCCCGTGGGGACCCATGCTGGAGCAGCCTGTTCCTGAAGGACTGCACCCTGTGGGAAGGACGCACGCTGTGGGCAGTTCGTGCAGAGCTGCAGCCCGTGGGAAGGACTCGCGCTGGAGAAGTCTGTGTAGAACTGTCTCCCGTGAGAGGGCAGGGGTAGAGTGTGAGGAGTCCTTCCCCCGAGGGACAAGGAGCGGCAGAGACAACATGTGATGAACTGACTGTAACCCCCATTCCTGGTCCCCCTGCGCCGCTTGGGGGGAGGAGGGAGAGAAAGGGGAGTGAAGCTGAGCCTGGGAAGAAGGGAGGGGTGGGGGGAAGGTGTTGTAAGATCTGGATTTATTTCTCACTATCCTGCTCTCATTTGATTGGTGATAAATTAAACTCCCTTCTCTCCCCAAGTTCAGTCTGTTTTGCCCATGACAGTAATTGGTGAGTGATCTCTCCCTGTCCTTGTCTCAACCCTTGAGCCTTTCATCACATTTCCTGTCCCCTGTCTGGCTGAGGAGGGGAGTGATAGAGTGATTTTGGTGGGCACCTGGCATTTATCCAGGCCAAACCAAACAGTGCTTTTTGAAGAAAGAACTTATTAGAAATATAATACAGGAGGACAGTCCTTTGCATTGTTGTTTCTATTGTGCTGAACTCGGTTCTCTGTTCTGTGGGTGCTTTATTTTGGGGCAAGTACTGTACTGCTCTAATTGGGTTTATTGATTAGAATTGTTGCAATCTCACATTTGTTTGCCATTTACATTGGTGGGTTGTTTGTGGGGTTTTTTTTTCCCTTTCTAGAAAGATTTCTGGGGAGGGCACCTCACAGCTTACACATGGAATCTCGCAATTTTCAGCACATGTTGTACTGGCAGGCAAAAAGTGATCCAACTGTGCCAGCATACTATCGTGTGGTGTACACTGACCGCAGGCAAGTCTTATTTTGTGATGTTTATCGACTCAAAATACTGACTGGGCTTTTCTTGTTTGTTTGTCTGTTTTTCCACTCAGAAGTGCTTCCCACCTCCCCAGTGCTTTCGTGTATCAGAGAAACCAGATAGATTATTTTAATCTTTTTTTTAACTTGTTTTGGTTTACAGGAACTGGAAGACTGCTAAACAATGTTCAGATACTACGCAACTCTTCTGTAATCTGACAGATGACTTTGAAAAGGCTTTCACTCAGTATTCTGCACTGGTTCAGAGCTTCATAGGAACTGAAGTTTTCAATTCTTCTGTACTTCGTTTTACACCATATACTGATAGTAAGTTCTCTGTTTTATTCATTTTAGTAGTTTTTCTTCCTAGCTGATGTATAAATGGTATTCTGCTAGCTTTACAGTAAGGCACTCCAAACAAACTTGGTTGGTAGCTTATTCCTTTAAGATATGAATTGGTGTATAATCTATCATATATCAGTTACAAGACATAGAATATACAGATAGCTTGTGGCTACAATACTGATAAATGGACAAGGCTCTGGTTTTGAGATAAATATATATAAATATGGAGGAAATAGCATCGTGTACAAGCATTGACAAGCACAAAGTAAAAATCTCTGAGTGCATGAGATATGTAACTTAATGTTGTGGTGAGGTTTTTTTTGTTTTTATGTCTTCAAGTAGTCAGTGTTAAGAGTTAAAGAAATACCATGTCTGCACTAGGTGTAGCGGAAGAGATTTATTTGTTTGTTCATCAGCCTACTCTTCCCTTTCGTTGCTGAGAGAAGTTGCTGATTAGCTGTGACATCTTCTAATGCCAGGGGTGGCTTCACCCTTAGTTGTGTTTAGTATTTAGTTTTGAAGTAACAGAGACAGAGATTGAGGAACATCTGTTTAGAAAGCTCAATGATTAAAGTGATGTGCTGAGACTAAAGTTACTGACAATATATGCTTTTTGTAACTTTATAGTAATCCAGCTCGCTCAGTCTGGAAAAGCTTCCTTTACTTGACTTTCACCAAAGGTAATGAGTGTACCCTCCAACTGGAGGGCTATGGAGGAGAAATACATCATGAATTTGGCACAGAGGTGGCCGCTGCTGTGTCCATTTTTAGTCTCAGAAATGATGACAAATTGAAGAGGATGGGAAGAATAGCCGCAAGGATAACTGGAGCATTTGAGAGCATCCCTCTGAGGTGGAGGCTTTCAGTCTTTTAGCGGTTAGCTTAATAAAGAGAAGGATCAGAAGGTGCACTGACCACTAGTTAATATGATGGCAGGCTTCTTCAGTCTTGTAAACAAAGCGTAGCAGCATGCCCTGACTGTGAGCTGAAACTAGATAAATTTTAGCTAGGAACAAGAGGCATATTTTTAATTGACCACTGGAACAAACTGTCAGGTGGTCTGACTGATTGTCCATCACTGACAACTTGTAAATTGAAATTGGATGTTTTTCTAGTAGTTCTCTAGTTCAAACTATAAGCAGCTGAGTGAAGTCATGTTTTCCAGGGCATGGGACTTAGATTAAGTCCTTTTTTTGTTATACAGTGCCTGAATAGGAAAGGATCAATACTCTGAGATATTTCCCTACTGACTGTAGTTGGTATCTACTTTCAATTGCCTACAGTGGAATCTCACTCCTGTAGACAGATGGATTTGAGCAAAGACAGAAAGGCTTCTTAAAAAAGAGCCAGGAGAACGACCCATCTGGCTGTAACCAGATTTAAGCTAATGTTTATTTGTAACTTAAAACAAAAGATAAGAAAGGAGTAGGTGTTCAGGCATTTGACTTGGACCTGCTTTCCTGTTTGACAGTAGATGAAAGCTCGCATTTGTTTTAAATATTAAACTTTTTTTTTCTTTCTACCCTATTAAGGAACAGAAGTAGTTAGCAAGTGTATATCGCCTTTTTGAATTTTGCAGACGTTAACAAACCAGTCCCCACCTGAATCAAAATGTACATGCTTCTGGAAAAGACAAGAGTGAAGTGTGAACTCTCTAAATTTTCATGTTTTTTTCCCCCCACGTTGTACTACACAGAAATGGAGGATTATTGAGATAGTTTGTTCTCACACCGTTTTTCAACATTCCTACTTCTTTCCTGTGTTCAACGAAAGAAGGTCTTAGGCTTGATTCATTACGGAAGTTCCTCTGATCTTGATGGATGTGTAGTTTTGGAAAGAGCAGAGAATTAGTTTGCATGGCTCTTCAAAGACACATTTGTTCTGAGCACTTGAACTTGAGAGGTTACTTTGAACTCGGTGGAAGTCGCACCGAAGTGTAACTATGTTATGCTAGATCCTCTGAGTTTTTAGTCTTCGGAGTTCAGCTGTCGAGTTTAGGCCTGTAGCCTTCCTTGAAACAAATATGAATATGTGCAGGGCTACATGCCACGAATTTCTACAGAGATTCCTTCCAGAGAGTGACTAGAAGATGATGAGCAAGAAAGTAGTCAGCTTGTCCTATACATTGACCTCAGCTTTGCTCTCAAATAGATTAAAAGCTCACATTTCTGTGGAACTGAAGCAAACCTTCTGTGACCTTTCTGCTTCTTCCCTCCCTTCCACTGCCTCCTGTTTTTAAACTCTAGTCATGTGAGAAAAGATTGTTTGACTGAAACTAAAATGTTGCAAGGCCTTGTGGATTTACAACAGTGACATACACTGGAAACTGATTAGTCAGTTACATATCCATCACTGAAATATAATTGGTACTGAATACATAGTATATGTTTTTTCCATCTTTTTTTTCCTCTTCTTTTCAATAGCATTCCTGGGACCACCAGAAGTTGATATCAGTTCTTGTCTAAACTGCATAAATGTCACCATAAAGCTGCCAACCTCTCACTTCAAAGAAAATGAAAAGCTCCTGTCTTTAATTGCTATATATAAAGAGCTTGATTATGAGATAACACTGAAAACACTTGATGGAGAGCATAAGGTAAAGAACTTTTTGTTTTATTTGTGCTTTAGGGGAGAAGCACAGAAAGCATAAAGTGGCTCTGATGGTTAGCAGATTCACAGAAGCAAATATGTGAATAGAAGAAACTTAGAAGAAAAGAAGGAGCATGGCCAACATAATCTTAGCTCTCTTTTCCTGCAGAGTAGAAAGCCGAAAAGATGAATATTAGTTGTCCTGTATCCCTGCTTGAAATAAAGCGCAGGGCACTGGCTTAAGTGATTATTCTCTGGGAAGACAAGAGAAAGACAGTTTAGCAGGAACTACTGTATGCACAGCTGATAGGAAAATATGTTCGGAAAGCAGTTCAGTAGTTTTCTGTCAACCTGGAAAAATGTATCCAGTTAGTTTCTGAAACAACCTGTTCTGGGTCTAGTACTATTGATTATTTTGTGTGTGTGTGTGCTGAAATAGAGCGGTAGATAGGCTTGATTAGAACTTAAAATGATCCTCACAAAATGGAGAAATTTAACATAGTAGAAGGTAATTCAGTAAGGACAAATGCAAGGCATAACACTTAAGAATAATTGTCTGTGTAAGAAGTAGAGTGGTAACAGCTAAGACAGGCGGCGGTTTTGCCAGAAAGGATGAGAGCATTTTATAATAATACAAGCTAAACATGACAGAAAGGATGAGAATGTTCTGTAATATTACAAGCTAAACATGACTTGCATCTTGCTGAGAGATTAAAAAAAAAAATCAAATTTTTATGTGCTCAGTATCTGTAAAGCCCACCTACCCTGCATCAGTCTGGGGTTCAGAAAAGGCACAGACCAGCTGAGCGGGATCCAAAAATGAACAGTGAGGACTGTGGGGGATCCTGACACATGACCTGTGAGGAAATGCTGGAATAATAGGGGACCACTTAGTGTGAGCAAGCAAAGCACAGTTAGAGGTCAGAGTCTCTGAATATGTAAACATCTACTACAAAAAAAGAGGAAATAAACCATTCACTGTGACCAAAAACAGTGAAGTGAAATTGGCAGTTGTGCAGACTTCAGGTTAAACATCAAGAGAGACATTAATAGGAGGGCTGGCAAAGCACTGGAGTAAGTTGCCTAGCCAGAGCATGGACTGCCGGTTCTGGAAGTTTTGAACAGCAGGTCAGAGAGGTACCTGCTGGGAAATGAACCTGTCTAACTCATTCTGCTATGAGTCATAGAAGAAGGACCACAACTTGCCTGCCATGGATATTTTTCCCCTGATATCTGAACCAGAATATCACTTGCAGTTTCAAATCTGTAGAATCTATGTGAGGCTACTTCAAGGGGACATATAATGACCAACAGTTGGAGACAGAAGGCCTTTTATCTTTGATGGTACGGTATTTCACAAACAGGCGCAAGGTAGGCATCTTGACATCAGCTAGAACTAGAGATGAAGCAGTTGTCTAGGTAAACCGCTGGGTTGCTGCATCAGTTTTTGCAGCGTCACATGCTACTGCGTTTCTCTGAGATAGCCGTAATGTGTTGTCAGTGGCTGGGGATCTCTTTTCAGGTAAATAGCTAACTTTAAAATATTGTCTTTCATACCAGAGGCCACGTGAGAGAACCACTGCAGAAATTTTTAATACTGTCATTGAAGAATTGTATCCAAATAGAAATTACTGTGTGTCTGTTATGATCACTGCATCTCTAAACAAACATTCCATCTCATCAGCCTGGAAATGTGTAACTACAGACTCTGTAGCTCGACAAGGTAACTGTCCTGTGGTGCAGGAATGGATTGAGTGACTTGGTTACGTGCAAGTGTTTTCTTTTTACGTAGGAAGATTTACAAGTCAATTCATCCTAAAAATAACATGAGAGAAAGTACCTTCTGAGTGAGAAACATCGTGGGCTTTTGTAAGGGAAATATAAAAACCCATCCACTTTTGGGCTACAAATCTGTTGGTAATCCTGGGAGCCATACAAATCTCCACTGACTGCATAAGTAGTTATCAAAGATGGTGTAATTTCTTTTTTAATTCCTGTCGCTAATTTGAGATTTGGTCATGTTTTGACTTTGGTCTAGATGACCTCCAGAGGTCCCTTCTGACCAAAATTATTCTGTGATTCTAAATAGCTGTTCCGGATGTGAAATATGAAATCCGGTCATTGGAAGCTTCATTCATGTATGTTTATTTGTTTGTTTTTTTCACTTGCAGATTATCATACAGTTACAATTGCAGGTGCTGTGTGTTTTTCACTGGTGTTAGCTGGTGTCCTGAAGTGTATGCATGCAGGAGGTTATATTCTTCAAAAAAAATCACTTCCAAGTACCTTGGTATGTAATCATTCTCATATGTAACCTTTCTGGTTGGGAGGAGGAAGTTTACCATCTGAAATTTCTAATCCTGTGCATTAGGTACAAGTTATGTAAGTACATCTAATGTTTTAATTTGGGGTTTACCTATGTCAGAGATAGTCTGTAGGCTGCTCAGTCTTGTCTGTTCTGCGGAACAAATATTCAGTCTTTTTCAAAACCATTTCTTGCTACTTCTGTGATAAGTTATTAACAGAGATACAGATGTGATCATCCCACCCTACTCAGTGCTTGTCAGGCCGCACCTGGAGTACTGTGTCCAGTTTGTCTCCACAGCACAAGAAAGGTATGGACAGACTGGAGAGCATCCAGAGGAGGGCCACGAAGACAAGCAAAGGGCTGGAGAACCTGCCCGGTGAGGAAAGACTGAAGGAGTTAGGTCTTTTCTCCCTGGGGAAGAGAAGGCTCAGAGGGGACCTCACCACAGTAGTCCAGTACTTACATAGCAGCTACAAACAGGACAGAGGCTCTCAAGATAAGGGGCAGTGGGTACAGGTTGCACCAGGAGAGATTTCATACAGTGAGAACAATCAGTCAGTGGAACAACCTCCCCAAGGATGCAGAGTCATCATCACTGGAGGTTTTCAATATGCAATTGGACAGGGTGCTAGATAATCTCACATGGGCTCCCTCTCCCGTGAAAGGTTGGACCAGATGGTCTTTTGAAGTCCTTTCCAGCCTGGGCTGTTCTAGGATTCCATGAAGTTAGAGTGGGCAGGCAGTAGTGGACACACCACCCCCCCCCAAAGTAACTTTAAATGAACTCTTTATGTTACACAGGAGCAGGCTAGGTCCTACAGCAAAGCACTCAGTGTAGGCCAAATAACCCCTTGCCCTTTGAAAATTACCTTACATGTAAATCTTCCCCGCAGCAGACAAAATTCTGCTATCTGAGCCAGGGCAGCAACTCCAAAACAAAAAAACCTACTCCAGTTTTTGGGTGGAGTGCATAGGGAGAAGACCTGTTCTCCACCAAGAAGGATGCTCTGAAAAACATTCAGGAGCAATGTATATCCGTTGCTCCTTAGTAAAGCAGTTTCTAGCAAATTTTGCCTCCATTATTTCAGCCTGCAGCATTGTACTCCTCTCTAAAAAAAAAAACCAAACAATTACCGCTGTAACATTTTTCTTTGTTGCATTTCCATAGGAAAGCAAGCTGAAAAGCTGAAAAGACAAATGGTAGCTTTAAGACCCAATTGGGTATGGGCATATATTTCCTGTAGTGATGCATAAAAATGGCTGAGAAATGGGAGTTTTGGTCTCATTATCCCCAAAACATGGGGCAGTTATTTAGGCACATCTGGAGAAGAGAAGAATGACTCTTAGTACTCTAGGACTTTTTTTTTTTTTTTTCTAAAGCTATGCTTCATGGTGATTGTCCACAAAAGGAGTCAAGGACAGCACTGGGAAGTGCTAAAAGTAAAACTTCAGCAGCGTAGTAAGAGCAAGATCTGGATGGTTGTTGGAAATGATCTCACACACAACAGATAAGAACTTACTCTCAGTTTACCTCAACAAGGAGACAAAGGACAGACCGTTCTAGAGATGAGACACTGCTTTGTGGAAGCAGTCTTTAAAGCACGTGGTTTCTCAGGAAACCCAAGTCCGCTTTGTAACATCAACGGTGGCTTCCAGTCAAAGGAAAAATCCTCTACTGAAATCCGATACACCTTGCAGGTCCCCAGCCTTCACATGTTTCTCATACTGTAGACTGGGATGCAGTTATGTGCAGCAAGGTCCCTGCCAGGGAAGTATTCTGGCTGTTAGTTCTAGAACTGTTACTAGCGAGTTCACGTTCACTTCTTTGAGTAGCCTGATGTTTGTCTTGCTTCTCCAGTCTCAGTAGTGATTTATTACTGCAGTCTGTTATAAACAGCCATTAGTGAGAATGATGCCTGTTGGTGGAACACTTAGTAGGGAAAAAAAGGATATTTATATGCAAGTTATTTCTGCCAGAATCTAGAGCTGGCATAGTTTCCTCCTGGAGCAGGCTGTCATAATCTACGCAAGTATTGGAGCTGGATGAAAACAAAAAGCAAAGGAAAAAGAAAAGAAACAGTATAGCTCTGGAAGAAAACTTAGTTGGGGTGGGGGTAGAGGAGAGGATGGGCATGTACACAAGGCAAACGGTACCTGCACGACCTTCCAAATGCTAAGCTGTCCTCAGCAGTCATGTAAAGTGATTGGCAAAAAAGTCTGTGATTAAGGAAGACTTCTTAAGGAAGAAAGGTAGTGGTAATATATCAATCACTCAGTGTTCCACTATTTTGAATAAAATAACCTTTCTTTGACTTCTTCTGTGATCAAATGTCATGTTTTAAGCACTTGAGGAAGCCAGTCCTGAGTCAGCTATTTTTTTGATTTTAATAGAAAGAGACTGACCTGCCACTAAATTTCATGAAAAAATAACAAAACTTCTGGGACTTTTTTCTTTGCTTGCTTTCTTTTATTTTATGACTTATTTTACGTTTAGTTCTAATGGTTGTTTTTCAGTTTCTAAGATTTTTTTTCCTCATATTTCTGTCCTTTGCTATGTCATTATCTTCATATCCCTAAGGTCGTTGAACATGACTTAGGTTAATTTTGTTATTGTCAACATTTTTCCCACAATGCTAATCCTCAGAAGTGCAGAGTAAAACTGAGAAAATGGGACTTAGGATACATACATCATTGCTCCAAATGGAAGATGTCTAAAGGACATTAAAATTGATCATCCATGTAAGGCTTCTCTTTTCTTAAAATTGCAAGAGCTAATAGAGAGCTGCAAGACGCACCTTGGGTTTAAGATGCACTTCTAAAATCAGCTTTTAGTCTTAGAAAGATACCTTGAAAATTAGAATTAAAACATTTCATACCTGACACTGTTTGGCACTAGTGTCACTTCTTTGAGGCTGTGTGCCTTGATTTGTAGTGAAAGCTGTCATATTTACAGGAATGGAGAAGAGGGAACAGTCCTAGAAGGCCTGAACTCTGCAGAAAAAGCCAAAAATGTGGCACAGAAAGAATCATTTGTTTGACACCTTCATGACTGTTTGTTGGGTGTTTTTCATATTTTTCTCTGTGCATGTGCAGATTTGGCTGATTGGGTTATTTTAATTCACTTGGCTCTTTTAGGTATTCATCAGGACATTAGCGTATTCACTTTGGACACTGGAACCTGAAGAAGTAGCCCCTGTAGAGATCATTTACAAAGAGGTGAAAAAAAAGGCAAATGAATCCAGTGTTGGTGTCAGTGATGAAGATGACAGCGATGACAGTGACAGTGATGCCATCAGTAATCATGACTATACAAGGCGTGATGTTGTAAGCAGGGTACCTCATCCCTCTGACACGCCAAATGTATTCGTGCCGTACTCTGCCAATGGTCCGTGTGATGACAGCAGCAGCCAGGCAAGTGAAAATCCGGACACTGACCCAGAAGATTTTGAAGAGCACGAGATGGACGTTGAAGAAGACAAAGACACAAGCAGTGAATTACTTAATCCTTTCTCTGAGGTGAATTGTAACTATTCTTCAAGGCGAAGGAACAGTGCTTGCTTTACCATTAACTTAGAAACTGTGATGCTGGGAGCCTCTGAAGAGACTGTGGATAGTTCTGCAGCTCTGCTTTCTTCCCAGGAAGGTGCTGTTGACTGGCAGTGTACTCGTGGTTTTGAATCAAAATTCCTGGATGACACAGAAAGCGTGCAGAAACCACACTGTCATAACGGCTCTCGTGAATGGCAAAATTCCTCTCATTCTTCTGATGAAAGTGACTCATCAGATTCGGATACGGACCAAATAACTGAATACATAAGAAGATGAATAAGTGAGAACCACTATTATTTTGTAATACCTGACTTGGTATTGTCCAACTTTATTTCTGGACTCAACATACAGGTCTTGTCTTTGTCTTTTTTTTAAGCTAGCTCATAGTACAGGGAGCTGTGAGTGGCTGGTCTCTCGGACTACGTTTCTGATTTGAAAGGACTCTGCTGTTACTCCTCAGCTCTGTTGGTGGGTTGCTCTGAAACCTGTTTGGCTGGGTGGATTGCTGCATTCAGGTCAATGAGCTGATTTTACATTTGTGCAGAGAAAGCTGGTCAAGTGAAGTAAACAATGGGGGCAAAGATGAGAATACTCAGCTTACAAGAGTTCTCCCTACTGTGAATCGAGGCATTACATATACCTTTGTATAATTTTTTTAATATAATTATGTGCAATTATTGAATACTACACTTTTAAAAATCTTTTTATGACATTTAAATGACACTGCAGTGTACTTTAACATTTGTGCTTCATAAGAAGAAACTCTTTCATATCCCTGTCTGAATTTTTTACTGTGGCTCCTGCATGCCTTTGAAAAGCTGTAGGAGTTAGCCTAAGCATTTACTCCTTAGGAGAAGGCTTTTGGGTAACAATTTTTTTCATGTTGTGTTGATCTGCTTAGGTACTCCTGCCCTCAAGCAGCGTCTGGCTGCCAGTGCTGACAGTTGCTCTTTTGGCCAGGATAGCCAAGAGTAGTTTGCGAGGTGCTGGAATACATTCTGCGGCTGCACTGCTGTTCAGCACCTGGCAGCCTGGATCGTGACGAGTTCATTATTTGCAGATTTACGCATCCGTGGGATGAGTGGATGAGACCTGGGCTCACGCTGACCCCGTAACGCTCCGCTGTCGGTCCGGTGGTGGGGCCAGGGGCCTCGCTGGCACCTGAGCGAGGGCCGGGGGACTGTCCCCATCCCCGGGAAGGCCAGACCTGCCTTGCAGCCTCGTTTAATAGCGGGAGGTGACAAACGGGCCAGAAACAAACGTATTAACCCCCCACAAAGAACCGGTTGGCAACAGCAACAGCTTGAGAAAGAACCCTTTTGACTCCGCGAACGCTAAACCTGCTCCCCTCTTCCCCCACGCTTGTGCTGGCTTTGCTCAGGGACGCCGACTGTTCCGGCAGAAGCAGTGGCGCTGGCGGCTTAGCTCTGGGCCAGAGCCTGAGGTCGGGAGCCAGACCTGTCCCCCGGTGACGCTCGCACTGCCTGCGGGGAGATGGCGCTGGGGGCCCGGGCTGACGCCGCGCATCGCCTCCGCTTCAGGCCGACCCCCCCTCGCCTGCCCGCGGGCCGGCCGCATGCCGGTGCTGCTCGGGGGCGGCTCCCAGGCACCGCTCGGGGGCTGCCGCAGCGCCGAGGAGCGGCTGG
>Ga0065711_1039515_pt1 | contig 17757 bp, 14 predicted proteins | sample Hoacrofraction12_FD_59098 | JGI IMG/M metagenome (GOLD analysis project Ga0065711, IMG submission 59098) | Hoatzin crop microbial communities from Cojedes, Venezuela - Epithelial fraction 12 v2 (version 2) | ecosystem: Host-associated > Birds > Digestive system > Esophagus > Crop | place...
TGGTTGTTTTTTTTTTTTTTTTAAATGCTCGCAAGTGGAGGGAGCGCTTTAAGCCTGCGAAGCATTAAGCGTATTTATGGCATCACTGGAAAAACAGGCGTACGAATACAGGCTGTTACGTATCATTTTGAAATGCCAATGGCTTCGCTGAGCTCACCGCGTCTCACCTCCTCCCTTCTGAGAAAATAAGCAGTTCCAGGCCGGGCTGAGCTGTGGCGGGGAGATCATCTGGGAATTCAGGAAGCGAACGGCACCAGCCAAGTTGCTGTGGTTAAACGCTTGAGCAAAGACTCATTTCACCTAACTCTCACCCTCCGAAAACCAGGAACCCGGTCTCGGCCTCCTCTCTAGTCAGCAGAGATCAATTCGGTTGTCCAAAGACAACTCATCACACCTAAAAGAAACACCCTCGCGGCTGAGCGCGTGCCTGCAGGTGCATCCCCGGCACCGGAGACAGCAATGCCATCCCGGCTCAGGCGAGGGCAGGTCGCTGCAAACACCGCGAGACAGAAGCACCAGGCCAAATCCACGTGGAAGCGTCCGATTCACAGCCTTCTCTCTGGAACTCGAATGCTCCCATATGTCGCTGCTTCTTTACTAAGAAATTCGCAGTGCGTGCTGCATACCCAGCTAGCTATCTCAAGGCTTGAGAGGAAAGCGCTGCTCTAGCTGAATGAGGAGCTGGACTTTTTGCAGGAGTCTGCTACTCATTTCTGAAAGCGCAGAGGCAGGTCATTGCAGACTGTACTTGCTGTAACCTAGAAGGAATTTGCCTTGCTGATAAATATTTAACAGCCACGAAGGACTGATCTGTGATGCCTTGTCTGGACGGACACCCTTTCAATGGGTTCAAAGCAGTACACACCATTTTTCAGGGCTGCAGTTCCAAATATACAATTTTTTTCAGACAGGGAAAGCAAAAATAAGATACAAAACTGTTGAATCACAGGGCTTCTGTGTGAGCCCTCAGAATTCAGAAATGGACACATCTGTTTAACTCAGATTTTTGTTCCATTTGGCTAGAAAGAAAACATTTACTTCTTCTTACTATTTTTCTTTCCCTCAATTTAGAAAAGGAAACAGAATCCGAGTTTATTGATCCAGTGAAATTTATTTGGGAAATTGCTTTGAAGCCGTGGACTAAGATAAACAGTAATTCATAATATATGTAGCAAATGATCATGCAAATCACAGAAAAGGAGAGAGGAGAGTGGGAGGAAGAATTCATCCCTTAGATGGAAATGAATGGGTCTTTAAAATAGGAGAACTGGCAGGGTATCTGCCTGCCTATCTGTACATTGCTTTATTAATGCACCCATCTATTGTACACAACCATCAAATACAAAATTAAAACTTGAGTTCGGTTTGCCTATTCATCATTCCCAGGTTCAGCTTTTTTGTTTGTTTGTTTGTTTGTGGGTTGTATTCAAGCCCTCACCACAGTAGGGAGACCTAAGAGGCTTGGAGTTTGCATTGTGCAGTGAAATCACTCAGACTTCAGAAGATTTTGGTCAGCTGGAGGGAGGGGGTCTTTCTTTTTCCCTACAAATCAGTCCTGGAATTTGCCTCGCTTCTGGCTGAGCTTGTAAGGTTTTCAAAAAAGAACCAGCAATTCTGCTAGCAGCAGGAATTCTGCGTGCTTGAAGAACGGAGAGTAAAAGCCATCTTTCCCGCAAACGCGGGTGTGTGCGCGCGTGTGCTAGTTTCTCATTCTCCACCATTTCCTGAAAACAGGGCTTGGGGAAAAAGCACACAGACACATAACATTTTTCCATTAGCAGAGCAAGCGGGGGAAGGTAATGGGTTGGGGGAGGGGGCGGTAACCAGAGATCTGCTTAGTCTTCATAGAAAGAAAAATGCCTGGGCGCCTGCTTTGCCATAAATTGCATCTGGTGGTTGGAGCTACAGCAAGTTATTAAAGCGACTGCATTAAAGTCATAATTCAGCAGGTCAGCAGCACGCTCTGCAGCCCCTCCTCCATCGTCCCTCCCAGCCCCATTTTCTGAAGGGACGGAACACCGCTGGCCTGAATCAGCTCCTGCGGCCGCCGCACTCGGTGGCTTTTTCCCTGGTCACGCTGCTGAGGGAACCTGCTTTGCAGAGTCACGGGGAGGTGGTGCTGCCCACCCAGGCCTGGCGACGCAGGAGCAGTCCCGCTCCCCAAATGGAGCTTTCCCCAGGCAGCAGCAGGGTGACTCCCCGGCTCCAGTCCCCCTCGGGCTCTGTAAATCGCTCTCCCGGCTTCCTCGCTGGGCTGGGAGAGGCAAGGGGCAAAGCGAGATGTCACCCTACCTCGGGGAGGGGGCTGAAGGCAGAGGAATACACGCTGCTCGTGCCCGATCGGGAACGGAAACTGCATCCCACAAACCCCAAGATGGATGCCGGAGCGGCCGGAGCGGGGGCTGCAAACTGCCAGGTTAGCCGAAAGCTCTCACTAGCGAGGTCAGAAGCTGGCTTGGAGAAGGAACATTTGTCTCACATTTTGTGTTAGTACATCTGAGCAGCTCCCTGCCTCGCTGCTACAATGAAAGCTCCCTTCAGATAATAGCTTCCATTTCGTTTTCCTTTATAAAAAAGCAGGCAAAACATTATTGCTAAAAGGTTCAGGAGTCCCCAGCAGCTTTTCTGATAACAAGCTTGTGCACGTGTGATTAAAAAGAGACTCGTACGGGAAAAACCCACAAGCCCCAAAACCAAAGGGAAAGCAGATTTCTACCTCAGCCTCCCAGAATCCTCTAAAAGCAGTGATTTATTAAATATCAATTTTTCTTTTTAAGTGAATCACCTTGCAAAGATCCTTCTAAACATCCTTAAATGCAGAAGGTCACTGTGACTGGCGTTTGGTCACTCTTTGTAGACGTGACCCGTTTCTCCCGTTTCCAAGGGGACAGAAGTGCCCTGGAATCACCCCTGCACCCTCGGAAAGCGCGCTGGGGCTCTGTTTTTCCTGGCCTGGCTGTGGGCAGCACAGCAGGCCACAGGGCGCCTTTCTTCCTTCGGATGCTGACTATTTCCTTAATGAATCTAAGGAGGAACACTGCAGCTGAAATGCTGAGATGACAAGTAGGTGCATGAGGTCATTCAGTGATGCCAGCTCAAGAAAAATGACACATTTTCAATGCATGTCCGTGGACATGGGCCTAGAAAACAGTTTGCAAGAGGGAAAAAGCATGCACACCACTATTCCCTTAGCAGCGAAGATCCCTTGCATAAAACAGACATGCAAATGTGTATTTTTTCTGCAGATTACATGTGTTAGAGACACTCTGATTTTTCCTTCTGTTTTTCACTAGCAGTATAAATACGCAACTCGCAGAGAACACTGGGGGGAGGGTTTCTTCTGCTGCCCAGGCTCCACAAAATCGCCACACAGCTCCCCTGATGCACATCCAGGCTTACACTCACGACTGTGGAGGACTAGTAGAACATGCCATGGCCTTCTGGGTCAGGGTTTTTTACGCCCATTGAGATTTTATTATAGGCTTGAGATCCTCTGAGAATTAAATCCGCTGCTTGTCTACAGAATAGATAATGGCAGGGCAAGCTTCCCACATCACTGCCTCCTGCCAATGCGGCTCAGCCCTGACCTAGCTACCATTCATGACTGGACAGAGTAGAGTTCATTCTCCGTATCCCATTCATAGCTACCAGCCTTTGCAAACAAGGAGGGATTCAGAATCCAGTTTGATTACTTTTTTTCAGGAGAGAAATCAACCAGCAAACCAAGCAGACATTGAGCTGTGAGCCACTAAAATAATTTCAGATAGATTTCCTGTATACGGTGTGGATGGCAACAACTTTTGAGCACTAGTCACCCAAGGAAAGTAAAGAATGAATAACACAAAATTAAAATGCGAGTATCCCGTACGCGAATGGAGCTACTCCAAGCTTGGTGTGCATGGCTTGTGGCAGGGCCGCTTTGGAAAGGAAACACTCTTCTCACTGCGGCCTCACTCTCTAGCATTTACTAGACCAGTAGATTTCTGTAGCTGCAGTGACCTAAGCACCCAGGCAAAGTAAGCGTGTGATGGGAAAGCTTCTATGGCTGAAAGCTCACCTGTATTTCGCGAGACTAAAAAGCTGAAAAAGGGTATTGTCTCTGTCTACAAACCTGCCCCCTCCACAGCTGCCCCTCACCCGTCTGCGCTCCCGAGAAGGCAGCAGTTCAGCCAAGCGCTAGGCATTACAGCTGCGAGTGCTGCAGTTATCACCCCGGATACCACAGCAGTGAGACAGACATTCCTGCGTCAGGTCTGCGATTTTCCCCCCAACGCGAGGGTGTTAGGCAAGCCCACATCACACCGTGAAACAGCAACCCGCCCTGTTTCCAGCGTGACTTCCAGCGACAAGGGGGCAGCAGGGAGCCTCCAGCAGAGCTCGGAACGGGGAGGGGGGGTGTTCAGCTCCTGCTCTCCAGCCCCCCTCGGGCAGCGACGGAGGGAAGCCCGCTCACTCCTTGAGCAGTGTGACGCAGCCGAACCCCACGGGAGTACGTGAGGTCTTACTGTGTTTGTCAAGCAGACGGACTGGGAGCGTCCCGCTAGATCTCTTCGGTATATCTCACACTCGTTTCTAAAAAATTTGACGGTACAAATCATCTCTCTTCATCTAGCGTTTATGCTGTTTCACTGGACTCAGTCAGGGATGAGCTAGGCTCCCCAGGCTTTCGACTGTCAAGAATTCAGTTGCCGATCTTTCATACGTAGACATTTACTTTGCAAATGCACTGGGTCTCACAATTCGAGTGGGTTTTGGGGTAGAAACCACCATTTCAAACCTGCAGGTGCACCTGCACCCGTGGGACAGAAGAACCACTAAGAAAATTTCATTTTCTCTGGGATTCACCACAGGGAGTATCCCTAGCAAATTCTCACCCCGCTGGCTGCAGGGCTGCTGGCTGTCCACCTTCCTCGCAGCCAGGCGTACAGAAATCCACCCACGGCCATCTCTCCACGTCCTCCCCTGAAACGCCACACAGAGAAACTACCTGTGAAACATCGCTGGCATTTTGGAAGCATTTAGTGCGTACAGCTGCAAAAAACTACTTGCAGGGCCATTACAGACATGCTTGAGAAATGCACAAATGAAAAGCAGCATGTGTGTATCCCTACTGTTCAGACAAAAATGTAGAGTAATATGCGAGAAGAAATCTGAGGGCAGCTTCACTGAGCAAACTACCATTTAGCCAGATCTAGAGCTGCTGTCCCTCCCCGTGACAGGGCTTCTCACTAAATCACAGCAGCTGTCCCTCCAGCGCCAGCAGCAGCCAGGAACCATTTTTTCTCTCTTTCCAGCGTGGAAGCAACACAGGAAAGTCACAGAGCAGCACTGAGTCAGGGCTCTGCGGCACAGTAAATTTCTGAGGCTGCCTGGTATTCTAGGCACATCCTTACAGCAATAAACTCCTCAGCATCATATCCCAGCCAGCAGAGAATCTGGAGCAGCTAAAAATACAGCCCCTGCATCTCAAAAGCTTGCACACAGCAAACTGCCGCCTGTGACCTCCACACCCTCTTCTCTCAGCACACACACCCAAGGCAGGTGGTGGTCAGCCCCAGCCCTCAAGGCAAGGACGAGAGGGAGCACTGTATGTGGTGGTGGGCATTACACGCAAATTTAGGAATAAACCTGGATGTCTGGTAGGAAGGAGAATTTCTCCTTGCCTGGCACATGAGAACAGACAGGTGGGATCTGCATTGCCTTGGTGTTTGAGGGGTGATTATCTCTCATTTTGCTTTGCGTAGTGAAACACCCCAAAGATTCTGGCATTAGCAGGCACTATAAATCTCGAGGACACCACAGCTGTGACTGGATTATTTATAGCTCTGCTTTTACATTACCAGCTCCAAAACATCACACAAAGAGGAAGGTAATGAAATCTCCACCTCTCCTGCCGTTGCTCTCTAATCTGAAACGGCATTTCCAGGAGCCATTTTCACTCAACCAGGGAGTCTAGGAACAAACACGTTCTCACCCTCCCACTTGCTGTCAGACAGCCCCACAGCTGGCACGCACGTACACAGTCACACACACATTCACTCTGTACATTTCTCACTGAAAGAGTCTCATGCATTTGCAGTTTATCACATGCAAACATGCACATCTCTTCCCTTTCAGTCACACAAATACACAATCGCAAACGCTTTCTGGGTTAAATTCTATTTTCACTTATGCTATGCAAATATAAAAGCTGAATACTTCCATTAAGATAACAGATTTACAACTGTGTAACTGAGATCAGAATATGCTGCTGACTCTCTCATACATAAATTTCCATAGTTGCTCCTGAATTTGTCTTTTTCCTCAGCCGCCTCTCTGTGCATTAATCATTCAACATTTAAATCAGCCATCCACTTGCTTCTTTTTGCTTTGTCAATGAAAATTGTTCAGCATTAATTATAAAACTCATTCTCTACTGAGGTTTTCTTGGCTTTTTTTCATTAGTGGGTGGAAGTGTCAATTTACAGTCATCTTGTTCTGTCTTCAAAAATAACCTGTGTACCAGCTATACTGCAGAGCACACTCTGCGTGAGAGCGCCTGTGAATGTGTGTGCGAGCTTGCGAATGTGTGAGCTTGTGAATGTATAGGCAAGATTGGGAATTTGTGTGCATACATGTGCATATGTAGAAAAGATATGGAGATTGTGTTTGAATTAGAAAGGCTAAATGTTTCTCAGGCATTATTTTACAGCTTGAATTCTAACCACTTTCTGAATCTAAGGATTTTCATCCTAGCAATACAGATAATTTCAGGTTACAAAGCAAAGAGTTTACAGCAACTGCAAATGTGTTCTAAATTGAATATCTTTGGCGACAGCAATACAAAACAGATCTAATTTTACATTGTGGTAAAACCTCTCCAGATTTGCTTTCATATTTTATAAGCAAAAGGATTGGACATTCCTGGTCCAGCACCCTGTGCAATCCTGCAGTACAAAACTAATGTGAGTACCGCAGTGCACATGGTAAGATAATAAACCAGTATGCTGTAGCCAACAGCACATCATAAGGCAATAAAACACAAAAGCTAGAGGATTTGCTTTAAATGGGAAATATTTTAGCGTATGGACTGAACACAGTAAGGCAGAGGCTGACTAAACTTGTTTCTGCAGGTATGATTTTCACAATTGTGAATGTTTTACTCCATTACTACAAAGCAGAACCTACACCAGCGCGTAAATGCTTTCCAATCTTTTCATTATACTGGGATGCTGCAACCTGTATTTAACCCAAGGGGAGGCATGTACTCAAGAAACAGTTCCCTCCTTGGCAATCATTTCTCTTATCAGTTACACAGAAATGTTAGACCACTTTAGCTGCCAACCAGGGATCACAAAAAGGGGGGAAAAAAGGCAACCAGGAGAAAGCTGTATCTCTGCAAAAACATATTATGAACCAAGGTAAGAGCTGAGCCAAGAAACTAAAGTAAACATCTCCAAGGTGAGAACAAACAGATGAACAACGCTTTTCTCCTTCTGGGATTCTGGTACGAGTTTGTCCTGTCCTAGTGCAGTTACGGTGTCACCCCCTTCATGGGGGCCTGGCTATAAGGAAAACGATGGTTCAGGTAACCGGGTATGCCATGTACCAACTCTCTCCCCTTCCCCCAGATTTTAATTCTGTCTGGGCTGGTGGCCACGGGAATAGGGTGCCTGTTCTGTATGCTCTGCACTGCTGAGATGGACTTGCAGTTTCAGTTCAGTTTCACGGAACTGCTGCCCACCACAAAACCCTGCATTGCAACAGGCAGCAATTGCCTCAATTGCAGAAAACACCCAAAGTAGAAGGCTCAGTAAACAGATCAAGAATGGAATCAATCCTGAACACTGAACTGGGGAGGAACGGGAAGCTGTCGAGAGGAGGAAGTTAACATTACCCAAGTTATACACATTCTGTGAAAAACAAGAAACCTTCAATCTCCAAGACTATCAGGCAGCGCTTTTCCCTCCTACTGAAAAACTGGAAAATAGAAAGCGTCTTTTTACTCTATGATGGAATGAAAATAAGTAGAAATAACAGTATTTAGTCAAATAACAGAGCATCTCTCCAATCTAACAGAAGTTGTGCTTTAGCTAAACACTCAGAGTGAGCTGGGAATACAGCCCAAGGTTTGGGTTTATTTTGTACAGAGCTCTGCATGTGCTGCTCCGATGAGGTTAGCACACAAAGAAAGAGGCAAGACACTCTCTTAGTCAAGCAGTGCTCTCTCTCCCACGGATGGAACAGGAAGAAAAAGGTGAGTTTGAGTCTAATTTACATACAACCTGTTTTTTACACCTGGGAGCAAAAAAAAAAAAGGAGCTCAAACTCAAGTCCGCATTAGAGAGCACTTATTCGGGGTAGGGAACCTGGGAAAGCACTGCAGGTGTAGTCAGAGCTTATACAGGCGAGCCATGCTTCTGCGGCATCAGGAGCAAGCTCGCCAGGTGAGGAGACTAAGGGAGCTGTGGCCCCGGCTCCCCCACGGCTCCCCACGCAGAGCACGGGCTTCCAGTCACATCACGCAAAGGCGCTTTGCAAAGCTCCTTACCTTCCCCTCCCCGCCTGCTGCTGTGTCTTCCTACAGGAAGTAAAATTTACTCCAGCTTGTCTCCCTCTCTCAAGTAAAATAACCTATTCCAAGAAAAGCACGAGTTTGCCATTATAAACACATCGACACTAGAAATTCTCACTAGCAAAGCTATGCTGGTCAGAAATCATCTGATATCATACCGATGTCAGCAGGGCTATGACAAACCTGCCCTCAGAAGACAGAAAGGTATTTTGTGCCAAATTCTAATTTACACCCATAACTCTTTACAGTTATTGCCAGCATGAAGGAACCTTGGAAGGAACATATATCATACCTGTTCTGACCCTGCTTGCACTTCATACTAGTGTGAATGAGAATCTGGAACTCTGAGTCCATCTGTGCCTCCAAATTGCTTCCACTTTTTCTACATGCTTATTTTAGTAGTATTTGTCACCCATGTGTATGCAAATCAAGCTTGCAGAGGAGTTCTGAGTAATGAGGAGAAAACAGCCTACCACTGTTTATTAGACTACAGCTGATGCCACAGTAAAAAATGCTGTTGGTAATTTTAGTTCTCCTCCTCAGGGACACTTCCTGCCCTTCCACATCGTTATGAAAACTGCTGGTGACAACACATCAGATCCCAGTACTGGGAGCTCCTCACAGAGACCCATAATGAAACAGGCTCTTGAGCCTGATTTTTTCTTTTTCTGCTGATCTACAAGGTCCAGATCTTCCTTCTCTTCCAGATCAGAGGTGAAACACATGACACGGCAGAACAAGTGAAGCTTTTCTATCCCTTGCTCATGGTTTCCTTCTCCTAAGGTCACATCACTTCATTCACAAGAACTGTCAGTCCAATTCCTTTCACAGCCATGAAATTACCTGGAAGAATTTTTAAGGCACTTAGATTTTAGTACTGTATTTTTACACTTTTCATCTTAGGTTTCATTGCCTGTTAAACTACCTTAGACTTCAAAAGCCACATTTCCTTCTGAGTGATTCTGTCTTTTTCCACTTGGCAAGTGTCACATTTTTCTCTGATTTTCTTATGGCATTTAAAGCAACAGGATCCCTTTTATTTACTCATCTCTCTGGGCATTCACATCATTGCTCGTTTCTCAAGAAAAATGCACAACCCTAGGGTTACTGCCCCGCAAAACCATCCAAAGAAGCCCACCTACTTCATCTGACCTCCACAACTGGTGACAAATTTTGCTTTTTCCTTAAGTGAAAATTCTGAGTGATTCAGACACATAGATTCAAGTTTTCAGCCACTCTACATATTAGGCATATACTAAATTTGAATGAAATCATTTGCACATGTGCAACCTACATTTATGCATGCAAATCAGGCAATTAGGTACAAAATTACCTGATTTGCATACATAATGCTGGAACCGAGCAAGTAATATGCAACAAAAACATATTCTATTAATATTATTTTCTTCTGTTCTGAAATTAGCTCCAACTGGATTAGGAAATACTCAAGATTTTCATCACTCAAAATGATTAGTCTATTTGATGAATGTTTCCAGGTCTACTGATGTGCTGGCTAATTGCATGTATCAAATGATACCGATTTTGTACCACATTTGTTAACTTTCCGTGCATTTTACAATCAAATGTGCAATTCCACCTTTTTCACATTAGAATTCAATTTAGAATTCATTGGCACGAATAAATCTTGAGTGCATGAATATTAAAGCATCTCAACACAGATGCCCCCAAAATTGGCTTTTTAATTCAAAGATTCGTTGCAATTTTTTGCTGTTTGTGCAATCCAGCTGCTTTTCCGCGCATACAAATATCGAGCTGCTGTAAAAGCAGCTGCAGATGTAGAAAAAGAAGGCAGTGAAAACAGAGTCTGTGGAGTCTGGAGGATATTTCCTACAGGACTGCAGTTGCAAGCAGACAGGTCACACCTCATAGATAATGAAACAAGCAGCTTTCCCTCGACGCAGCAACGCCAGAGGGGCCTGCCTTACTGGAAGGTAAATGCATGCCCTGGGAGGGCTCTGGTGACACCCTTGACCCTGACCTCTCCTCTCCGGTGGCTGTCTCTGCCTCCCACTGCCTCGCTGCTCTGCACATGTACCAACACACTTCTTTTGGTTTGCTTCCCTTCGCTGCGCTCTGTCTTGCTCGGAAGGCAAACTCCTCAGGCACAGACCTGTCCTATTTGTCTACAAAGCCTTATGCATAAGAAAGGGCGTTAGCTGTAGGATAAATAAACAATAACTGCACTTCTGCTGTGGTGCAGAGACATTTTTGCATGTCTCTAACTGTTCTCATGGGCTTATCTCCAAATACCTTTAAGCGGTTCATTATCATTTTTAAGATGGGGTCACCAACACTGTTTCAGATAAGGGCAGATCCTTGGTTCCTGCAGTGGTGGTACAAAGCTCCACACAGAGTTCAGTGTTTCATTCCTCACGCATCCTGGCATCTGCTTGCTGATCAAAGATGCCTGTTTTACAGAGGCGAGCTTCCAGTAAGGTATCCAGTGGCAATCAGGTCTTCCCCCAAATATTCTGGCACCTTTAATTTTAAACCAGGCAAAATGCTGAGGAAAATGGTTTCCTCACAGTGTGCGCAACTGCATGTGCCATAAATTTCACCTGCTACTGTCTGGCTCATTCCCCTGTCACCAGTGTGCTAAGTCCTACTGGTTTGACTTTTTTATGCTCAAACAGCACTTTCAAGCTTTTCAACATCCCCTCTTGTTCTTTCTCCTTTAGTATTATTTAAATTATAAGCATTTCTGAAAAGACCATGTCTTTGTCTTCTAAAAGCTATGTTGTACATCTTTGGCTGATACAAGAAAATAACAATAAAGGCCATAAAGATATCTGACAAGAGCCACATTTCACAGCCGTCATCTTGTGACAAGCTTGCCATTCACTATCTGTTGCCTCTCATTTCAGGAACTTCTCACTTTTTCTTATTCATGGACAAATTCGTAATGAGGGACTCTTCACCTCATGACCTATTGGTCATATTTATTTTATTTCCAGTGCCTTTGCTGCTCTGCAAAGTTTTGCTGCTCATAACTATGAAACCATTTGGCTCTTATTTGTCTGTCCATCACAATAGCTTCAGAGCATCTCCCAGGCATTTAACACCAGGAAACTCTGCGTGTCTCCCTCTCCTTTTCATCCTCGCCTGCTGGAGGACAGAGCTTGTCTAGCTTTCCTTTCTTGCCTGTGCCTCTGGCACTTATTCTTACCTCATCCCCTTTTTCAGGCTAGGAGTCTCCAAATCTCCTTGACACATGTCCCAAAAGAGGTACATTTCCATTTCTTGATCTTTCCTGACAGCAAGTATCCCTTCCCACACTCAGCAATTTCATTTCTATAAGGAAATAAATACAGTAGCAAGTCAGCACCACCTTTGTAAGCTCAAGAATTTTTAAGAGGCACTGGAAAGCCATGCAGGCCAAGGATGTAAGTATATCTGTAAGTGGTATGTATTTCAAGCTATGGAGGTAGAAAACAACAGTAGTTCTGTCCCGAGTAAGCTGTACTTCATTCTAATCCTAACATCCAAATAAACAATGATACTTAGAAGGGACTCAGGGCCTTTCATCATTTACGTTTGTCACCCGTATCTAGTTTAACCTCACAAATTCCCAAAGAGGAACAATGCATTTTGTAGGAGATGCTATGCTTATACCATGTACAAAGCTTCCTTGATGTATTTGCAAACAAATCGCTAAGTGTAACCTGCCTCTCTAAGGACCGACGGACCTGGAGCAAACCAGCTATGTAAGGTTATCGGACCCAGCAAGGAAGGAGCCAGAGGAATTACAGAATGGACATAGTAGTGGGAGCAAATTAAATGGGTAAGTGTGTGTGGTTTGCCTTGCTGTGGCAAACAGGCCCCTCTAGCTACGTGCTCAAAACAGGACAAACTGCTGACTGAATGGATTTGGGACTCTGAGACAGAATAATCCTTGAGGAAAGCAAACCAGAAGCTTGTGCACATGAAGCACGCTGACAGGCAAATGGACTGTGTCACCAAGAGAAAACTAGAGCAGCTACTTAAAAGATAATGGCAAAACCAATTGGTAGATGTATCTCAATGGATTCTTCTGTTGTGGGAGGGAAAGACGGAAATGTTTATCTGCTGATGAAAAACCAGCAGCAGACCAGGCACTCCTCCTGCAGAGTCAACAAAAGCAACAGGAACTGCAGCTTGCACCTCAGCAGGAGAGATTGCTGCAATGTGTGCTGACATGGGGTCTGGGGAGAACTGCTGGACTGGCAGCAGGTAGTTTGGTCCGGCTTAGTTCTGTGATGATGGAGTTAAAACATTATCCTCAGATGCCCATCTGCACCTCTGAATGCCTAGCGCTGCTGGTGTGGAGGGTTAAAACTGAGTAGCTACAGAGCACCTCCCCAATAAGAGGGGGCCATGCAGGACAGAGAGTGTTGAGCAGTTTGGCTCTGGTTCTGTCCAGGCTGAGACTGGCTCCAGAGGCAATACTGTCATTGCATCTGGGCTCGGGGGAATGTGCTCTTTTATAGCAGTCAAACAGCCAGGGAACATCACTACCTGTATGTTCAGAAATAAGAATGGGAGCCTTGGAATAACATCTGCAGGGTCTGCTGCTAGAGCTTCAACTGATTGCCACTCTGGGCACTCCTCTGCAAGTAACATGATGGAGGACATAAAGGTGGAGGGAATGAATTCATGTGACAGACTACAGCATTCTGCTACAAAAGGCAAGGAAGACTTGTAGCTTGCCAAAAAGCTTTAGAAGAATTATTAGTCCTACATTAGCTTACAGAAGGTCCTCCTGAGAACAAGGAAACCCCATAAATATGCAGCTGGCATGCAAACTTGCGCACATGAAGGGATTGTTCACTGGAGCACATACAGATCTGGGCCCAGCATATACAGATATGTGTCATGTGCCATCTGAGCCACGGGTGGAGGTCTCTGTTCGACACAGCAGCTTCCTGCATCAGGCAGCCAGAGAAGTCTTGAGTAGTGAGTGAGGGGTAAAATGCTGAATTGAGACCAAACGGTCTCAAATTGTGTAGGAATTCCACTGTTGCCCAAATGAAAAATCAAGAGAAGCCTGGTGACTACATTGCTTGGCTTCCTTTGGGAACAACAGCCACAAAGGCTTAAGCAGCTTAGTAAAAAGAGCTACCCAGGCCCAGACATTTTAAGCATCAAGGAAAGCTGGTGTATCAGTATGCAGACTTTACAACCCTGAAACGGAACACCATTCAGAAGCCTACGTGCTAATGAGATAGGTCCCCATTAAACCATAGAACTAGTTTGGACAAGACCCTGAGGGTAATCGTGTGTGTGCTGCTGAGGACTGAGCCCTTAAATGCTTGCAGCAAGTAATGTGGTGACTCTCACAGTGCTGGGAAAGAATCAGATGACTCTACAAAGAGCTCATCTGAGGAGGAAACTGTGTGGAGCAGGGGACAGCCTACAGTTCCCACAGACTTGGACCGAGAAAGGAGCACGACGAGCCTGCTTCAAGCAGAGAAATAACCTTCCTCTGGTCTGGTCACTTGGTTCTAAGGTTTGAAGAACTTGTACTGGCTTTAAGCATTTGTCATCTTTTCTGGGCTGGAGGACAGACCTGATGGTTATACAAATGCTGGGCAAACGAAGAAGGATACAACTGTATTTACAGGCTCTGGGGCTGGAGGGATTTTGTCACTTAAAATATTAGAAAATAAGTCTTTAATTTCATGTAACTCCTTATTTGCAACAGCAGGAAGGAAACATGGGGGGGGGGAATTAAGTGACTTTAACCTGATGTTGTTGTTTTCAACAAAGGTGCTATTAACAACTGTTATTGTTCTATAGAGTTATGTTGTAATTAATTTCCATAGCAACATGATCATGTCATATATTATAGATTATAACTCAGAGGGAGAGGGGATGGGAAAAGCACAGAATGAAGACTACAGAGCAAAACCTGTCCTGATTATAACTTGAATGTTCTTCTTAGTCCAATTTGTTTAAAGAGTGTTTATTTGTAGGTAATGTTGAGGATCCAGCCAGGCTGCACCTGCCTCCCCAGGCGTGCTCAAACACAGCCTGGGATTGCACATCTTCAAGGGAGAGCAGGGTGGGGTTCCTTCAAATGACAGAACCTTCTGCAAGGAGGAAGTTTCAAGCTGTAACTTGCAAAATACGTACAACACACTACTGTAAAGATCCAGCCATCAGAACAAGGAAGATCTAGGCAGAGAGCTGCAACTAATCATGCAAAAATCTGAAAGGAGCTGCTCTTTGTACGAAGCATGTGCAGTGCAGTTCTCAAGAAACACTGTCGCCTCTTCTAGCATGAGGAAAGACAGGTACTCAAGAGCATGAGAATTTCTGCATCATTTCCTGGTATTTAACTGTCACACAAGCCACTAGACATCCTATCAAGGATGCTGACTAATGAATCTATCTTAGGCTGCACGTCCTTGTTAGCACAACGTGACTAGATGTCCACGGATCACACAACTGATACTATCCCTGATGGCTGCACCTCCTGCTGCCTCCCCTCCAGCAGAAATGATGCAGTGAGCACAGCTGAATGAGTACAGTTGGATGAACAGAAGAGTTGACTGCGCCGCAGGGGGAGTGGGGGGAGAAGAACCACTCAAAACCACCACAAATGTTTGCCAAAAATGAGTATGTATACTTACGAAGCTACAGCTCTTGAAAGGCTGCATCCTTTTGATAAGATACATGGCATAATCTTTCACTGAAGGAGGTGGGATAAAATAGATGCGCCAACTGGCCTTTCTTATCAATGCAGTCTGAGTTCTTCAGGGAGGAATTATCTTTACATGTAACAGGGAGTCAAGCACATCAACAACACTGAGCAAGTAATAAAAAACACTCCAAAATTTACCGCTGCAGGAAGACGAGAGCTCTTTCAGTTGTTTTAATCCCAGACGTTTTGTACCTTCTCTTTTTATTTTACAGAAATAATTTACAGACACGGAGGAAGAGAGTTCTAAGAGAAAATGTCTAGCATATCAAGCTACATCAAGTAAACCTGCAACATTTGCAAGTCAGTGGCCTATATTTTTCAGTAGCAGACCAGATATTCAGGCTTCCCACTCCCTCACGAGTTCTGCCCCTAGCTCCAACACAAATCAAACCTACAAAAGCATGTTGTCCTTAATCCAGCTGTGTGCCAGTCTGGACATGTTCAAATTAAAACCTGGGCTAGGCTATGATCTTGTCTCTTGTTACCATGATGTGTGCAGCGAAGAGTAACATTGTCTGAGATAGGTCCAGAATACAGCAATTCAAAGCAACCCCCTCCTGTCTGTGATTTGGATGTGCTGTGCTTTCCATCATAGCCAAAGGGGAGCTCCTACCTCTGACACACAGGTATGCACTCTCCTTCACCCCAGCCCTCGGTATGTTGCATCAGCAAGAACAGCAACAGCCTCCAGCCTTGGAGCTATCTGAGCGAAGGACGCAAGCCACAGGCAAATGGCCTGGCATTGCATGTTGTTGTTCCCGAACACCTGTGTGCACAAGTGCTTTGGAGTTCAGCTGTACACAGGCGTCGTAACAACATACTTTTATCCCAGAGGAAGGGAGACTAGCAGTAGGGGCAGTAACCGAAGGCCACGGTCTCCCTCGTTCTGATAGGTGTTTGCCTTGTGACCTTGGCTAAAAAACTTCAGATTACCCCTCTGGAAAACAGATAAACTGAGGAGTAACTTCACCCTTTCCTGGGTGCAGTCCTCAATTGTGGTTAGCAAAGTCCCAGCCAGTTTTGTATAAGAAGCACTCGCTTCTGGAAGGGCGAAACACTGTTTGCCTTCAAAACAGACTTGGGGCTGCCCCCCCCAGGAGAAGCCCCTCACCCCTCGCCAGCCTTCGGCAGCCCAGAGGCAGAGGGAGGCTGTTAAACCAGTGGTTTGCCTGAGGAGCGAGCGGAGGCTTGCAGCAGCATGGCTGCTTTCTCTGCACATTCCTCTGGTGACGCTGCTTATTAACCAGCATGCAGATAACCCTGAGTCAAGGCTTTGGTATGAGCGGCGCTGCCAGGAGCTGCGTGCTCGGAATAGAGGGTTACAGTTTAAGCCGAGGGGAAGCGCCGTCCCCAGCCAGCTGCACCCTGCCTGCCCCCCTCCGCGGCCGCAGCCAGCCGCCCCTTCACCTATTTGCAGAAAAGGAGCTTTCCAGTCCCTCCCCTCCACCCCACCGCTCGCCCAGGGATCATTCCCATTGAGAAGCTCTCACCCTAACAGTAATCCCGACGAATTTAGCTGCTGCTGCTAAATCCCACCCCTCCGCCCCTCCCAACCTGCCTCCATGCAAATCCGTTTGTAGGTTACTTGAACAATAGCGGAGCTGTAGTCAGCCCTCCCCTCCGGCAGCCTGCAGGGAGGGAGGGGAGGAGGATGATGACAGTGGGGAATTCTGCTCGGCTCCTTGAAGCTGCACAGACATGTTTCATCTCCCCATTCCCATCCCCTGCGCAGGGGCGGGCGGGGGATCACATGGTCGTCTCGGCCGGGCCCAGGCCAGCGGCAACTACATGCGCTGGCGGCCCGGTGCCCCCTCCCCTCCCCGCCCCGCCCGGCCCGGTGCGGTCCGGTCCAGCTCGGTCCGGTCCGGTTCGCCGCCCCGCAGTCCCTACCAGCGCCGCCGTGCCGAGCCGCTCGGTGCTGCGGGGGGCTGCCAGGCTCACCCCCGCCCGCAGAGCTCTGAACAAAGCGCACGGCCTCTGCGCCGGCCAGACAATGGCGGAACAAACCCCGGTGCGGGAGGCTCGGGGGGGGGGCCGGGCCCCCCGGTACCGCTGGGGGAGCGGTGCCAGCCGGGGGAGCACGTGCCCGCTGCCCCGACAGCTCTCTTCAGGGGAGAAAAGAACAAGACGCGGTCTCCTCGCTGTTACAGCCGATGGGTGCGGGACGGGAAGGGGGTGTTTTGCTGCAGACAGCTTGCTGTTCCACAGCACCTCGCACCTTTGAGGTTTCTTTGGGAAGGGCCATCACGGCGGCAGCGGGCGCATGTGGCCGCGCAGGGCTGCGGGGGGAGGGCTGTCAGCGGATGCCAAATCAGCTGAAACTTAAGCAGCTTGACCTTCCTCACCTCCACCCCTGCTCCCGCCGCCTCCAAATAACCTTACAAGGGCGCGCCGGGCAGGCGAGGCCGGCGGCAGCGCGGGGAAGCGATGGCAGACCGGCAGCAGGCCCGGCTGCGCGCCGGCCGGGGACAGGGGACGCGGCGGGCAGCGCCCGCTGCCA
>Ga0065711_1039516_pt1 | contig 17757 bp, 9 predicted proteins | sample Hoacrofraction12_FD_59098 | JGI IMG/M metagenome (GOLD analysis project Ga0065711, IMG submission 59098) | Hoatzin crop microbial communities from Cojedes, Venezuela - Epithelial fraction 12 v2 (version 2) | ecosystem: Host-associated > Birds > Digestive system > Esophagus > Crop | place...
CACATTTGCATATACATATGCAGATGAGAGAAACTCATCCTTGATTGTGTGAACATACGTATATAGATGAAGGAAGAGCTTCTCATTCATTTTCTCGGTCACTGCAGCAGGGCTACAAGGAAAAAAAATACTGTGAGATTCACAGGAAAAATCACTAGAGTGGGCAACTCTTTAACTAAAAATAGCTCTGTGTGGTCATCCTGGCTGACCTCTGAGGTATGTCCTTCCACATACTTTGCCTCTCCCCCGTCCTTCTTAATTCCGTGATCGGAAGTCCACCTTCATGGAGAATGAGTCCATCAGGTTTCAGTAGTCTCCTGACAAGCCAAGCATAAAACAAAGTGAGCTGCCGCTCCGTGCCCACGAGTGTGCAGCCATCTTCTGGGAAACGATGGCGAGAGGCTCAGGGCTGACCGCAGCGTTGCAAGGAATTGAGCGTGTGATCATCATCAAATACCAAAACACGTCTACCTGTATTATGTTAAGAGCACAGAACCCACAGTCATAATTTTCAGCTGAAATACTTGGCTTGCAGGCAAAGCCGGTGTTTGCCTTGTTCATCCCAAGTTCTGAATTACCAAGGCTCAAACCAACATATTTTGCACTGTCTCTACACGTGCAGCCCAAATTAGCCCTTTGTTAGGTGCCTGTAGACACCGTTTTTCTTCTTGACTGCAATGTTGTAACAGTTGCAGTCACATTCTGTGGGGGAGGGCAGCGGGGAGAATGCATTAGGCTTTAATGGGATCCGATGGAGTGCGAGCGTGGGTCCCCCCATGCTGCCAGCCATGGGCTAGAATTCGCTCCATCATTACTTGTGAGTCGGGGAGCATTTTCGTAGCAGCAGTGTGAATATAACCCTGCTACAAGTGGACATGAGTTGTTGGGAGGAAGAAATTGTTCATCCGCATGATAGATCGGTGTCTTCTGGAATTTAAATATTAATTGAAAAGTCAAGGTCAGAGGGCAGCTGACACTTGACTTCGCTCTCTTTCCTCCATCCGCGGCTTTGATCATGCTACATCTTTCTTTGTGCCTGGTGCTCGGGAGAGTACCTCAGGGTCATGGCCTGTTTCCTAGTCAAGAGGTAAAAACCTCCTGGCTGAAATATCTGAGGCCTGAGCTTTAGTGGGGGGTGGGGGCATGAAGGGAGAGGGGGGGAGGGTTTGCTTCATGCTTTTCACATTTCCCACATAACCCAAAGCAGACTAAACAAAACCAGTGTGAAATCTCATGGCTTGATGCTGCTGTGGTTATATTTTTTAAGCTGTCGTCCATTCATTTATACCTATGTTTATTCCCTGGATTTACAGCTTTTTTTTTCCCAGCCTTTTCTTGCGGGGGGTGTGGTGGTGGTGGTGGTGGTGAAACCTTTTGAAAGGGCATTGCAGCGAGCAGTGGCCTGTGATTAAAGCCCAGTGTTTTTCCTTGATGCCGCTCCTCCGCAGCAGTGTCACACATGGTAGCATTTAGGAGCCCTTCACAGCTGAGGTGTTTCAAACACTAATGAATGGAAGTTTGGTCATATAACGCAGGCGAGCTTTAAGGCATGCTTTGCTGAATGGTGTACTGTAGTGGCCTGGGAAAGGAAGAGAGTTATAAATTGTGTCAGTTAGCCACCCAGACAAAATGAAGCCATGTGGAAAATCAAATCTATTAAAGTATGAAGGCTGTTATAAGCTCTTTTAAGCTGGTCATTCTTAAAAGGTCTCAGTTGGCTGAGGGGGTAAATTCCTGTTCTTCCTAGATCTTTTTCACGTGCTGTCTCAGGGCATGATGTGCAGCATTTGATAAAAAACAACTTTTCACTGGCAGACCCTTTTATCAGACATGTTTATTGCCCCCAGTTTACTGCCCATGTCCTGAAAGGTGCTGTGTGTTTGTTAACGAAGCGATGTAAGAGCATTGCATTCGGGCAGGCTTGTGGAAGTCAAGCGTGGAGGCAGCAGTGGGCCGGAGAAGGACAGCCGATGGGGAGAAGAGAGTTTCTCAGAGCACCCACTTAACATTGGATACCTGCTCAAAATGCTTTCCATTTTCTAGCAGCCCATGTCTGCTGGCCGTGAGAGGGCCGTGAGAGAGCACGGCACAAATGAACTTTTTCGTGGCACGCCCTGGGTTAGGAGGAAAGCCCGGCAAACCAAAATGGGGTGACTGGAGAGCAGGAGACCTTCCCTTCCTCCCCAAGGTGGCTTCTTGAGATTGAATTGAGATTCTTGAGAGGGCATTTTCTTAGCTCAGGAGCTAATTGTCAGCCACGTGAGAAAAGAGTGAGGTGGCAGCCCAAGACACATGGTCGCCACAGTATTTATTTTTTCCGTTTATGTGTTCTAGGAAGAGACTGAAGAAACGTCCTCACAAGAGTCTGCAGAGGAAGACTAGGAGACCGCACCATGCAATTTCTACCTCATCAGCAGCTGGGTCTTTTGAAGGGAGAAGACACTGCCTTGACCACTTATTTTCTATTGCCATGGTCTTTCCACTTTTGCCTGGGGGGAAAAAAAAAATCGCATGACCTTAAAAAGGATTTGACTAATCATCTTCTTTGTAATCCCTTCACAGTCCCAGGTTTAGTGAAAAACTGCTGTAACACAAAGGGGACACAGATTAATGATGCAACTTTTAATTACTGTTTTCTTTTTTCTTAACCTACTAATAGTTTGTTTGAGCTGCTAAGTAAGGGTAAATGGGTCAAGAAGAGCTCCGAATCAGGTTTAAGTCATTTACTGCACTGCATATAAACAAGAAACTTGTAATATAGTCATTATAATGGGCATTGAAATGGGAAAGGCTGGGTGTGTAACACTAAAGCCTTGCAACACTTCCAGCAACCCACTCCCTACTTAGTGAACTCCCTGTTTTAGAACACCAAAGATAAGGGATGGATACTACTCTTTTTTTTTTGTAACCTTCTTGTAGACTTGTACTTGATTTTTTTTTTTTAAGACTTACTGTTATTTCAGGAAAAAAATTGAAAGCTGATCTTTCACGTCATTCAGCTGGTAATCAGAAGAAAGAAATCAACACAAAAAGGTACTTTCATTTTGCAAAAGGGAAGAAAGACAAAGATACGTTGTATAGTTATAGATACAAACATATCAGCAGAAGCAGTAGTAAACAGGGTGAACAACCCTCATCTTCTGGACGATAAGAGGCCAGACGGAGTTGGCTTTCTGTAGAGCCAGGCATTCTCTATGGAAACAAAAATGGCTGACACCAAACACTCTTATGCCATTAATGACTAAGCCTTTATCAAGAAAAGTATTTTAAAACATGCAGAAAGGTACCTCAAAATTAACCATGAATTTATCTGAACAAAAATAATCCATATGTTTTGCTTAGTTTTGTCTAATTCTACTCGTCCCATACCAGTATTTCAAAAGAATTGAATCTCTCCACATTACTCATCAGTCACGATGTAAGAACCAACACCACGTACCTCAGCTAAGCTCGTGTATGACTTTAAGCAATGTATTTTGACATAGGATGGTTCGCTGAGCACCTCTGGGCCAGTGGCATTTCTCCATCTTTTCATTCAAAGCAGCACTTTTAGCACCAGATGCAATATTACCCCACTATTCAATACTACCTCTGATTTTTACAATTAACTCAACAGACTGATAAATACATGCTGCTATACACATTAAATGCAGGAATTTTTTACTGGGTAGGTATTCGTGAGTATCTGCATTTTCCCCTTGTTTCTGCTTCAACACTTAATTGCAGTTAAGGAAGCAATATCTTTATTGTGTTTTGGCATGACTATGTATTTTTCTTTCTCTTGGTTTGTTTTGGTTTTTGGTTTTTTTTTAATGTACTTACCCTATTCTCTGCTAGACTTCTGTGTAATGTACTGTTAACTTGAATATATTTTTGTACTGAATTGCTGATAGGTTTGTGAGGATAATTTTCTTCAGTGACACTACATGACAGAAAAAAAATTAGCTGTAATGTTTAAATATTACTGTCCAAGTTTGTACCTCAAATGAATTGTTTAAAGAAATGGACTAATTGATTGACAAAGACCTACCTCCAGACTTTAAATGGAATGAACTTGTTACTTTCAGCGTTAGTTTTGAGTCGTTTGAAACAGGACTGCAACTAATCCCTAATTCAAAACTATTTTTGTAAAATAACTTGTGGAAAATGAACACATTTTAAATTACTTTCGTATTAAAAAAAAAAAAAAAAAACGAACAAAAAAAAACCTTCAAAGAAACTTGAAGCTTTGTAGGTGGGAAGCAACAAGCTCAGCTTTTGCATAATGCAATCACAAATATGTGTTTTAAAAAAATAATTAGTAGATTGTAAGAAAATACTTGACAAGTATTTTCGTGTATTTTACACAAATGTGATTTTGTAATATGTTTCAGCCAGATTTATTTTAAATGCTTCTTATGTAGAGGTTTTTTATTCTCCTCTCTCTCACTTTTGTTGTTCTTTCCCTCTCTCTGTCCTCCCATTTTGTTTTCTCTATTTCTATTTTGTTTCCCTTCTTCCTCTCTTTCCTAGTCAGTACTTCGTACCATTGTATTAATAACTGGGCCAGGGGTAGTTTCTCAGGAAGGCGTCTGTTGGTATGGCTTCAATACCGAGCCAAATGCAGTTGAAGATAACTGTTTACTGGCTTCTTCCGAGAGGCAGTGTCAAGAAATGCGGACCTCCTCGAAAGCCCGCAGAGGGTTCAGAGGCGGAACTCGCTGAGAAAGAGCTGGTCGGCGTGTTACAACTAGGCACATTAATATTAAGTGAAAGAGAAATAATCCTAGCTATGGAGTAGCTCTAACGGGCCAAATCCACTGTCACTTGAAGGCAGTAGGAGGAATTCTGCTGACTTCAAAGGGCATCGAATCAAGCCTTAGCAAGTCCCTTTTGGGGTTTGGGGGTGGGGTTTTTTGCATTTTTTAAAACTACAGTATTCAGTGGATGACACAGAAATAATTGCTGGGTTTGTGTCACACTTCAACCTCCGAGAGACTTACCACTCTGATGAACGGAATCTTGTATTTTCTATATATTGTAGTACAATCAAAACACATTACTACCTCTTAGGGCCTACTATACCTCATTTTTTCAGACTGAAAAATTGCATGTGGCCATTGAATCAGTGAGAACATCATAAAATTTTTTATATATATAGTTTATTTTTGTGGGAGATAAATTTTATACGACTGTTCTTTGCTGTCGTTGGCCACTGCTAACTAAGACTGGACATTTAACTCTTCTACCATTTCTGCAAGAGAGGTGTGTTTGCAGGAAAAAAAAAAAAGCTTCAAGATGTTTAACTACAGTTTACTTTTTCTTTTGAGTGTCTTCTAACTTTTTGCTTTGTTCTTCGTGTAGAGTTGCTGTCTATGATTGTACTTCGAATCGCTTGCTTGTTGAAAATGTTCCTTTAATGGATTATCACAGTCTGTTCAGCACAATAAACATAATAGCCTCTGTGATCCCCATGTTGTTTGATTCCTAGACTTTTGTCACACTTCCATAAAATGGGTAATAAAGTTTGGTCACAGTGACCAAATTTGTAAAAGCTTTGCATGCACGTAGTATTTTTTTTTTTGTCCCAGGACCACAGGACTGTAGCCTGAGAAGTGCATTTGCCGTCAGGGGCCCCAGGGGGCTTGGCAGAGGGATGTGTCTCATGAGGGTCCCCTCGAGGTGAGGCCCCCGTTCCTGGCCTGGGTCCCGCAGTGCTGAGACAAGGGCTAAGCCATGCACCGGGGAGCGGCAATCCCATCCGCCAGGCGGGAAACGCCATAGCACAAGGCCGGGCTGAAAGGAGTTGTGTTGCCTGGTCTTGGACCTGCCTCCCTGGGGGTCCACCAAGATGATGGGTGTTCTCCTCTTCTTAGGCAAGTTCGTAGTTCACATCCGAGTTTATGGGATTTCCATTATGCGGCCATTAGGTTAAAAAGAGCACGTGTTCAGAGCAGCAGAGCTAGGGATGAGGCTGGGTACGGTCTGGGGCATGACTTGAGGAGCTCAGGAAACTCTGCATTAAGACTTAGACCCCTCCAAGGTTGTCACAGGTGAGTTGGGCAGGATTCTTCTGGCTTCTCCTCTTCATTTGCCCTTAACATGGTCTCCTGGCCTGTTAAAATGAGATTTAAAGATTGTGGTGCATGTCAATTGATTTGTATTTGCAACCATGCCTCTCTCACCTAGGGTGATTGTTCAGATGTTAATTCCTCAGATGTTTAGGTTTACACATTCTTTGTGTTCACTCATTTGGAAACTCTCCACCTAATCTCTTTTGGCCCAGTAACCTCTGCTTTCCCAAGGGCTTCATGGCATGTTCCCTCTGGACTTGTAAAATAACCGAAATACAATCACAAACAAAGCATTAAGTAGGAACACCCATTCAGTTCTGAGTCAGAGATGAGTAATCGCATTCATCACATTATGTCTCCTCTTCTCCTCGCCTTTCTCACCCTGCTCAGTGGTGCTAAAGGACTGCTCCACTTCTCAGTCTTCCTGGTGGTCTTCTTCCCTGTGCTTGCCATCTCTCGGCTCTTCCTGTTGTTTTATCTGATGTGGTGCTCCAGCTGTAACCCACCCACCTGATGGATCAGCCAAGTGGCTGAACTTCTGCTGCCCTGTGCTTAACTCCCCTCTACTTCTTATTAGTCATTCCTCCAGCTCGCCTCACTCCCACTTCCCTTCTCGGGGCATCTTGCAATAAACTTCTGCACACTTCATGCCACAGTGGGACTATTTGTGTGTAAAAAACTAATCAGGTTCTGCAGGATCAAGGCCTGCGTTTGTCTAGCAGCCAAGAGTGCTTTATCCAAGATGCCTGTGGCAAGGATCATATTAAGTTTCTGCTTTTGCTTTCCACTCCCATCACCTCTCATCCTCACAAAGACAGGGAATTACTGAAAGCTGGCGCTGCCAGTGCATTGCACAGCAATTTAATTGTCCATAGCTTGTTTTAAAACCAAAACATCTGGTCTGGTCGGCATGAGAGACAGGATCCAGCATGATGGCAGCAACGAGTTCCTCTGATGACAAGAGAGGAGTCAGATTTGTCACACCTCAAACTTCATCTGAAGCCTGAACAAAGCAATGTTTATCACCCTGGCACCTCTGCATACATGGATTTAGAATTTCTGTCTCTCAATTGATCCTTTTTTAATCTCCAGCCATCTTCCTGCTCACATTAATTTTTGTACATATGAAAGTACTTCGGCATATAGCCTTCAGTACAAATAAAGGTCCAATTGCTATATGCCTTCTTGATTTAGAAATAACACCAGTTGCAGCTCTGTTACATCTGCTTGCTGAGTCACATGAATATCTACCACTTTGTGTTGTAGACATTGTCTGAAAAATACAGACTTTCTTGCTGTCTGGATATTTCACAGCCAGCACAGTGTGGGTTAATGCTCTGTTCCTGCCTGGCTCCCGGACCCAGGGGCTGTGCGCCACGCTAGGAGACACTGGTGACAGGCAACCTCGACCCCCTTGCCACCCACCTCACTCACAGGCGCTCGAGGAGCAAAGCTGCCCCGAGCAAAGCTGCCCCATGCACGCACTCCACCTCGCTCTGGGATGTCGCCGGGCGTGCAGCTCCCGCTCTAGCCCGGTTGCTCCTCCGACGGTCCTCACGTCCTTCAGTTGGTGTGATGAGCTCTGCTGTTGCTCTCACCCTCCGGGCTGATTCAGCTCCACGCAACAGCAAGGTTGAATGCGTCTTTTTTCTTCCCACCTTTTATTTCCCTTTGCCACCCAAGCAACCTTTTGATCTTTTTTTCATTTCTTTCCTTCCCACCTGTGATTTAACCCTGCTTTATTGCTCCAGCCTTGCTGTGCACTTGTTCCAGTATTCAAGAAAAAGAAAGCATCTTTGTGTAATTAACATCCTCTGAAGATGCATGAATGTAATTATGATTAGCCCGAAGATAACAGTCCGATGTGGCAGCAGTTGAAGTGGGAAGCAATCTGCCTGTTTACACTCTAAAATAAGGCTGCAGATGGTTGTGCCCCAAACCTGCAGCACGGGATTATCATCAGCTTTGATCTGCTAGCAGAAGGGGAAGTTGAAACATTAGGAGATAAGACACAAGTCTTCAACAGTGCTTCACTGCTAAGATGGGGCTAATTAAGCACAGCTAAAAATGTTAGCATTGTCATATTAAGGAGGAGCTTTACATTGTTAATAACAGCTAGGGTAAAGCAGGAATCCAAACATATGCTACATGCTATTAAAATAATCAGTGAAAGAAAATAACAAATGAAAGCTGGGTGGGTCTGAAAATCAATGGCAGGCAGAAACATTAATTAGCCAGAGAGGAAACCTAGCAAAGGCAGAAGTCCCGTCAAAAAACAAGATTACATTACATTATATATGAATGTCAGCTACAAAATACTATGTGGGACCACCAAAGATTATGATTTTAATTGTACGGGTTTTTAATTCAGAAAATGTATTAAGTATATATAGTCCCTTAAGGCATTTTATTCTTAGTTCAGGGAGTAGGCAGAAAAATAAGCACATTTTTATTGCATTGGAACACATTTCCATAAAACCATAGTTTTAGTAATATCACATAATAAAAACTAAAATTTAAATCAACATTTGAAAACAAATCAGCTCAGCAGATGCATAGAAGGTGTTACCTTGGCCCTACATGACTGCAGAGTATTGTCTTTAAAGCTACATCATAGCCTAAGATAGGGGGTTTATGAGGCCTGACATGCTCTAAAGGTGTTGACAATGAATTTACCACTCCTAGACTGCAGCTGCACTTGGGCCAAGACAAATTAATCTCTATCTGAGGCACTGTTACAAGACTATTTTTGCCAAATGTTCATAATGTGCTCAGTTTGGGATGGTTTAGGTTTGGCATTTATATCCCAACAAACAAACAGTAACTTCAATGAGATCCAAGACCTGGGGAATGTCACCCGCTGGTGTCTGCCCCCACGATCCAGACTTTTGGTCTGCCCAGAGCAGGAAAAAAGCAGGAGAAAAGCAGAACCGCATATGGCTGTTCTTATGTTACTAGCAACACCCTTGAGATCCACCTCAGTGTCCAGTTACAGTCCCCATAGGTCTCAGAGGTACCACCGTGACTGGCCAACAAGTCACCTTACTTCTTTGCAGGGAGAAAGGGGTCTCGCGCTAAACAACACCATGTCTGGCAAAGCTCATGACACAGAACTTGTGTTCGAGGAGGCTGTGACAAAAAACCCACTCTAACCTTCGCAAACAGTTTACAATCACAAGATGCATCTCTGTTTGTCTTTGGGTGCGTGAAACTATACAGCAGGACCATAAATGTGACTGTATCTTTTGAACACTTGTAAAAAAATATATGTATATATTTTAGATTTTTCAAAGGTTTCTGGTGATTCTCCATCACATGTGCCTCTGGCACACTCAGCAAACTGTTATACTGTATTTAAACCAACAATACAGCAATGACACAGCACAGGGTAGGAGGCGAGAATGGATGTCAGACACCTTGTACTATCCAGACCAATAAGGACGTTTGTTTCATAAATAAGTTTCAGTGCATCGTTATTCACAGTTTTATAGAGGCAAAAGTTACAGTGTCTGATTAAAATCCTCAGAATTAAATTGCTTCATCAGCACATAATTATCCATGCTGAGAGCAGAAGCTGGCTTCTTTCTGTCAGAATTTGAGACAAAACACCTCAGTTTGGTTATATGTGTGTGCTACGTGAAAATAGTCCCCATCTTTCTTAACCAATAACCACACAATTAAATGGTATAGCTCCTGATTTTGATAGGAAATGGGCTTAAGAAAGGAAAATAGGAAGTTTTCATTTCCTGTGGAACACAGGAAGTATTCATAATCTTCTGTCTATCCCCTTTCCCTTAACAACTTCAAGGCTGTTTCCATTCTTTTCAGTAATTAGCCTTGACCTGGAAAGGACGACCTCTGCTATTGCCTTTTTCTCATGAAGTCTTGACTTAGCTCAGCTTGTAGGGCATAGATTTACCTTTGCGGTTTTCTGAACTCTACGTTATGGGGAACCTCAAGGTCTTAAATACACTTCCAGGACGTGCAGCCCTCAAAGCAGCTTGTCATGGATAAGCAATGGCTTTTCTGGTAACACCAAAACCTGCAAAATCATGAGGCCAAATAGGCACAAGTGGATGTGCACACAAATGACAGAGGCAGCGAAGAAAACAGTGCTAGGGAGTTGGGTGAAATCTTACTGGGGTTGCTTATGGCAATGAGTGGTAGCAATAATTAATCTCTTTCATGGAAATGAAGACCAGGTAAAGTTGCAATCTCTGCTCCGTACACAGAAACTAGTGAAAGATATTTTATTGTTATTATAGCAAATAACATGTGAAAAAAGCATGAGAAAAGTGGAAGCAGAGAAAGGAGAAACAGGGCGACGCAAATAGCACTGGGAGAATGGCCGGAGGAAAGCTTAGCAAGAGTGCTTTCGACCCAAGCGCAGACTCAAAAGACTAAACCTGTGAACAGAGAAGATGTGTATGGCTCCTTGGTCCATTCCTGCTCTGCTCAGGAGACCAGACTCAGCACGTTCCTCATGAGGAGGCAGGCTTAGGTCAAGCAACACCTGACTCGATTTGTCTTTCTAAATGAAACTACATCCAGGGCCCTGAATTTTGGCGAATTGCTTGGGTTGGGAATGGGAAAGTGTTCAAGAACAGTCGCATACGCACATGCAGAGCAGAGCAGAGAGCATCCCAGAGTGTATCAGCAGGCTGGGAACGCTGCCCCTACTCTCATCCCCCTGTTCGAGACGGAAGGCTGCTGATGCTGTGCTATTTACACACCTTGCTTCTCTTCTGATCAAATACTTCATGGAAATTCAGAGACTAACACACAGCTCCTAATAAACTTAACATTCTGCTATTTCCTTAAGCATAGTTGTGAGTTACTCTAGAAAATTAAGAATGAGGAAGCAGATCAATAAACCATTCAGAAGTACCCACTCCATGCCTGCTCCACACTGTCACAGCTAACGCACCAGCTCCATTACGCTCTACAGCAGAGTCGCTTCAAAACACCCTTGCTGGTAAGATCAGGACCTCTTCTGAAACGCCTTTGAAAGCTCACCAAGCGTGGTAGAGTCTAGGGGCCTCATGCTAGATGATGCTGGTCATCCTGCCCCTGGGGCCTGAAGGACTTAGCGCTTCGCTGAACCTGGCCTTGAATTTGGCCTTGCTTTAGTTCCCTCGCTAAGGCTGTTGTTCTGTATGTAGAGCGTTAAATTGGTTTACATGAGGTTTCCTTTTCACCCATTGTTGTGGGCTTCAGTAAAACTATCGGGTGGTGACTAAGCAGAGAAAAGCCAACCTTCATCTGAGAAGTTTCCAAAACGCTTCTTATTTTTGTAAGGTCAAGGCACCTGCACCAGTCCCACAGCTTTGCAATGTGTGATTGAGGTATACAGATGTGATTTTACACTGCTGGGAAGGTGACGCTGAGAGATGTAAGGCTACAGATATCTTGGGGGTGTGATTCTCTTTGTTTCTCAGTGATAAAAGTCCAAAGGCTTCTCTGGTCCGAGAGGACTGAGTGCCTCAGTGACAAAGCCCTGTAATAGCGCCAGCAGTGCAAACCCTTGGGATGAGCTCTTCTCCCCCACCACCTGCACGAGGGCAGTTAAAGATGCTTTCACAGCATCAGTAAAATGAGTGGGTGCCCTCGTAGCCTACGGAGGTGTAAGGGACTGTAGCAGAGCAGCCACACTGTGGTTTCAATTGAGGCAAACGCCCACAAGCTAAGGCGGGCTGACCTCAGGAAGCAGTTGGTTAGTAGTAAATAAAAATGAAACTTAAGTGTTTGGTGTTGATGAAAAGTTAGTGGTTTTTTTCCCAGATAAAGGTCAAAAGAGTAGCCAAATTAAACAGGTTTTCTGCATTTAGAAGGAGATCTGTGTCACCAAGCTTTAGTCATTTAAAAGCTGGATGTCTCATCTCAGGTTTTCATCAGACAGAGAGCAATTCATTTCTTCCTAAAATACGGGTCTAAGCTGGGTGGGATGAATCACTGATCCCTCCCCACTGACTGTTCAGGAAGCTGAGATAGTGGTGTCAACCTACCTCCAAAAAAATGGGAGTATGGGTCATTTCCAATTACATTGCTGAGCTGAGAGCTCCTACCCATGAGCAATTGCTCTAACCCTTGCACTCCTCTTCCAGCTGTGTCTCCAAAGGGAGATAAGCCAGTTGTCTTCATCACATGCAGAGAGTAGGTGCATAAAATCCAGAACAGGGTTCAGGCTCTGCGTCCCAGTTTCACAGGAAGATCTAACTTCAGACTGGGAAAGGGACAGATACAATATAGACAGACATCTCCCCTCTGAGCCAGCACAACCCCTTGCCTGGAGCAGGCAGGCACTGCCATACCTGTCCCTTAAATTCTACTTGTCAAAGGCTAGGGTGATTCCAAACTCAAAGCTCAGAGGTATTTATTCACATGCACCAGTCCCTCCTTTGATGCCCCTAGTACATTTGGGGCAATGGGATGCTTTGAAGTCCTGCTATGCAATGCTGTCGTGTACCTGCAAGGAGATGCTCATTTGTTATGTCAGTTCAAGCCTCAAAGAAACACAAGTATGCATCTAAAACATGGAAATTAGAGGCAAAAATACAGTGTCCTGTTATCATCACTACACTTTCTTACCGTTATGTATTTTGCTTATGATTTGTCCAGCCCTTGGTACGGCACTCAAGAACTGGGAGGAACAGAGTCAAAGGTCACAACAAATACCGAAGCTAATGCGAAGCTTGCACTCTCTCCCAAAGGATGGGTGGGCCAGGTGGGCTGCACCAGCTGAGGAGTCAGTGGGAGGCATTTTGTATAGTATAAAATAGTTGTCTCCTGGTCTTTCTTGATCTGATTTCTCTAATTTTTCAAATAGTTTCCACTTAAATTCACCTGGAACAATTCACTAAATAAGAACTGGATAATTAGAGGTATAGACTAAAAAATGTATGTGTCCTCAATCACAAGTAATCCTGCGAAAATGCACTTCTACAGAAGACATACTTCCTTATCTTCCCTAAAAAAAAAGTCTCACTGCAGTGAGTGTAGCCCCTACATGACTTAACTTCAGGCTCTTTCTGTCCAGTCATGTTTCTTGAGGGTTGAGGAGGAGAGACAGGAAGAAATGCTCAAAGTTTTAAATTTCTGGTGGAAAACAACAGTCTCAGCTGAGACTTGCTGCTCAGTGAGTGCACTTATGTCACAGATAGCAAGGACAAATATTTCAAATAAGAGCCAACAGCTTCTTTGAGACTTCGAAAGTTCATCAGCGCTGCTCTTCCTGATTCGGAGCAGAGGATGGCAGCAGGGCACGGGAGACTGCAAGACCAAACCTGAACAGATTCCCTCGGCTATAGATAATATCACAATTAAACATTTCAAAACTCATCAGACACTTCCTGCGATTCAGATTGGTTCATTAAAGCCAATGGTCATTTCTATCAATACTGCTGTTGGGCTCAGTCCTGCTGTGCCGACTCTGCCCATGCTGGGTTGAGTCTGAGTGAAAACTGCACAGTCGAGCCTTTGAACGGAGCCTAAACCTCCATCTAGGCAGCCCAGTAAACAGGCTATAAAAGGAGGCTTTTGAATTATCATTGTCCAGAACGTGATGTCATAACAATAAAACAGCATCAGGAAATAATAAAAATATGATGTACCTTTCTCACTGTAAATCCCTTGTGTCAGCGTCCCAGATGGTGTGAATCTATGTAGCTCTGGGAAATCAGTGAAACCACTCTGCCTTACACCACTGAAGAAGTCGGCCTATCAAGCTCAGGCTAAAACACTTTCAGAGCCTCCTCAGCTGAAAGGAGGAGAGGGGAGATGCACAGGAGCAGCAGAGGTAACATCTAACAGCACTTCCCTGGAGCTGGGGGCAGGTGCTCTAAAGGCCCATCTGAACACCTAGATCAAAATCCAATGAGATCCAGTTAGAAGGCAAATGTGCAGCCTCCTTATATGAGGATAGATGAGGACTGACCCTGCAGAAACCACAGTTATGCTCATTTGAGAGCAATATGTAATAGAAAGGCTTCAAGCCTTCTGAGGGTTGGTGTTTGTTTTTGCATTCGTGGGTTATACAAAACACGTTCATGCTGCCTTGGATATCTCATGGGTTGTGGTCTCTTCAAAACCCCCTGAAACATATGTTCTGCCTTCAAGCGTTTTCAGAGTCAGAGCCTGAACTCAGCAGTATACTCCACACTGGGTGTTACTATGTAGAGACAGTGCTTACTTCTCCATGTGGAATTAATTTCAATAGACGCTATCAATTCTCCATGAATCAAAAGCCTCTTCTTCTCTCCAGCCTTGGGATGATCTGGATCGAGAGGCTGGATGTCCCCAAAAGCAAGAAACCACAGACAATGGGGGGTTTCTTTGTAACCCCCTTTGAAAACCTTTTGAAGACCTCCCTCATCCACATGCTGCATCTCCAAACCATGTCTGCGTCAAACACGGGGACAGTGCTGACCCCCCAGCTACAGCCGGTCACCTTGCCGCTCCCAGCACCACGGGCACCACCTCCTCCTCCACGTCCCGGAGGTGATGGTGGCCCCAGAGCCGGGGTGCTGTGCTGGAGGTGACCGAGCTGAGCACCCCACCAGAAGGGGCACTGGGGAGAAAGTCCCAGCAGCCACGGCACCAACGGGGCTGTGCTCTCACCTTCAGCGCTCTGCTGAATCATAACTTTACAACCCTGCAAGATCACAAGAACAAGCGCATATGAGAAAGAAAAGAAAGAAAAGAAAAATATGAACGGAAACACTAAAAGTAATATCTAACAACCAGCTATCACTTTCCAAATATTTTTCTTCTATTAATTTTAAGGGGGAAATCATTTGGTGGTAAATGGGGAATAAACTAAAACCATCTGTACCCTGCTAGGCAGCTGTCAGAACGCCAAGCGAGCTATTTGGGTATATAGGCCTGATGTTTAAATCCACTGAAGCTATTCCAGCAGTGTCAAGCACACTGATGAGAGCCTTTTCTGAGCGCCGGCTCTATTGTTATGGGAAGAATATTGCTAAAATTAGAAAGGTACAGTAGAAAACACTAAAATGATACAGGTTTGCAAGAAATTAATTGTGTCAGGAGATTAGTCATATGGCACCCATCTATTTTAGAATAAAAGGAAACCAGGAGGGCAGAGAAGAGATATCACAGATTGATGGGATAAGATGCCTAACACAGTATGTAATTTAAAAAGCAGAGGTCCAGACCTGAGGAGAAAGGGAGGGGAGCAGCCTATAAACAATTAGAGAAGAATCTCTTAATTCAAGAAGTAGTAAGCAGATAGCCTGATGGTTTAACTTCAGCAGTTAAATCTAAGCAGTGAACACCAGCAGTCCTGGAGGAGGGAAAATATTTTTGAAAAAGGAGTAAACTTAAGCGTATGTCCCATCGACTAGATTTGTGAGATAAGGTTAATGAGAAATAGGTTGATTTGTACTTCCTGAGTTTAAAAGTGCAGATATCCATGAATCATAATGTCCTGTCTGGCTGCTAATGTTCGTGTGTTAAATAAACCCTTCTCTTCTGAACATTAGGATGGTGCAACAGCACTTTTCCAGGGCAAATCTAAAATGCATCTTTTTCATTTGATAGGATCAGAGTTATCTGGGGAGGAGGGAGAAGGGTCAGCATTTATGCTGCAAGGTACTGAAAACACTTAATCTGAAGATTTTATAACTCTACAGGGACAACCAGCAATTCAGTTGGTATAAATATAGATATTACTATTATCCATGAGTTTAAAACTTTTATCCCACTGAGCAATCTTTGCAGAGGGTACAAAAAGGAAGTATTTCTTTTAATCCATTTTAGAGCTCCAGCCACTTCCTTTCTCCTCGCTCACATAGCGTAGCGAAGGGCACATAAAAGTCTTGAGCAGCCTTCCCTGTATCCTTCACTATGGCTCCAAGCCCGGTCCCAGCACCCTTTCTTCAGGGAGGAAACAGCCCAAGGGCAAAGCGGGAGCCCTCCTGCTGAGTTTTGTGGGCCCAAAGCTCTCAGGCAAAAGCTTGGAATAAATACAGAGATTTGCACTGGAATCCAGGCACTTTGGAATACACACTGTGCGAATTACAATGTTTTGGCAATTATTGTTGTCTCTCTCCTTCAGTTCCTTTTTCTATGCAGCCTGAAGAGGCAGAACAGAAACTTCACTCACGTGCTGGCCACTGCATTTTGCGCTGTCACATCTGTTTTCCTACAGCTGTACCTTGTCCAGAGCCACAGACCCATCTATCAAGCTGGGCTTCGCTGAGACACTCAGTTGTGTGCCCACAAACACGTTACCCTGCATGCACCCAGCAAATGGTGCCAGATCGAGGAGACAGAAGTGATGGGCTTCGAGAGAGAAAACAGCAGGAGGTGGGTAACGGAAGCTGTGGAAGAGAGGAAACGTGTGAGATAGATAGAGGAAGAAAAAGGTGAGTTAGACCTGAATCTTAAGGAATCAGAAGGGAAAAATAAAAACCAAAAGAAGGGGGTGTGAAGGAACGTGATGTTGGAGCTGCACAGCCTCTTTAGCCGGGCACAAATCTGCTGGCTGCTAGCAGCAGCCTCTCCTCTTCCCTCTCTCCCAGTCTTTTCCACCATTTGCGTGTTCAGTCTGAGCTGGCTGGAAGTGGCTGAACCAACAGAAGCAGAGATGCAGCCCCGCTATGCAGTTCAGGAGCAGCAGAGGAGGCAGGAGCTGGGAGGGCAGCGCTGGGTCTCTGCCGGGTTTGAGTGCCCAGGAATAGTCCGGGCTGCAAGGAGAACTCCTGTGTGGATGAACATGACATCCCGAGCTCTGCAGGCACCCACCTTGCCATGGCTCACTACACTGTCTGGAGAAGCCCATCTTAGTTGGCACTTACCTTCATGAGAACAGCAGACCTTGTGTTCGAATGCCCTGACTCCTGGGTGAAGGCACCGGGCTGCATTTTCCCAGTGAGGACCTTGGGCTCTGCAATCACTCCGCTCCCTTTCACATACCCACGTGGCTCCCCCTTGACAGCCCCTACGAGCACACACAACTGTGCGCATACCTGAACTCACCAGCGTGGGCACCCTGCAAAATTTAATAGCCACATCTCCAGACCACCCCAGCGCTGGTGTCATGCAAACCTGCTGAGTGTCATGGAGAGAGAGACATTCTCCAGCGCCTATGAATTAGTCTGCAGCCCTCAGCAGGAGGCACAAATGTTGCTATTAATTTCCAGAAGAAGATTTCTGAACTCCAGGGAACTCCAGAAACACAGGTCTTCTATTTCATCCCGTAGAGCTGTTGCATGGGAAAGAGAAGACTTTATTTGAAAGGTTGTTTCCTTTCTTTCTTTGGCCCCTTTTTGTCAGTGCATTTCCCAGAATAGGGTCTTGTCCCTGGGCCAAGAGCACCCTTTTAGCACCTGTATCCCCTGATCTACATCAGGTATTGCAGCTGAATGAGATTCTCACATCTAGTTTCTCCAATCAACGTGAGCAGCCAAAGCTGTGAGTGAGGAAGGCTGAGAGCTGGTTTGCACAGCACTGGGGAGGTCCTCCCTGGACATGCTGTGCCTCGGCTTCCAGAGACCTGGGTCAAACTTTGATTCAAAGACTTTGGGATAGGATAAAAGTGAAGGAAAAAACCCCAACAGAATCACAGAATCACAGAATAGTAGGGGTTGGAAGGGACCTCTGTGGGTCATCTAGTCCAACCCTCCTGCCGAAGCAGGGTCACCTACAGCAAGCTGCACAGGACCTTGTCCAGGCGGGTCTTGAA
>Ga0065711_1039517_pt1 | contig 17757 bp, 6 predicted proteins | sample Hoacrofraction12_FD_59098 | JGI IMG/M metagenome (GOLD analysis project Ga0065711, IMG submission 59098) | Hoatzin crop microbial communities from Cojedes, Venezuela - Epithelial fraction 12 v2 (version 2) | ecosystem: Host-associated > Birds > Digestive system > Esophagus > Crop | place...
AGTAGAGACAGCAGTGACAGGACGAGGGGTAATGGTTTTAAACTAAAACAGGGTAGGTTTAGGCTGGATATAAGGAAGAAATTCTTTACAATGAGGGTTGTGAAACACTGGAATGGGTTGCCCAGAGAGGCAGTGGAGGTCCCATCCCTGGAAACATTCAAGACCAGGTTGGACAGGGCTCTGAGCGACCTGATCTAGTTAGTGGTGTCCCTGCTTGCCGCGGGGGGGTTGGACTAGATGACCTCTAGGGGTCCCTTCCAACCCAAAACTTTCTATGATTCTATGATTCCCTTGTATGATTTTCAGTGATCTTCCAGCTTGTCTAGAAATGTCAAGAAGTTGTTATTGGAAGCAAAAGGTGAGCGATGTGAGTTGAAGAAAGATTATCAATGGACTCTGCTACAGGACAATCTTCCCGCCGTGCTTGTTAAATGCTTTCATTACTGATTTTATCACAGAAAGTAGGGGTGTATAAACAAAAAGAGTAGCAATCATTTGACATTTAGTAATACAAGTAGCAAGTTATCTGTTACAAACCCGAAACTTGTCCTTCACCCTTTGGGACCCAGAAAGGTTGGTGGAGTGGTGATTAGGGATGACTACATGGTTATCAATGAGGCACACCTTGATAAGGGCCAAAGCGTATGTCGGATGAATTAAGCCAAGAGATTATTCACTCTATTACACAACACATTGCTGGGATCTCAGGGACGCTATGCACAACTGAGTCACCCACGTTGAATAAAATCCAGACTGGAACAGGTTCACAATAGGGTTACTTGGACAGACCGTCTATGAGAGTGAACCAAAGGAGTCTGGATTGTTTAGTTTAAGAAAACAGAAGAACCTGGCAATTCTTACTCAGCTCTGCTTCCCACCAGCCTCAGTGGGAATAAAGGCTCTTGGTTTCCTGACATTACTGGAGGTTTTGTCCTGGAATACAATGGGAGCAGAATCAGATCTTGAAGAAGAAAAACAGAATTGGATCCAGAGGAGTCAGGGCTGGGAAAGCCCCAGCACGTTCTGGTTTGAATTGAGCAGGGCTGTAAAAGGCCAATAAAATTCATATTGAAATATGAGCTATAAGAAGTGCGTATCACTGAATTAGGTTGGTCAAGACAATTAATGGAGCTTAAGTGCTGGATAGATACAATTTTTAAACATGCTTTAATTTAGCTTAAGTAAGGCTATGTAGCTTTATTGTGATTAAACCTGTTTGTTAAAAATCATCTTGCCTACAGAAAGAGTAATAAAGAAGCAAAGCAACTTTTCCCCACGCTTTGGGTTCGGAAGCTCTTTCACTGCATTGTCAAAAGACTGGAGTCCCATTTTCTGCTGCTAATTTCAATGACCAGCTTAGCAGTGGTTTACTGTCGATATATTTATCAAACAGAATGTAAATTATTTTGTTAGACACACCATTGTATTTCCAAAATAAATCTCGGGAGTTAACTTTTCCGGAAACCCGGAGGAGAGTCCAAGGCAGCTCCTTTAAAGCCTGTAAGCACCTGAGTGCTGTTTGCCTTTTTAAAACTTCCTGAATATGCTCAAAATTCACTTTCACCCAAAAAGAAATAAAGCACCATTGGCTGGTCCTCCTACGCTCAGAGCAACTAGAATCTAACAGCTATGATGCCCGTTTGAATTCCTCTTGCTCCCAGTATTTGAAAGAAAGAATTAGTTCTTGGTGCAGAAATGCTCCCATACACCTCTCACAGCCCAGCTGTGAAGACGTTACATTCAGATCCTCTTAAGCAGTATTTCATGTAGAATGGACAATTACAGCTTTTAGATACAGTGCACAAAGCCACAGTCTGAATGAACGTTGGGAAACCAGAGATTAAAACCTAATGGGAATGTTGGTTGACAGAAAGTAACCATGAGATTTAGCAAATACATCCATCTGCTTACACCCCACTGAGGTAATGTGGCTGTCCTTAGGAGGGAGGTGGACACTAATTGCACGGCTATCCGCAGAAGGCGGCAGATGATTTTCTGAGGTATGAATGGCAGCAGGAGAAGACCAGAGGTCTGGGCATGCAGGGAGCAGCCAAAACTCAGATAACGTATTCTCATTTCAATTTAAGCAGCAATATCTGACATTGAAAACACTGATCATCTCGCTTCTAGAAAGCAGGCACACAAAGGGGTTCAACTAGCAAAGTTTAATCATTCAAGGATATTTCCTTGGACAATCTCAGTATACAGATACCTAACAGTTTTTGCCTCCATCATCTGCTGCGCTTTTAACTCCACTTTCCCCTCTGGTTAGAGCTCCAGCTATAGGCAGAGCCATGACGGGAGGCAGCAAGGTCCTGGCCGCGGGCGTGCACTGCAGCGGAGCATCCACAGCAGAGTAACCAGCCTGGATGCTCGGGGTGGGCATGCACATGGACTCCAGTCGTGGTGCATAGGTCACACGAGCGATCACTCGCTCACGGCACACGGGATTTGGGGTCGTCTGTGCATCCTCCAAGCAGTCCCAGCGCAGGACTCCTGGTCCCCAGGTCCCAGTCGTCACACAACAGCTCTGCTCCCAGGCCCCCTCCACAAGCCCGGTTCCTGCAAGCCCAGCCCTCGTCACAGCACTGACATAAAGTACAAATAAGTTAATGAAACTGCAGTAATTTTTTCTGTGTAGACCTGGACTATTTCAGCCACAAGCAATGTGAGCAGCCACAGGTGTTGTACTAAATAAAGTAATAGAAAGTGTCTCTATTGTAACAGTGGAAGCCCTGTTTCAAAACCCCTCTCTGCTTTTTATTAATAGTTGGATTCCGTTCTATCAGCAGTCACAACTGTGTTTACCTTATTTTTCAGCAAAAATATTTCGCTAGGAAAAGATCTACTAAAAATTACTACTGCGTTTTGGTCGGTTTGTACTTGAGCAAGCTTTCAATCTTTTCACAGAAGGGGAGAACATAAACTTGTGATTCAGAAGAGAGAGGAAACCAGGGGTTACAAAGGTTGGGAGGCCAAGTAGTATGAAACAGACCCCCTCCGTCAAGTAAAAAACTTGGCAGGATAACTAGAAACAGACCAACCCTAAATCCAAGGGTTCATGAGCAGTAACATAATTAGCTGGAATAAAACTAATATTCTAGTGTTAAATTTCACCTCAACACAGAGCAGCAGTTATTAGGGAGAGACCAGTGAGAATAAGGAAAGATGTGTTTCATTTAAGAAATTTACACCGAGTGGGAAAGCACGCGCAGGGTTATATCCTAAAAAGCCTGTTTGGATGCTCCAAGAGAGCGTGGTTGCATCAGCTGCCCTGCTCCAAGGCGGATGCATTTATCAGCTTTGCCTGAAGTGTCTGGTAAAGCCCAGTCCACCAAAATCCCGAAACGTTTGTTCCTGGGAAAAGAACCACAAATACATTGGAAAAAACCGTTGAACAGGAAATGTTTGACCACTGCTACATCACAAGATATCAAAAGAATTTCACATTGGCTACTTCCTTCGCTGGGGGAGGCAGGGGGTGCTCGGCTCAGAAATAAAATGGCCCCAGATACCCTACTCAAAACCCCCCAAAAAGCTGAGGTTTCAGCAATAGTAAACACACTTTCTATTTTCCTTAATTAGTGAAATAGGAGCAAAACCTTCGACAACAACGCACACAGCGAATATCAGCGCTGAGAGAGGAGATAAACAACGTTAGGGATCTGCGGATAGCGCGCAGGAAATTCCATCCATCTGATGAGCTGTTGGCTTAATGAGCAGCCTTCCACATGTCAGCGGACAGCAAAAGCCCATTTTCTGTCTTACAGATTTCCTGGAAAGGCAGGAGGAAAGGCAAGGCAGGGGCAAAGGAAAAGCAAGGCAAGGCGCTGGGAAAGGCGAGGCGGGGAAGGCAAGGCCACCCTCAGGCACGGCAGAAGATGGTTCAGCGCAGAAGCAAGCGGCAAACCTGTTGCTGTCTCGAGACAGACGGGTGTGTGTCTGCCTCTCAAGACATAAAGCATTACAAATTCCTAGCTGCTTGCAGCCTTGTCGCGGCCTCGCCTTGGGCAAGCCGCGTATGGTTTCCTTTTTGAACAAGCTATCTTTTAACACTCGCAACCGGGATGATTTAACAGAAAGAGAGCGTCTCAATTTTTGCGAGCGACATCCCCCCTAGACTCTACCCAAACAAAGCTACTAATGTGTGGTCATTTTCTTGGCAGCGCGGCTGCGTGCTGATAACACCGCTGCCTGCTATTCTCCCAGGAGCTGGGCTGCTGGAAGGCTGCTCCCTACCTCATCCCCTGATGCTTCTGATGCGGGTGATCCTCCGACTGCACGGCGCCAACCACAACATGCTACCCACCGTGAGAGAGCAGGACACAGGCTGCTCTAGTCAGGAGTTATCGTCTATCATACTGATTGACGAAACCAAGAGTGAGCAGAAAAAATAAACACGAACAGAGGCTGCAGTGTATGGGGCAGTCAGCTGGGAGTTTTAGTATTTGGCCTTGGTGATCCTACTCTCATGGTAGGTTATCTTTTCCTTGTGCTATCATTTATCATAACTTCGAGGGCCAGAGGGAGAAACAAACCTACAATTTTTCTATTGGTTACATTCATTAAACTCTTCTTTTTTTAGCACTACTTCCTTTGCCCCTAATAACAATCCCACCCCCTCAATCTGTATTCCCTGAAGAACAGTGAAATCAAATCTAAGTACAGTCCTCCCCTTTTACTCCTATTACAGCAATAGACCATTGCAAGCAATTAACCTCTGTTATTCCATCAGACCCGGGACTCAGCCGCGTGCTCGCCCAGCAGCGCCTTGCCACAGCCCACATTAACTCCCGGCTCAGCTCCCTGCATCCCAGCCCCTAACATTATTTGGACATAGACATTGGTTTTGTCTCAACCATCTCCTTTTTAAACAACACCATTTGACTTTTGCAGGCACGGCCCAAGTTCTGCACTGGGCTTGACAGCCACCGTAAAGCACTCCCTGAAGCGTCAGTAACAAAGATGATTTGTATGGGGCTTGCAGTCGTCCCCTCTTCTAATAGCTTTCTCATTCCAGCCCAGAAACACCGAGCAGAGAGCAGCTGCTTAAAGCTGATACAAGCATTTCTTCTCTCAGCAGGCCATTCTTGCATAACCATTTATTTTGCAGAGTTTTAAAGTGCCTGAAGGATTTAATTATGTACAGAGACAACCCCTATAAACTCTATTCTAGGCTTTTTATTGACTTTTGTGCTGGGCTGCTCTTAGGCATTTCAATTAAGTGTTTTTATAAGAAAAGCAACAATATAGTAAAAGACATATATTCTTTATAGATAGTTCCAAACAGTTTGTGCCGATCGAATAAAGTTTATTTAATTGACGAGGATTTAGAACATCTTACGCTGCAGCTTGGAATACATGTCCTTTTGGACCACGGACCTGTCTAAAGGGGCCTGCCAGGACCACTTAGGTACCAGGGGAAAACAGCTTGGGTCTGGTTACTTAATCCTAATAACTTGTTGTGAAACTGTAGGGGACTACCTGTCATCTAGCGACGTGGTCAAACTTCAAGCGGTAAATAGTGGAGAGTCAAAGTTTGGCTTTGTCTTGGTCAGGGTTTCAGGGAGCCCAGAATGAGATAGAAGAAATACTCCCAAATTTTCCGGAAAGGCCAACGTCGCCTCTATCTGCTTTCTAAACTATTTACAAGGCTTCTGCAAACCTGCCTTCATTATGGCGTAGGATATTTCAGTCCCAGCAGGTGGCCGACAGGAGAGCAGGCTTGTTTGTGAAATATGTAATACTCTTTTCATATACTTTAACCAGAAACGTGCACCTCAACAGGCCTCCTAACCCTTCTAATTTCCCTTTCTCCTCTTAATCTGCTCTGCGAGCCATGAGCATGCATTAAAATCTCCCTAAAACATTTCACCCAGAGGCAATGTAATTCCGCAACAAGCAACCAACATTTCACAGCTCTATAGTAATAGATTAATTTGAACCTAATGTTGCCCGTCGTTTACTGCTCCAAATGTTCTGGTGTAGACATAGCCCCGAGGCGCAGCGCTGTGGCATGCGCGGCTCCTGGAACCAAAGCTACAGTTGGCTTCACATCTGTGCATCACATTTGCCATGTGCCTCATTATCCCGCGCCCCACTGTGCCTACCTGTCCCAATCAGCTTCTCAGCCACAGGCTATCCAATTTTTTTTCCCCAACTAAGGATCTTTGTTCTCCTTCTCACTTACTAAATTTTTGCGAGACCTCTGCACCCAAGCAGTAGGGATTCTGCGCATGTGAACCTCTGAGCTTCTCTAGGTTCTTAATTCTCCATTAGGAACAGGAAAATTACAACATTAAGTCTCTGACATGTCACTGCATAAATTGTACCATTTGCAGAATCTAATATAAAGTCGGTGACTAAGCACATAAGCATGTAATAAAGAACCAAATTGTTTGTTTTGACTTTAACAAGTTCGGTCTGCATCAATTATCTGTAAGTAAAGAAAGAGTAATTTCCAATTCCAGATAAAAACCCTTGTCACAGAAAGGAAAGATTATTACATCCAAAATCAAAACCAACTGTTTCCAAAAGTTTAAAGAGCCAGCCCTTTAAAATTCATTGATACGAGAACAAAAATACATATATTTGTGCGTTCATATGAAAATAAAATCAACTCTGAACAGCAAAGTGTGCCTGTTTTAGCATGTAAAGCTCAGTGTTTAAGTCTCTATTTATAGCAACATGTGCAAAAGAGGCACAGTGCCTTTATCTCAAGCCACTACAGAGTAAAGAAGAGAAAGTAAAATGCACTTTTGCGCAGCAGCAGGGAATTATCTCAAACTAAACATATCAGTCTCTAAAACCCAACCGCTCATCACTGCATTAAAAGGTTGCATTGTTTTCGCTTCAGCGAACGAAGCACTTGAGTTTTCTCGAAGTTTATGTCCTTTGGACTCCTTCCAGTGAGGAGAAATGAAAAATGCTTTTGGTCTAACAGCACAATGTTCATCCTTTACAGAAGATGCAGAGGGAAGCGAAGCCTAATGGACATCATGGTCCGTTTCCTTCCAGCAGCATGAAGAGGCCTTGACATTGGCAAAAACCACATTTCTACCTACTTACAGCCCCTTCATGCTGGAAGGGGACCTGACACGACTGAAAGCCCTGCCTACAAGTACTATTAAATAGAATAAACACTTGTGGCATGACTGAATTTCTCTTCCTATGAGATCCCCAAGTTCTTGCTGCAAATTTCTCCTTGCATCATTTTTAATAGTAATTTTTAGCTGCCCTTCCCTGAGTAGCTGTCAATTCTGCCACTAGTCTTACCTGCTGCAGTTCATGAACTATATTAGATTTCTACACATAATTCCAACACACACACCCCCTCCTAGCACATTTCATTACATGCTTGAATTAATTTATTCTATATGGAATTTGTTACCTTTACAATAAAAAAAAAAGTAACTATTCATTATTGAGAGCAGGCAGATGGAACATGTTCAATTTAAGACATCAATAAGAAGGGGGGGGGCATTATAATCCATGTGGCACAGCCTATTCCATCTGGTACTTCCAACTTGTCTGCCAAGAGTTTTTTCCTATATAAAAGTGAACGTTTCTCTTTAGAGTTAACGGAACATTCTTGGGCATTAAGACTCTGCATCTGATTTATAGATAACAAGCAACAACACACGCTTAACATACAATATTTTGAAAGCGTAATCTGTTTCATAAGGTAAAGGTTCTGGGCTTGACCTAGGAGAAAACAAAACAAGAAAACCCACAAAAAAAGCACAAACTCCAGGAAACTGTGTTTATCTGAAAATGTTATCTAGGCAGTTAGAACAGAAGCTGCAGCTTTTGCTTTAATGACCCATGAAAGCGATTCAGCAAACTGTTTTGGTCTCTTAAAAACAAATATAAAGCAACATCAATACTAAATTACACAACAAAAAAACGTTAGTAATCTCTCAACAGGAAGAAAGACCTTTTTAGCACATTCCCACCAATATCCAGTATCTAGAAGGTAATGCCAGACTGTGAGGATATGGTGTGTGTCAAAATCAATTTTAACTGTTGGTTTAAAGGCTACTCAATTAATCGCAATTTATTTCCAATGAACATTAAGATAACGGAGCTAAAGTAAGCATTTTTCATAATACAACTACATTCCAGGAGTATTTAATCAAATAGGTGGGATTTTTCTAGTGTCTTTTTGACAGAGCACTAAATGCACATTTTCCATATGCTTTATTTCCATTCTTGAAGCGCATCCCCTAATTCCTGTGGTGCTTTGCATTAAGCTGTCTCATTATACCAAAGACATGATGTCACTTCTCTGTTTACGAGCACACTGGCCCTCAGCCCTAGCAATAACACCCAGCCACAAACACCTACTTCTGGCAACCAGCCTAATGATGAAAAAGATTGTTTCAAACCCAAAATGAAGAGGTATTCAGTTATCCACCTAAACCTTACAGGCACGGAGGAACAAGTTAATTCGGTATAATGATGTACCAAGGGTTCACATTTATCTTTCAGATCTTGGGGAGAGATTACATGGGTTCAGCTCAGCAGCCACGGAAATGAGTGGTCACATTGCAGGGTTGCTGGGTCTCACGTGGGTGCGCTTGGTATGGAAAAGTAAAACAACGAGCATCTGCCTCGCGTATCTGATGACTACCTATCACCTACCATATCTCTAGTACAGAAAGAAAAGTGTTTTCATTGCTAATTTTACGGGATTTGGTTGCAAGTGAGTGATATTTTCTTTCTTGGAATCCCACTGACTGCTTCTGTTTCAAGGAGAAAACTGTCTGCAGAGGGATGCCTTCTTCTGTGTGTGGACCACATGGGGACATAGTCTGTGCAAGCTGTAGGACCTCCAATCCCACCACAATCAGGGGCTAAAACACTCCTATCTGCATAAAACTGGACCAGCTGTGATTATTTCAGCGGAGATATTCAGGATTTATGCAAATATGAAAGAAGTCGGCCCCACGGGGGTTGCGTGGGGTGTCGGCGGGAGAAGCGATCCCACCTGGGTGCTGGGGACCGGGGTCCTCACCCTGCAGCATCCCAACCCCACGCTGGCACCCTGGGGAGGCGGGTAGGAAGGATGAACAGGCAGAGGGGAAAAAGGCCAAGGAATAATTGTGAGGATGTTTGAAAATTAAGAATACATTTATTTTCCCTTGGGTGACAGCTTTTTTTTTTTCGCTGCTGACATTTGGTCAGAGTTTACTTTAAGGCCAAAAGCACCGCAGGATCGTTTTCCCTCACTAAAATTATTGCATGCGGGAAGACGTTTCATTCCTGCCGATGTACGCAACCTGCACATGATTAAAGCTGAGCGGAGGCAGAATTAACCATTCCCGCTAACAAAACCCTATCTGTTACGGGGGGGCGCGGGACCGGGAGCGTGCGGAGGGGCAGGAGGGCCGCGGCCCCGCAGCCCGCTCCCCTGGGTCAGGGCGTGCTGGGAGGGGAAATAAGCTACAGAGCAGACAATTTTCAGCTTGACTAGTTTTACTCTCTCTAGCAGGCCTCACAAAAACAAACTGACAAAACAAAGGACACAAAATTAATGACCCATGCCTTCTGTCAATTGACTCTTAGTAACAGTGGCTAGTTCACCTTAATTTTATTTTTTCTTTTTTTTTTTTTTCTTCACGTTGAGCAAGGAGCCGTAGGGAGTGGTTCAGGTTCATTTAAAAATTCTTCAAAGGTATCACTTGGTTTTCATTAATTTGTTAACTGTAGTTTCTGCTGCTGGCTAACAAACAATGCAAAAGAGTTTATTTAAATTGAAAAAAAAAAAAGAAAACCCGCTTAGTCACCGCACATGTTTTTCCAGTAACATTCATAAGTAATGGCTTATCTATATTCCAGGGAAAGGCACGCTATTTAGGGTTTCGCCATCCCCTCAAAACATTTTACCCTCTTCATTTCCTTTTGAAAGACCATTATTTGTCAGACTGAAGTTTCACTTGACAGCTCACCAAAAAGCAAAGTTACAACAAACCTTTCATTATTAAGCAACTCCATTATTTCTAAGCTGGTTTTACTCGCAGTTTCAGCTGAGGTGTATTTTATGCCCTAATGAATACCACTTCAAAAATGCTAACATCTAGATCCCTCTTGCACAGCCCCATGTTTCCCAAACCTCGCTGCAGTCACACGGTTTCCCTTTTATAACTCCTGGCACCTGGGGAAAAGGTGCCTGACACTCCAGCCAGCAGCATTCACGTCCTTTAGCCCCACATAGCTGAAGCGCCGCACAACTTTTTAAATATTTACCCAATTATATAAATGCCCATTGAAGGGCACTTACATAAATGATAAGCCCTCACAGCAAACACTTTTAGAGAGCAGGGTCTGTGGTATGCAGAAGAGATAAGGCCATTTCCTGCAAATCCTCATTCGCAGAATTAGTCCTTAATCAGGCAAATAGAGCCCCTGATATCGATGGGATTTCTCATACGAGCAAGGGTGGCAGGATTGGGCTCCTAATGGGGCATTTTAAAAATTGTTATCTCTTCCCACTGAAACCTGTGAGACCTGCTATCAATTTAAGTGGGAGCAAAAGCATCCCGCTGCACATGTCCTAGCCATCAGCATCCATATTGTACAACCCAGTACACTCCCCTCTAAATATTTAGTTACGTGCGTACATAGATTAGCCCCATTACTCACCTGCAGACTCTTTTGGTTCATAAAATGCTGTGCTCAGTGGCTATCCATATACAAAATAACAGGTATCTTACATGCTAAAACATAACCAACCCACAAAAAAGTATTCCACCAAGGAGATCAAGGAGCATGAAGACGCTTCTTGCCATGGAAGGAAACCTCATGCAAGAAAACAATATATTAAACTACATCATCAGAAAGTTTTAGATACCTGGTGTAAAAGCTAGAATACCCTACGGTAGCCCTGTTCAGCTTTACAATAACCCAGTGAGAGACACGGAAATCTTAACCTGATTTTACAGGTCAGGGGAGTGAGCGGGCGCGGTGGCATGTCTCGGAGCTGCTGGTTCCAGCCACCAGCCGAGTCACCCTGGCAGCAGCTGCACCAGGCTGGGAACGGGGCCAGCCTCCCCGCCGGGGCAGGACCGCAGCTCCTGAAGTCAGAACCTGAAGTCACACGTGTGCACCAAAGGGATGTGAGAACCCGGATTGCTAAAAGTCTGTTTCTAGCCAGCCCAACTCACTGCCCGCTATCTATAAACTTCCTAGAAAGTTGCAAAATATTATAATGCCGTTCATTTAGTGCCACTTTTCCTGCCGTTTGTCAGCATTTCCATTACAAACCTGTTTAAAGGGTTTATAACTCAGCCACAAAAAGCCACTTCAGACCAAAAGCTGGTGTACAGCTTCCCAGTCTGGGAGCAAATGACTTTGTCAAACTAAACAAAACATGGGTTATCTCCCTTGATGTTCTAGCAAAGGAAAGAGCCTGGGAGGTCTGCAAAACTACCAGGAGCTTCTGCTTATATGGAGCTGTATGTTCTAGTCCAGTTTTCTACAGCCTTAATGTGTAAGTTATAAATTGCTGAAGAAATATTTTAATTTAAATTATAGACACACACAAATGTGATCCCCCTCTGGCTATTTTGGATGAACTGGGGAAATTTTGCCAACGTCGCTCGGTTAGAGACTCAACCATTGGTGACAATTACCGGGGGGTGGGGTGAAAGCCGAAAAACACTTTTTTTTTTTTATAGTGTACCAATTTCAGCCAGGTTTTGTGAATCACAGGGTGTTGGTAGCCAAATATTGACCGTTTGATTCAATAAACAAACAGTAACACATGGTAGCTTCCATTCATCTCTAAGGCCCAAAGCCCTCGAGAAGGGACACATCTACCAGTAACTTTATTTTACCGGAAGCTCCAGGTCCCTTGAGGCTGCCCCACCCGCTGCGTGGTAGGACAAGAGGAGGTTTAGAAGAAGGGGATACGCACTACTGCCCTGGTACTGCTCGGGCACGGCGATGGACCCACCACCCCTCACAGCGAGCTCGTTAGGATCGGCAATTGCAGCTACGGGTGCAGTAGGGCACAAAGTCTCGATTCAGTAGAAATTGGTAAAGATGCCCAATTAGACAACTTAATGGATGCAAGGGCCACCAAGGGCTGAAATGAAAGATACCCCCTCTGTCTTGGGTCACTGAAAACTGAAATAGTAGCTCAGAGGAAGGGTCACTCCATCCTCACCCTATTCCTAAGGCATTTTCCTTGGCATCTGCTTCTGGTTGCTACCTGAGATACAGGGATGACTGGTCTTCTGGTTGGATGTGAGCTGACCTTTTTTTATGTCTTTATGATGGCACTGATGACAAGACCTAAGTGCAGGGACAGAGACACTCCATGCCCGTGATGGGTCACCGGGCTGAGGGCTGTTGGCAGAACTAACGGGGCAGAGCAGCAGGGGTGGGGGAGACAAAGGCAGCCATCGGGAAGGAAAAGCTCCATGTATCTGTTCAAAAAAGTTCACAGGCCAACAAGAAATAAGACTCAAGCACTGCCCTGGCAAACTGAAATTCCCACCCGTGCCTGCTGTAGCCCCAGGCAGGCGGAGGGGCTCAGCTTGGCACAGAGGCAGAGGTGGCCATCAGGGTTTTCTTCTCCTTTTTTCCCAGTTGGAAAGTCACCTGCTTCAGCTCAAGTTGTCAGCAAACCACACACCATGAGACATCCACAGGGCTAACAAATAGTTTCTTCCACAGCGAGACAGGTTTTTTATTAAGCAGAGCTGAGCAGCAGCTCAGATGCTGTGTGTAGGAATGCAGAGGCCACGCGTGGTAAGACAGAAAAACCGAAAAATGATACTAGGATTTCACCACTAGAGAAAAAAAATATTTTGACACAGCCTGTCCCTGGCTTTAGAGAACTTAAAATTTAAAATGGCTTTAGCAAATTTAGCCATTTAAAAAGGCTTTAATAGAACACTTAAAATTAAAAGGATTTGTATCTAAAAGGCTCCATGTCAACAAAAGACTGATACATCTGCTCCTTTTTTTCATCTAACACTACCCATACAACCAATGGACACACACAGCAGCCACCGAAATAACGTGATATTGGTTTAAACGATCACTGGATTAGGCCTTATGGTCTCCATTCAGCAAAGCATTTAAGCATATGTTTAAGGTTAAATACGTACTTTTCATGCTTAACTCTGCAGGGATAAGCTTAAGCACATGCATCAATTTAAGCAGATGCTTAAGAGCTCTGCAAAATCAGGATGGACATGCTCAGACATGTGTTAAGTGCACAGTGTTATTGAACTGTTGCCTCGTGTAAAATCACTGGTGAGTAGCTGAATAACGGAAAGTGCCCGTATCCTGCGCACAAACTCTGACCTGGGCAGGTTTTGGCCGATACCCGTGGGTGCATGTGGGTGGGTGCCCTGGGAGCACAGGGAGCTGCCTGCACACCACACATGGCAATAAAATCTGAAGCTGAGGAGTTGCTGCCCAGATGCTGGGTGGTGTCTGGTCATGCTGGAGAGGTGGTTATTTAATACGTTTTGTAATGGTTACTAGGGGCAGGTGGTTGCTTACTAAAGACGGGCTCCAGCACAAGTGTTGCTGGCGATGCAGACAGCACACGGTGCGGGATTAGTAATGATGTGGTACCAGCGAGGAACTGTGCCTTCCAGCCCCCTTGGAAAACCGATTTTGCTCTAAACTTAAAGCCATGTTGTTTTTAATGATGCACAAGGATGTAACCAACAATCAGCAATTGTGTTATTCAAAAGGTTTTTGGGGATTTTGGTATCTGTTTTGTCAAAGGTATATGGAGAAAATTCTTGATAGTAGAGCTTGGTAAAGCTCAAATATTTAGCCTAAAGTATTTCTAGAGTTGTATGAAATAAAGTTTTTACAGAATGTTGAGACTTATCTAGTTTCACCAAATTATTTTAAAGCTCAAATCAAACCAATATAAATAATGGGTAGAATTACTAACCTGCAGGGAATGTCATCACAAATTTCCTGGAGTTTTCCCTGTAACTATAAGCACGACTGGTCTATTTACTGAAAATAGTATATACTGTATAATGTTCACTGAAAACTCATGTAACTAATGCAATATGATAACCACTTGGGTGCTACTGTGACGTAAAGGATATATTATAATTTTATCCAATTCAAACAGAAAAAAAATGGTTTTAGTCGTCCTGTCCTCTAAACAAATACTTTGTCTGTTCTACTGAACTTGAAATTCAAGGTTAGGTATAAGTCATCCTGCAATAAAAATAATGTTATGGAATAAACAAGACTGCAGTGCCATATGATTTGAGTATTCAATCACTGAATTTTTTGGAAATATTTATAAGAAGTGAATGCATTATGCGTGCCAGGATATTTTATGATTCTTATAACGCAGTTGCAATGCATCGTATTGTTATGTGCAAAAGCTCTGGTGACAAGCGCATAGATTCAAAGTGCTGGGGCTGGCTTTGGCAGGAGGAGATGTTTCATCGTGACGATAGGTTTAGCTCTGCAGAGAGCAGCCTGGCTGCAGCTCTGTCTCAGCACAGCACGGGGATGCCAGTGGAGGCATCTCCCACCCATCTGCTGACGGGGGGGACTGAGCCGTCCCTTCTCCTCCCACACACACCAGATGAGCTGCTCCTGAGCTGGGGGCAATGACTGCTCTGGAAGAGGCAGAGCAAAACCCCCTTCAGCAAGTTGAGGGCTTCACAGCTTGTGAACGAATGCTGAGACAGAAGTGGAACACGCCCTAAAAGGAGGATCCTTTTTCTGCTGTCACACTGCAAAACTTGTGGAGGTAGCCCATCCTGCAAAGGTGGAATCTTGCACTGGATTTTGACATGATGCAAAGGGCACAGCGTTGGAGGGCATGACGCTCCCAGTGCTCAACTGCCCTTTGAGGAGGCAGGACTGTGTTCCGTCTTGGGTGCCCTTAGTAATAACTATTAAAGAAGGAAGCTGAAAGCCCTCTAACATCTCACCCTCTTTCCAGACAGAGTCCACTTTGAAATGGCCAGCTCCAGCCAAAGCCACGGCCACCTCCAGTGATGGGGACAACCAGCCTGCAACTGCAATGTGCCACCTTCCAGGAGTTTCAGCAGCGCTGCCGTCCTGGGCCGGCCACTGCAAGGGAAGGCTTTCCTTCCCTCACAAATTGCTGCCCAGGACAGTCCCCTGCATTTACAATCATTTTAAGGCTTTTGGACCATGCATAAATATCAGGAGGAACCTGAGGTTTAGACAGGAAAGCAGATATCTCCATCAATTTTCTTTATTGAATGGGGTCTCCCATATCAATGGAAATGAGACACATTTCTAGGTCCTCAGGAGGCCATTTCTCATAAGAGACTTCCTTACTAAAGCTCCCTTCTCTTGTTTGAGACACTTCTGCCAACCTAGGGTCACCCCAACTTCTGTTCACAACACTTTTCAAGCATATGATATGATTTAGTAACCCCCTTACTACTGGTGAGAGGCAGCACCTGCTCGGCACCTCTTTTTGCTGAGGGTTCATGAGCCAACCTATACTGATATGCCAATGAAGGTGAAGTGTTCTTCAGGAAAAGCTCCTTTTCACTCCAATTTTGGGAGCCTGGGAGGACTCGAACCACTAGGGAGGACTGCTGTCATCACCTTACTGAGAGACACAACCATGGCAAAGGAGGTGCTCCATATGGCCATTTCATCATCCCTTTCTGCCTTACTGCAAGGGTTTGTGAAGAAAATGGAAAAAGGGACTTAGTGAAGGGGCATTTGTGAGCAGATGTATGACTCTTCCATGTAGCTACATACTAACAGGCATCAGGTCAAAAGAAGTATATCGTCAGTAAAAGGGTATGTTCCCCTTCAGATACACAAGCGACACTCACCCTTCACCAGACATCACCCTAAAGGCACAGGAGAGCATCAGATAGCACGAAAATAACGTATTTTCATTCTCTAGGGCATAAAAACATCATCTGTCACTGCTGGTCCGCTGCGGGAAGTGATATACTGCCATCAGCCACCAAAATCAATGTGACGGCAAGGGATGCCCAACGCAGCGAGCTTGTGCCGCCCGCAGACACGTGCAACGCTCAGCAGCAGGCAACGGGAGGTTTGCCAGGGCAGGATCGTATTTTCCTTTGGCTCCTAACCACAGGACTCCACCGCCGATGTGGGTTTATGGATGTAAATCTGTGTTAACATCTCTGGGAGGGGTCAGATTTGGATTGCAAACGCAGCTAAGGGCCAACCCGTGCTCTGCCCCCTTCCTCTCTGTATCGGCTCATTTCCCTTCCTTCCACGAGATCCAGGGGCACACTTTCTCCCCGAGTCTTATCACAGCACATGAGCAAACAAGCCAAGCCAAAACCTTAAGATTTACTACCAGAAGCCCTCACCAGAATATACTATGTATCTCATAAAATAAACATGGTAATGAAAACCGTTTTTACCGTAGCCCTCAAACCTATGAGCATTAGCAGCTGCTTTCTGTAAAGCTAGGGTTGATATTAGGGGGAGATAGACATCGGCCTGGGAGATGCCACGCTCGGCTCTTGCAGGGTTAACCCACCTTGACGGGAATTCAGCCCTGCTTTGTAAGCCCGCGCTGATAATGAGTGTGTACATACAAGTCAAAAGCTATAAATAACCAATTTTGAAACCCAAACCTGAGTTTTAATTAGATGCCTCTTTCTCATAAACAAAATCAGACTGTCTTGTGCTTGCTTTAGAAATTGGACTAATCTTTGACAGGTTGTTCTCATTTTCCAATTACCCACTAGGGAAGGTGGATTGGCACTCCGGCAAATAATTTTTGGCTGTGCCACTTGGTTGCAAATAGTGTCATTGTTCTTGGTTAAATCTGTGAAAATTATACCTCCACTCCTCACTGCTGTCTGCCTGCTAGAGCATCCTGCCTGACTTGGAAACCAATTTCTTTATCAGGGTCCATATGCTTCCTTAGCTAAAGGCTATATGCAGGGCAGAAATCTGCTGTTTAAGGAGCTGCCGACTCTCCTCGCTGAGTTACAGGGGTGAAAGCCCCGACCCAAATCTGCTTTTTGAGTTCCCCCGAATCTCTGTGAACAGATCTGCCTATAAAGCCAGCAGTGTGCATCTGTGTGGCTGCCACAGGCAGCGGCCGGGTGAATCTGTCGCTGCGGATAGGTCTTGGCGCGCTTTCTCGGTCGTTGTTTCCCCACTTACATCTGGCTGATTTGGAACAGGTGAAATGTTTCATGGTGCAGATGGAGGGTGGTGCACAAGGAGACAAACCCAGCACACAACTGATTTAAACCAGCACAAGAGACTGAGAGCAGGGCTGGAAATTTTTCTTCTTGTCTCTGTTCAAAATTTGGCATCAGAAGAAAGTCAAAGTGGTGCTTTTTCACCACGACTTCATTCTCTTTTCCCATGACACATCTTTCCTGAGGATGAACTCAATAATATTCTGCACAAAAATCTTTTAAACTTCCTTTAAAAAAAGGCATGGCAGAATTGGTAAACTCTAAGGACATTGGATTTTGATTTTTTGGGGACAAATCTGGGCTGCTGGTGCTGGCACCTGCCTCGAACTCAGTACAACCCAGCCCTGCTCTCTCCCAGGCAGTATCCTAAAAGTCCCAAAGTAGCAATATTAACAATATTAGTTACAGCTGAAATGACATTTATGGATTGGCATAATCTCCTCATTGGTTCTGGATTTCAAAACATTGGAGGATTGTTGCACGTTCACATGATGCTTCTGAGCACCAGATTTTGTGTTTAGGGATATGCTGAGCTGAACAATGAAGGGGGGAAGGGCAAAAAAGAAAGGGGGGG
>Ga0065711_1039519_pt1 | contig 17755 bp, 11 predicted proteins | sample Hoacrofraction12_FD_59098 | JGI IMG/M metagenome (GOLD analysis project Ga0065711, IMG submission 59098) | Hoatzin crop microbial communities from Cojedes, Venezuela - Epithelial fraction 12 v2 (version 2) | ecosystem: Host-associated > Birds > Digestive system > Esophagus > Crop | place...
CCCGCCTGGACGAGTTCCTGTGCAGCCTGCTCTGGGTGACCCTGCTTTGGCAGGGGGGTTGGACTAGGTGATCTCCAGAGGCCCCTTCCAACCCCTGACATTCTGCAGCTGTGAAGCAAGTACCTAGCTACATTCTAAATTTCCCAAAGTATCCCTCTCCTAGTGCCCAGAAGGGTGGTGTGCACCTCTTCTGTAAAGGCATGGGTCTCCCAGAGTGACTGCATCTCCCCAGCTCATTACATACACCTTGCATATGATACTGTGTCTCAAATGGCTCTGAACACTTATCTTTAGACACTTGAATCAGTCCTTGGGTGTCTAATCTCATAAATCATTTGGACTCCTCCTGGAGTCTTTCCAGTGGAAAGAGTCAGGCACCTTCAGGGACTAATTCATTCCTACAACACAGACAAATTGCCCTCGGAGGTGCTCCTTCAGCAGCACTGACCAAAAAACTGGCTTACTACTAAATGCCTAATTTTTGGTAGCTAAATTTAGATGAAATGAATTGCTTTGCCTGTGTATTGTTCCCTAGATGAACACAGCAGGGGCCCAAAGCAGCCCAAATGGTTTCTATAAAGATTCCAGTCAATATTCTTAGATTGATTTTTTTTTTTATATAGCATTTTCCTCATTTCTGCCAAGCACAACTCAAGAGGAAAGTATATTTTCACATAGAAAGGCAAGGTAAAATATTTTTTAAGAGTGTAAATTTAGGAGGTAGGTTCACTTACATGCTACAGGGGAAATTTAAAGTCAAGACAAGGAGAAGAAAATGCCTCAGGAACAGTGAATGATATATCAAAGGATTTCTAAGCTACTTTCATATCCTCTTTTCATCCACAGCCTTCACTAATCACCACTATTTCCATTACCTAAGAGACCTTTTCTGTCTTTAGAAAGTAGAACATGAATTGCTCAAGTATTTGGGAGGGCTATTTATAGAACACGCTAAACCTAGGGCGGGTTTAACTACAAGGAATCCACCCCTCCTTTAACCTTAGCAGAGTATACATACGCGGAGTTCACCTAGAATAACGACATGTTTAATCAGGGGAGTTATTTGAACACATTTATTCAATATGCCTGGAAGTATTTAAGGTGTGTACACAAGCGTTTCTCAAGGGTGCTAAAACATAGCTGGAATGAACAGTTATTGTAATGGATCTCTGTCTTCCCTTGCCCTCAGAAGCTAAGGAGGTATTCCCTCTGTCAACCCAGACAGCAGCCACACAGGAAAATCTGATTGACAGCTCTTCGCCTCTGTTTCTCCATTTATAAGAACCATCTTTATTGTTTGGATATAGCAGTGTTTCTGCAGTGTAATGGCAGCTACGGAACATTGTAAAGAGGGGGACTAACTCAGTAAGGCTTATTTTGCACTGACTAACTAAAAGAGGGTAGATTTAGACTATATAAAAGGAAGAAATTTTTTACACTGAGGTTGATGAAACCCTGGCACAGATTGCCCAGAGGGACTGAAGATGCCCCATCCCTGGAAACATTCAAGGTCAGGTTGGACGGGGCTCTGAGCAGCCTGATCCAGTTGAAGATATCCCTACTTCTTGCAGGTGGGTAGGGCTAGGCGACCTTTGAAGGTCCCTTCCAATCCACAGTATTCTATGATTCTACAGTCTCAGGTAGGGACCCGAATGTACAAGTATTACTGAGTGCTGGGGAGACAAGATGGTGTACGGTCCCATGGAAGAACAGAAGACTTAGGTCTCCAGCAGACAGCACCAACCTGATCTTCTGCCAAGGATTTGTGGACACAAAGAGGTAGCAGATTTATTAGAAGTTTCTCAGCTTTGTAAAGAACTTCCTAACTTATATTTAAAGCCTTCAATGTATATATAGTTTGAGACTGCCTGGAAGCAGATGACTCAGGATCACCTGCTTCCAGGCAGTCTCATACTGCACTCCACAAAATATTTCACCAAACCACTGTTCAGGCAATCAGCAGCTGGCCTCAATGCAAGATAGCACATAAATACAGTGGAAAATCACAGCAGCCTGGCAGGAATCTACCCAGGTGACAGGGTAATGCTCCACGAGTTCCTCTTGTCCCAGAAGGATGCCCTAGCAGCAAGGAACCACCACATCGCTATAGAGTCCAAATGGCTCCAAATGGCTGTTGGCATTCTGAGCAGGGTCTTAATTTATCACTGAAGCACCATTTTAATATCAAAACAGAAAGACACTAATCACTCTAATAGTACTTCAGGCCTATTTAACAAGCAGCCTTCATACTGTGTTTTATGGCTATTCTTGTATTTTTTTTTCTTCTGCATTTTGAATAACGAGGCCTTTCCAAACCAAAGTTCCAGTTAAGCGCCAAAATAAAACCCACTCAAAGGGCAAGTACATTATCATGAGACAGTAAAGATCAAGAACAGTTTAATTATCCATTATTTATTATTTATTACTTATTTAAAACAGAGAAAATAGCACTTGGCAGACAGATTCCACCCTCAAATATTATGGTGTCAAGACAAAGCATCTATTGGCTTGCTTACTACTGTAAAGGATAATGAAGAATGTTTCTGATCTACTAATGAGCTGAGTCTCATCTACAGTATATAGGAAATGGATGGTATCATTTAAATACAATCAACCATGCGACAGACCCCATGGGACCTCAGAAGCTACAGTGTCCCATGTAGCTAAGTAAACTTTGGTTCCTGTTTATTATGGTCACGGGTTCCAACACTTCGTCGTGAACTTCTGCTGATTTTTCATTGGGACTGGAATAGAAAAGCATGGCTGTTTTCCATGTTTTTTATGTCAAACTCCAGATCTCCAGGTCTGCTCTGGCTTACGGCACGTGCTGGTAAATGGAAACCACGGCAGGATCCAGACAGTTCTATTCCATGACAGGAGCATTTTGAAGTGAATACAGATGTGATTTCCCCGATAGGTAGCTAGCTCAAAAATTCACTGCACCTCCAAGTCCTCTTCTTAAGCCAAAGCTTGCAGGGGGGGAGAAGGGGGTGAAACCCACACAATTTTTTCTCAGTTGTTTAAACACCAACAGTTGTCAGACTCCATTATTAACAGGGCATGAAACAGAAATGGGCTTTCTGCAGCCGCGCCTCTGGAGTGCTAGAGTGTGTCAGATGCTGTGGGAAGCCAGCCTGTTGTATCATCACACCTTGGCCCACTGCAACCTCAGCTCAACAACTACATCAATGACCATCATATCACCAGCAATAGATGGCCAGACTTGCTGCTGCAAAAAACCTGCACATCTGGTGGAGGCTGGAGGGAAATATAGGATAAATAGTCTTGTGATCAAAGCAGGGTGGAGAAACCGACTGCAACAAGTGCCTGTGCCTAGAGCTGTTGAACTGTTCCTCCTCGGTTGTGGGGAAGGCAGACCATGGGCATACAACTGGCCAACTGCATAGACTTCCAGAAAAGAGAAGGTGACTGCCAACTCGTGCCTCAACAAACAGGCAAGTGTGACAAATGCAATGCTTGCAAGACAGCTTTTGAGCATCAGAAGAATCTCCAGCACTTGGGTTGGTATTGCTGGGGAAGGTATTCCAGCAAAGTGACACATACTCAAGGATGAGGCACACCAAAGAAGTCCAAGGCTGAGCCAGTTGCTGCAAAAGTCACTGAGAAATTTGCTCTTGGTTTAACAGGGCTCTGAGCTGGAGCCCAATGGTGTGAACCTCCATAGGGCTCCACTCTTTCTGAAGGGAATATAAAACCCCACACACTTCGGGACCAAGGGTGAGATGGTCTGGAGCAACAGCCAGGTCACGACAAGGTCCAAAAGAAGTGGCACCTTGTCAGGGGAAAGCAGCTCTTTAAACTGGATACCAAAGGCAAGTCTGGATGAATAGAGGCAAAGGCCCATGTCTGCACCATGCAGCCCTCAAATTACCACCAGCCCTAAGCCATGTGCTGCCCAAAGCAGAAGGTGCTGCCCCTCAGCCCAGCAGTGGTTGTGACCCACTGCATAACACCAGGGCCTGAAAATCCCATCAGGAGGAGATGATGGGTTCAGTACCACCAGGACAGAGATGCACATGGAGTCTGGAGCTTGAAAAAGAGTAAGTTTGAGAAAATGACAGATGCTGATGGGTTATAAACTGCACAGGGGATCTCTATGCTCCATGCACTACAGCAAACCATACCTCCCACAATCTTCTGTGGGAGTCAAGAAAATATGAAATTCATGCTATCTTTATGAGATGGGATGACCTTGTCACACACAACTCTGAACAAGCAATGTAATGTGTTGAGGCTTGGCCCCAGCCGGCAACAAAGGGCCACTCGGTCGCTCTGTCACCCCTCTCACCACTGGGGTGGGGAGGGGAATGGGGAGAAAACGGCAAAACTCGTGGGTCAGGCTAAGGGCAGTTTAACAGAAGCAAACAGTAACAACAACAATACTAATGAGAATAATTTACAAAAAAACAACAGAATGCACAAAGCAACTCTCACTGCTCACTGCCCAGTGTGCTCCTGAGCCGTGAGTCAAGTCCACTTGCCCACCACCCCATTCAGCACCGAGCATGACATCCCGTGGCAGCGAATACCCCGTTTGTCTGACAAGTCTGGGTCAGCCCACCCAGCTGTGTCCCCTCCTGGCTTCCTCATGAAAATGAACCCTATCCTGGCCGAACCCAGGACATCATGGCATCTGTTAGACACAGTCCAGATCCTCTGTAAACTTCACGCATTTGATTTGCTGTCCACAAGAAGAGGTCTGCGAAGAAATGCAAAGCCAAGGTAAACTTGCCCAGGCACAGGTCCTGCTGCCAAGCTAAAACCAAGGCCAGGCTCTGCAATCTGTTTGATTAATAACAGGCAAAGTGCCAAGCAAGCCTACTGTAAACTATAATGCAAATCAAGGTTTCACACTCAAACTAAGCAGACCGTGGAGGTTTGGCTTGAATTTCCACAGCCAAAAACATCTTTATCAGGAATGCTCTGAATGCTACCATGAGCTTCTGTGGCCCCACAGCTGTGCTAGCGGGGAGACCTGCTCCTGCTTCAGGTGCTTCTTGCTGTCCTTCATCCCCTCTCCCCAGAGAGCCTTCCAGCAGCACATTCACATGGCACACACTTCTGACGTACATTCAACAGAAAAAAGCCGCTGTATGAAGAGCAGCGAACAATTCCCTTTTCATCACCTGAAGCATTCCCACCAAGACATTTGTCAGCTAAAGCGTTCCCACCGAGGGACCACACAGCCGCTGCTGCTGGGGCTCCCAGAGGCTGGAGGGGAATTGCTGAAAGACACATCCCATAATGTCACCTCCCTCTCACTAGCTTGCCAGAAAGAGCCTGTATCTGACAACCACCGAGATGGATCCTCTCTGCCATTCGCTCAAATACAACCTTCCATACGAAGCGCCTGCTTTGCACACAGCAACCCCAGGAAATGAAAGCTGGTAGCCACTACATGACTGGTCTGCCCAGAAGGGGAGCTGCTCTACCCCCAGCTCGGAGAGAAGGTTCACCAGGTGGAATCCCAATTTGCCCAGGCCTTGGGGAGTTTTTCCTTTGCTCACACAGGAGCAGAAGGACCCTTGCAGATTCTAAGGACAGAAAGGAGTGATGTGTTCCTGTAGTCTGTCATCCCACATCCCCAAGTCTCGGAGCACTGCTTAGCAATTTTGGCACCAGTGTTATTCTCACCACGCAAACAACTGGTACAAAGTTGCAAGCCAGGCTGATAAAATGAGATTAGGGGAGAAATTCACTACACAGGAATATTTTCCTTCTGATGTCAGAGCAGAAGCAGGATCAGCCTCTGCCTCTGTGCAAGCCCAGCCTTCTCCTGCCTGTTAAAGCAGACAGAACCAGCTCCCAGGAGCACAGGTTTCTGCCCTGGTGCTGTGAGCTCTTGTAAATTAGAGGCTTCCAAGGGCAGGGGCTGGCAGGGACCTGGCAACTCTGCACGAGGGGTCACTGCAACTAGTGGGAGAAAGACAAGGACTTAGCAATTCATCTTCAAGTCTGCTTCTCAAGCATCTCTCGTTTGTACCAATTAACCACATTACTGCATTTGGGAGCATTAGAGATCTTTTTTTAATCCATCTTTTCATCTTTGTCTCTGGCTTCTTTTAAGTTTTCAGCTGGTGTGATCTTTACTGCCCCATTCTTTGTTCAGATTACAATAATTTGTCATTTGTGTGCAGACAGTTTCTTAACTACTCCTGTGTTAGAAATAACCTTCGAAGCTATATTGGCTCTTTTATCTCCAGGGTCCTGCCAAGCACAGAGCTATTGAATGGCAAGGCATTAAGGATGCAAAGAAACCCCCATAAGGCAACACATTACATCTCTTGCTATGGAAATAGAAGGACTGTACAGTACAATTGCTCAAATCCAGCCTGGGTTAGGAATAAAAATCAGTTTGAAAATGGTTCACAGCACCAGTGCTGTTTTATCATCTGTAGCCTTAATTTTGGAGGCTGGAAAAGCACTCTAATAGTTGTATTTTAATGACAGTTCAGGCATATTCACTCATTCTTCTGCATTTTCTTTCCCTCAGCATAGTCCTTCATGGAGTCTTACACTTCAAGAACAGACGGGAGTACAATTGGGATGATCTAGTTTTAGCTGCTGTGTAACAGAGGAGAATGAGCAAGAACACCATGAAGCCACATCAAATCTACTGGCGCTATGTAGTTACTCCAAAGAGTCTAACAAGACCCAGCTGCCGAACTCTGGATCCATGATTTTTATTTCTAGCTTTTCAAGACTTGAAAAGTCCCAAGGAATTAGATTGCAGTAACGTAATTCCGACATTTAACAAAGCAAAATGAGCAACCCACAGAACCACAGGACCATTAGCCCTGATGCCCGCGCAGAAGACCAGTACATTTAAGACTACCAGGGAATTACAGGCTAGCACGCAAAGAGTCCAAGTCACCGTAAACCCTGCTCTTGGTGGAGTTGTCAAATCAAGCTATCTTTTTTTTGACAAGATTATAGGCTTGCTGGATAAGCCAACTCTGCTAAGAGTGTGCACTTGGATTTCTCAAAGGCATTCAGTTTAGCGTCGTGTGATGGCTTTAAAAATATGCATCACAGGCAGTAAGTAGAGCAGTACGTTACAAGCTGCCTGGCACATTTTAAACGTAGCTGATACAGGAAGATATCTGTGTCAAGGAGACATTATAACTAATGGGCTACCCTGGGGACCTGCTCTTAGGACCAAGTCATCCCCCCTTTTTGGGGATGTAGACATGGAAAACATGAGTTATACACAAGGAGAAATCCCTTCTTCCTCATTAGCACATCATTTATCAACGTATTAGTCGCAGCTTCTTTTTCCATTACAGGCACAGGTTTTCCTAGGAGGGCAGAGGCATCTCCCAAGCAACACCCAGTGTTGGCAGACACCTGTGGCTACGGACACACCAGGCAGCCCCCAGCCATATAGATCTCCCAGTCACGGCACAGATGATTTCCCACACAGCCGGGATCCCACTCCCATTTACGCTGGAGAGTGAGTCAGGGTGCTCAGTTAAACTGGTTATCAATGGACGTTTGAAACACCCACCACAGAATTCCTGTAAGGATAAGTTATGCAAAAATCTCTCAGGATGACAAAGGTGGATCTGCATGGATTAGGGGCTGGACTAGATGACCTCTTGAAAGTCATTTAAACTCCAGTTCCTACAGTTCCTCTGACATGCAAATCTTAGGTCCAGTTTTCAAAAAAAAAACCCCAGCTTTTAACTTTTACACATGTACAGCAAACAGTTATTTATAGAAATGCTACTCTGCAGGCTTTGAATGGCCTCATTTGGAGATGCAAAGGGACTGGTAGATATTAGGCATTACCACATATACACGCATCTGACTATCTACAGTTGGCTGAAGACACTACATTTTGAGCCCTAGCTCAGGTCACCTTGCCCAGGTATCTCATCAGTGCACCATAAATTTAACTCCTTAAACTTATCAGAGGTTTTCTGAACTACCTTAACCAGCTTTCTGTCTACAGCACAGCTCCACATCTATAAACAAGGGACAGCACCATCCTCCCCAGACCAGCTGATGGGAACATGATAGTTTAGTTCATTTTGTACTGCAGTGCATGGCATACTCTGTGTCTCATTGCTGGTCCCTGTGGCTCTTGCTTAGGTCACACACAGCATGAAAAGCACCAGTAGAGAGCAACAGGCTCATTTCAGGACCCAACTACCACTGGGGTTCGACACGATACGCACAGGCAGGCTCAGCTGGAGCTTCTCCCATGTTGTTGGGACATGCCCTGACCCCACACTGCTTTTCTTAAGGGAAATACCATCTCAGAGGTGCAGCCCCACTCACCTCAGCTACCGAAAGCAGCAGATACCAGGGACAATGGAAGTGGAGGAGAGCAAGAGACGTGTCTACTGCCACAGTGATGCTCGTGCAGGGCTGGCACCAAGACTCAGTTTTGATAACACAGCACGCTCACTTCTTCCAAAACATCCCAGCACAGGATGAGGAAAAATCTCCCCTCTGGGGTGAGCCTGCTTGCTCTTCACTCTGTCAAACCCAGGGGAAGATGGATGGCACTTAAAAGTCACTGGTCAGAGAAGGAAGAGGGTCAGAGCACAAAGGCCATCTGTTGCCATCTGAGGACATCAGCTGAACAAAGAGGGGTTGAACGCCAGGACCACGCTGGAAACCCCTGGGGAGCTGCCACATTCATCCATCAAACCAGGCAGGGCAGGGGCCATGGCAGCATCTGGCAGTCTCCAGCAAGACTAGCAGGTCTCTGAATATGTGCAAAACATCACAGCAAAGGGATTTTTCTCAAATTGTGCTCTTGGAGGTGCACTACCTGCCACTACCCAGAGATCACACGCATGTGCAGCTTATTGCAAAGAGCCTCACGTTCCAGGCTCATAGGAGCGACCGCTAAGCCTTGCTGGCTGCTTCAGCTTTTTGGGCAGCCCACATGAATTACACAACTCAAATCCTGGGCAATGCAAAAGAGATTTTGTGGTATAAATACAGAGCGCCATAGTCAGCCCAGGCTTCAGCGGCGTTATATATAACCAAGGAGGAATGCAGGCAGCTCTGTCCATGCATGCCTAAGGAATTATTTTAAACATCTTCAGGGGATTTAGAGCGAGCGTTTATGAAATAGTTGAGGCATGTGGTAAGAAGTGTAACAATTAAAACATTGATGAAGAACAGGTTAGGTCCATGATATTTGCTGGAGGCTTGCCAACACCAGGCCAGTAATGGTGCAGACTGGTCACCTCGGTGCAACCTGCAGCAGGGAGAGCTGTGAGCACGGAGCAGATGCCACGAGGCCCTGGTGATGGGTCCTTATGCCTCCCTGTCCTCAGCCTCAGTGCTGCATTTATCCTCCAGCCACCTGCACCAGCAATTGGCGAGTTTAACAGCAAGACCCTCTCTTCTCTGCCCTTCTAGAAAAGCTGCAGCCCAGATGTTACTGGACTCCTTCGGGGCCACACACACCCCAGGGCTAAATCAGAGACACTTCACCAGCAGAACTAGCAGGAAGCCAACGATTACCAATCAGGACTTCCCCTATCTGCTGCAAATCAGAGTCCTCAGGACAATTAATCAGACAATTTGTCACAACTCTTCCCAGCCACAACACAGCCAGCCTGCTGCACAAGGACATGGATGTCCTGTACCTCCTTCCTCAGCACAGGAGGGCTGGAGGGACAGGTATCTAGACCACAACAGAAGAAACATCCTAGAAATTGGGGCATTCCATGGTGACAAAACTCCGAACACAAGATGTACCTAACATGCTCCAACTTCAAGTGGAGACCAATCCATAAGATCAGACTAGTAACATTCCAATGTAAAAAGCCCTAAAAAGTAAGTAATATGAAATTCAGCCCCTCAGCACGGGGAGTGTATCCCCACAGGTCACTCCTATCACACCACACTGCTCACTAGCATAGAAAGCCTTTGAGTCGCAGGATGCAACCACAGGACATGAGGAAGGAGAAATCTGCTTACCTCTGCAGGAGCATCTGTCAGCCCGGGGTCTCTCCAGAAGAGTCTGCTGCTGCCCTCCACGAGCTTTCATTTCCAAAGCTGGATAAACTTGGCCAGCACATAAAGTCCTGATGAAATAAAGCATTTGTAATCAATAACCAGTTTGGGAGACGCTTGGACTTTCCCCAGGATGAAGCACTGCTGCAAACAGGCAGTGGGGGGTGTTTTTCCTTGGCAGCTCATGGTTCTGTTTGTCAATACAACATGCTCATTTGTAGCAGAGGATTAAAAAAAAAAGTAAAGCTGCTAGAGATTTCTAGTCTCCCTACCAACATTTCACACATTAGAGCTGCCTGGCATCCTTCGTTATCACAGCCTGGGTTGTAAATTATGGCTCTAGATCATTGCATTACCCTGCCTCCATTTAATGCAGGGTTTAGTCCACACACTTTTTTTTTTTTTAACTGTATTTGCCACAACAGCATTCTCATCAACAAATAGAAGCTGACATCTCACTTTTACTCCAATTCAAGGTAAAGATTGACTTCAGTTTTATTTTAAAACTTACTGCTGTTTAAGGACAATTTGATTGCCTTGTAATGCCCCCAGTCACTGGGGCATTACAAACTGTAGCTTTCTTCAGCAAGCAGAAACTAATAAAGGGAATTACAGCCATAGGAAAGGAGGGAATTTAAAATTTGGTGGTAGGGATTTTTCTTTCAGCTAGAGCTGGTATTGAACAGCAAACACCAAACCTGTGCAATTTTATACACTATTTCCCTGTGAGCAGCACTTTACCAGCCAGGTGTTCAACTTAATTGAAAAGTAGTACCTGGGGACCCTACCACCATCTCCAAACTCTCCCAGCCCTCATGCAAGGGGAAGATTTCAGAATAAAACAAGCATCCAAAAAAGCCCTTTGGAGCCAGCTGCCTCTCTAAGCTCATGGATTTCTCCCCCCTTCCCAGGCAAAACCCTCACCGCATACACACCTCCTGATGCTCTGCCTGAGCCACCTACAGCAGCTTCCTCGCAGAGCTGCCACAACACACCCTCCCTCCAGCCCCAAACCCCCCCCTGGGGCTGCTCACACCTTTATCCCCCCCCAGCCCCACTGCAGGTGGAGCCCCGCAGCCAGGCTGGCTCCCTTAAAGGGACTGCGGCCCCTCTGCTGGGACCCGGCAGGGCCAAGGGAAGTTTTGTGCTAGGGCAAGCCAGGCAGCAAGACCAGAAGCATCCAAGCACATTCTGCTTGGTTCTCCTGGAAAGGTGGGAGTTCAGCGCTGCTTTAGGCAAGGCAGGCAGCCTTACAGAGCTTCTTGCCATGCAGATTGCATTTCGCATTCCTCTTTTTCTTTATTTGCCACTTGAAGATTTAGCATGCTACACACAGATTTGCATGCCTTTCTACCTCTTGAAGTAAAGGATGATTTTATTGTTATGTATATATTCTGGCTTTTAAGCTCTAGCAGCTTTCAGCTGAGCCCACAGCATTGCCACCATGTTACCCCCCTCCTCTGAGTCAGGGATGCTGGATCCTACCCATCTCCATAGGAGACTGCTCTGATCTGCTGGGGAAGCAGGCCTAACACTGGAATAGGCTTCAGCTACACGGTGGAGATTCAAAGCCCAGACAGAGAGAAACCCCAGGGATTTCCATCCACAGGTTCATTTCAGGCCATCTGTAGCCCTTAATGACGTTCCCCGAGGAGTCCATGCACGTAACAAAACGCAGGAGTGAAATTACACAATCGGCGTCTCCCTTCAGCACAGGGAGAAGCAGCCGGTACGGCTCGACGGTGCTATTTTCCCGTCATTACAAAGACGGAGCTGTAAAGAGCAGGGCTGGTGCTCTTGAACCCAGTGGCTCTGCTTCGCAGGGCTTTTTTCAACCTCTGCACTCCCCGATTCCCGCATGGCAGAGCAGCATTACAGTCAAAATCAAGTAATCCTATGATAAAGTGCAGTCATTTATTTGAAAAGTCTAGTCTCGCCATTAAAATGCAAATGAAATGAGTGCTAATATATTAACTTGGGATGGGAGTTGAAATGGCTTATGACAAGTGTGCTTTCATGTGGAATATAGTTAAGTGATAACAGTGGGTGTGTAAGAGAAAGTAATATTCAGATGTACATGTTTGTTTATTGAAGATATTAATGAAGGGCAGTGCTTAAAGCATATTATTATTTCCTCATCTTGTCTTTCTTTCGTCCCTCCCTGGTGTAAGTCTACTGCTGAGAGGTCCCTCCCAGGGGGAGTCTGATCCAAAGTCATCTTTGATGAATGATCTGAGTCCACACAAAAGTCGGGACGAATGCTGAAATGTATTTAATGATCTCCTTTGAAGAGGAGCAGAAGGTCCCCCCCAATGGATATCCCACGTGCTGCAGTTGGCGTGCGAGCTGATTCAGAAAAAAATGGAAAACCTTGATTTCTTCCATTCATTTCCCAGGCATATCCCTTGGGAACGTGACCGGCATCAGGGTGGCTGCGGGTCTCCTCTCTGGAGAGAAACCTGTCCTGGGATGTAGGGACAAAACCAGGGGATGGGATGGAGCAGAGCAGCCTTGTTGCTACTATTCATGAGAATAACCTTCTGCACAGAGAATAAACTCAACAGCCCTGAACGAGATAATGTGGTACCTCTGACACAGGCCAGAGAAGCTCAGGCTTCCAGTGCTGTGAGGTGGACACCCACAGACTCTGGCGTAGCCTGGCAGCAGGGCCTGTTCGTCCTCTTTCACAGGACATGGGCTGGGTAACAGCCTGTGACAACTCCACGTTTCTAAAACTAAATGAGATTTAAGAGATGCTGCAAGTGTGGTAGCCACGTGCAAAGGCATCGACCTCCCCGCAGATCTTCCCTTCTGCGCCCGCTGCAGCCCCTTTGCAGGTGGATGACCTCAGGAACATCCCCAGCACCAACCCCAGCCCCTTTCATCCTAACCAAAGGCCTCGGAAACAAACGCCATTCACCCAGACCGGACATGTTGCTTGAATTACCCTTTTCCAGATTGGGTGCCTTTACATTTTACAGTGATTCCTTGGCTTTCCTCTGTGCTGCAGAACTTCTGCACCTATCTGACCATCTAACTTCAGGCTTCTGAGTGAGTAAGGGTCGTGGCTCCCACCATGGTCCATGGAAGGAGACAGTTGCCTTACAAGGGCAGGACAACCCAGCTAGGGTCTATATCACTTGTACGAGGGGTCTCTGCGAAGAGAAGCCCAAAGCAATTAGGGGCCCTGCTTGGGCACCCAAACCTCCTAAAACCACGGGCACAACCTCAGCCTCAGCTCAGACTCTTTCCCAGCACTTTTCAGCTCAAGGTGCAGTGGCAGAGCCTGAGCCATCTGGAGAGTGCCACAGCCGGAGCCCCTGTTCACTAGCCCGGAGGAGAGCTATGGTGATGGCACGGGGAAGAAATGCAGCCATTTCTGTGCCTCGGGCTGGCACCGGCAGCACATAAAGCCATTTCCAGAGCAGAACTGCTGCAGCTTAGCTTCTCATCCATATGCAAAGCACTACTAATCACACGGGACACTCGCTTCTCTGATTTGCTTATTTTTGCGCTTTCTTGGCCGTTGTCAGCAGATAACGTGTTGCTTGTCGTGCTCTCCCCCCGCACCCCTCCTGCACACTGTCCGGCTGCTCCGACCTCCCCAACATGGTGGGCACGTTGCACATGGACACTCACAGGCAGTGCTGGGAGAAGCAGCTGGGAGACAACACCGGTGCTGCAGAGAGAGCTACAGCACCAGGGCTGCGAGATGTTCAGTCCAGAGGCTGCTTCTTGCTCTGCCTCTGTGTAAGCTGAGAGGCTGCATGCAGGGAGAGCTCTAGTCAGTACTGGAACATGAACATCAAATAATATCAGTCTCACTGAGATCCTATCAACAACCAGGGCTTCTTGCATTTCATCCAGACAAGACTGGTTTTTATCAACCTGGACCTCGTTATGGTGGAAAGTCAAGCTGGAGTTGTACTGAACAGCCAATGTCTTGTGCTATTTTCCTCCTATTTCTTGCATGAAGGAAAACAAAGATATTTCTGGAGCACTGGTTTCCTTTGCTAGCTGCTATTCACCCTCAACAGAAGGCATGTTTCCACCGCAGCTGGGCTGTGAAAACAGAGGAGTCCAACCTGTTGAGGTGAGTAGCCTGCCTCCATATGACATCAGTTGCTGAGCATCACATAACACACTCAGCGCTTCAGTGCCATGGAGAACATCTGAAGGGTCTGTAGCGGGTGGCTGGGGAAGGCAGCTACGTCAGCCAGTTTGCACCCTGTACAGAAACAGCCTAAAAATCCAGATTTTTTTTGTTTTAAAGAGGATAAAGCATACTTGACTGTCACATTTCAGTGCCCATGACCGCAGGAAGGGCAGAGGCCTGGGTCTTGCAGGGATGCCAGGGACGACCTAAAGCCTCTCCTTTCCCCGAACAGCACTTTACTATCACAGCCCCCAACAGCTCTTTAAACATTCGGCCAAGTGGCCTTTCCATTCCTCTCTTCCCATTGCCCTGCCTAGCGCTTCCCAAAGGTGCGATGAGCAGGGCTGACACAGAGAAACACTCCCTGTCCGTCCTTCCTCTCGACACCAGCTGCGGGTAGAGGGGTGCAGGTTTTGCCTTTGACCCTGTTACAAAGCCGAGTGCTTGCCAGTGCCTGAAATAACTGCTCGACACTTTGAAATGAAATCCTGCTGCTATTGCCACCCCCTGCCCTGTCTGCTATGTTTATGCACATACAGGTTTGTTATTGTAGGGTTGCTCATAAGTGCTCTGGCTTTGTCTCCATTACACAAAGGTTTTTCCCATCAAAACAGCTAATTAAAGTTCATTCTCTTGTTGTGAGATCATTGTCTAGACAAAGAATTATAGATTTTGCCTAGATATACCTAGTCAAGACAAACCTAGCCAGTCACATCTAGGTAACGTTATCTTATCACTGTTTGCAGTGTACACCAAGGTAGATATCTCCAGTTAATTATCTCCGTGTAAAAACACCTCTCTTTTTGCAGTGAAGACATAACACGGGATACACATGCTTGATCCGCCTGGATTTGGTTGTTATTATGAAGTTGTCATCGATTTCACCTACACTCTGCTGTTACTTCACTGCTGTGAGCCAGGACAAGACTGCCCCAAAATTATTTGCAGTTCTCGATTTGCATAAAGAAAGGCAAACAGATCCCAGCAGCACTGGGAATCGCTCAGCTCATTTTCGCAGACATTCACAGGAAGGACACGTTGTTTGCAAGGACATTTTTGGAGATAAGAGACGCATCAGGAGTGCTCGTGAGGAGATATATCTGTAGGTGCTCCATACTTGAACGTGTGCTGGGGAGAGCACGGTGGCAGAGCAGTTAAACCCTCTGTCCAAGGAAGCAGAGGGAAACCCACAAAAATAAGGCTGCTCCCAATTGCCCCATCCATAAGCAAGTACCTTGTTAGTCAAGCTTGGGATGTGCCTTCCACAGCGCAACCCCAGCTGCAGAAAACACCGCAGCTCACGCAGCCTGGGGCAGGCTGCAGCAGCTCTGCAAGCAGAACTGAACCTGTTCCTCCCACGGATTACCCTGGCATCTCCCAGTGCATGGCGCAATGCTGGGATTCAGCTCTGATTGTGTTCTGGGTGTTGTATTTACATGCCTCCGAGCAGCTTCTGCTGGACAGACTTCTGCATGTTCCCAGGACAGACACGTTTGATGTTGCAAAGCGTGATGTGGCTAATACCTGTGGCAAGATGACCATAATTGTTATGACGCAAATTGTGCCTTGGTTTAGGAAAGGGATTTTGAATTCCTTTACACTCATCCGTCCGCACTGAAGCCCTTGATGTGGCCAGACCCATCCAGGGGATGAAGGAGCTTTGAACTCTAAGACCTTTGCCACCGAGCAACTAGATGGTACCAGACACATCACTGAACTGCCTGCTGACTCAGATTCGCAAACGCAGACACCAGTTACATAGAGGCACAACTCTCTGGAGTACTCCAATGCATTTTTTTTTTCGTGAAGTACTCTATCATCTTTGGAAAAAAGATGCTACAAGCTGGCAATATATTTGTTATGATTAGAGTGACAGCAAAGATCCCACAACCCGTACACCAGCTGGCTGCTGAACTTACATTTATTTCTGCCTGCTTTTGTTTTTGAAGCCATGCAAGTGCGTGACACCTGATCCATGCTAAAATTAATCTTATATCCTCTTTGGAGAAGAAAATTTTTTACAAAGCCTTCACATATCCTTGCGTGGCCAAAAAAATATCTCTGCAAAGCTTCAATCAGCATCTGCATTGTGAGGTGCAGAAAGCAGAGAGAGCCTGGAAAAGCAGGACAGAAAAAATCAGATCATCTGGCACAGGGCAACTCTCACATGGCACATTCCCGCTGCAGCAGTCAGCCCTTCAGAAATGAGAAGGAGTTAAAACTCTTTGCTCTATTTTATCTCTAGCCAGAAATACCTAGAGATCACGTCAGTGTTTTCTCTGGAAAGAGCATACTGCTCTTGCTGTCTGCCACCCTGAACAAGGGCATCTTGCTGTCAGAGCAGGCTGGACCACCAGATGATTTTCTGTTTTGTGTGTGCTCCAGGGGCCACAGAGCTGTGACCGTTACCAGTAACTGCACTGGTGTACGCTGTTCCGGCAGTGCCGTGGGGGGAGCAGGTCCTGTCTGAAGTAAAGGGGCATTGCCCGCAGCATCCCGCGTGCCAGGGCTCCAGGTGCTGTGAGAGACTGCGAAGGGTCAAGCTGTCTGGCAATTCCACGCGCAGGGGCAGAGTTTTCTGTAGTGCCATAAAACCTCTCTCCTTTCTCAGGAAAACAATAATTGAAAATTTCTGATGTGACGGTGCCTATGTGGGAAGAAGTAAAAGGCAGAGAGGGAGGAAAAGAGCAAAACTGTGTATTTCCCCATGGAAAATTTTGATTTTGCAAACAGGACACTTTGCTTTGGATAATTATATTCCAGTGGAAAAATCTTCAGCTAGCTCTAGTACTTCCCACAGTCCTGGCACTTAATGATATGGCTTATGGCAGCAATCACTTGTAACACCGTGGCATGCTGTCGGAGGGGATTTTTATGGCAGTTTGTTGTAGCATGAACTGCAGTGGAATAATATAATGTACTTTGAGCTAGTGCCCACTGCAGAAAATGAGAGCTCCCATTTGGGATCAAGGTACAACGATATAAAACCAGAATAGCTCTCATTTTGCAAAAGTGTAAAGCTCCAGCAAGGCAGCAGAGATTTCTCCTGCTGCAAGACAGACCAGAGTCTCACCCTGCTTGAAAGAAACCCTGCTATGCATTTCACAGAATTAGCTTTTTCTACCTTCCCCACCTGTTAGAAAACGTTCCTGTTGGGCTTCTCGAAATGAAAGCTATACATGTGCAATATCCAATATATGCAAATAACCCTGCTTAACATTGACCTGACATTGAAATTGAAGCAGAGCTCCCATTGGGCTACCAGCAGCATTGACTCTTCATGTGCTGTCTCTGGTCACGTTTAGGCACTGGAGCCAAAACAGCCTGAGAACCTTGTGGGAATTCGTTGCCCCCCTTGCCGCTCCTTCCCCCCCTGCTTTGGAAACGTCCCGGCTGGAGGCGGTTGCGGGAGCACAAGCAGGATGGACAGCCCCGCGCAGTTGTTCCAGCTGCTGGAACACGCTCAGTAACCTTAGAAATGAGAGAAAACAAACCTGGGAGTCCCACAGAGCTGGTTTTAAGGTTCCCATTCATCCCCAAGCACAAAACTCACAATAAAAAGCTCAGCCCCTCTTCCCTGCCCCCTCCCCCCCCCCC
>Ga0065711_1006303_pt1 | contig 17753 bp, 12 predicted proteins | sample Hoacrofraction12_FD_59098 | JGI IMG/M metagenome (GOLD analysis project Ga0065711, IMG submission 59098) | Hoatzin crop microbial communities from Cojedes, Venezuela - Epithelial fraction 12 v2 (version 2) | ecosystem: Host-associated > Birds > Digestive system > Esophagus > Crop | place...
GGGGGGGGGTGTGAGATGGATTTTTAATCCATTAAACTGTCTTCCTACAAGGATAAAGTGGACAAGGAACACCTGTGCAGTATCAACAGCCAACATTTACAAATGACCCTCAGCTCTCATTGCTGGGATGGTCTTTTTAAAAAGAAAGAGCTGAACCCTGCCAGGAGCTCCTTCTCCCAGGATCAGGAGAGCCAAAGCTACTCCACACCCGGCACACCCAGTTGCTGATTGTGTCACTGAATTGACACAACATGCTGCTCATCTACAGAGTTGTCTGACTGCACAAGTCCTTTGGAAGCAGCAGACATGTAGTCAATGGCTGTGATTCTTAGAGCCATTAGAGGTATGAACTAGAATAAATGCTAAACCTGAAGAAGTGATGAAATCAGGAAGGGCATTACAGGACACTAAGACAGCTATCAGACCTGAGCTCCAAAACACCTACCAGCAGTCCCTGCGGGAGGTTGTCTCCACTGGAACAGGGCACCTTTCCCCAGCACCCTCCTGGAATACTAAGCATTGCTTCCCTACAGAAATGACTATTTGCTACATTCACTTCTTCCTAAGGGTTAAAAATTACTTTCTCAGTCAACAAAAGCAAATGCTTGTGGATCAATGTAACCAAATCATGGAAATGAGTAGAATCATAGAATGGTTTGGGTTGGATGGGATCTTACAGATGATCTAGTTTCAACCCCCCTGCCATGGGGGGGGAATTTCTTTCTTATATCTAATCTAAATCTGCCCTCTTTCAGTTTAAAGCCATTACCCCTTGTCCTATCACTACAGGCCCAGCTAAAGGAGTAATAAGCACCAGTCTCAAAAACAATGCCACAGATGATGTGATGAAGGCTTCCAGATCACATGGATCTTCTTCACTTGCAGTAAAATCACATCTTTCTCCACTTCAGCTTCGCTTTTACGTGGCAATCTGTGACTCAGTATTGTAGTCGAGAGGCAGATAAGTGTTTATTAATGAAAAGGGTAGAGAGTTCATTAATGAATTTAAACTTGATCTTTTTTTACTATGTGCTCTAAAGAAAATAAAATATGTACTAGTCTTGATTAAATAAAGTTCTGTTAACATTTCGTGTAACTAATGAAAATTTAAATCACTCATGCTTCTGTCACTTCAGGGTTTATTTGTTCTGAATATTGTTACTCTTAAGTAGCATGGTGAACACAGTTTAACAGCACGAGGATTAGTGTAGTCTTGGTAATTGCAACTTGTTAAAGCTGAATTTATTTGGACTCTTATGCAGTCTGAGATGTTGTCATGTGATTTATTTTAACCAATCATGAAAAAAAGTTGAAGATATTAGATTATGTTTAGAGCACTCTAAAGTGTAAGGCCAAAAATTTAAATTTAGTTATAAAAAAATAATACCCAGGGTTACCACTAATTAGAAAGATATTTGATTAAATCATGATCTTTTCATGAATATATTACACTTGAAATTTGATTAAATTTTCAGAAATATTTTTCTTTGCAAATTAGCCACTTTACTGAAATAACTCAGGAAATACCACAAGAGTGACACATGTAACGTTCATGTATATCTGTCGGTAGGCATAGTAATACAAACTTTTGTAATGAAAAATACTATTTTGCTAATAATGATTCTAAGTTCAGAAATCAGTTCTCAAAAAGGATTAGGACCAGCAGTGGTTTGGTGTTTCTTTGGCTCTGTCTACTCATTTCACCTGCCCTCATTAAAGAGTACGCAGAACTGACTCAGAAGTTTAAAATCTGTATTTCCATCCTTCACTGAAATTGCAGAATAATACTTACTCTCCAAATCAAAGACAATGCGCTTCTTTCAGTCTGAGTGACTGTACTGTAAGTCTGCTGAAATTACCAAATTGCAAAGTTCTCTAAGCATTAATAAGGATGGCGTAGCCTATTAATTATTACATTTTACAACTTCTTTAACCTGTGCTTTGTCTTTCCACTTTGCTTATTTTCTAAGAGCCCCTTACTTAAATAAATGGTAGTACAAATGTAGTTTTAGTGCTTTTTAATGAGAATAGATTAACGTATGGTTTTCCCATGTTCTTTCCAATTTCCATGGAGGAATAGATCAGTGTGCTGTGATTTCCCTGCCGCGTCTTATCCCTAGATGTTATCATTACGCCTACCTATTGTCAGAGATATGTATCGTATTAGTACATACTTTATCACAGAGATACCAGCTTTTGCCTATAATGATGGAGTAGGCAGTACTGATTTCTAGATATGTACAGTATCACCATAAAGACTTAGCAAAATATATCTACTACCTCACAGAAGGGGGCCTGTGGTTATGTGAAGTTTAAGCTAGAAACAGTCAAGATGCCGACAGCACCTTCCTTGGGAAAACAAAGAGGATTTACTCAGCCTACCAATCTTCCCCAAAAGAAACTCATGCAAATTATTTGAAGAAAGTGTACTCTATGTTAAAGAGATTGGCATAAACAATAAAAAAAGATTAGAAGGCATTTATCAGAAACTTCATGGCGTAAATATTAATCTAATGCTTATTTCCCAGGTAACAGACGGCTGTCAGTGCCATAGCAAGTGGAGTTGCAGGAACGCAAAGAAATGCTGCTCCTTGCTGGGGCCCATGGTTCCTCGTGCATTTAAGGTTTTGCTTATCTCTGCCTGCCTTCACACTACCTTAGCTGTGCTCTGTTGTGCTTTTGGAAATTGTGACTCCTATCTGTGCCTCAGCTGGTTTTATGTCCCCTAGCCAATTTGATCCCAAGTGTCTGAGCCTGGTGTATGAGAGTAGCAATGCAGCAAAGCTTTCCTGCCCAGATATGTGATGAAGATCAAACCCCATATTTGTTTTGAGAGATATATGGCTGCACAGAGCAAAATAAAGCAGGCTACATTTTTTAAAGCCTTTTCAATGCAATTTACAAATATTTCTAACAGCCAAATTCTGGATTGAATTTAAAACTATAAAAGTTTCAAACTAGAAAATGTAGGAAACCAAAGCTTCTCCCATAAAGTTTTTGTTTTGTCAAATGGGCATCTTCCAATAAGAAAAAAATACACCAGCAAGATCCTGAGCAGCCCTACTGTCCTGCCCTATACTGATGACTGAGTTATAATGCAATTGTATCAGCGGTAAAACAACAGGATGGAAGAAGTAAAGGTGACAGCTGTCACATTAAACACACAGGTTTACCTTGTGCTGCACACTGGAAGAACATCAAAAACGAGAGGCCAATATAATACCTGCTTCAGCGCCTGCCTTTCACACAATGACAAGAGGAAATAGAGTGTGCTGATCCACAGGAGAAATTCAGAAGTTTTAAGAAGATTGTAAAGACTTCTTGGCTGGCACCGTGCTACATGCATTTCTGGAATAGTGCTGGCAGCACAGGATGCTGCCATTTGCATTAAGCTCACATCCCACCTGCTGGCATCGTGGCTCCCTGATATTTTGCCCTCTGACTTCCTTTATTCCATTTATAAGCAATAAAGACCATTGTTGACACTCAAAATGCAAAGTCCTTCTTAGCACCCTGTATTAACATTTCCAGTGGCATATGCACTGACCAGTTTGCTTGTCAAATTTCAACCAGACAACAAAGTTTCATCTGTCTTTGTGGCGACAGCTGGAGGCTCTGTTATAAAGCATCGACTCTTTACTCCTCTCCTCGACACTTTTCCTTCACCTCTTTCTGCTTCTTCCAATGACTTTCCATTCCTAAACTTGTTAAAAGCAAAAGTCTCAAAACAAAGATTTGTAGAGGAGACTTTAGAAGGCAAAAGATGAACTAGGCTTTTTTTTTTTTTTTTTAAACTCCAGCATTGCCATTTTTGGAACACTGCTTCTCTCCTGACTTGCTAAATGGATTTGCTCAAATATGAAAAGCATACAGTCCTGTTAGCTTCTTCTGCAGGACAGCTAGCCTGGGGACAGCTACCGCACTACCTGCACCTTGCTTCGCTTGTTTAAAACGTGCCTAAACGTGTCTTCAGATCATTTAATCGTTCCACATACACACACCTTTTATTTGCACAAAGTCTATGCAAGGTTTCAAAGCAGTTTTATTTTTCACTACTTTGATCACTTAATAAACAGCAGTGTGATCCTTGATGCCTTGTTGGGTTTGCTTATTTTCCCTTTGAATACACTGCTAGCCCACGACACTGACGAACTGCCACTCTTTATTGGCAGAACCTTATCAAAGAAGCATCTGTTCCCAGAAACGTGATTTACTTGTTAGTTAAGTGAAAAATATCCATATGGCGCTCTGGCTTATACAGAATTGTTGTTTGAGTCTGTGCATACATAATGATCACTAACCTGCAAGTCTGGATATTTTCAAAAGTTAGATTGTTCCTGCTCAAATAGGTTTAAAATATTAATAGTCTGTTGAGAAACTGGAGTTCCTTTCCTCCTGTCTTTCATCCAGCAATCTGCACAAAAAAATTGCAACAGAGTAACTGAAGTAGGAATAGTTGGAATTTTAATTTTCTTAATCTCCCATGTTGCTTTGCATTTTTCCAGATCAAAGTGACAAAAGTAAGAGGGATCTGGAAAATAGCAAGCTACATTGCTACTTTACAAATTATAAATATCAAAAGATGAAATATGCTCACACAAATGCCTCGTGGGTCAATAGCAGGGTTTAGCCCGCCACCTTACACTGTTAGTGTTCTAGTGACCTGTGTGAAGCTATTCACCCAGCACAACCAAAACGGAGAGAAACATCACACGAATGCACCACCCCATTACACAATTTCTCATTACAGTGGAGCTGAACTAAGAGTTTGCTGCTGAAAGCTGGTTTTATTCTTCCTCTCTTAACAACCTCGCTCTTCTTTCCTTCTTGTTGTGCTCCTCTTTCTCAGTCTTCCCTGATCACTCAGATCAGCCTTCCCAGATCAGTCATGCTGGCATTAAAAATATTCTTTTTTTTTTTCCTCCCTGAAGATACTTTTATGCTGATTTAGCAAGTTTTAAACACACAATTAGATAACTGCCAAAGCTGGCAAAAGAAAAGTGACACATGGCATAGTCTGGAGCAAGAAGGAGGAAGGAAAATAAGATGTTAGTGATCAGCAACAACAATCTGTTAATTTGGATCAAATCCTAACACAAACCCACAGCCTTACAGTTCCTGAAGTCTTCAGCTGAGATTCTCAATCTGCCATGCTCAGCAACATTCCTTACAAATTCCTGATAGCCTCTGCCCCCCTGAAGGTTATAGTCTAAACAGATATAGCAAGCAGCAGGCAGGAAGACAGAGACACTACTCAAAACTCATCCAAAATTTCAGACATAGGGTCAAGAGCAGGATTTGGCTTCTTTATTCTCAGATCAGCATCAAATTCTAAAGACGCTCTGATGTGAACTTCCAAGGCCTTCTGGTGTGAATTTTCCCATTACAGGGGTCCTGATAGTTTCTTGAGCTGAATTTACTCCAGGAATATGCAGATCTTCAACTCAGGGTCTAGAAGAATATATAAACAAGACCAGGTTCTAAATATCACTTTATATCAGTGCCCTTATGGTTCTGCTATCCTGATCAGACAAGTTTTAGTGAAGAGATGAATCACAACAGAATAAACTAAAAAAAAAGAAAGAAGAATTCTAGATGTACACGAAAATAAATGTTGTTAAGAGTGTACCTTATTAGCACGCTAAGATGTGTGGAGGCAAGCAGCCTGGTTTGTAAAAATCTTAATCGAAAGGCAATCTTTGGTCACGGATCAGCCTGGTAAGAGGTCCGTATACAGAGCAATAAATTTAGATATACAAGAATAAGTGATACTAGACAGATTTCCTGTATCATTCCTGCTTCATAAGTTTTACACCAAGAAAAGTGGAATATTTAATCACAAAATATAAAGATGCTGTAAACCGTCTAATGTATCCATGTGCGTTGCTATCCAGTGATTATTAAGAATGAAAATTTCACAATGCAACACAGCAGCTGTTCTCTTATTATGCAAATTGATCTGGAAAAATAGCCATTGCAAGCAGGAAAGCACAGTAGCCAATGGATATGTGTCTAAAACTAAAACAAAGGAGAAAAAAACTCACAAGGTTAGCCCCTCCCAAATTCCTGGAAATACTGGTACCACCTCCACAGCGCTTTTTCTAGACAAGTGCACTAAAAGAACAGCTCAGCCACTTCCTTCATGAAGGTTTAATTAAAGAAGGTTTATTGGCTGAAGGTCCAGTTCGGAGCTCAGAGCTCAGCCTGAAAGCTCTGTAACGTATCTGTATCTTTGACATACTCTGAAGAAAGAAAGTTTATGTCTAATTTGTTGTCTTCTTTGAGAAACAAGCTCTCTTTCATTGTTTCCCTACGCACAGAACCAAACATAGCTGTGTGGCAGCTACTGACAGAGACCACAAACCTAGCCCATCAACCCCTGTTAAGCCCAGCAGTAACCAACCCACTGTGGCCCTAATAATAACTGTAGTACCAACCCACTCTCTAACACTGCATCACCAGTCCCACTGCCCCACTAGTCACACAGTTATGCTCACTCGTCAGCTACAGCCCCAACCCTAGCTCAGGAACTCCTGGATACTACAGCCTAGAGTATATCATAGTGCAGTAACAGTTTCACATGGGCCTGTCTTAACCCCAACCTCTGAAACCATAACCTTGGTGCTGGAACCTGCAGCTCCTGCCAGAACAGAATTAGCATACCTAGATACCCCTTTTGGAAACAACCCGGAAAATAACTGAGCTATTCAAAAGCAGCAATCCAAATGTACACTTTTGTGTCAGAAATGTAAACATCTAGCCTTCATCCAGCTTGCAACTAGGCCAATGACCTCTGCCAGACAGAATTATGCATAACTGGAATTTCCAATATCACCAGTTATAACACAATCCATTATTACAGTTGTCATCAGAAAATGCCAGCAGCAATTCATAATTAGGTCTGGAAGACCTATAAAAACTTGTTGTAATTAACAAAGTAATAAGAACTTCAGGTAAGGACTCTATACCCAACTAACCTGATTACCAAGACTTTTATTTATGGTTTTAATTTTAGAATTAAGCCTGAAAGCCCTGGAATTTGAAAGTTAAAATCTTAGTATTAAATCCTTTGTTGCTTTTGAATGACATACCCATCTTTGCTAGCTCCCAGAAAATACTGTATTTCTGTTTTGAAAAAATTTACAACTACCTTGGGAGAATGAAAACACAAACTCTAAAAAGTCCAGCAGACTCATTAAAAATACTGGCTTTCTGGCACACTACCAGCAAGAATCAACAACACAAGTGAAAGATGTACGACAGTTTCAGAATAGCATTTCTACCCCCTCTGTTTTAAACCCTTAATTCTAAGCAATAGAATATCTCCCCTGATGGGCACATGCAGAATAATAATTGAAAACCACAGCCTGTTCTTATGCAACCCTCCTCTGCATCATGCTTTTGAGATCAGTATATTTCTATTAACGTATACCATTTTCATAACACCTCTCAGCTTATTAATTTACTAATGACCACCAAAAGGATATGAACCTTTCCAACTTGTTAAATAGATTTTTTTTTTAAAGCCAGGAATAGAACTATAGCCATATAATAAGTTTGAGGTAGAAAAAAGCAGTGATTTCATTATTCTGTGATATATTTTTGCACATTTGTACATAACAGCCTGAATGCAAATACTGAACCCACTAATATTCTTTTTGTATGTTGAAGAAAAAAGCGTACATTCTCCCCCTAATTGGATTAATAGGTTCACGTTATTAAATTGCTGTCAGCAATGCATTATTATCACAAAGCAGTAATTTCAGAGACCTCTGAAAACCTGTTCTGAATAATTGCATTTTTTTTTCCATTTAGAAACACAAAGAAATCAGTTTTGCCAGCTTAATGTCAAATGAGAGTAAAATTCTCCGCTCAGAATACGGTCTCCTTCAAAGTTCTTTTTGCAGTGTTTTTGACAAGTGGAAATAATTGCTGAGAATAATTTATTCAGGGGTTTACCTATCTGTTCTTTGTAAACTCCGTGTCACCAAATTGCAATTACTGTTCACACTAGTAATTCTTCCATGGAGAGTTTTATGAACACTTATGCAACAGATTACGTGTCACATGAAATTTCCTCCTAAAGTCCTGGGGCCCATCATCTCAATCATATGCTGTTCCTGACTTCTGACTACATGACTTCACTTCACAGCACTCTGTTTTAATTCATTTAATTGTTTCATTAAAAATCAAATTTTATTTCCTGCTTTAGCAAATGTCATACAAGAAGTTGTAATAGACAGCATCTGTGTATAATATACAATTTTGCACTTGCCCAGATATTTGAATCTGTGAATACCAGAGAAACACAAATAGACTGAGCCTTGCTTTCAGCTCAATGAACAGCTCATGACACGTTTTTACACTGTTGATCAGCCATATTTCTGCATTTATTGTCATGGGTTTCGTTCTTTAAGGAGCTGAATGTAGTTGCAATATTTCAAAGCTGCATTCTGTTTCAAAACACAAAGAAAATTTTAAAAGCTTGAGATTAGAAAAATCTTAAGAATAGCAGCACGGAGTTGTCAAAGTTTCATTCTGCAAGAGAATTAAATCTCTAACTTTCACAAAATGAAGTTGATGCATTTTGGTTCGTGAAGCCAGCGTTGGGTGCAGATCAGTGACAGTTCTCTTCAGGCTGCTGCTTGTGAAACCGTATTCTTTTCACCCCACCCCTTTGCCCAGGATAGGAAATCCTTTTCACCATAGCATTGGAGTAGTCTTTATCCACACTGTGTACACAGCCACGTGAAGTCCACAACCACCATCTCACAGGCATCATGACCGAAAGCACAGCCCTTCAGGGAACCCAGTCACTAGAAGGGCTCAGGATACTGGAGAAAAGTGCAACTGACAGACAGCTTTATTTTACCAATTAAAAATGTTCCACTGAATTATGTAGTCCAATTTGGATAAATAAAGTGAAAACATCCATTTCTAATTCTATTATCTAAAATTCTAAATATGAATGAAGAGACCTCCAAGATATGTCCCTCTATATATCTCCAATTTTGGAGGAACTGCATTTTTCATCTGAGAAATATTTCCAGAAAAAAAAATTCTAGCTAGCTCTATTTCTTTATTTCCCAATTCTTCTACTCACTGTTCTGCTTACATTCCACTGTGGGATTTCTTGTCATTGCCTTTGTTTCATCTGAATTTGTCTCTGTGCTCTTAGTCCTGGAAATTTTAGCACTTTTCTAGGGATAAGTTTTCAAAATGCCTTGTTTAATGACCAAATCTCATTATCTGCAATTTAGGGTTATACTTCTATAACCTAATACTAAGGTTATACTTCTATAGGGTTATACTTCTATAACCTAATATTATTTTCTGACATTTCTGTCATAAGAAATTCTGCATTTTCATATCGTACCTGTTTGAGAATAATGGGGGGGGTTTCAACAATGCTGCCAATGTTTGAAACCAAGTCTTCCTTTTATTGTTTCCACACACACTCTTCACTTTCCCTCATTTTCAGTGTAGCTAATGTTGATGTGAATTTAATCCTGAAGTGGCTGGTATTTGCACCACAAAGCACTATGTGCTCCATAAACATTATTATCTCAATAGACAATGCAAACCACAGCAAAATAAAGTCTAAAGAAATTGAGTTGACTGGATTTCTACATTATCTGCTTATTGCTTTTCTTCGTTGCACTCCTACAGTCTGAAAAATATTGAATATTATATAATTATATAGTATATATTATAAAATATACTGAAACTTTTTGAGATCCTGGATGGGGAACGAAAAGGCTGGAATTTATTGTTGGTCTTCAACCTGACTGGAACTCTGAAAAAGTCCCGCTATGATTAACTATTGTAACTATGTCTATTGCTCAATCCTCAAATATTTTGGGGGATAAAATTAAAGAATTTTGTAGTATCTATGTCTTTGCAGTGTCATAGAAGACCACCTTTAAAGTACTCCATTCTGCTATTGGCTTCAGACAAAAGTGGGTAGAATGAAATCAACACAGGACAAGGACAACAGACAGCAATGAATAAGAAAAAGCAATGTGAAAAGCAACTAGCTGCACTGTCCCCAAACCGTGCACCTTGCAGAAATACATTAGCAAGAGTTTCACTGGATCCAAAGCACAGGGCCAGTTTAGGGAACACTTTCTGCCTTCTCTACACCCAAACCTCAGTGTACTGCCCAGCCACAGCACAGGCAGTTCATATCATCAAGGGTAAGTCCTGCCTGACCAACCTAGTGGCCTGATATGACACAGTGACTTCATCAGTGGCCAAGGGAAAAGCTCTGGATGTCCTCTATCTGGACTGCTGTAAGGCCTTTGACACAGTCCCCCAAGACATCCCTCTCTCTAAATTGGAGAGATACAGATTTGATGGGTGGACTGTTCGGTGGATAAGGAATTGGCTGGATGGTCGCATCCAGAGGGTAGTGGTCAATGGCTCAATGTCCAGATGGAGACTGGTGACAAGCAGCGCCCTCAGGGGTCTGTATTGGGACAGGTACTGTTTAATATCTTCATCAATGACAGACAGCAGGATCCAGTGCACCCTCAGCAAGTTTGCAGATAACACCAAGATGAGTGGTGTGGTCAACATGCCTGAGGGACAGGATGGCAGCCATAGGGACCTGGACAAGCTTGAGAAGTGAGCCTGTGTCAACCTCATGAGGTTTAACAAGGCCACATGCAAGGCCAGGGCAACCCCCACTATCAGTACAGGCTGGGAGATTAAGGGACTGAGAGCAGCCCTGCTGAGAAGGACTTGGGGGTACAGGTGGATGGAAAGCTTAACATGAGCCAACAATGTGTGCTCACAACCCAAAAGGCCAACTGTATCCTGGGCTGCATCAAAAGCAGCGTGGCCAGCAAGTCAAGGGAGGTAATTCTGCCCCTCTGCTCTGGTGAGACCTCACATGGAGTCCTGTGTCCAGCTCTGGAGCCCCCAGCACAGGAAAGACATGAACCTGTTGAAGCAGGGCCAGAGGAGGCCACGCTGGAACACCTCTGCTGTGAGGACAGGCTAAGACTGTCGGGGCTGTTCAGCCTGGAGAAAAGAAGGCTGTGGGGAAACCTTAGAGCAGCCTTCCAGTGTCTGAAGCTGGCCTACAAGAAGGTTGGAGAGGGACTTTTTACAAGGGCCTGCAGTGATAGAACAACGGACAATGGCTTTGGACTGAAGGAGACTAAGTTTAGACTAAAAATAAGGAATAAATTTTTTACAGTGAGGTTTGTGAAACCCTGGCACATGTTGCTCAGAGGGGTGGTAGACGCCCCATCCCTGGAAACATTCAAGGTCAAGTTGGATGGGGCTTTGAGCAACCTGATCTAGTTGAAGATGTCCCTGCTAGTTGAAGGGGGGGTGGGGGGGGGTGGACTAGGTGACCTTTAAGCCCAAAGTATTCTAGGATTCTGTGAGCACAGGGAAGCTTGCTAGCCCTTTCCAATGAGCCATTGGTACATAAATGTTATAAAGGGAAAAATCAATAGTGTAGATCCAAGCCATTGTCCCACAGCACCTTTTAAGACTCACTACTAAGCTTAATCATGAGAGCTAAGAAGTAGTCAGATGTGGAACCGTCTGTGAGAAGGAAAGACATCTATCTGGAAACAAAAAGAAATACAAAGCTGAATTTCTCTAATACCTTTTCTAGTAGAAAAGTGTACGACAGATAAAGCTGCTCAGAAGCAGTGGGAGAATGGACTGGAGGGAACGAGAAGCTAGTGACCCAATGAGGGAAGCTTCAAACTGTACCTTAAGCCATAAAAACATTTGTTTTCAGTAGCTAGAGCTTTGGATACTGCCTGATACTATAGTAACATTTTAACATCAGATTCTTGTTTCTTCACAAGCTTTTATACACAGCACCCATTTAAACAACTGACCATACCATCCCATTACTTAAAACCCGTCTCCTAGCTGCCTACTCAGCTCTTGTCATGAGAAAACAAGAGTAATAGCCCCAAAAAGCAATGCTCACTATATTACCCACTTCAGTTCCACAGCCTAGAACCACACATTTTACTGCTAATAGAATAATACCACATTGTGTGATTTTGAAGTGGACAAACACTATTTGAAGTGAATAAACACTAATTGCAAGCACGAAAAGGATTTGGTTCATTAAAAAAATCATAGCTTTTCAGCTTGAGTGAGTCAAAGGAATGTATGTATACACACCACCATAACCAAGGTCACGCTATTTCCAAAAGTTTTAGCACAATATTCCTTTCCCAGGTATATCTAGTCTGCAGGCAATCATTTTAACTTTTCACCATGTTAACTTTCTCTTTCTGAAACCCATTGAAAAATTTCTTTAAAAAAAATCTGACTTTAATCCTAACAAACCATATGTTAGACCCTAAGGGTAGTCAAAGACAACAGCAGAGCTGCCTGAAAAGTTACTAGATTCTATAATCTGCACAGTTGGGTTGCTGAAACCTGCAGATAGTGCTAATTAAAGGGGAAAAGGGAAGATGTGGAAAAAAAATAGTCTATCTCTAAGTAAACCCTCTACTAACAAATTTTCAGTTTGAACATACTAGGTTTTTCTAAATAGGGAGAAGCTAAGGCAAAATAAATAGAAAAAATTACTTAAACATAACATCCTTACATCAAATGAATCCATTTTCCCAACTACATTTAAAGGATTTTTTTGTTCCCCAAAGCTGTTTTTCACTTTCGATAAACTGCCAGGCTATGCTTAAGGGCCCAGGCTAGAGTCTGTGCAACAACCCAGAGTCTTATTTTGAGGATCTGAAGTCAATGCCTAGGTTCCCTGCTAGCTCTCCCCACAAACAAGAGTAACTCAAGAGAAAATGCTTCAGTGGTGTCAAGACCCACTCCTACACTTGCAGAGGATGGTGGCAATTCAGTTAGCACATGTATCTTTACTTAGGTTTCCTTACCACAAAATGAAAAGGGCTGCTCTGATATATCACTGTTTATAAAGGTTGGAGGGATATTTCGGAACATAACATGTTTAATAGATTTATGTCTAAAGCTTTAGAGTGTTTTTTTCATATTTCGATCTTTTTCCTTAGAATTCATCATTTTCACTTCATAGGGTTAAGGCTTCAGAGATTTGATGTGGCTGCTAGCATACTAATAGTGTGGAGCTGCATCACCTCAAACTGGAAGATGCTATACATCTCATATCCTGAAAAATACAATTGTGACAAACTTTCTGGCAAGCCTCATGGGGCGGGCAGAATCCTTCCCTCTCCCTCATCTTCCTAAATATGAAGGAGTTGCCACCAGTCACTCAAAGACACTTCTTCGTTCCAGCTTTACCAGCCTTTAACCAGTGATCTCGTTCACTCCTTAGTCCACACAGTTTCTATAAAAACATGGCCTGTTACCCTGTGGACTCAAGTAATTTTTATAGCCTTCTCCATTCCCCAGGTTATAAATACATCACAGCCTTCAACAAGTCTTCTTATGGCCAAATTATCCAGAAGTAAGCCTTGATTCTAGTTCGATTAAAGTAAAATAACAAATATTAATACTTATTCCTTCTGTACAAAAAAACAGAATAAACTATAGTAATAAACTATAAGTGACAGGCAAAAAAGCTAAAAGTAAAAGCCGCGTTTGCTGTAGTTTCAGCCTACCTGCTGTGTATGAATGCATGCATTAGAAAAATCTCTTTGTTGGTGGAACATGTTTAAAGTCTCCAGATGAGCCGACCCAGTTTCATCACTCTTCCTGAAAGCCCCTCACTTCCCCCTGTCCCAAAACCCCCTGAGAAAACAGTGCACCTCCCTCTCCCCTAGCTAAAACTTGTATGTCTCACTGTCTTGGAGATGCAAGCATTGATTAGACCTCACGCCCTCTCCTGCACGTAACTGATTCAAATACTTCTTGACTTGCAAAAAGTGTAAAAACACTTCTGTGCCTTCTTTTTGTGATTCACTGTACATCTTTCCATGTAATGTATCTCCAGGCACTGGACTCACATTTTACAATCTATATATTAGGAAAAAAACTATCTAATTGGGATACACGTTCTTAAGGTTATAACCAATCTCTTGTCTGAGACTAGACACAAGAGTAAGCAACCACTTCAGGCTGACAGTATTTTGGGGGGGTTTGCACCTCAACTTCTTTCTCATAACAGCCTTTTTCTCCAAACACAGTCATATATATAAAAACATTATCTGCCATGTACAGGCACTCAGAAGTTCAGGTCTTGCAGAATCAGGTAAAGAGTCCTCAAGGTAAACTGACCTATCCAAAAAATTACATCATAAATTTCCTGCATTTCCAATGAAATTTCTTCAGCACATGCCAAGAAGCAAAGTCAATTACCCCATCATTAGTTTAGTACTTGGATAAAGCCACTTGTACCAGAACTAGTTCTCTTATTGCTGAGATCTCTGCACTACATTGCAGTCTGCAGTAAAGAAATATCCTTGCCCTGAAAAACAGCTATCAAATCAGGTGAAGTTAGGTTAGTAAAAAACTGCTACTTCACTCAGTGGACAGAAAATCTCATTTCTATGAGATTATATTTCAGCAGATGATCATTGTCGTGGTGTTCTCATCCCTCTGCCTTTGTGCTAGCTCTTAGCGCTTCAGCAGGTTTTCTTCTTGAGGGGGTTTTCTTAGCCAGGATGGGTGTTTTGTTCTGGTTTTGGTTGGTTTTGGTTTAGGGGTTTTTTTTCCAGAGTTGGTCATAGGTTGCTAAAGCAATGAATTCTGCATTATTTTTGTTGTCGTCTTTATTTGAAAAGTCTAACTGTGAATTTAAGAGTCTTGTTAGTTCAGCTTTGAAAAAACAAAAAAAGGATAACAATCTTCAGCCAGCAACGGGCTGACTACTGGGAAGATAAAAAAGGTATATCAGAAACCAAGTTTAAAAGGTGAACTGACAAAGTTAAAGAAAAAATTTAAAACAAACAAACAAACAAAATCCTAAGAAGCGGAACTGTTACTTTAAAGGAAAGAATCATTTCAGATGGTTGAATGTTGCTCCTGGTTTCAGGCATCTTTTGGTGGGCAGTCCGATAGAAGCTCGTACCATTGCAAGGTATGTGAACATGCCAAGAGGTACTGAACACAGTGTATTTTCAAATGAATTAATGAAAACAATCTAGTTGTCTCTAAAGAGATTTGAGGAACCTCATACCTGATTTTGAGTAGATGAGAATTGTCACCCTCAGACTAGGCTGCAGACGTTAACCAAAGTCCTTTGGAAGGAGCATGGAAGCCTTCCCTTGGCTTCAGTGAGCTTTGAATAATGATCACTGCACAGTTGCCTACATACTTAAGTAGTTTATACAGTTAAGGAACAAGAATGCTAGCAACCATTGTGATTACTTTCCTCCTGAGTCTAATTAATGTGTTTCCATTTGCCACCATTATTTTTTCTCATGTCAAAATGCTATCATCGTTTGGGAAAAAAGAAGTCAGGGGAGAATACCACTACTGAAGCACAGGATCTCAATGTTTTCTTTGTTTGCTTGTTTTTCGATGTAGGCACCTGTGAAGCTCTTACCATCATACCCTTGGTAAGGAAAAATCTTGCTTGTTCACTACAAATTAATAGAAAAGGTGTGGGTTTGAACAGCAATCTCATTAAACCCATATTGTAGGCCATCCCAATCAAATTCAGACCAGCTGCACCTCTGACATACAGAACTAGAAAAAACATAAGCAATCCAGCATTTGAATGCTTCGTTCAATTTTGGGGTACCTAATACAAAAGAAACAAGAAAAAGATGGAGGGAGCTCAGCAGAGGGTCACCAGGATGGTTAGGACTGGAGCATTTGGCCTGTAAGGAGAAGCTGGGCTCAATCATCTCAGAAACGCGAAGGCTTGAGCAGCCCCTCGTAGCTATGAAGTGAGTATCAAGACAACATAGTGGGTCAATTCTATGAGGCTATGATCCTATAACTCAGTCACTGGACTCTCATCTTTCACCAGTTTCTCCTCACCACCTTTCCTTTTCCGTAACAGGAGATAGCTATTACCTTCAAGCTGCAATTCTGTGTACTTTATGACCACGTATACTGTCCTAACTTCATTTCCTTTTCCAGAAAACCATTTCGCTATAGCAATACAGTAGTGTTCATAAGATGATACATGACTAGCCTTATTCAAAATAGCACCAGTAAAAGAAAAAAGACTGAGTGTACGATATTTTGCAAGAAATTTTAATACATAGCTTTTCTGGAGTAAACACAGGTGTGTAAACACTCAAAACACTGAAGTCACTGTAAATTAGAGCAGAATGATAGTTTACGGAATTGTAATAGGAGGAACCTGGATGTAAAAACCTAAGGCAAAACAATCAAGTTAAATGATATTTCTTCAAACAGTAAACAGATTCTAGCTATAAAAATCTCCTTTTGGGAAAGACAGCTTTCAGCAGTATACTACCTTGAGGCAAACTGTCAGTATCTCACTTTCTTTGTTACTAACCAGTAATTTGCCACTGGGAAGGCACAACCCACTAACCCAAGACAGTAATTTCTCACAAATCATCAGACATTCTTACTAGATGCCAGCACATAACCCATTGATTTCATTATTTATAGGAGGGAGCCCCCACCAGGGGAAGGAAATCCAGGAAGATGCCACATATCAGACATTGCTCGCAACTGCACAATTCCCTGTAGTGCCATCTTGAAGTTAATCCAGGTTTTCTCACTCTCAGCAACTACAAAGTGGCACTTTCCTCCAAATTACTCATGACTGATTGAAGTCAACAGTGGATTCCAATAACATGTCAGTGTGAGGTCATTGATGAAATCTGAAGAGAAACCCTCCTGTGAATCAATCTTTTCTCACCTTCGCCCCCCAGAAAATTTGCTTTTCATAATGAAGATGGCATCACCAGTAGTGGTCTGTGTGGTAAAACAAATTACAGGAACTTACAGGAATCCATATTTCCTGATTCATTTTTCTGAAATACATACCATATTGCCCTGCTCTCTGACAACCCTTCTTAAGCAAATAAAATCAGGTCACCACAGGCGGTTCAGTGCTTGAAGATGAAGAGAAAAATCTTAGTGGGATTTTTTTTAGAAGCAGCTGTCTACAGTTCCCATTGACTTCAGTATTCCTTAAAGGTAAATATTTTCTTAAACCTTTTCAAGAATGGCTCTGGAAGATTCAAGTATAAAAAAATCTAAAAACAGACACTTGCCCTTATTAATATTTAGCCTAAACATTTACATGATTATGCACAAGAGGCTAAACATGCCTATATATTTTCAGGATTGGGATCATAATGAGGAAGCTCACATTAAAATAGTATTCCATTGAATGTAATTAACTTACAAAATACAACAAACCCCAGGAACAAAAAATAATTATGATACTCATCTTCTCCAATTACATCCAAACAGGAAAAAAATATCCTTAAGAATAAAATATAATCATTGCACTCATCTTGTCACTTTGAAATACTTCCACCTGTATTGGCAAATTAAGCCTGAACAGAAATACAAATTAATGTGGAATGATTTAAAATAACATCACTGAAGCTATTTTCCAAGTATTCTACTCAGAAGCATTACAATTCTGTCCACACATAAAATTTCAAAAAATCTTTAGTTCTTAAACTATTATTTTCATAGCTCACACTCATAGCCCTGTGTGGTAAACACTAATTAACTGTTTGCATCAATATGTGTGCAACCAGAAACTAGTGGTGTCCCCCAGGGGTCAGTACTGGGCCCAGTCTTGTTTAACTTCTTCATCAACGACCTGGATGAAGAGTTAGAATGTACCCTCAGCAAGTTTGCTGACGACACCAAACTGGGAG
>Ga0065711_1039518_pt1 | contig 17753 bp, 18 predicted proteins | sample Hoacrofraction12_FD_59098 | JGI IMG/M metagenome (GOLD analysis project Ga0065711, IMG submission 59098) | Hoatzin crop microbial communities from Cojedes, Venezuela - Epithelial fraction 12 v2 (version 2) | ecosystem: Host-associated > Birds > Digestive system > Esophagus > Crop | place...
GAATCTAATTTGACTGATATCTGGACACTTGAATGATCTGAGAATGCCTTCTGCTAAGTTCAAGGGTTTCCTCATCATGGACTGCAGCAGCAGCTAACTTTTTCCTCTGTTTTTTTCATGCAATTAAGTACAGCTTCCTAATTGGACTACTGTGAGCTATTTATAGCTTTATAATGACCATTTACTATGGTAGCATTTAGATATTAAAAAGAAAAAAATAAAGGCAGTAGCCTAGATGGTGAACAAACCGCACGCATCAGAGAAAGACTTCTCCAAAGAAAGGCCAGCAGTTTGCGTAGGCAAAGCAGAGAGAGGCAGCAAGGAGAAAGAAATGCTGTTATTCCCTTTTCTGCAGTTGAGGAGCAGAGTGATGAATCTGCATGCTCGAAGTTTATGATGCACCGAGAGTAGAGCATTTATCTATCCAGTCCTAAACCCATGTTTTACAGGCAGGGCCAGGTTTTAGGGCTAAGAATACAAGGGCTGAGTTCAGTCCTGACTGCTGGGGAACATGCAGAAAGAAACAGAAGTTTTCACAGATTTTCCAGTTCATTCACTGGTAGATGAACACCTCGATACAAACCCCACATTTCAGGAACTATTCCTTTTCTCTGTGCCCGTATGCTATTTGTAGGATAATTGATCACAGTCTGAGCTGCAAAATCTAATTGCTCTTCTGTGTTTGAATGAGTGAAAGACCATACATATATTCAGGAGTGGAGACCACACAGATCTTCAGGAACAGCATTTTTCCAATAGTCAGACATGAGTTTTTCCCAAAAAGACTTCCCAGTCACACCATTGTGAACAAAACCTTCTTGCAAAAAAAAAGGACGTGACAGCATTAGGGGAAGCTTATTTTCTTGTAGGTTTCTTCTTCCATCTCCTTCTGTCTGACAAACGCTCTCAGAGGGAGCCAAACTACAATCAATCTTCATCTTTGGGACCCCGACTTCCAAATTCTTAACTACATGTCTTAACCTTGTCTGAGCAGCAGCTTCCATTAAATTAAATAGCAATAACCAAAGTCTGTGTTTTACCAGCAGATGTTGTGAATTTGAGGTGTTGTTTTTTTGGTTTTTTTTTTTAAACAGTTAAAAATCAAGAGGAGACTCCTTGACAGATGAAGAGAGGCTGGTCCTAACCAAGTTGACAGTGCCATTTTAATAGGATCTCACTTGGAATCATTAATAAGATGTTGGGAGCTCTCCTGAGTGATTGGTATGCCAGGACTGAAAACAGTCATGAAGAGGGAAGACTCTTGCATGCGTCATGAGTCCTTTGTATACTACCTTTTTGATAGAAAATTGGAGAAAAGGGTGGATACAAAGTGCTGTCTGATACTCCCCACACCACAGGGAGAAATATCTTGGTGGTTGGAGACCACAGATGCCACGGGAGAGCTCACGGTCCCCTTGCCTCTCTCTGGCACCAGGCAGGGGCAGGCATCAAGGTCTGACGTGGAGGCTGCTTCACAGGGACAATTTAGAGGGAAGACCAAGACTGACCTCTTCCTGTGCTTCAAGCAGTGTAATACATATCCCTTTTTCAGCAGCACACGGGCCATTCCTCTTCCTCCTCCAGTTTTTTGGCTGCTCTGCCATCACATGCTGGAGACCCTCCGTGGGGGCACACCCGTGTGGCAGGAGGGGTCTCAGCCAGAGATCACCCGCCTTCCTCCCTTGCTGCTCCGGGCTCCAGCAAAGCGTTTGTGCCTTCAGCTTCAAAGGCATGCCTTTAAACTCCCTGCAACAGGAGACTCATTTTTCATGCTGAATGAGATAAAATTCCCACTGTTACCTCATTTACATCTCAATACTGGTACGTTATAGATGGGTATTATTTATATATGTGTAAGACAGCCATTTCTTATTCTGTGATACAGTAAGAAGAAAAATACCCATCTTCCCGATCACCTTTTCTGGATTGTTTCTTCTTCTGTCTTTTCTTTATCCCTTACACAAGTTTGACTGTTGCCGAGAATTTGCAAATAAATAAAGGAGTGAACAGCCCCATAAAAGCTGATTGTTTCCCCCTCCTGCAAAGATTGTCTTTGTGGAGGAGATTAAAAATCCTTCTGTGCTGCAGAAGACAAAGGTATCCCTGGGCGAGAATAAGACATAAAAGAGGTTTCTACATGCATCTCTTGGCTGCGTGGACTGCTAATTCACACTGTTGTCATCTTTTCTTGTCCATCTTTACTCTTTCTTCCGACTATCGTTAAAGGAAAAGTTGCCTCTGCAGTTATGGGAGGTAACTTTGGAAGGAACAGTTGCAACGTGAGCAAGAGTACTTTCTTTGCCCAGCAAGGAGATGGGATCTGTGGGACCAACAACAAAGGAAACATCTGCTCGCAGCTGGGGTGTAAGGCAGCAGGTGAGGATGCACACTCTTGTCTCACTCCATTGCCCAATTTGTTGGCAAAAGAGCTCACCCCTGAGTTCAAAGCCTTTTGTCACAATGAAGCAACCACTCATTACTTGGGCACCAAGATGCAGTGTAAAAGGCGTGCCACCATATTGGGCCTCATGGCTCGAGATCACGAGCCTATAGCTATAGGCATAAACCTACAACAACAACTCCAGCTGGCACTGGCAGCAAGAATCCAGCTAAACAGCAACCCATAGCCCTGGTGAGGCTAGGTTCAGAAGGGCTCTACAGCAAGCCCTGCGGAACACCAACATTTTGAAAGACTTGCTCTGGAAGTTCAGGAAGTTCCTGCTAAATCCATACAAGAGCAGGGCCTCCTCCTCACAACCCCTCTTGTGTATTAAATCAGATGCAAGAAGGGAGCCAGCTACTGCAGTCAATCCCTGCCAGAGTGCTCCCAGACCCCATCAGTATTTTTACTGCTCCTCCCTCCTGACAGCCCAGGGACAGCCCTGCAAGTCAGGTCCTCCTTACCAAGCATCTTCATCCAGATGAAGGCCACACCACAGGGCAATCTCCAAAAGCCGGTGGGTTTTTCTTTCCCTCCTCTCGGAAAGTGCTTTGTCAGTATTCATTAGAAGCACAGCAGGTTTTACTGGTACCTGCACTATCAGCAAAGTGTCTGCTTTTCTTCTTTGCTGACAACCTATGTTCAGTTTAAGAGACTTAAAAGACCTCCAGATTCAAAGCCTTGTAATGACTTTCCTCTCCCTTTCTTTCCTCCTTCCCTCTTTCTCTTTAATGGCTTTCACTAAAAGGAAAGGGATTTCTTTCTGTGCATGTTGAGCAGAGCGAGGAAGAGATTCTGCTTTCTCATTTTCTCTCTTGCTCAACCCCCTGCACAAGCTGCCTGCTGCAGGTAGACATCAGTAACTTATTTCCTACTCCTCCCCTGAGAGCTGCAGGTACCACCAAGAACTAGCCACCAGAGAAGAGGATGGTTACTTGAATAGGTTTCAATAGATAGGAGTTTGATGGACTCTGTAATGGGGGGGAAAAAAAAAAAAAAAATATATCCATTCAGGAACAACCAGATCCTCCCGCAGGCAACTGCGGCCCTTTCACTTTAAGAGCTGAGATGGGGAGGTTTTCTAGCCTGGACCCTGGAAAAAGTTTATTTCTCTCTTTCTGTCCAAGAGGAGTCGAAAGAGATGGGCAAGGTTTTGTTTAAAAAATGCCAAGCAGGGTAAAATACAGCCTCGGATGGCGCTCTGTACTACTAAGCAGCCAAGTGCATAGTCTGACTCTAACACAATTTACCTATTTTTCTGAACGATTTTCTTTATTAATTGCCAGCCTAACAAATGTGGTGTTCCTGGGTACAGTTTTTGAGCATAATGGGGAAGGGAAGGAGAGCTGGAGCTGTGGTCCTCCGGAGACCCTGAGTAAGGCTGATTGATTGAAATCACTTGAATTTCCCCTATTATTAAATAGAAGAGCGCTCCTGGCTTGTCTCAGAGATGCAGGAAAGACCTGCAAACGAAACAGCAGCCCAGAGTGGAAGCGTTTAAGGAGGGACTCATACTGATACTTTTTCTATTCCTGTCTCTCACCTGCAACAATTTGAGACTGTGCCTACGTTAAAGTCCTTTTTGGTGAGCACAAAATCAGGCCACATTAAGTTCTTTATCCTTGCCTGCTATTTGTGCAAAACACTGCATACTCTTTAAAAGAGAGGGGGCCCCAGTGACTGATTTAAGGGTCTCTTCCTTGAGCTGAAAACCTGAAAGATGCTACCTATGGGATCCAAGCATGCAGGAGATGAAATGTGTCAGCTCCATATCCCTACACGGAGGGGGGGAACAGGGATCAGCCAAGGCTGGGGGTAATGGGGCAGAGGCACATGCAAGTTTTCTGTATTTGAGACAGGAGGGCAGTTGCTGATGGGGAGAACACATTAAGGAATACGGGAGTGAGGGAAGAAATAGGAGCACAAAAGAATGCATCATTTCTCATTTCTCATCAATTTTGATATGCAGGTGGACTCTGAGCCATGTCTAAACATATTTTTCAAGTCCAGCATCCAAGAAATACCTGAAGATCCCCAGAATTACCCTTATCTGAAAATGTCAATATACTGTGCCGGGAATGAGAACTAGCCAGAAAACAAGAATTGTATGAATTGTGAGATGTGGGGATTTCTCTTCCAAGACCTTTTAATTTAATATTTGATTCTTTTGAGGGGGAGAGGAAATGCACACCAGCCTAAGAAACTCAATATGCAGGTTGCGAGCATCCCCCTAGAAGATGAAGGATTTTGCATGTTTGCTCTGCCTGATTCTCTCTCTGCCCCTGTGCATATTTAATTAATCTCAGCTCTCTGTCAGGCAGAGGTTTCGAACGTGATCTCCCGTATTCTGGACGGATGCCCTATGAGTAAGCATTTTTACCTGAAAAATCTCCATAAAATGTGTCCAGCCAGCTTCCTTGCTTTCTTAGCTGTAAGTCGTCTTTTAACACCAGGGATAGACTGAAGCCTCAGCACAGATGAAAGACCAATTGGAGTCCTCTTGCTGGAGCCCTTTAGGCACCTAAAGACTTTCCCAAGCCATTCCCAAGCCCACTGGGCAATGTCAGACCTTGTTCTGTTTCTGGAGACCTTACTCTAGAAAACCTCTCATCAGGAGCTTGAATGTGTTTACTGGCATAAATGGAGAGAGAAAGCATTTTAGAAATGACATGGGTTTGGAGATGTATTTGTAATATGACCTTTATCAACAGGCCTGCCAAGAGTCTGTGTATCAAACCCGTCCTCTTAAATTCCATCTCCTGACAAAACCCAACCAAAGAAAAATCTCACAGCCCTGCTTTATTGCAACTGCTGAAAGCGAGCAAGCCCTCAAGCAGTCAAGCCCCCACCTCTATGCCAGCTCTCTACTCAGATCCACCAAATCTGCCACAATGCTGCGATATTATTTGCTAAAGACAGTGGGAATATAAAGACTATTCAGCATATCACGATTGCCAGGCAGCTTTACGGGCACGCATTTTTCCTTGCCAGCTATGTTCTGTTGTCAGACTCCCACCCTCCGATTAATGTTGGTGTACAGACACAGAAACTGAAGGCAACCATACCACTGCTGATCTCTTAAGGCCTTTTTTCTCCAGCACCCAAGAATCTCGCATGTCTTTGCCTAAATTCTCATCTTCAGTAAGGTCTCCCCCTTTTTATTTCTTCTCTGCCACACATATAAACCCATCCTTTTAATTCCCACCATCATGGAAACGTCCCCTCCACTCCCCCAACCCAGATCGATCGCAGAAACCCTTCCAGAGCATTCATCCAAGATTTGACTCACTCCAAAAAACGGCCTGTAGAGATTGCGCAAAACCTCACACAGGGCAGCCGTGATCATTAAATCATCTAATTATGTACTTTCGGATTACTAAGTCTGATTTGATTTAAGCAGCTCCCTGGCTAGAGCTCTGGGACATAACGCCATGCTCTGAATCATCCCCATCCCATCTGCTACGGTCTTTGCCCTTCCCTGCTCGCAGGTACGATAACACGACACGCCAAGCTAAATATTTAATAGGAGTGCTAATGGCTTTGTTAAGTGAAGTTGGGGGCAGGGGGAGCATTTCTTTGGTTTAGGATGACAGAACTGGCTTTGGGTTAATTACTATTCACCATGAGGATGGTGAGGCCCTGGCATAGGTTGCCCAGAGAAGTTGTGGATGTCCCCTCCCTGGAAATGTTCAAGCCCAGGTTGGACGGGGCTTTGAGCAACCTGGTCTAGTGGAAGGTGTCCCTGCCCATGGCAGGGGGGTTGGAACTAGATGATCTATAAGGTCCCTTCCATCCCAAACCTTTCTGTGATTCTGTAATAGGCAGCCTGTATGTCCCAGTTCTGTACTGGTTTTGTCCTTATGCTGTGCTCCTGTGGCATGAATACCAGGGATATGGGCAGATGGTGCCAAGCTCATGCCCGGCACCAAGTCATCACTTAACACAAGCTTGCACCAGAACAGCTTTAAATGATGAGATGGTTTTGGTACGCTTGTTTTCAGGTGAAGAGATCGGGTGGCCCTAACAAGCCTTCTTAGGATCACAGAATGGTAGGGGTTGGGAGGGACCTCTGAAGATCATCTAGCCCAACCCTCTGCCACAGCAGGTTCACCTAGAGCAGGCTGCACAGGACTGCGTCCAGGCAGATTTTCAATATCTCCAGAGAAGGAGACTCCACAGCCCCTCTGGGCAGCCTGTTCCAGTGCTCTGTCAGGATGATAATGTGTAGCACCCAACCAAATCAAGGCAGCTGAACCCACAACAGCAAACCTGGCCCTAGAGCAAGCGACTGGGGTTGGAGCAAAAGCTTGGTGGAGCTGTGCCAAAATTACCCATCTTCACCTTGCCCAGGATTTTCCTGACAGTTTGCAAATCCCATAGATGGGAGATAAAAACACCCACCAACATTTCAGGACCAGATGGTAGTTTATGTTTATGAAAACTGCAGTTTGTTTTCATGGAAACTAGTAAAAGGATAGTGAGCAAACCTGGAAAAAACACAGCTCACCCTTTGGGGAAGAGTATATTTTATGGACAGATTTATCACTGCCACTGATCTGCAACTGATGGAACATGCTTGGGAAATGGTACATCAGGTGGTACATGAGACCACCCTAAAGGTCTGCCCAACCCAAGAGAGCAACCTGGAATCCAGAGACCATCAGCTGAAATTCAGCCTAGATTAGCGAGAAGTGGAAGAGAGATTTCTCACACGACTTGCCAGCTCTCTAGTAGAGGCAGCTCATTACTGAGTCTTCGTTATGCAGAGAATGAAATCATGGGCATGTTCATCAAGTCTGGTGGATGAGCCTGAAGAACAACTGAGGTAAATCCAGTCAGCGAGACTACAAGAGAAAAATCACACATCAGCTTTGTGTCTTACAGCTAGGGAACTGGCTTCAGTCTCTGCATTTTTCATCAAGCAGCAGGTAAAAATGGACGAGCAGATAGAGCTTCCCATGTGCTGGCCTTCCCCTGGGGCACTCCCACCTACAGCTGATTCTTGCCAGATCTCCCCAGCGACTGCCTCTGTGCCCTGTGGCATGGAGCCATTATGGGCTGGATTAATTTTAGCCCAGTCCCACGAGAGCAAGGCCCATGGCCCAGGCAGCGTAAATCCTGCTGGCCCCAGGCCAGGAGTGACATCGTTCCTAGAGAAGACTCATAAACTTCATCCGAGTTTTCTTCTGCTGAGTTTTCACTTTGCTTACAGGGGACCCATAATACTTCATCTGTTGTGACTGCTCCCATGGACTCGCATTCTGATGTCATAAATTTGTGATTATGATGACATCACTGACAGACCAAGCAGAATCAGGTGGGGCTCTGCAGCTAAGCAACGGACCTTCTCTCTCACAAGCGGGAGTGATGTATCTGACAGGACACTTCACTCCCCAGTGCCCAAGGAAGCACCCAGAAGCAGGGAATTTCAGCTCAGATTTATCTTTTGTATTTATCATCACAGTGAGACCTGGTCAAGGTGGTGGGTTTGGACACATTGCTCCCAGGAGCAGGCATGCGTCTCCTAACTGTGGAGGTTTGCTCTGCTTTCCGAGTTTATTTTGCACTGTTTCCAAGAATTTCCCTTCCTCCACACGACAAGTTAGCAGTTTTATGAGCAAAGAGAGATTCTGGAGGAAAACAGGGTTGTATCTAGGTGAGACCTTGTTTGGTGTTGTGGTACTGCAACTTCACCTGTTGGTAAGGCTGTAGTTACTCCTCCTGAATATAACTGCACAGAATAAAAGCAAAATGCTCAAACACTAAATTCCAGCATTGGTAGGGGGGGAGAAGGCAATGACCCTGTTACTTGAAGAGGCTGGTGTCAGCCTCATTGACTTCAGCTCTCCCAAGAGCATCCCCAGGTGCAGGAGATCCTCCTCCTTATACGTACTTGCAAATGTTGATTTTTTGCATCCATCAGTCACTGCTCTCCCAGCACAAGAAGTAGCAAGGTTGCTTTGGGGCTGGGTAAATATTTGCTGGCACCATTGAGTGCCACCATCTGGAAGGACGGCAGGGTGTATTCAAGACCAGCTGAGGATCTGTCTATGAATAGTCCTCCTCATCACACATCCCTTGCCCTTGAACAAGCCTCCCATGCACACCTCAACACCTGGACAGTCCAGCCTTGCATCCACAGCCTGCTACTGCTGCCTGCCTTATTTCAGTGCTGTTACTCAAGGGCCTGGTTTCTTGGCAGGTCATCTAGAAATCAGAAAACTACTCCATGAGAGCAGATTTCAGGACAGGAAAACTAAAAAGACTTCTATGCCATGGCCCGTGATTTTCTGAGAGATATTGGCTGCTGTCTTGTGCTGTTAGGTGGTGGGAAAGGGCAGGAAGAGGACATAATTCTGCGCTAACTTGCTACCTCATCAGTTTTCATTAAAATATTCTTCTGCCACTTCTTTGCAATTTTTCATTTTGGAAGCAAATTTATTAAAGGTGTACTTCAGCCTGATTAAATTAAATAATGTGGCATTAGCACATAAAGGATTTTTTATCTAAGCACAGCACAAAAAAAAATAAAAAAATTGGTGTAATACAAATAGCTATTTAATACTATAACAGAAGGGGGGGAAATTCCATTCTTCATGGGCTCCCGACACCCATTTGTTATCTTCCCTTGGCCCCACCACCACAAATCACACTGGAGCCTTGAAGTAAAAATAGCACAAATGTAAAGCAATATAATGTCATCTCTTTTCCGAGATATGTAATAATATATTTTGCACATAAACAAACCTTCCTAGCACACTAACAGGGCCCTCCCTAAGCCTCCCTGTGTGGCTCTTAACTTCTCATTCTCATTTCAGGGCTATTTCCAGGCCAGAGATGGCTTTGAAAATGAGGCTGAGAAAGGTTTTTCAGCTTATTATTGTTTTGATTTCTGCTAAGCAGCAAAATGGGACAGGCACCGTGTTCTGAAATCCAGGACTTGCCTTTGTTACCTTGTCTTTACAGATCCATTTTGCCTGTGTTGTTCCGTCTCAGTCTCTCCCAAATCTATCTTAGCTAGTTTTACATAGGAAAACAGAGCATTTGGTTGATTTCTTTCCCCTTAGCCCTGCTACAACATCTGGCTAATTCTAGCACTACGAACACATGAGTATTTTTAAGCCATACCGGACAATCCGTGTCAAACACAGCTCTCTCCCTCCCTTCCATGAGCTTTAAAACCCACTGTCCTAGCAGGATGATTTCATACAGCCAGGGCGAGAAAAGGAAGGATGGTTTTCAGAGACATCCAGGTCTTCTCCTCCCCTCCTGAGTGCAGAGGGGCAACATACACTTCCCCAGCTCTCTGAGGATCAGGAGAACTCCCCTCGCCCAGAGTCACCCGCTCCTGCCATCCATCTGCCCGGGAAGGGCGGGGGGCTCCTCTGGCCAGGAGCAGCCGCAGCAGTAGGAGGTAGTGCCTGGCCTGGGGTTTGAGAGGTCACCAAGCCTTTGCTGCCAAGAGCAAGCAACACATCCACACCAAGTAGAGAAAAAACAGGGGAAGTTTTTTGGACTGGGAGTTCTCCATCTGTTTCTGCCAGAATCAGCCCATGACTCTCTTCTGCCAGCAGCTAGAGGAGATGATCAGCAAAGCAGCAGATCGACATCTCCACCACTCCTCAACTCCAGGGACAAGGAAAACCTCAGTGGGCATCTCCTAACTGGAAACAGTGAAAAAGTCATTGTACCAGAAGGCATTGAACCCTTCCTTCTCAATTCAGCAACAACTGGGCACAAAGCTCCTGAGCAAGAGGTGTATGTCCCCTGCAGAGCTTCATTCCCTTGGGCATGCACACAAGCAGGAGTGCACACAGTAGATGTCTGCTCAAGCAGCTAGCTGGAGGTGTCCCCTTCCTACACCTGTCATCCTCCATTCTTGCTCTTGGGCCACTTTATTTCCCCGCAAGAGGCACAGACAAATTGCTGCATTGCATTGCTGCAGTGCTGCAGGTGGCGGAACACAACCAGTGAGGACCTGCATTCCCGCTGACCATGGGCAGGGACGCAGAGCAAGCCACTCCACAGCAGCCAGGGGCTGCTACCAAGCAGACTTGGTACCAAGCCAAAAAAAGCCTCACCAGCTTTGCTGGCATAGCCCAAATCTCACCTTCCCTGTTTATAAACAGAGGCAGATGCAGGACTGAGGGAGCTATGATGCCTTGGGAAGCGTTAAACTCAGCTTTGAAAGGTAAGGCACCTTCGCATTCCTTACATGTTTTAACCCCGTGCTAAAAGCTGAACATGCTTTTAAACAATACTAATGATCAGTCATCAGCTATTTGGAAGACTTCCATCGCTGCATTTGACTACTGGATAGCGATCAAGTTGAGGAAGGCTTGCCAAGTTCTGGGCACTTGGCTGGCACAAGAAATGCTTAGTGCTTCAGGGAAGAGTCAGCACAGATTTTGATCCCTTCTAGTCTTGTAGTATTTAAACAAAAATAACCCTTTTCTTCCCTCCTTCTCCTAACCACCATTTTCCTGTGTTTAATAGCAGAGAAGGAGGCCACACATGTGGTTTCAGCATGTTTCAGCAACACTATTTTTAATAGAGTTGGCCCCCAAATGTCGAAACACTATTGTCTTCCCTGTTGGTCACGCGTCTGCCTGAATTTTAGGCTATTCTCTAAATCTTACAAGTCTCTCCCTTCTGCAGCTCCCTGGTTTTATTGGATATTGTCTTCTTGAGAGATATTTGTTGTCCCACTTCTCCCCAAAATGTCCAGCTTGCTCCCACTTCAGCACCGTTTGCTCTCCATGAGCTCACCACGGGGCCCATTCCCTTCCAGGTCCCGCGGGGGTGTCACACTCTTCTCTCCACCAGCGGGTCTGTTCTGCCTTACTGACTTCCGAGGCGACCGTCTGACAGCACGCTGCACGCCCGGACGGATGCAATGTGACATGGCCAAACACAAAACGCCACTGAAATGATGCTGCACCTGATGAGAAGCATTGCCCTCCATCTAGCAATGATCTCATGCTGTCTGGTCCCATCAAGGCCACCCTGAACCAGACAGCCCTGGCTGTTTGCATATGACAAGGGCCTTTGGTTTCACCTCGGGGTGGAACATGCAGGAGAACAAACACCCTGGGGAAAAATCCTCAACTTTTTTGCTGCCCAGAGTCTCCCTTTTCCTGCCTCCCTCCCCATCTCCTGCTGCCAAGAGACCTACTGCCAGAGCTATGGTGAATTCTATAATTAAAGCCACAGATTTCTCAGCTATTGGAGATTATATGCTTTGCCACTGTTGATCTCATTTGCCAAAATATCTCACCCATGAGTTTTGGACAGGTGCCTGATTTAAACAGCTTCTTGTTGCCCCTGCTTTGTTTCCACTTTCTTCAGACTGGTGGGATTGATGCACAATCCCTCGCTTCTTGCCCCAAGCATCCTTTGCAGGCTCCCTCCCTCCTCCCTCCTTATCCTATCCTACCCAGTCTGTGTGTGCACAGAAGAAGAAAAAACAGGTTCAATGCTGACTCTCTCCATCTGGAAGGCACCAGAGGGGCCAGCAGCAGCTGAAGCATAAATGCCCTTGCCATTTCTTTGGACAGACTCAGGATCCTGGAGGGGGGAATAGAGGGAAAAGAAAAAAAACAAACACCACGAAACAGAAACCTGGAAACAATAAGGAAGACAAGAACTTCAGAAGTAGTGAAAAAAAATCTTGTTGGAGTCAGTCTTGGAGAGGGTGAAGGAAGAAGATGGAGATATCCAAGTAGGAAGCAATCTTTCAGAGCATCTCTTTCTACTGAGGGATCAAGACACTGTCTGGATGACCAAAGGCAAAAAAGATGCGACCCACTACAGTGGTCCCCCCTTTAACAGCACTCCCCTCCCATACAGAACTGTCCCCGAGGATGAAGATAGTAAGAGCTGGGAGATGTTTTGCTGCTCTGGCAGCAGAAGATTCATTCAGCTCCAAGGTGCAACTCCCCGCCTTGCCAATTGCCATGTCTCACTCGGCATCTACCAGCGGCTTACAAATGGGCACACCCAGTAAGCTAAAACCCTTTGCACACTAAATACAACAGCTTTCCTCACACCTCCTCGTGTCCAGTGGCAGATGAGGCTTAAAACAGAAACAAAAAAAAGACCTACCGGGATGTCTTTTTTTAGCCAAAGGATTCAAACAATTGGAAACGTATTAATCTATGCTGTAAGAAGCGCACATCCATGGTGTCTGAATATGCCCATGTTGCCTCAATATGGGCTTGCACTGTCAGTGAGGACCTGTCTCTGGCAAGACAGCTCTTTCCCAGAGAAAGAGAGCAGCATTGAACTAAACACCATCATGCGTTTTTGAGGTCTTTTATGCTCTTTCATACATAGCCTTATTCTTTTACACTTTTGCTCTTGCCTCTGATGCCGGTCAAAGGTCTGACAGATTTTCCCCTCTTGTAACATTTCATCATTTTCCAGCAGGATCCCAGTCGAGAACTACCTGTGTCAGCCTTTTAATGAGATCCGGGTCCTGCAGGGAGAACACCGGCTCCGCACCAGCAGCGGTCGGGGTCCCCAGTGAAAAACTCCACAGAGGCTCTCCTGCTGCAGTGGGAGGTCTGCAGGATCAGCATAGGCCATGCCTGTCCCCTGCCAAAACCTACTGCTTGCAGATATTATCCCTGCTTGGACTCAGATGCTGTATGAGCCAGGAAAATCCAGGATCATTACAGCTCTAATGCAAAACGCTTCGATGCTGTCCCCCTCCCAGGGGGCTGGGATGTAAGCAGGGCATAAACATCCCGTAGGTGTAGGGAGCATCAGCCGCAAGCACATCTCTCAGGCACTTTTGCTGTGTTGATTTATTCCCCCATCGGAAAATAAAAAAACAAAACAAAAAAAAAACCAAACCACACAACAACTTTTCAGAGCAGTACAAAACTGATTAGACTGAGGCAAGAGAAAGAGTGATGGAAAATGGTGAACAACAAAACCAGGGAGCAGGCAACAGTTCCTGGGGGGGGGAAAAAAAAAAGCTGATGCTTTGCTTTCAAGATTAATGACTAATGACAAATAATTGTGGCTGTGGAACACCAACAGAAAGGCAGAATGGAAGCAAGAACCAGACAGAAAAACAAGGCATTAGGTCTGATGGCGAATTTAAGGCCATCAATTCATAATTGCAGCCATTACAGCCAGTATTTTCAAGTGAGTCCAGCAATATTAAGAGCTGCTGGATGCGGTGTCCTTACGAAAGAATTTGGCTGTTATTTAGGGTCCTAAGCGAAGACTGAACTGTTGTGAAAAAGCAGTCCCTAATCTCACATCATGGGTGTTTACAAGAATCTCTACGCTGCAGAGGGAAGCGGGAGGGGGTACAACAAACACATGCCCTTCGCTCCACTTCTACAGGCACAAAATCAGCCACTTCACACACATTCATTAGCTCATGGGCCTCCCCCCCCAGAAGAAGCAGTACCTCTGCCTTTGCCGGGTGCTTCAGAAGGCAGCAAACGCCAGGCATGATGGCTCATACTGCACTCCCAGCAGCTGGAGGTGTCTGCCGTCCTTCACTTCAGTTTTTAAAAGGAGAAATCAAAGTATTTAACGACATCTGAAAGTCTTTTCCCAACATCACGGGATAAAAGGCAGGGCACCGGGTGAAGGGGGGCGGTTTTCTTGTGGTTTGAACAGCGTCCATCCTTCCAAGGAGACGGTTAACATGCTGCCTGTATCTCATCCCCCTGAATCACATCTATTTTATTTAATGAGCAAACTGACAATTCACAGTTACCAGCCCCTCAGAGTCAAAGCCTGTCCTGTTCTGCATCATCTGTGAGTAACAGAATTGCCAGTTTTGGTCTAATCCTGAAGTATCTACAGCTCGAGATGATGGAAACAGAAGGAACACGGCTGAAACTCGAGCAAGACATGTTCATCTTAGATCCTGCATTCACAATAGATGGAGGAACTCAAACCAGACCAACAGGGTATGCAAGACACTTGGCAGCCTGGCAAGCCTTTGTTCCTCATGAAGATCAAGCAAAGCAAGAGACACTTGACAGGGAAGTGTGGGATCAGATGTTTTCTCCTAGTCTAGCTACAGTCTTCTCCTCTCCACTTTGTTGACTTCATCTTTTTTTTTTTTTTTATGGTAGGAAATCTCACCCAAGATTCTGCATAGCATTTCATCCACTTAACATCATGCTGGTTTGAAACCAGGAGGCTCTATCAGTCTCTTGTAAAGTGTACCTCTTACCTTCCAGCAGAGCAAGTGTAGATTCATGCCATGGGAGTCAACCCTTTCTCTTTTGTCACTAACTGGCTCAATGACCAACAGTAAATCACCATTTTCTTCATGGCCTCTGGCTTCTCACCCAACCTTTTCTTCCGCCCCTCTTCCTGATCTTAAGTGGAAATGGACCCAGTTATTTTTCCTGTGCTTGGAGTATATTAAAATACCCAGCTATTAAATTGTATATATTTGATGCACTTTGATGCTTTGACTCGCAACCTGAGAACATCTGATATCGCAGTGAATAAGTGGAGGAGGGGGATTAAGGCAGGATGGCAAGATGTTGTTCCCACAGTGACTTTTTTGATCATAATCCTATTTTCACACGTGCCCACCAGATGTTACCCATATCACACTCGATACAAACAGATGGCTTCAGAATCTCTTCCCCATCATGTATCATCAGCTCCCAATCATCTTGTTGCCGCCGCTGATATACAATAGCCCCTGCAGAGGGGAAACAAGGTGCCCATGGTAATTGCCTATGTATACCATAACATCTGCGCATTCATCCCTGTGTGGCACCACTACACGTTTCCTCTTGCAAAACCCAGAGCTTGCAACTTGAGGGAGAGGACTTCTTCCTCCGACAGCAGAGGTGCTGATCAACGCCTGGTAATTACTACAGTAGATAATCAGCATGTGTCACTACAACTCAATTACCACAGCTCGCACCTCAGCACCAAAAGGTCAGGGGTCCAGCTTTACACGGGCTGAGTCTTTAATGTGCTTCTTAAGATGTGGTTAGAATCCACCGCAGGGCAAAGGCAGGATAAATGGATAGACAACTGAGCCGCTTCACGCCCCGGGAAGAGGCATTCGCTGTGCAGAAGAGAACTGGAACAGCTTCTGCAAACAAAATTTGGGACCTCATCCATTTAGTGAGCCTCTGAAGTCCTGCCTTGTAAAGCATGTCCAGGGACTTCAGGGTTCGGTCTCCTGTAGATTTGAGGACTCATTGTAGCCTGATCTTACAACAAAAGACTAATACTTAGAGTGAAACGATAAGAAACACCAAACATAGGAAGAGTTTAATCAATGACAAGGGCCAGTGTGTTTAGGGTGACTATTTGATGCCCCATTTCGGTTGAGAGGCAGTGGTGAATAGAAGTGCCCTTTCAGCTACGTTGGAGATGCAAAGCCCCAAGCACCGCCAACTGCATGGTGCAGGAGTGGGAGAGGAGGCAATTTTAGGAAGCAAATAAATAGAAATTGCAGATCAGATCTGTAATGATTATTTCTGATAGGCCAGTGACAGTATCAACAGCCTGGAAGTTTCCCTGGTGGCCCAACTTCTAAGCCCATCTTGGAGGAGAGCTGACAGTCAGATCACTATGCAAAGGAGGAGAGGCTCATCTCTCAAAACCTCCCCATCCCATTCCTCTCCCTGACACCCAATGAAGAAAACTGAGCCCAAGCCTCTGGCTGCACTAATCTGAAGCACTTTCATACACAATTTCCCCCTTTTTCAGATCGCCAGTGGCAGGGCAGGTCTGGGAGGACATGAAGCCCCGGTTCAAGCAGAGGTCAGGAATGCGGCTGTGCCATGGAGGGGACAAACCCGACAGCTACCACAAGGCTCTGGGACAACCAGGTCCCGCCGGCAGCTGCCAGCCCCTGCAAAGGGCTCCGAGCAGGGCCGGGCAGCTTTTCCCCCTATCTGTCCATCAAAGGGGTGACAGGGAGATAGCTGTGGGGTGGAAGAGAGGGGAGCAAGGGGAGAGGGTAAAGGGTGTCCATTGATATAATAGACTGCTCAACTAATTAACATTCCTGCCTTTTTGCAAAGGCTGCTAATTGGGGCTGGGATCTGCCTGCTGCATGCTCGCTCAGCGGCTTTGCCCAGAGAGAGGGAAGCCACTACGGAGGAGGAGGGATAAAAGTTTGAAAGAACCCAGGCCCCTCAGCAGGGCTGGCAGAGCCCAGAGCTGTTTTGCCTGACCAATAAGTCTTTGCCAAATTACTTTTGACAGGTGAAGGGGATTGGAAATAATGGGGGTCTGTGAAAAGCCCAGGGTGCAGACAGGGATTATCCATGAGATAATGAGGAGGCAAAGCCCTCACATGGCTGGGGGCTTCCCAGCTCCTGGCAAGGCAGCGGGGATTGGGGCATGCAGGGGACAAGGAAGATGTGCAGGACATCTGTGCAAGGCTTGAGTCAATATATGACATGGAAACGCTCTGCCTGCAGCACAAGGAAAGCAGGCAGCGCCTGGAGGGGGTCAGCCTGGAGCTCCCAGGAGCACTTGGCACCCCTGCTCTGCCTCAGTCCCAGTTTTTCAGAGCAGTCCTTAAAGCTTCATGTTATGGCACCAAAATCGTTGTCACTTTTTTTTTTTGTCCACCCAGATTAGGTATTTTCCATGTATTGACCAGATGTGCCAGCAGCAGCTGTGAGACCCCAGCTGCTCACCTGACCCGAGTAAACTCCGCATTCGTACAGAATCCAGGTGCTCCAGCAGTGCCAGACATGTGAAATCAGCAATCAGACTACAATAATCAAAGCATTCATTTACACACCAATATCCTAGATACTCTACACCTTGTATCCCTTTCACATTGATGCAGTATCCAAATCTGGAGTGCGTATGAACACGCACATCCAATTTCTTTCTACTCAGGAAAGAAAATAGCATATTTTTTTGATGTTGACATCCTCTGTGTAATACACAGTTGGTAATTTTAGTATCTAAAACACGTGACGGCATCCAGAGAATCTGTACCTCTTGTGAAGTGAGATGGAGGCCTTATTCGACTTGATTTGGAAGAAAAAAATCCCTCTAATATTCAGGAGACATCCAGGAGATATAGCTTGTTTCTTGCAAGCATAAGAATTAGGAAACATTTGATCAAAACTAGAAAGAGAAGCTATGATGTGCTGCTTCAGAAGGGATCATGTAGCAGAAAAATGTGCTAGGGAAACAGAAATGAAACTGTGGGTTAACAATGGTGCAAGCCAGGCTAAGTGAATTTAAGTTGATCTTACCCAGGGCTCCACGATCATATGGAGCTGACATCAAGTTTCTCACTTTTTGATGAGGTTTCACATCTGTTTCTCAAACAAACAAAACA
>Ga0065711_1039521_pt1 | contig 17753 bp, 4 predicted proteins | sample Hoacrofraction12_FD_59098 | JGI IMG/M metagenome (GOLD analysis project Ga0065711, IMG submission 59098) | Hoatzin crop microbial communities from Cojedes, Venezuela - Epithelial fraction 12 v2 (version 2) | ecosystem: Host-associated > Birds > Digestive system > Esophagus > Crop | place...
CCCCCCCCTTTTTTTTTGTTGTTGTCTTTGATGAGCTTATCTTAAAGAAAAGGTACAGGTAGATCCACCTCAAAGCTCTCACTGATGTGTACACGCTGGAAAAGGTACAGGTAGATCCACCTCAAAGCTCTCACTGATGTGTACACACTGTGGTTCCCTTCACAAAGCAAACCGGCAAAGTCAGAGAGGAAGAATAAATTTACGCTGGCTAGAATCTGATCAGGACTTTGGAAGTTTCTGCAATCTAGAAAGTGACATTGAAACAGAACCACAGAGAGTTTAGATTCATGTCATGCTCGTAGTAGATCACCTTCACCCAGCTCATTCACTCAGTAACTACTGCTTGATAGGTATTCAGATCATCACCAACAATCAACAAAAAGATACCCAAGAAAAACTGCAGTCGATTTAAAAACTCTGAATGACAGAAATTCTGGGTGATCCACCAGCAGCCCCTACACTTTCAATACATCCCATGGCCCTCTGTCATAAAACTACTTCTTAGAGGAAAACAGGGAATGATGTACTTAAGCAAGCAACTAGCCCAACCAGTTCATGGTCTGCTCTCTGACATTGATCACTGCTAGTGCTTCAGACAAACAGATCTTTGGACTAGATCAAATTCCTATGCCTCTGCCTAACTCTATAACCTATGCCACACAATGAAGCAGAAAATCCTTTCTTCTCCGTTTAGGCCCTGAAAAGAAAGACTTGCCATGACCCTTACAAATCTTTGGTCTACACAATCGAGCCTCAAGTGCTACTACTATTCATACAAACACCTAATCCATTTTTTGACTCTTGCTGACATCCTGTGACAGAAAATCCCATGGGTTGATTATATGCTACATTAAAGAGTACTTATTTTCAATGCATTTAAAAATTGGTGGGTTTCTACACCATTTGCCAGGTTTGTAGTCTCTCTTCATTCTGTGCCTTCCCAGACATGTTCCTCTTTCCGAGTGTACTTTAGAGAGAGCAGGGGATGCTCATGGTTCTCATCTTCCCACATCACATAATTTCCACAAGAGTAGGTTTAGTACAGGAAAACAGCCAAGAGTTGTTCCCAGTCCAAACAGCAGTGAGATGGGGCTATAGAAGAGTGAGTCACATGAGCACTAAGGTACGCATCAAAATAATCTAAAAGCAGACAAAGTGAAGAGGCAGAGTGCTTGTATATTTGTGACAGGTGGAAGCTGAAAGTACCCACTCAGGTTACTTATTAAGAAAGCACCTCTTCTCAGGGCATACTTTAAAGGAAGTGTTATAACCTTCATTTATATTGCTCTGTTTCCCATTCGTATATTGAAGCAGTATTTGTTGAATAGTGTGAAATAAGATAGTAGTGAAAAATGCTCTCTAAGTTGCAAATATTAATTCTTCACATGACATTTATGTATTTGCTGCTATCACACAAAATTTTTAACCAGCATTCATTTCAATGAAGTAGAATCATTACATGATATGTTACTCCTGTGCTTTATATGGAATTTATTTTTAAGTGTATAAACTTATCATTTCCTATGCTTATTCCTTTTATCTTGTTGGCAAAAAGCCAGACCAATGATTTTAATTGCATGTCACCTAGCAGAATTCCTCAGCTACATTTCTGTTACAATGTGAAACAATAGCCACTTCATTGAAATGTGGCTCATAAATGAGCAAAATGCTAAATTATCAAAATTAGAGATGTCTGCCTCTGAGAGGCATTTCTCTAGAAATCTAAGTACTTCCAGAAAAGCCATATCAGGCAATAAACTACGTAGGCTTTTTATCCTCTTTGTATCAAAGGGTACCACCAAGAGATAGAAGAAATGGTCCTTGCCATCCTCTCTACTGAGTTGCCAGTCAATATTTAGTGATCATGGATCAGTGATGAACACGCAGGATGTCTATAGGGGCCACACGCTGTAGGCTAGATCAGATAGTACTCTGGGATGTGGGAAAGCTATTTAGAAGACTGGCCTCAAAATCTATGCTTTTGTTAATACAATGAAATAAGGGTCTAGCAGAGGCTGACGCCTCAGAACCTGATCAGAAAAGTTGGATTTTGCATTCTAATCTCCAGTTAAACATGCAATAATGCCAATTAACGCAGCTTTAAACAAGAGAAAGGAATTGCATCAGAGAGGCTCATTTCTGTGACCTACTAAGTATGCACACATACATGTTTACGTAGACAACACATACAGTAATCATTTAGGTAGGAAACCCACAGACTTCGTAGCAGTTGTGAAAGCAGGCACTACATTGGCCTTTTCTCTCCTTTGAGATGTTTGTTTAGAGGGCAGCTTCTCCATTGCACTGCTGATATGAAGTACACAAAGGCATGTGTGTTACTCCTAAAGAAAATTCAGTATGTCCTTGGTTTTTTTGATCAGTTTTTGGATAGAAAATGACTTCTGAACTGGATGAAGAGAATCTATCCTTTGCAAGATTTGTTTGACTCCTGCAGAACCAGAAGATGTTTCTCCGTTCAAAGTATTTTTCCCCTGAAGAAAGAAGATGATTAAATTCTTGTTCTTGCACAAAGAACAAGGGCAGGGGTTAAAAACCAGAGCACCTGCAATGCACTCACAGATGAAATATACATAAAAAGGAGAAATGTCAGGTGAAGACTGAAAAAGAGGGCAGGAAGCTATGCAGACACAAAGAACAGAGCTCTGGTCTCTGAAAGATGGATTCATGATCTTACTCATAATCCAAAAGGGCACTAGTCTTTGTCAACCAATTTAATCAATTTAGCAAAATTCTGTCAAGTATTCCAAGAAACTAAGCACGTGCTCTACAGTGCAAGTTCCCATTCACTGTCTGTGGTCTTTATCATGGATTGGAAACCATAGTTGCCCATATGACTTGCCCCCTGAATGCTTTAATGATTACTTATTAACCTTCAAGCACTTACAGCTTTAACTACACTTACTACATACTGATTTTTTTCATACAGTACAGTAGTAAATAAGTTTTTAAACCTCGTTCTGAAGAGTTTAGTTCAGTACTGCTGTAGTGCCAAAATGAGCAGTTATACTCAGTTGTGAACAGGGTCTGTGGGATTCCAGAAGAAACGATGGCTGCTCACGCATATCTGATGGCCCAGGATAAAGTAAAGGGAAAAAGAAGGAAAAGAAAAAAAGTATAGAGCATTTCTGGAGGAATAAAAACTCTTTCCTCAGGAAAAAACCTGTTTTGAAAGCAGTTAACATGATTCGACTAACTTGGCATTTCTGGTATATCTTCAGCTGAGGTAATAAAAGACCTTTTTCCTTTATTCTTCACTGTGGTTACTGTCAGCAGAACAGCATTTAAAAGTACCTTGAATAGTTGTCCTTTCCTCTTTTTGGTGCTTTGGGATGGATGGCTCAAGTTCTCAACTCCTTCTGCTGAGAAGTCATTAAGACAAGAGGCTAATGGTCAAGCCCATTACATGAGAGCTGAGTTTGTTTCCATAGCATTTGGCATTGGTTTAGGAATGATTCAAGTTTGAAATGACCATAGCAATGGTGTGAGGGAAATCAGCATCAAAAGAGCCAAGCAGGAAGGACATCACTCTTTAGCCTGTCAAGACTTCGTAAGGAAAGGGAGGCTGGAAAAATCAAAGTGAAGAGGGAAGCATAGCAGGAAGAATAATTCTCACACCTACTTTGCCAGGATCAGACATTCAAAGGGTGCATTTGAGAATTAATTTTCTGAATCACATTTATATATTTTTTTAACTCTTCAGCTTATTAATCACCCAAGCCTATGAATCACGTAAACTTTCCTTCACTAGTCTTGTATTTTATCTTGTAGGGGCTTGCCTGTACAATAGCTACAAGGTAATAGGTCCTTTTCAGCACAGGACTATTAAACATCCACTGCATTCACAGCTCAAATGGAACAAATCCAAGTTCATCTTAAACATGTAATTCTCCCATCCAATTATTCTGAGAAGCTTGAAAGCATTTCTCACGGAAGGATGCCTGCCAGAGCACAAGGCTTTTGCAGTGGTGCAGCAGAGAGGCACCCAGCGTTCGCTAGCAGACCATGAGGGTAATGGTGTGGTTATATCCATCTGCAACACGCAGGCCACCACCAGGTGCCAGGCAGTGCAACGGCAGGATCGTACACCCCAGCTGCGAAAAGCCGAAGAACAACCTCCAAAGCCCAGTCCAACTCTGCTCTCTCTCAGCCTCATTGTCAATTTTTAGCTCAATACTGTCCTGCTTCCATCTTGAATGCTGAGACGAACACAGACCAAAAAGTCATCCAAGGCATTTTCTGAACTGTTGCATCACTACAATAGGGTATTTTCTTCAACACATACAGGTTTTAAGGTCCTCTTGCCCTTTTTCAGATCACGATGAAATATAGATTCAGACATGTCAATACACGCAGCCCACAAGCAGTAGGCAGCATCGGCAGGTGTGTACATTTAGATCCTTAACCTATTCCCGTGATTTAATCGCCCCTTTTCTACATGTGCAGATACCTCACGCTTCTCTTCTCTGCAGTGGCACATAGTAACGCAATCAGACGGATGATTACACATCACTGCAAAAGCAAGGGGAGCACGGCTCCCCCACCCGAGGCACTATAAAACACAAACAACAGATGTCTACTCGTCCCTTCTTAGCCCCTATTTCTAGCGAGAGGAGCTGTTGCGAACACAAAACGTGGAGGCCTTGGGAGGCCGTGGCAATGCCATCCGCTCCGTTAATCAGCTTACACGCTGTGTACGTGGAGAACAAGAAACGAGATCACAGCCCAAACTCAGCCAGCCTGCTAGGAAAGATACTGGTTTTATTAATACTTTGGGGCTTCTCTCTCTTTCCAGCAACTGTTGATAGTCATCTGCACAAATCTCTTTGTTCCTGGTTATGGCAGACAGTAAAAACACAGATACAGAATCACACAGCATAGACATGTATCTTTATGTGCCACTAGTGATTCATATCCTAGGCTGGGTGCAGCAGAAGAGGCCACAAGGAGATACTTTGATTGTCTAAAATGTAACAAAAACGACAGCTAAAAGTTTTCTCCATCTGTCTGGATCTAAACAGAACCGCGCGTGCATACAAATTCGGAACTAAACCACCAGCAGCCACGAGATGAATGCATTTACTGTAGGCACCGATTACTTCACTCAGCCCCATCCTGCGCGTCCAGTGCCTGCAAGAAAGTTCCTCTGTGGTCATTCCGGCAATCCAACGCCTGCCATCCATTCCGCCAGTGCACTGTCTCTCTTTCCCCGTTAGAAGATCAGCCTTGTTACTGGAATGGCAAACACTAATCCCCTGACATTAGACACAGGTCAGATGTTATGCAGAAGAATTACAGACCAGCATCCGCTTCCCATGCCCCACATCTCATAACATATGCAAGTATCCTTGCGTTTAGCTTGGCCTAATGTCTAGCATCTTCAAATTTCTTTTCTGTTGAAAACAATTTGTTCTGGTTTTGGGCTGGGATAGAGTTAATTTTCCTTTCAGGAGCTGCTGTGTTTTGGATTTAGTAGAAGAATGCTGATAACTGATGTTTTCAGTTACTGCTATAAGTAAAGGACTTTTTCCAGTCTCCCATATTCAGCTAATGAGCAGGTGTGCAGGCGCTGGGAGGGAGCACAGCCAGACAGATAGCCAAGCTGGCCAGTGGGAATATTCCGTACCATACACGTCATGCTCAGTTTATGAATGGGGTTGGCCAGGGGGCAGGAGGCTTTTCCGGGAGCTGGAATCCTCTCTTGGCCAGGAATTAGACTTTTTTTTTTTTTCAGGCTGGGAATCAGTTGTCAAGAGGTGAGAAAAATTTTATTGTACACAGCTTGTTTTGCATAGTCATTATTATCATTATTATTATCATTTGTAGCATTAGTATTATTAATATTAGTATTTGTTATCGTATTAAACTGTCTTCCTTTCAACGTATGAGTTTTCTCTTTTGTCCATTTCTGCCCCCCCCCTTCCCCCCCATACAGCTGGGGGGCAGGGGAGTGGTGAGCAAGCGGCTGTCTAGTGCTTAGTTGTCAGCTGCTGGGTTAAACTACGACACAATTCAACTTTGAGAAGATTAAAATTGGCTTGTTTAATATCCTGCCTCCTGCTAAATTTATGCAGCTATGCTTCTGGTATTAAGCAGAACATAGATTTACAGGGAAGTATATAAAAATGATTCTTTAAAACACTGCTGAACTGTATCTTAAATAACTTCTTTCTAAATCCATGACAAGGATTTTTTGGACCTTATTTAAGATGAATGGGATAATTCTTCCAAGGCTTTTTCACTTTTTGGTACAGTACCCACTCTAAATCACTGTCAAGAGGGCCACCTGAAATCTTCCCATCTGAACAACTTCATATAAAAAATGCTGCTCTGATAGGAATTAGAATATTTAGCAGAAAATATTAATTCCTTTTTTGTTTTTGAAAGGAAACTATAAAACATTTTATTGTGATAGGTAAAAATATTTTGCATTATAAAATACCAGAATAGTAAAATGAAAATTAAATGTAAAATACAGATGATAAAGTAAAAATGAAATTAATCAGAAAATCCTTTTTCAGAATATTGTACTTAAAATATTCTGAGAATTAGGCTTTTTGTCCTCTGTGAAAACTCTATTTGTTAGTTCAAAATTTCTCTCTCAACAACACCTAGAATCTTCTCACATTCTACGTACGATGTAGCAATACATTTGCTATCTCAGTATACAGGCACACTTTTCACAGCTTCTGCACTCACATCTGTTCTGGGGTCATCTTCTCTGCAGCTACGGAGCATGGTTCCGGTACACCTGGGAAAAAGAAGACTTCATGCTGTTTTGTTGGTTTTGCAGGCCTTGGCAGAAATCAACTTGGAGAAGTTTCCTACAGGTCTAGGTCTACAGCCCACGGCAAGGGAGAACAGCAGTTTCCTTAGCAGAAGCAATCTACCGTGAATTTTTAAGGTGCCACCCATTAAGAGAAATTCTGATTCACAGTGCCACAGATGCTATGGTCTCCCAGGTGAGCCATCACCATAGAAGAAAAACATTGCTCCCTGGGTCTCATCGTGTTGCAATCGTGTTGCAATCGTGTTGTACCCAATGCAGGCCAGAACTTGAAAAAGGATTTTTGGGGCACTGAACTATATTGCTTAGACCTGGTTTTGAGCAGCACATTTTAGTGGATGTTTCTTGCTACTAGGAGACAAGTGCAGGGAATACAACTATTAGCAATGACTTTGCCAATTATTAAAGACCCTGCTTTATCCCAGCTGAAGGAACAAATGACTCCCAGACCGAAGAGCACGCAGTTCCTCTCCTAGCAGCAGTGGGCTTCTCTCAGAGGGAGAACATTTTTATTAGTTTTTCAAAGGGCCTGGTATAATACTGCTGCGCTTACCTCTAATGTACTGTAAAGAGACCTGAACTACTGCCAGCAGGAGGGCTGTGAAGGGATGTCTGAGGCACAGTGACAGGCCTTCAATTGATTTCGCTAGCAGCTTTTACACATCTCTTTGGAGCTCCATTAAAACAGTTTATTTAGTGTTATTCCAATTGCTTTCATTAAAAACTTGTTTCGTGCCGTTCCAGTTGGAGTGCTCTCTCATTCTGCTACTTCTCTGAGGTTTCTGACTGGGATGAAAAAGCTACCACAGTTATCCCGCGGACTGTGGACTGCTTAGTTTTTACATAAGCCCCTTATCTTCATATACTTTGAAGTGCTTGTTCTTTGCATGCAAATCATTCCTACCCAAAAATTAAATCTGAATTACTGCAGCAGTGCTGGAAAGGCAGTTATGAATAAAGGATGTATTTTCTTAGACTACCAGAATGCATGGGCTATGGATCTGCTTGGGCTGCCCTGAGAGCTCCTTAATTTCCTCGCCACCTGGCATGTCACCCTGCAAGTGCCAGGGCTGACGTTCAGCCACCTCTGCCTAGCACGGGACAGAGCTGCAGCTCCTGGAAGAGCCAGCTCTGAAATTACTCCCTGTTTGGGTTGCTTCCACCTGGGATCTGCAAAGTTAATACTTGTTTTAGCCATTTCTCCCCATCTTTCCCAGCCTTCCCTTGCTTGCTTCTTAAATGAAAGCAAGCATTTACTTGAATAAAGGATAGGCCTTTAAACATCTGAAATAGCTCTGTGCTAGATTTCCACTAGAAAGCTACACAACTTCCTTGGAAGTTTCCTGCAGCATGGCTCCCATGTTCATAACTCATAAAAGTTTCACAAGTTTAGGCTTTCATGTTCACTGAGCACAAGCTGGGGTTTTTTTCCTCCTTTTTAACTGAATTCACTCAAGGATCATGAACCTAAAGAATCAGGACAACTTTTCTTTCTCCAGAATGTTGTGTGTATGTATCTTTATACAGAACAAGGAACTTCTTTGTCAGAAGTAGTTTTTGAACTAACCTTTTTTACAATATAAAATAGCATAAACATCATTAGTAAACACTGCTGAATTGCTGCCCTGGGCTTCATTCCTTTTATGACTTTTCTGAAGACTCACTTTCTTTAGAATGGTGCTCGCAGCAAATTCTGAACTTGTTTCCAATGACAGCTGGCACCTCCCCACCAAAAGCACTGACACTCTACTTCAGGCTGTTCGTGTGCTTTGCCATTTGCTCTCCCATGAGTGCATTTGTTGGGGGGAGTGCTGCAGCTTGACTGAGTATGTAAGCAGCCAAAATATTTGAGAAGCTAAGCAATAACTCTTTGTCATTTAAACTGTTCCAAAATCTGGGTTTGTACTCTGCAGTTCAACTGCGAAACATGCAAGTGATGCAACTCGAAAGGAATATTAAACCTCTCTTCCTCCCTCTCAGCTCCCTTGTGAAACATTTAAGGGAAACCCAGATGATTTTCCAGCTCAAGTGAAAATGAGGCATTACTTACACGATGGGGGCCCAATCTATTCCCCCCAGGACACAGGGATAACGCCCACTGACATCACTAGAGATTACTCATCTGCAGGGTGGGAGAACAGGAGACAAAGATATTCTGTACAGACTGCATGTCTAGATCCCACAGCTTCTCCGGATTTTTCTTGCAATTTCCAGCCACCAAACTGCTTTCCCAAACCACCCAATTTCTTGGCCTCTCAGCTCACCTGCTCAGCTTTTTACCCTTGCAGTCTTGCTTTTTCACCGTTTAATTAGCTGAAGTTTTAATGTGGTTTTTGCAAACTTTCTAACTACTCAAAGAATCAGCAAAGAAAAAGACAAATGTACAAATTATCATGTTCTAGATTATTTCAAAAATTATAACCACGAAGACCTGCTTACAAAACAAATCTTTTTTTTTTTTTTTTGAAGTGATGGTGAATCATGAGTTGTTGTTTTTTAAGCAGTTAAACGGCCATCCCTGAAAATAGCTTGCTGTTCGGTATCAGAAAGATTACTTTTCTGTATATGTTACTTACAGAAGTAAGTTTTTAAAATGGGACACCTGAACAGGTAAAGTGCCGGGGCTTAAAAACGCTGGGAAGATGGCTAGGGAAGCAGGTAATGTTTGGCTGGAGCTTCACTTTCAAGGAAGGAGCATAAGGTGAACAAGGCATCTTAAAAAGACAAATGAAAAGTATGTTTCCTTCTCAATATTTTCGCCTGTGAAAGAGGCTATGGAAGGCTGATGATTTTTTTCTTCTAAAAACATGGCTTAATTATTGGTCACATATTTTACTCTTTTTCCCGAAGACAACTCCTAAAAATTGAGTTTACACCGAGAAAATATCAGGATAGGCAAACCAGACACATAGCATTTAAACAATATATTAAAAGTTGAATTTATTTGGGAGTGTACCAAGTATACAGTTGCTAGTTGTCAGTCAGTCCCTTATTTTTTTTACTCCTTACCTCTCTGGCTTTCACTCATGTTCTTCTCTTCGTTGTCGTCCTCTCACAAGCATCTCTGCCACCTTCCCCTTCCCACAGATGCTTACACTGCTTCCCCCCCAACTCTGTTAATTCACTTGTCCTCCCTTCACCAGCCTGAAGTCTCTCACTTTGTCTCCCTCTGATGTCTGCATTTCTGACACGGAAAGCAAGGCTGGGACTGTCTCCTCATGCTCGTCAGCCATGGAAGTCATGCTCTCCAAGCAGCAGCTGCTTTAAACAGGGCAACACATTTTCACTGCTTCTCCCAGTGAAACCTGCGTCACTGAGTGATGTGACAGGGAGGACTCTTTGGGAGACTTGGTGGCAGCTCCACCTGCAAGGCTTCACAGCTCTGCAAGCAGCTCACTCATGCCTGCAGATAAGGCAAATGGATCAGCTCTTCTGCAGGCCAACCAGATCATATGATCACATGCACAGCAATGTAGAGACCGAAGAAGGCAGCCAGCGGACTGGCTGTTGATCCATAAGGGTCCCTAGGTAAGGTGCCGAACTCCCTCATGCACTTTCCCATTCTGGTTGGTGGGGCCCGTTGAGAAAAAGGGACCACACAGCAATCCTGACCAACTAAGTAGCTGCAGAAGGTGAAACAAGCACAGGCTTTGTAATTAACGTCAAGGATGAAAACATGCGCATTAATCCCTTCTATGAGAAAAATAAAGAGTTAAAACACTAGCATCTCAGGCCTGCAGACAACAAAATCTTACTTTCCTTAGAATCATAGTTTTAATAGTAGCAAACCAAAGGGGAACAGGATCCAAACAACAGCATTCCTAAGCAAAGCAGTGTTACAGAGTAGAGGGCAAATGTTCAATAACCAGAGAGCTAACGCTTACCACATCAGTAGGGTATAAATCCTGAGTGCTTACTGCTTATTACAAAAAAACAGTACTTGATTCAGCACTTTTTTTCCAAAGAAAAACTTTCTGCAATCCTATCCTTCAAGCAGAGACAGGAAAAGCAAAACATAATTAGAAGAAATGAACCCTGGGCAGAAACACGCATTTTTATTCATAGAGAAATCTTACTGAATCAGTGATTCTAGGACTTTGCAAGGCTTGCTAAAGTCAGGAATGCCACCACTGTCCTTCTATCCTACTGGTTGGCCCTGGGACCAAGGCAGCATTTCGTCCACCTGAATCTGGACTAAACATATGTCAGTGTTCCTCACTGACTGAGCTGCATGTTGATACCTAGTCCTGTGACAATGATGATGACTGCTAACTACTAGAGGGGGAACAAAATTAAGTTTTGTCTTCACCCTAACAGCTCTTCTTTGTCAGATCAGCGATAACACAGCCGCATTTAAACAACACAGAGTGGTAAGGGGACACCCCAAGTAGGAGAGACCTGCAGCCTGTTAATGCCGCTGCAGGAAGCGAGGCCACTCGCAGCTCACGGTAACTTGTCAGCAATGCCATCAGCTTCAGCCAGGAATTGCCTGCAGATCAAAAAACTGTCCGGTGGCAGCCACTAGCATGCTGCCTCCAGCATAACCACCCTCCCCTCCCCACAGAACTCCAGAGCTGGAAGGGGTGCCCTGACACAAAGCAGGCAAAACAGTTCCTAGACTATCTGCGACAAGCCTGTCTTACACCCATCCTCCCCGAGGCAAGTCCACAGTCTTCCTAGTCAGTCTGTTCCACCTCTTTTCTACCCTTCTAAATACAGTTTTTCTAATATAGGACCTAATCTCTGCCACAGACTTGCTGCTTACTTTTTCCCTATGATCACCAAACCTGGAAAACAAGTCGTTGCTGACCTCTTCATACCAGACCTTGCTACACTGGAGGCCATTAGTGTAGACCATCTTCTCTTTCTTGGAGGGGGAGGGGGAAAAAAAGAGAAGTTCCTCATATTTTACTAATAGGTGACTTTAACTCTCTTGTCCTTCCTACTGTTGCACTCTGGGCCTCCTCTGGTTTATCTGCATCTCTGTCACAGTGCTGGGAAAAGCTGAGCACAGTACTGAAACTAGGATGTCACAGGAAAGGGGCAAGGAATCTCCTATCATACCACCCCTGGAGAAAGTTTGCTCTCCTCTGCTTTTATTTTTTTTTCTTTAATAAGCAAACCATCACAAAAACTGCAGTGTATTTTCTGTTCTGTTGTCCAAGATCTTAACAAAAAAAACTCTAGAGGATCAGGCCCAAGATAGACCAATGAAGGATTTCACTTGAGATGTCACTGACGAGACAGGAAAAGGAGAAGTGTTTTGTTTAGAAACTCAGCAAAACCTCCCCTATCTTCCTGATGGCTGAGAAGAAAAGATTAGCCAACATGATGATGATAACACAGAGCTTCTGGCACAGACTGGGGGATGGCAGAGAGCCCAAGTAAGAGACAAAGATGAGCGAGAAGCACATGGGGAACTGAGAGGGGGAAACAGAATGAATAAAAGAAACCCCTGGTACTGAAAGAGAGCGTGGCCTAGAAAATGTGTGAACTCCTTCCACTCCTCATAAAGTCGTTAGTATGTCCTCTCATAAAGACATAACTTAAAGATTTTGTGGAACATTCATCTATTCATTGGCAATGAAAGAATCCATTAGCCAAGACGGAAAATTGGGGACAACTCTTTCCAAATTCAAATCTGTAGAGAATGGAGAATGAATAAATTAATTACCAGCGCAAATCAACTAAAAGGTACTGATTTACAACCACAAATGAACTGTGAGTTTGGAAAGTACAGGCATGTACTGTACCTGTAATTTGGAAGCTAAAAAAACAGACAAAAAGAACCCCACACCAGCATTGTATTACTGATGATAAACATGTATTTGACTTTGAAGAACTTGCCAAAGGGCTGAGGGTCTGGCAAACCAGCAGTGAAGAACTGTATCTAAAATTACCTCCCAAGAAAGAAGGAGAGACAGGGAATGAAAAGGAAGCAAATGGGACATAAAAGCTGTGGGAAGAAAATAATTAAAAAATACAAAAGAGAAACAGATTACTACAAAAAAAAAAGAGTAGCCTTTTACCAACCACAAATGAAAGCAAACCTATCATTCTGCAGATAAACAGACACCATTTTTCACCATAAACAGACATGTTTCTACCATTTTACAGAAAGCATTTTTCCTTTTTTCCTTTCTCTGTCAATTTTGCTCTCGTAGCTCTGTTTACACCTTTCCAGCTTGTTCTTTCACCATCTTAATGTGTTTGGAATGACTTAAGAAATCAAATAGCACAGAAATAGAACTGCAATAAGAGATCTGCTTAGCGACACCTCCAGATTTCAGGTTTTGGCAGTGATGAAAATGATTTCTGATATTATTTCAGTCCAAGGCTTGCTGAGTAAACAGGTTTACAGGAATAACTGTTTTCACAGAAAGTGCCTGCCATCTTCAAAATTTCTTGACTACTGTCAAAAGCTTAATCCAAACATTTTTGGCTATGAATAAGAACAAAGGAGAAAGTGTTAATGGTTGACTTTTTGGTAGGTAGGTGAGGGGTAGCCTGTTAGATAAAGATATGACTTTTTCCACGAAAAAACATTACAACTTGCAAAACACAGAAATAGGTGCATAAAAGGCAAACAGTACCAGCAAAAGGCTTCCAAAGTTTAATTTGTTTCAAAATGCAGCTAACTACAGACTTCTCATCAGCTCTTCCCTCAGGCCATTCTCAGCTGCCTTTGAAATTCTAAAACTACAGTACATGTTTTAAACAGTGGGGATATGTAATGATTTAAACAGTTTATAACAGTGACAGATTTTTCACCAGTGAATATGTTGAAGATCAGGACCACATTGTTTAAGCAGAAATATTGTTACTCCTTTCTGACCCAAGAAGTTAGCAGAAATCCAGGGTCAAAGAGTCATTTCATTCTGCAAAAGAAGTTGATACAGAGGATGCACATCTCTTACACAGTCTTGCTATTTACAATGAGCGTACATGAAAAACCTATTTCCCTGAACACAGTAGGAGACAGCTTATTTGCTCACAGTGCTCAGCTTCCATCTAGCTGACAATGAACTCAAAAACCTCTCTTTGTAAGTTCGCATCCATCCCTCAGGGTTTTCACTTAATGCTTGCTTTGCTTGACTTCTTGCTGCTTTTCTGTCCAGTGGTCTGGAGTTACAATTGCGTCTTTTTCGTGATGACACACACAAATATAAGTGCATACGCATTTGCGCAAGCACTGACTTAAGCTTGTGCTTTGTACGGGCGCTGTTACAGTTTCAACACTTTTGTTCAATGAAGAAGATCCAGTGTTCATTATACTCGTGAGTATCAGAAAAGGACAGCAGTTCACCTACAGGTTACAAAAAGATTTAAGCTGTCCCACAGTAATATATCTGCATCCTACTACAAGCTATTGAGATTGATATAGGAGCTATTAAGTCACATTCCAGAGCTGTAAAGGTCCCTCAGCCTTAATAGCTATGAATGTCTATCAGCAATACATGAAAGATACCCTCAGCGCAGATATTAACTCTGTTTTAAAATCCCATTTGTAACTGTGATTTTCAGGAAAGAAGAGTTGTTAGGGTGACTTCTCACTGTCAGGCAAGTGAAAATAAAAGAGCAAAAAGTAACATTTGTGAGGATCTGTATTTCTGAAGGCTGACATAAATGCCAGCTGGAGTTAGCTGCTGTACTGTGCAGAAATGAAGCAGGCCTCTCTTGGACTTTGAGAGATTACAGACTGCCACGAAATAGTTAGACTAAAGTGAACTAAGAAAAGCAGAGTGGTTCAAAGTCCCAACAGACCTAAAATACTCTCAAAGTGGGGAAGACAGGGATTTAAAAAAAGACACTGCATATTTGTAAGGGATGGTACAAATACACACAAAGGATTGTTTGAGGATAAAGTAATTTTTGACAACAGCACTTGTAGGAGAGCTGTTTTCAGCTTCCTCAGAGATTCACTGTGAAGCTACATTACAGAAAGCTGAGGAGCCTTGCACATCATATAAAAGGAAATCTGTGACAGTGTATGACAGTTCTCTCTAGAAGAAAAACACAGAAAAAAAGGGGAAAAAAATTGGGGCTTTTGGCCAAAGTCTGGCCAAAGAATCACTCTGCAAAGGAAGGGCTCAAGAAGGAGGTGGGAAGACACTTGGACTGCAGAAGGAAAAAGTTTTTTCTGTAGGTGGTTTATCCCAGTTCAACAGAAATGACTGTGAAAAGCCATTTCCCTAAGATATCCTCTCCATCGCTGCTGTATCTTTCAGAAGTGGCTTGGCCAAACTGGCTGGCAGTTGCCAGTATTCTGAAAAGAATGAAGACAGGTGTGGTGGTTTAACACCAGCCGGCAACCAGGCACCATACAGCTGCTTGCTCACTTCCCCTCGTGTGGGATAGAGGAGAGAACAGGAAGCGTAAAAGTGAAAATATTCATGGCTTGAGATAAAGACAGTTTAATAAGACAACAAAGGAAGGAAGAGTGGTAGTAGTAATAATAATAAAGAATATGCAAAACAAGCAATACACAGCACTCACTGCCCGATTGCACAGCCAGTCCCTGAGCAGTGATTGCAGAACTCACAGAGCTCGCAGATCTTGTGGAATCCTGCTGCACCAGCCAACCCCATTTATATACTGAGCATGACATCTATGGTATGGAATATTTCTGTTCGCCAGCTTGGGTTATCTGCCTGGCTGTGCTCCCTCCCAGCTCTTGCACACCTGCTCATTAGCCAAACATGGGAAACTGAAAAAAGGTCCTTGATTTCTTAGCAACAGCTAAAAAGGTCAGTGTATTATCAACACTCTTCTCATACTAAATCGAAAAACCCAGCAGCTACTGGGAAGAAAATTAACTCTGTCCCAGCCAAAACCAGGACAACGTGCAATGAATACTTTGCAAGACCAGAAGTACACATCATGGATAAAAAGATTAGGAGAACACAACTGACTTGAAGGGACAATAGCGATAACTGCAGCCAAGGTCAATTAGACTATCATCACTGAAAGCCAGAAGACATTTCTTAAAGTTCAGCTTACTTTCAAAATCTAGATATCTAAGTCAAGAACTGTCAGGTGTACACTAAAGCTTGGGGAATGGGAGAGAGCAAGAAAAAGAATAACAAAACCACCAGCAATAAAAGGTGGAGATGTAAAATAGAGATCCTCTAGTCATGATGTTTTCCTCTCATTGAAGAAGTCTGTTTCCAAACTAGCCACACAAATAAATGGGGATAGATACAAACTGTGGCAGCAGAAGAGGAGAAAAACCCTCAAGTCCATGAAAAAATTGTCAAGCAGGGCTATTTAGCAATACTAAGTGGGCATCTGAAAGAGGTTAGGAGTTTCAAGTCAGCTTTCCCAGCATGCCTCTCAAGACTCAAGGATCTCTGATGAGTGGAAGACAGGTAACTAGTTCAGCCCAGAGCTTTTCTGGATGCAGTGAGGAAAAAGTAGATTTGAAGTGTCTTAGTTTTGAAATTACAATACTAATCTTCTGTGACTCCCACACCAAAAAAGCAGCCGCCGCTGTTACACTTGGAGGTCACGGGGGCTGTCATCCTCCGGGAACAGCAAACTGTGGTGGGAAAGAGAAAGTGCTCAGAAGCAGCAGTCTCAGTTTTGCAGAGAAGACTACATCTCACTCACCTGAGAGACCTTCAGTTGCTGTGGGTGACAGGTGCATCCCCAATCGCATTGTCAGGAAAACCAAGGGGCTGACAAAAATTCTCGGCTTCCACATGGCTTTGCCTGGAGTAGCTCACAGGTTAAAAACTCTACACATTACTTTGTTTTCTTATGATACTTTCCTCGGTTTAGCAAGAGGCTCTGCTGATTTCAAATCCTGGAAAATAACTCAAGGAAACTGACCTAAGAAATCCTAGCCTGGACTACAAAACCCTACCCAGAATAGATACACTTAAATTCCCACAGTGATGCAGTTATTCTTTCCTATTTCTGTCTCCTTTAGGTACCATTTTCATAACAAAACCACATCAGGGCACTATTTAGTGGCTGCAGACATATTTTTCAGAGCACTTGACATAAACCACAGTGAAGTAAAGGTCACTGTATTATGTGCATATCAACCTGATTAAAACAAAATACAAGAAATCCACCCAGCCATGAAATAAAACATCAGAGCTAATCCAGAGAGGAGGGTCCACATAATATAATTAGTACCTCAGATAGCAAGAGGCAGCATGTACAGGTTTCCAGAGAGAATTTCATTCAAAGGCACCAAAATGTCCCACAAATACAGGTTAAGAGGACATATGAGGATCTTTTATGGATTGAAAAACCGAAAACCAGAGCCAGACTTACTTCATCCTGGCCTCAAAGGTGCACTGACAGACATTAAGAAAACTCTGAACCTTTTATAGCATACACCCACAACATAATCTGACTCTCTCAAAGAAATTCCTGTATGTGATACAGGGAAAAAAATCTTTCTCCAGAGCAAAGACGGGGCGGGCTTCTTGAAGAGCTGGAACGATCTGAGAGAATGCTCTTAGATCCTAGTCCCAGCCTTCCTACAGGTACATCAGCTAGCCAAGTATTTTCTGCATCTGAACAGCATTTTCAACAGACAACATATAGTTTCCTTCATACATACAGCTTCTTTTCCTGAAGTAGTTACCACTGAAGCACAAGTTCAGCAATATTGTAACTGCTCTCCATTATCTCTAAACTTCAGAGAATATAATCAAAACAGGAAAGGCAGCTACAAAAAGTACGCACGCTGAGACTGTGATCCATATTTAATTTTGTTAAATTGCAGCCCGGTAAAAATGAAGCCTTAGGTGTTACAGACTACATCTCATCATACCTATCTTAACTATAAGAATATGTTATATCTTGGTCGCAGCCAAAGGGTAGTGGTCAACGGCTCAATGTCCGGATGGAGACCAGTGACGAGTGGAGTCCCTCAGGGGTCCATACTGGGACCGGTGCTGTTCAATATATTCATCAATGACATGGACAGCGA
>Ga0065711_1039522_pt1 | contig 17752 bp, 15 predicted proteins | sample Hoacrofraction12_FD_59098 | JGI IMG/M metagenome (GOLD analysis project Ga0065711, IMG submission 59098) | Hoatzin crop microbial communities from Cojedes, Venezuela - Epithelial fraction 12 v2 (version 2) | ecosystem: Host-associated > Birds > Digestive system > Esophagus > Crop | place...
GGAAGAACTTCTTCACTCTGAGGGTGACAGAGCACTGGAACAGGCTGCCCAGGGAGGTTGTGGAGTCTCCTTCTCTGGAGATATTCAAGACCTGCCTGGACAAGCTCCTGTTCAGCCTGCTGTAGATGACACTGCTTCGGCAGGGGGGTTGGACTAGATGACCCACAGAGGTCCCTTCCAACCCCTAACATACTATGATACTGTAAAAGGGCTTATTTCCTTCTACTCCCTTCTACTCCAGAGATCCCTGCTGAAAGCCTGTCAGCCATCTACGCCAAAATATGTTTTTCAAATATGTGATCATCTTAGACAAATCAGCATAATTCCATGTGCTTTGACAGAGCCATGACTTATGCCAGCGGAGGATCTAACTCCTCAGTATTTTATGTAACATAGATAAACCCACATATTTGCAATCAGAGAAGAAATATTTCTAGGTATAACATACTTGCATCATTACTCCTCCACATTAGTTGAAGACCCTTGCTGCAGCCACTTGTGCAAGACACTTGTGTTTATCTTTACAGTATGTGGAGATAAGAGTTGCCTGTCTTTTGCAAGATGTTAGTGTTGCATATGGATAAGAGTAAGAATCCACACTGAAGTTAGTACAAATTTTTGCATTTCAACAGAAACAAAACAGTCCTCCAAAGACTACTGTTTGGACCTTGACCTTTGCCTTTTTGTGCCTCTAAGTCACCAGAAGCTTCTGTTTCCAAAAGCACAATAATGCTTGGAGAAGTCAAAGTTCCATGTAAATGATGTCATGGCTATAGGGGTTGAGGCATCATGTTTGTTGCAGTAAGTCCCTCTTGGAAATGTCCGATGAAGTCAGAATGAACATGTGACTTATTTTACAGATTTTTGGAGCACTATAATTCCATTCTTGCTATATTATTATCTGTGAGAAGCTTTTTCTTTTTTAATTCCATAAAGCTCTATCACTATATTATCTGAGCAGCTAAGTACTCAGATTATGTAAGTTGAACATAACAGGATGTCTGTAAAACTTTGCTGCTTACAGCCTTGGAATTTTCTATGTTGCTCTTCTACGGTGACTCAGCTGAAGATCTCCCATATGATCTCAGAGAATGCGTGGTGGCGTGGGATTTCCATCCTTTGAAGGAGTGTAGCATGGTCCTCGGGTATGACCTCGGCTGCAGCCTTTCTTTCCTCCCACGTCCCCTGGACTTCTCTTGGCAATCTTTAACTGCTGATCGGCAGATGCTCACTGTAGTTCCTGTCACGCATTTCAGTTCTGTCCTTCTAGGAATGTTTACCTTATGTTTTCAAAGCAATCCACCTTTTGATTTGCACAGCAGGAGAATTTGCCTGTTGTACCAGATAGCAACCTCAATATGTACTTTCACAGCCTGTTTTTTCTAGAGGATATTTTCAGCCCATCAGTGATGTTTTGAGAATAATTCTACCAGTACTATTTTTATGATATGTATAGCTCTTCATGGTGCATTACTAACCATATGGCCAAGCACAGTACATGCAGGTATATGGCAAGGTTTACTGCCCAGTAGGAATGAGAAGCACGTATTTTGAATAGATGTGTATTGAGGAAAGAAACGCCATTCAACTGCAAAGGTACAGGCTGAGGACCTTTATTTCTTCTCTTGGTTATTCTTTGGTTTTGAATGAGTTTCAGCATCTATCTCCCTTGGAATCTCACTGCCATAATGTGGGCTCAGAGCAGCTGTTTTTACTTTGCCTTGCTGATGACAGTCAGGAGATAAAATGCAGAGGAGTAAATTCTGCCTGGCTGCTACACGTTGCATCACACAACCACTGGTAGGTCTCCAAGAAGTGTTACTGATAGCTAGATTTTATCTTAGTAGGGGTAAGAGGCTCAAGGAATGACTAATGAAAGCTTTATGATGAAACTTCTGTCTAAGCCACGTCAACTGTGACAAGAAAAAATCATCGGAGGGTTATTTGACAGTCTAGTGTGAGTGAGCTGGCGCCCTGAGTCCAGCTTGTTGTAGAGATGTATCTTCAGTGTAAAATCCACTAACTCTGTTTGTATCAATTAATGTCAGTGGGGAAAACCACAAATGGTGATGTGGCGTGGTGGTGAACTACCCCTCAAGTGGCTTCTCTGATTCAGAACGGGGCCATTTAATGAGGCAGATGATATTGCCATTACTTTGTGTTTTTCTCTTTTGTAGATAAATCATTCCAGTCAGATGCATACACACAGCTGTGTTTTGTGTGTTCACGCAGAAACGCAGACTCCAGTTCTCTCAGGAGCAGTCCCAGCTACTCAACTGGGACTACATTATCAATACAGGCATCATAATATTTAGATGGGCCTCCTGTGCAAATGTCATGGGGAGTCCCCCTGCGTGACTCAAATTTACAACTCTACCAAAATATCCTTCTTCAGCTCCTTGATCCAGTCCCTGGGGTTTACAGTGCTTTACAAGTATCTTTGCTTTTCTTCTGACACCAGTAGCACCTGTACAATCTCAAATCATTAGTTACGCACTTCAGTCAATGTGGAGGTTTCACCTAGTGTATTGACTTAGTAGCGCTCAGTAAAATTACCTTCTGCCTTCTTATGCCAACGATCACGTCCTGCTTTCTGCAAAGCAATGCCTTATTTCCCCGTTTCTGCCATAAAGCTTTATTTCCCCTGAAGAAGAACAATCTCCACCTTTTGGGCCGGGCTGCAAAGGAGGCAAGATGCGCTCGAGGTGTGGGGGGCAGAAAGAGGGGACGTTTGCCAGCTTTGCTCTAGGGAGTTAGGAGACAAGGTGGGAATTGGGGAAGTCAGAGCTTTAGCCTTGGCTCTGATAATGATTTTCTGTGTGGCCTTTTGTGAGCTCTTTCATGTCTCCACCTCGTTTTGCCCAAACCTAAAATGGAGTTCAAAATCGTCACTTCTCTAACACCTCCCCCTCCCCCCACACACACAGAGTTGTGAGAAGGTTTAATGTTGATCTCAGAGGCTTTGAACAGTATCATACATACAGGGAATGTATATGGGCATTCAGACCCCGGAATGAGCTTTATAAAATCATCAGTAATGAAAATGGTATTTATATTAATCATAAATTTGGGATTGGAAGAGAATATGTGGTTAACAAACCTGCAAAACAAGCTTTGTTTCATTGGCTTGAGCTGCTTTATAGTTCTGTTTGTGTACGTGGAAGAGATGTTCAGTCTTTTTTAAATGAGTCACAGGACTGGAAGAATAAAAATATTTGATGGTAACATATAGCAGCAAAACAACTACTCTTTTCATTCTGACAAGGATGATAACCAGAATAGCAAGTTAGAGCTAGAGGTCTAGGATGGTAGTTTCTTTCCACGTATCGGGGTTTTTAGATCTGCTTGCAAGACAGTGAAACAGAACTGAAATGTCATAACAATAAAAAGACAACACTAGATCAAACAATAAAATCAATCATGCCCATTAGGAATACAACTGTTTACACTGATGAAGGCTCTCCTGGTCAGTGAGTCCATGCAGTATTCTCAGACAGCGCAGCCTTGTTTAGCAGCTTTCTGTACCTTTATCCAGAGGAGACTCCTTCCACCCTGCTTGCTGCATTGCACCACTGATTTAGTGAAGACATCATCCTCATAAGGATGCTCTTCTAACTCACCTCTGAAATCCGCTTGCTTTTCTCCTCTGACAATTAGGTTTAAATGTGCTGCAGCAAAGTACTCAGCCTTAGCAGTCGTATGGCTTTTTAAGTGATAAACTGCATTAGCAAATTCCTTATAAGATAATCTATCAAATGAGGTCATACGTAATTTTAGCAGTCTCATCTTGATTTATAGCATGATCGCAGCAAATTACGCATACACAAACCAGCATGCTGGCTGTCAGAGTCAGGTATTTTCACTCTGCTAAAAAAGCTCTTTCCAGGCCAGCCCAGTGGCCTACTGGTAGCACTCTGCATCGCCCTGGCTTGCCCAGTTTGCGTGAGAGCCCTCAGGCTCACCCCTCACCTCTTATTAGGACTGACAAGAGTTCGAGGCAGTAGTCGAAATCCTTGCTTCATACCTCCTAACAGCCACCCTTAATGGTGCTTATTCTGACAGGTTTTCCGGGCTCCCCTTAAGTCGGGGCGTAGGCTCGCTGAAAGGGTAACCTTAGGGGTAGGGAAACTGGGTCTGCGGGGTGCCGATCCGCTCCCTGCCTCCCTTCTGTGTTCCCAAGGGAATGGAAAGCTAGCTGGAGTGAATCATCAGGCAGCACCACGCACGGCGGTAGCAGTCTGCTTCCCGGGCCAGGCTGCTCGGGCTGGTAGAGGCTTGGTCGCCTGCACCCACGGGCGCCGGAGGAGGCAATGCTCCGTCTCCTGCGGCCATCTGCGCCGGGAAGCCGTGCCACCCTCCTCGCTGCGAGCAGGAGCAATGAAACTCAGAGAAAATGGGAGGGAGCTTCAGGGGCAAACGCTGCTTGGGAACTGCGCTTTGCTACCGCTGTTGCGCTTCTGCTCACCGCGCCCGGTGTCCAGCCCCTGCGCTGCAAGTAAATTGCTCCTGGGATCCAGAAGGGACACGATTCCTAGCCCCCAGCTTCAAGCTTCTGCACACAACATTCCATCTGTGGAGATTTATCTGTAGCTACCATAGGGGGGAGCTGCGATAAATTACCCAGTCTCGCCTTTCTGTTCACCTGCTCTCACCTCACATTGGTGTTTCAGGGGTCTGAGCTGTGCGGAGTGGTGAGAGTACATGTCATCTGCGCGCCTCTGAAGAAGTTATGTCTCTCTCACTGAACTTCGGGCCAAACCCTGTCCACGAAGGACAAAGCGGGAAGGAATGAGATGTGTTCCTTGGCATTTCACGTATCTGCCCCTAAACTGTAACAGAGAAACTAAATGAAAATCTGAATAAAAATTTCCCCAGGAGACATAAGATCATAGAGGCCTAACTCTCGCTGCATGAAAACTTCTGGAAACACTTCATATGCAGGCCTCCATGTTGTCTGTGCAAGAATATTCCTGGAGCGAGAGAGTGGAAGAAATCAAAGCCGTTCATCAAAATAAGTAAGCAAAAGGCATGCTTGCAGCGGATGGCACTGCTGTTTTACACACCCTGTGGTAATTTTGCCTAATCCTCTTGAATGAGTATTTCATGCATGCATATGCATATCTGTCACAAATAAAATCTATTGTATCCTCAGCTGACGAGCTGTGTGTGGCAGACTGCAGCAGGGCTTGGGGAAAGAAATTCATGACCCAGACTAAGAGTAGAGCATAGGACTCCCCGCCGGAGCCCATCAGCTGAAAGAGCTATTGAACCTCCTCCCCGTGCCAGTACCAACAGCGGTCTGGGGTCCCTCTTCTGTCCCCTCCTTTTACCCCTGCCAGGGGTGGCTGAAGGCGCACCTAGCAGCCGGAGTAGAGAGAGGATGATGAGAAGGGGGTTGTTTCTTCAGGGCGCAAATATAAGGTGAAAATTGGGCGAGCAAAGGAGCACCTGGGCCGTGGCCACCCCGCAGTGAGGCCAGGCCACAGGATGGAGAGGGGTGCGCAGGCAGGGCTGGTGAGCTGGCTGCGGAAGGGGTGAAATGGCCCCGTGCCCCCGAGGATGCGTGCTGAGGGAGGGCAGGGGGCTCGGCAGACACCCCTGAGGACCCCACAGCACGGCCACGCCACAGCACCCTCTCGCCCGGGTCTGCGCTGCAAGGGCGTATTCCTCAGCTACGACCAAAACCATAGCTGGAAGCACAGCGGAAAGTCCCCCTTGGTGCAGCAGGCACCAGGCTCCCCGAGAGCCCTGCCTGGCCCCCGGACAGGGACCCCCAGCTGGGCAGGGGAGGGGTCACAGCCCCCCACCCAGGCTCTGTGGGGTGATGGGGACCCCCCAGGGTCCTCTGGAAGCGAGCGGCCCCGGGTTGGCCGCTCCTTCTCTAGACCTGCCTCTGCAGAGGTGTTTGCAGCCATTGGCACGGGCGCTGCAGAGCTGGTTGCCTGGCAGCACGAACGCGTCCTCTTCCCCATGACAAACATCATCTCCATCGACCCAGACCACCTCCCGTTTCAAATGTCTGCCCAGGCTGGAAAGCCCAGCAAGGGAAAACAGGGATCATCGAAATGAGCCGAGCAAGCCCCATTTCATCACCCTGGTGATGCAGGGACCCCTGCACTGAGCAGCTGCCCCACAGGTGAAATCATCCAGCAGCCTAAGCAAAACGCCTTCGTGCTCGGCAATTCAGCCCGGATTAGCACTGACAGAACGAGCCCCCTTAAAGAAACACATGCTAATTAGAGTGCATGAATATTTAGCTTTCTGCAAAACTGTCAGAGAAACAGCAATTGTGAAGCTAAGCCCAAGGTCTGCCTTCTTGCATCTGGGTCTTCAGCTCCTGCTGAGAACACGCTAATGTGGCTGATGTGCCAAAAGAAGGCAAAGTGCTGTATCGGAGAGCACAGAGCTGCTCCGTGCAGCGTGTTTGTCTGCTCCCAGCTTGGCACTCAGCCTCCGAGCGTGCCGCTGCATCCAGCCGCTGTGCTGTAGTAACTCAGAGGCTGAACATCGCAGCGATCACATGATTCCGAATTTGAGAGACATAAAAATTGCCAACTTCAGAGACATCCACCTTTCTTAAAAGAAAGAAAACCATTATGAGTCAGGTACATTACCCGCCAGCAGCCTACTGAAGAGAGCTGTCTTCTGCAGAGAGGTGGAGGACAGGAGGACGCCTGATGGGTGCAGCAAGGGCGAGGGCACAGGCTGGGAACGGGAAGGGAGGACTAATGCCATGCAGCCAGAGAGCAGCTGTGGTTGGCATGCCACGGTGCCAGTGCTGTGCAGGGAGCATGTGGGAGAAGGAGCCAGTGGACCCTCTGCCCAGGGAGCTGTGGTGTGCTGCAGGGATGGGTATTTGGGCTGCTCAGGCTTCTGGGAGAAGCTGGGAGTGCGAAGGTGCCCAGCTGTGCTGAGCTCCCCGCCACAGCAGCTGACCGCTGCATTGCGAGCTAGGGTGGGTATCTCTGCGCCAGGGTGCGGTTACTTGCAGGGACAGAGTGCAACGAGACCCGCTCTTCCCATCTGCAGAAGGGCTGACATCTGTGTGGCCCTATCAGCCACTTTCTCAGCCCAGCTTGAAACAGAAGGTTTGTCCCAAGGAGGCTCAAGCTAAGTGAAAGCACCAGGTGCAGAGGCAGCTCTCTTCTGACTGCGACCGCTCGACATGATGCAGGAATGAGCATCGCGCCATCGAGAAGCTGCAGCTCCACCCTCTGCAGCCCACAGCGGTGGCGATGGCTCAAGGGAGCCAAAGCTGGGGCAAGGGGAGAGGGGCAGCGACCGGCCGTGGGGAGATGCACGGCAGCTCTTCCATTTTCAGGTGAAGAAGGAGATCTGTGTTGGGGCTGCACAAGAGGAGCTGTGGCACGGCGGGCAGGGGTAGAGCTGATGAGGTGGGGAGGAGGGTGGGGAAGAAGGGCTGCTATTTAACTGCCAGCCCCGGTTCTACCAGCAAATACAGGGACGAGCTGTCGCTGGCGTGGAAGGCAGCAGATGGCCTAATTGTGAGATTCGCCCTTGCAAGAGCAAAATTATATAGTGTTTTGAACATCTTTGCCTGGAGCTGAGTGCTAGCTTCAGATACTACCAAGATATACTGTACAGAGGCACTGTGTGCCAGAAATGTGCTCTAGTGATAATCAGGAGAAAACTGTGCTTGAAGTGACATTTAAAAAATAATTATTATGGTCCATTGCTGTTAGTCACACCTCCCAAAAGCTGATCTGGCTAACAGAGATTTCCAAAGCATCTTCTGCTTGACATATCATCTGGAAATTATGCCATCACTGTGTCTTGCCTTGTAATCACCAGGACACTGTCTATGTATGTATACCCTTTTTTCCCCTCTTCTTGGGGGAAGATAATTCTCTGTGTCTTCTGATGCTTCTCATGCTCCTTCAGCTGGTTTCTTGCAGATTCTCATCTCGGTCATTTGCTGAAGAGCACAATCCTTACTCTCCCAGGCACAGCAGAGCTGGCCCACATCACACTACTATCGGGTGCTTGAAACTTTATATTGAAGTTGCAGGGTCGTTACTGGTGAGTTGTTATGGCAGGTGCATTTTGTCAGCTCCAGTTCTGATCTGACAACAGGGGAGAAGGCAGCACCTCTCTCAGCTGGGTCAAGTTTTCAGAGAAAACTCTGGCAAGGACTTAAAAGGGAGAGAAAAGTTTGACTAACATGTAAATCTGCTTATTATTACTTATCTGTAAGTGCAAAACCCAGGGTGAGGAATGGGTTGATCTGGAATCAAGTGAATGCTCTGCTTGGGGATAACAGCCCTCTTCTTGTTGATTTTTTTCAGTCCACTGGATATATTTTTTAAGGACCTTTGCCTGCTGAGTATACCATGTGCTCTCTCTTCCTATTAGTCCTTTCAGCTTCATCACGCTTGTTGGGGTTTTTTGGTAATAAAAGGGCTTTAATGGGTTATCTGTAAGCTTTGTCTCCTAAACTATTAGGATGTATTATATCTTCTTTAAATCTACCTTTCCCTTACTGTCCATCTCCAGAAGACCATGCAGTAGGTGTTTATGCTGCAGCAGTCTGTCCTCCTTCCCCTTCTTTGCTCTGAAGTCTCCTGCTACAAATCCCACAGCTGTGACACACCAGCCCATCTCTCTCAAATCCCACTGATTTCATGTATCTCTCATCTCCCCATCTTCCCCTGCAAGGCCCTCCATAATGTTACTTTGCCTTTGATCTCATTCCTCCCACTCCTCCTCCTGCATGTACTTTCCCAGTCATCCCTCCTTTCTGCTCATTTTGTCTTGTTCTTGGATGGTTCAGTGTTGCTTTTTTTCTTCAGGTTCCTCTGGCACCTTGATCCATCTCCTGTTCTCTAGTAGCCAAACGTTTTCCCCCTTGTTTTGTCAACTCTACCTTAAATCCCTATCATTTTCTTCCTTGCTAGTAACAACGCTCCACACGAGCTCATGCTGAGCTGTTGTCCCACGTGGTTTCCCTGGAGTGCACGTTCTTCACACCAGGAACTTGTGGCTCTCCTGTGATGCACACCCCACAGATACAAACACAAGGGTCTTTTGAAGAGCAGCAGTCACTGGTAAGTAACCATTCATTATTAATCCTCTTGCTTATGCGATACACAGAACACTTTAAACTTTCTCTAGCCAGCTGATGAGGCATCTTTTCTACACTGATGTGAAGGCACACTTTGGCTGCTCTAGCTAGGTAAATGCATTAAAATGCATGTTATTTAAACTTACTAAACTTCCTATAGGCAGCAAAGCCATTCGAGGAACATAAATGAGAAGCAGGCTATTAGAGTATGATTTGGGTCTCACTTTGCTGTATTGCCTTGCACTACCACGTCACCACTGGCTGCGTTCAAGTTGCCGTTAACATTTTTACGTTTCTGCACATAACAAACAATAGGGACTAGCTCCCATACAGCAGAGGAAATATAGCAGCAAGTGTCTCGTGTCCGTTTCTCAACTGTCATCAAATAGCTTTTATTCATGGCATAGCACAAGTGTCAGCCAACTGGCAAAGGCAGCCTGTATTAAAAATGTTGGGGATTATTCATGTCAACAGACACAAGGGAGCTTTTCTCAGTCAGTGGATCTGCACTAGCAGGGGTATGAAAATGCAGCAGGTTCTCTAGAGTAATCTCAAATCTGAATAACTTCAGAAGGAGGCCAACAGCTGACTGTCACTTCCAAGTGCAATTAAAAAATTCATCTAGCACAATTAGACGAGAGCTTGGATAGGTGAGACGTTTAACTGTGTGGCTAGACAGAAAAGGCTATACCGCAAGGATGTTATGTAGGAAGACTAAGATGATATTTTTTAAAGAAAAATGCTGAGACTGAAGATGGTCTGCAGGTTGTGAGCTGGTGGTGGGTTCTCAAGTTTGCATCTGATTACATAATTAGCTGATAGGTCCTTGGCCTGTTTGATTGCAGGCATTTACTGCACTATTTGGAATATGACTGCCATTGACCACGTGATCTGTCTTTTATGGACAAGGTGTGATCTAGAAATGGATATTTCTTTCTGCTTTTAGAAGATAAAAAAAAAATGTCCCTGTTTAACTGAAAATACCCATTATTAAATTTGTGAGAATATTAATGGAAAAAAACAATAAGGTGGACACAAGCAGTAAAACTGTGTAGCTTAAAAATATCAGGTAAAGGCAGAAAATGATGGAGGTTTCAGATGTCTCAGGTTAACTGTTAAGGGCAATTCTCCAACCAGTTATTCCCCCTGTATTTGCAGAAGTCCATTATATTCTGTCACCTTGCATTTTTTTAATTGTTGCTTTTAAAACATATGGCCTGCTTCTTTTCCCTCTCAATTATTTTCAACTAGTTTAATTCTCTGAACTTGGTGATGTTATGCAGATATAAAATCGGGAACAATTTAAGAGGAAAATAAAAGAATAAGGCCCATGCAAGTTATCATGAATAAGGTGACCTGATCTGCTCTGACACAGATCTATGTTCCACTTATGCTCTGGAAAACTCTGGATACTATATTTTCATCAAAACCTAATTTCTGTACAAATGTGTGATGCAGAAGAAATCCAACCGGCAAAACCCTCATGGCATCTCCATGACAACATACAGATGCACAGCCTGCCATATAGATCGTTATCGGGAGACTAACTGCTCCTAGGTTTTTCCCACGCTGAGCTGAAAGGCAAAGCGACCAACACGGTAGCTGGCTGCAGAGGATGTTGCTGGAATTTAAATACGGAAACTGCAGTTCACGACTCCTGCAGGGTAAACCGGAGGCAAATGGAGCAGCCGTACTGAAGAGGAGAGCCTCGCGCTGCAGCTTCCCTGGCTGAGGCTGCTCTGTCAAGCAAAGGCATGGGCACTGGCAGGTCTCCAACGAGCCTGGGAAGTCACGCGGAGGACCTTTGCAGGGCTCTCAGAGTCTTCCTGAAAGGCCGTTAGTGTGACTTACCAGCAGAGTGAGATAAGAACGGAAGGTAATTTGGGTTAATAAGTTATCCCGAGAGGGCTGGTTTTTTCCTGCACATGTACAAGGAGAGGGGGAGCGATCCTGTCCTCTCTTCCCGGTGGAGAACTCTGCAGCAAGAGGTTCGCTCTCCAGTCTCCAGCACGCGTAGGAATCCAGGGTCAGCAGCCCAGGCCAGCAGCACATGCAGCCAAGGCTTCTCCCAGATGGATGATCCATTCCTCACAGGCAAAGGATCAGACTAGGACCAAGAAAAGGAACCTGCCGCTCACTGTGTCTGTGTGTGGGGGGTTATCTCCTCTTTCGTAGTCCCCCATGTTTATTCCACCAAATTTAATTGCTCCGCAAGTTTCACGTTAAATCAAACAATAACTGTTGCCGTGTGGTTTACTCGCTTCCCAGAGCAGTTGGGAGCAGGACCTCGGGCCAACGAGCGGCCCCGTGGGGTCAGGAGACGGGCTCTTTCCCTGGGACTGACCCTGCGCCCCGCCGGCTCTGCCTCAGGCACCGGCAGCGCGCCTGCTCCCGGCTGGGCACTGCAGTCTGGGCAGCATGGGCAGGACGCACCTCCGGGACAGCTGAACAGTGACAGGTTCACCACATCCCCCCACCCGGCTTTCCTCCTAACCTGTCCTTGCCTCGGCTCCTTCCCCCAGCGCCGGCGCGGTCTACGTCACGCCATTGAAGGGTGAGCAGCTCGGCCTCCGCGGCGGCGGCCGCTCCTGCAAAGCAGCTGAAGTGCTGTAATTTCATACTCCAGCTGACGGTGCAGGAACCTGTTCGTCTGCTCGTGCCCCAGCGCAGACGTGGCCCTGGCTGCCACAGGCACCCTCGGCACAGTCGGCAGAGCCAAGGTAGCGTTTGGGGTGGTGAGGAAACATTCCCACTATTGTCTGCAACCGCCCGAGTAAAGCAAGGTTGGCCTTTCCATACTTGTTTCTGACTTCTGGATAGGGGATGTCTTCTCCTGCACTCCTACGCCCCTTCAAGTAAGGCACCTTAGGCACCTTACCTCCCCTCCGCTGCTCGGCTTTCCTGTCTGAGAAACGGAGATAACAATATTGACCTTCTTGGTAGAGCACTTTCTCATTTTTTTCATGCGACGTGCTACATAAAAGCTGATTGTTAGGTTTTGTTTGGCTATGAGAAGTCCTCGGCTTAACAGTGGGGCACGGTATGTTATCAGCCGTAAAAAAACCCTTGCACTGATCTCTAGCATTTAGGGATAGACCTTTGTTCTGCTTAGTTACTTATAAGCTTTGGAGTGATGTGGCTCAGTTGTGATTTTTTTCTTGTGGCTCTCTGTGTAAGTATTGTACACATATGGTTGACTTTTGCTTCTATTAGGGCCAAAGATCACCTGGTTTACCTTAACGTACAGATGTCAAGTAGGCATCAGCCGAGTGACTGGCCTGTGATTTGCCATTCAGCACATTTCCTCTGAAATACAAGGGAAATTAGTTTTCCAACAGACAAGAAACAGAGTAAGAAACACTAAACCCCTAGAAATAATCTGCCTTTCCTTCAGCGTACACTCTATGAACATTTAATGCTGACGACCAGCAGCATTGTCCATTTGTTGCAGATAGCTTTCTCCTTTACCACAATAACACATATTTTCCTCTATGTACCCTCTGAAGAAGAAAAGAAATTCCTCTTTTGTCCATCAGGCAGTTGAAAGCTTTGTCTCCAGCCTGGACAGCTCAGTTCACAGGTGGCTGTGTTGAGTGAGGAGTGACCAACATCATGGCAGATGGTATTGGGGCATGATGGAGCCCAGGGGTCTCAAGTAGGTTCCTATGTCTAGTTATGCATGTCAGGAAGATGTAGACAGACAAAAAGCCATCACAGATAACACTAGTTCAAAGTCAAGATAGTAGCAGGAGCAGCAAAGTCAAGCCCCAAATAGTTCTCCATGCCCTAATATATCTTGTTCTGAAAAGCATTGTCTGGAAGTGATAGCAGAGTGTACAAAGCATGGGGAGGCCCTGGCGCTGGGCTGGGTGACACTGGACCCTCAGCTCTCCTGCCACCGCCTTGGGAAGCGGCAGTAGTGGTGGGACAGCATTTTACAACAATGATGGTTGAGTTTAGGGTGTTTCGGAAAGGATTCAGTATATCCTGTGGGCTTGGGCTGACGTTCCTGATGGGTGCCAACCATTCAGGTGAGAACAGAATAATTTGCCATTCTTTCGCTTACAGATAACTGAAACAATTGGAGCTGGGCAGGCTCCCCATAAGGTTTTTCAGGAATGATTTGGGTAGGGGCTAATCTACCTGTTAAGGCAGGGATCAACTTGAGGGCAGCCATTTCCTTGGGGCGCAGAAGACAGACAGAAAGAGGACAGTGAGCCAAGAAGGATCCGGTGTAGCTGGAGGGGCCCCCAGCTTTGTGGTCCCAGACAAAAGCTGAGAGAGGGATTCTGGGCACAGCGCTTTCAAGCAAAAGACACTTGAGATTGCAAACAGAACTCCTTGCTTCTTGTCTGACCTTTGTTTTAAAAGTTTAAGGACAAACGGCTTCATGCATTCAGTGTTAATCAAGAGCACTGATATAAGGAATTGACCGACTCTGTCAGCATTCTCATCCCAACGGAACCAACCCAAAATAACTCTCACCGCAAACTGATTGGGGCTGTGTAGCTGAGACAGGCTGAAAATAATAATGGTCTCTATATTTTCTAAGAAAAAGCTCTACTTATTTTAAAGACTTTGGTAATAAATACATGCAAGAGTTGGAGGCAGCGAAGAGTTGGATAGACTATTATTTTCCAATCAATTCAATTTTTAAGCCTTACTTAAAGAATGCTAATTTTAAATGAGATATTCTTCTGATGATTTCTACAATTGAGGGGCTGTAAATTCACATTCGTAATGAAGGCTTTTTTTAAATATTTGATTGCAGTAATACAAATGATCTTATTTAATATCAAGGACAGAGCTGGTATCTATTTTTTGATAACTGTTTTGCATAGCATACTCCATCCAGTTAACATTTTTGCAGAATGGTTTCAGAAGAGACAGCTCTTTGGTAGGACAGAACTGGTGGCTGGAACAGGCTGCTCCAGCAGACAGAGTGCTGGAAGGCCACAGGGCAAAAAGTCACAAATTCCAGGTTCTTTGTATTTTGTCCTAATAATCTTTTACTGCATTGTTCAAACCTCAAGCATCACCTGTTCAGACTTCAGAGAGTAAGAAGTGCTCATGTTACCTGTCTCCTCTTTTTAGCTTTCACCTTGTCCAGTTGACAGAGCTGGCAGGTCTTATTCTGGTTCCCAGTCTTCCTGTCCAGTTGTACCTTTCTTGTTGAAAAAAACCTTCTTCAGCCTTGCAAGGTACATTTGATTGGCTTCCCATCCTCAAGGGGATGCCTTTAAAACCCCACAGTCTTTGGAGAATGAAATTAAAACTTCAGCTCTCAGGACTGTACATGTGAAAATCCTGGGAAAAGGGTTTTGGAGGGCTTTTGACCAATGCAATTCAGCGTGATAAAAATCCGTCGAGCAATCTAGCTTTTTTATGGTAATTATATGCACTGAGAGCCAATGAGAACGTGCAAGAAATGCTATTTGTTTCTACATGTAATATGAATAGTCATCATTATCAACATTACAGTATGAGGAAGAAGGCAAAAAGCAAATACTGTAGTTGGTGGTAATGGGCTGTTCATAACAGGAGCCAAACATTTCACCTCTAACAGAGACTTGCCTCATGGCTTCGGATTCTCCCTTCATTCTCTCTGTAAATGAGGGCTAGGATTTGTGTCTCGTGGGATGCTGCGAGATTAATTTTTTTCTGCATAACAGCATAAACTGTTGTGAAGGTGGAAGGGTCCAAGTCTTATTTCACAACAGACTGGCAACTACAGTACAAATGGAGCAGACCCCGTCTCTTCTCGGAAAGGGACAAACAGCTTGGAACTCGGCAAGTGCTCTAGCCAGCTAGAACAAATACAATTTTGCAGTCCATTGATTTCCATTTACAATGCCAAGTTTTATTTGATTTATTTTTTTAATATCTATGTGCCACAACACTAACTTCCTTTTTTTTTCCATTTCAAATGAAGTGCCACTGGCACACGGTGCTCGTTAGCCTAGAGATATTTTGGATAAGTTAAGATGAAGGATCAGCAGGCGAACAAAACAAGGCCATGCAGGACAGCGTTGATGATGCAGCCCCAAACTGTTGTCTCCTAATGTGGAAGATTTTAGGATTTCTGAGCACACTGGACTGCTATAGAGCTGCATGGACTATGTAGGGGAGTCTCACACATACGTAGTTAGGGCTAGAGTTAAACGTCTGGATCCCAGGTGTCATTTAATGACTTTTAACAAATAACAGGGCAAATGTATGAATGTTACTTGGGAAAAATTCTGTCTTGCAGTGTGACTCTCCCTGCACTCCCCTCACACCACGCGGTGCCCAGCACAGCACTGCAAGGCGTCAAGCCAGAGCCGTCCTGGTGCTGGAAGGCTGATGCTGGCAGTGGATCCTGGCGTGGGGTCCTCTCCACAGAGCCTGGTGTGAGCTGTTTCACTAACTGGACATGCACACTTCCAGCTTCCCTTTACCTGGTCACTGCCCATGACCGTGATTAAATAGTGCCTGCCGCTACTGAATGCGCAGAGCGGTCTGAGGCAGACCAGTACAGATGCCATTGTCTCGTCCAGAGAAAGCAGGCTATTGCTGCCGCCGCGGGCACTAGGAGAGGTGGGCATGGCTGGGGAGGGAGGAGGGAGAGAGAGGGAGTAGCTACAGTCGAGAGGAGCCATGCACTGATACCCTCTAAACTGCTGGAAGACAGAAAGTTGTTGCTGATAATAGAAAGTACTCACAATACCTAGGGGTTGCAAAGAGAATTCGACCTATCAGTGATTAAATACGGGGGAACTTGCATTGTCATTGCTCACGCTGACTGGTGCTTATGGGTAAACGGGCGATCGGGCTGTCAGGCTGTCAGCTTCTATGAGCCCTAACTTCCCCCTGGAAGGGAGATGGCCATTTTCCCAACAATGGCCCCAGCTCTTTCGGTTACAGCCAGTCAAGTCCAATGACATCAAATACTAATCTGGCACAGAACCTGGGCTGCCCGGGTACATTTTATAACCAAGAGCATATCAAATCCTTTGGACCTGATGACAATTGCTCCTTTGTGGTCACATCAGTCAGTCACTTTAACCCAGATTCTCAGTCAATTCAAAGGAAAGGAAACAGTGCTTCAGAGAACTGACTACTGCAAAAGTACTGTAAAAAAATGAACAGAAGGAAGGCAGGGCTGGAACTCATCACAAAAGATCCCACCATAAAATCAGGAGAACGCACAAGGAGCCTTAGATGACCTTGCAGCAAGAGGCTGTGTGGCTGTTTTGCATATGGTTTCTCTGCAGGGGCAGACCTTGGATCATCCTGAATCCAGTCTTTGGGCTTGCAGTTTGTTCAGAACCTCAGGCCTGATCTGTTTGCATAACAGCATTTATGTTCCTTTTATAACAGAATTTCGGTCTGTATAACAGAAATTTCTAGCACTATGAAAGCAGATAAACTTCAGAAATCAGATTTCCCAGGTGGAGCATGAAAAGCAGGTCCAAGGCATGGGTCTCTTCCCGTTGCTGTTGCCTGATCACAGCCCCCTGCAATCTGGCAGGCAGATGCCACCTTCAGAGGGACTCTGTGTCAGGCAGCTCCCGCCTACGTTTTCTCTAGCATCCGGAACTGGCACGATGCTTTGATCCACCTCTGGTTTCGCCTATTGAATGTGCTAGGAAAAAACTACTCTTAAAACAGTTGGCAGAGGGCTGAGCATACAAGCATAGCATATTAACAAAACCACTCCAATTAGCTGGGGGGAGGGAAAATGACAAAAATGAGAAGAATTTTGCTCTTCTCTGCACAAGACTAGAACCAGTGAGAGAAAACTATAACTTGACCCTAAATTATTCAAAGGAAGTAAAGAAACAAAATATAGACTAAAGAAGAATTCTTCCTAGTAACTTGAACAAAAAGCCAAAGCACATTAACATATGAGAACTGGAAGATTCAGAGAAATAAAAGAAATGGCATGCCTATAGGCATGTTTTTCTTAGAAGAAAATCAGGGAACTCACTTAATTTAGTAATATACCTGGCATACCTCTAGAAGGAAAAGTTTCTACGGTGTGCTGGCACCACTCCTGACCATATCGTGTGTGGAACAGATGGCTCAAGGAACACATAAGAAATAAAAAGAGGCTTTTTAAGTGTTCAGAGGGATTCTGACATGGAGTTTTTTTCAGAAGATGTTTCTTGCTGAATGGCCGAGCCCAGAGAGTGGTGGTGAATGGAGTTAAATCCAGCTGGCAGCCAGTCACAAGTGGTGTTCCCCAGGGCTCAGTTTTGGGGCCAGTCTTGTTTAAAATCTTTATCAATGATCTGGATGAGGATTGAGTGCTCCCTCACAAAATTTTCAGATGACACCAAGCTGGGCGGTAGTGTCGATCTGCTTGAGGGTAGGAAGGCTCTACAGAGGGATCTGGACAGACTGGGTTGATGAGCCGAGGCCAACTGTATGAGGTTCAACAAGGCCAAGTGCCGGGACCTGCACTTGAGTCACAACAATCCCATGCAATGCTACAGGCTTGGGGAAGAGTGGCTGAAAAGCTGCCTGATGGAAAAAGATCTTGGGATGCTGGTTGACAGCCAGCTGAAGATGAGCCAGCAGTGTGCCCAGGTGGCCAAGAAGGCCAAAGGCATCCTGGCTTGTATCAGGAACAGTGTGACCAGCAGGAGTAGGGAGGTGATCGTGCCCCTGTACTCGGCACTGGTGAGG
>Ga0065711_1039523_pt1 | contig 17751 bp, 8 predicted proteins | sample Hoacrofraction12_FD_59098 | JGI IMG/M metagenome (GOLD analysis project Ga0065711, IMG submission 59098) | Hoatzin crop microbial communities from Cojedes, Venezuela - Epithelial fraction 12 v2 (version 2) | ecosystem: Host-associated > Birds > Digestive system > Esophagus > Crop | place...
TTTCAACCTGAGGATTAAATTTCTTTAGTGATGATGGGATTGTCCATTTAGTTGTTATTAGGAGAATTCCTTGAAATTAACATAAAAAAATTTGCTTTAGAAACAGCCCCAGATGGCCTCCTCTCAGGCCAGACAGAGCAGGATGGAATGAGAACCACAGGGTTCTGCTAGACCTTTCCCCAGAACAGCTGCTTACATAAAGAGAATGAAGCTTTAAAGAGAAAGCACTGCCTTGGTTTTGCCTGAATATGTTTTTCCCAGCTTCTCTAGGAGCTGCTCTAGGCGTACTGTGTTTCCTTTACATAAGTGTTGACAGCTCTTTGAAAATTCCACAGATAGCAGCAGAGAAACCAAACACAATAGCTTCTCTTTATTTACAGTTTTCCAAAACTTGTATGATATCGCCAAGAGACTTGTATTCAACAGAACTTATGAGTTTGACAGAAAGGTCGTGCACATGTGTTAGGTGTATGTAGATATTTCTTCCTCCTGCTGCTATTTATATAGGGACAATATAAATGCTTAGCTGAGTAACTGAAATCTCTGACTGCAGTAGATACCAACAACAGTGATCAAGTATCAGGCCGACAAACTGTCCTTGCTCCTTATGTACGTACAGGGTGAGTCCCCAGATCACAGGCCCCTGTTCTTACGGCAGACTTTAATCCCCTTCACTTCAGCTGGAAGAGCAACATGACAGGACACAAACAATCCAGGAGATTACTGAGGAGCGTCAGGGATGATATAGGAGACGCTCAGCGAGCCAGCCAGGGGTGATGCAGAGCTGGATCGGCTCTTCACAAAAAAGAAAGACCTGACCAGGGATACAAGAACCAATGTCAGCCTTGAGTGAAGTGACCATGGACTAGTACAGTTTAAGATCCCAAGGGGATTGAGGAAGGCAAGCAGAACATTACAGACAGGACTTAAGCCAAGGGTAAATCATCCCTGATCAACCTAATTGCCTGCTATGGTAAAATGACTGGATTTATGGACAAGGGGAGACAGAAGACATCATTTACCTCACCTTAAGCAAGACTTTCAAAACTGGCTCCCAAAATATCCTTACACCCAAACCGGGATATTACAGTCTAGACGAGTGGACAACCAGCTGGGTAGAAAACTGATGTTGGAGGATGGGTCTCAGAAGGAAACACATAATGGGTTATTCTCCACCTGCAGGCCAGCGAGAAGTGGAGTACTGCAGGAGTCTGTAATGGGACCTGTCCTGTTCAGTATCTTTATCATCAACCTGGAGCAGGGAGTGGAGCAAACTCTCGTCAGGTTTGCAGATGACACCAAACAGGGCCAGCTGTGGATACACCCAAGAGCAGGGCTGCCATCCAAAGGAATTGAGCCTGGAGGAATGGGCTGACAAGAACACTATGAAATTCAACCAGGACAAATGTAAAGTGCTGCAACCAGGAAAGGAAACAATACAGGCTGCAATGATTCAGGCTGGTGACACCATGACCGGCAGAGAAGCAGGTCTGTCGAAAAGGATTTGGCAGATGGCAGAAGGAGCAGAAGCCACCAGTGCGCACAGTCAACAAAGGCAGCCAACAGTATCCTGGGCTATATTAGCAGCAACATAGCATACTAAGAGGAGCACAGATGGAGGGAAATGATCATACCTCTCTACCTGGCACTCATTAGACTGCATTTATTACAGAGTCCAACTTTGGGTCCTTAATACAAGAAAGACATCAATAAACCGGAGCAAGTTCAGTAAAAGGGCACCAAGACAATCAGGGGCTGAAGCACATCCCCTGTTAGGGAACTGGGCTTGTTCAGCCTGGAGAAGAGAAGGCTTTGGGGGGACCTATGAGCAGCCTTCCAGCGCCTGTGCTCAGGCTATCTAGAAAACAGGGCCACGCTCTCCACAGCAGTGCACGGCAGAAGGACAAGAGACAACAGGCCTAAGACAAAAAAAAGAGAGGTTCAGACTGGATATAAGGAAAAAAAATTCCTCCTCTGAACACAAACACATAAGTAGGTTGCATTGCCCAGAGAAGCAGTACAGTCTCGGTGCTTAGAGGTTTTCAAGACCTGACAGGATATAGCCCTGAGCATCCTGTTCTCTCTCCATATCCAACCCCACTTTGAGTAGGAGGTTGGACCAGAGACCTCCCACAATTCCTTCTGACAGAAATTATCCTATGGTTTTATAATGATATTCTACTCACATTCTCTGTGATATTACAAGCTCCTTCCACTAAGTAGCATTCAGACCGTGATCTTCATAGTTTTAGGAAAAAAGGATCATTTCAAGAAGCATTGTAGTTTTTAGCAAAAGACACTGGAAATAACTAACTTCATGCTGAGGAATGCCAGGTGCTTTCATTTCAATTAGTTTGCATTATTATTGTTGCTGATGTTATTCTTTGAGTCAGGCAAGGGAAAAAGAATGAACACACACACACGCTGGTTTCCCACATTTGTGTAAGTCAGCTGAATCTGGGTCACAGCTTTGGAAAACCTTACTGAGACAGGCCAATTGCAGCGCAATAAACATACACCAAAAAAAAAAAAATGTTGTTCCCCAAAATTAAACAAACATGCTTTGAGAAAACTTACTAGACAGATAAAATGTCGGAGCGCAGACTAAACTGGATAGGTTAAGTCATGGAAAAGGCTTAGAAAAATACTCTGTTTGCAAGTTCCTTAGCACAAAAAACTACGGGAAGGGTGAAAGGGGAGTAATTTTGTTTAGAAGGTATTCTTTTAAAACACAGGACATGCTGTTGTGATTACTTCAAATACCTCAGTCCCACGTGCCGTATCTAACAAAACCACTCAAACATTAACTTGCACTTTCCTTTAACTACCCTTTTCAAGGCAGCGTGGAATAGCAGACTACAAGTTTTAGAGAGGCTGAGGCTCTCTTCATGCTATGACTCAAAAGCAGAGTTACCAGCCAGCACAGGTTGTGCTCCTGCAAACATGTATTTGGTGTGGCAAATAGAAATTCATTTGCCTATAACAACAGACATTGTCAGCTGAAGAAAGGACAGGGCAGGTAGGGAAAACTTCTGTTCAAGTCATACCACCTTCAAGCCAAGCTGGATTTCTCACAGTGCTAGTACTTGGATTCCAACACCCACAGCACCAACATGAGATTAATGATGTTTTTAGTGTTATGGTTATTGATATTGTTATTATTATTAAGATTTGCTGAGGATAACAGATTCACAGAATGAGGAGCAGATTCACCATAACAGATCCAGCTTCAGTTTTCTACAGCTGTCCATCTAACTACCGCACTGTTGCTCTGTTCGCCACATAGTAGCTTCACCTATGTATAGTAATGAAGTGTAAGTAAGAGGCCACTACAAAATAAATGGGGCTTTTATGCATGTGCCATGTTTCCTCATAGTATCTGAAAGATTATTTCTATGTATTTAAGTAAATAGATGCACATAAGAATTTTCAGGGAAAAAAAATGCTTACCATTGTATACTTTGAGAGTTGCACTGCTGGCAATTTGGAGCACAGCCAGACAAGCATTACCTTTCTGTAGCTACTTAAATAATTAAGTATTTTCGGGATTAGGTTCACGTGTATTAATTCATCATGTAGGCTTTCCGGTCACTGCTGAAATACCATAACAGAAAACAGGAATCTATTTTGAAATAAAAAATTATTACCAAATATGGAAGGGGTAAGAAATAATTCAATATTTTGACATGAAAATAGATTCATTTTGCTAATTGTTAAACCTTCATCAAGTTATCTTTCAAAGATGATGAATACTGAATGCTTTCTCACCTCTCATCCCCACTCTGCCGGAATGGATGCAACTCTTACCGATGCTGCCCAGGACCAGGAGGCTTAGAGGAGGCAGCCAAGGGTCAGCTACCACTTCATCTAATTGTGACTAATCTGCATGTGGCACAGCATGGCTTGAAGCCAGGAGCAGGTTTAGCTACACAGATGGATGATTTCTTCCTGCCTATTCAGATCTTCCTTTCCCCCTCCAGCATTCAGAACTGGCCATGGTTAGCAGTCTTGTCTGATGGATTTTCATGGATCTAGGAAACTATGCATGCAGGAGACTGCACATCCACTAATACCCTCTCTGCTTGTAATTGCAATACGGCAGAAGGTAGAAGGACATTGACAAAATGTGTCAGGACTATACAGATTAGACATGAGTCTACTTCGATGTGACTTTAAAAGAAACGGGAGCCTGCTGACTGATTCCTGCAAAAACTAGATGATTCCCACCGCCAAGGAAATAAAATTGTAAACAGAAACTAGACTACAGCATTACAAAGACAACATAGCAAACATTATCTAAAAAGACTAATTGTACAAGACAAAGTACTTTATACTAGCTTTCAGCCTCAGAATTTCTCAAATGCTGCTTGTCTTTTCAGATGAGAAAACTAAATGACTAACATTTAATAAACACCACAAGTACATGACCTAGTTTCCAGTCCACTGCCAAATCTACTACAATATTTTGTCTCACTTGCTGAAGTAAAGCTCACTACTTAAAAGGGGAAAAAAATGTGTGTGCTCTTACTCATTATATAGCCCTGAAGTATGACAAAGAAAGCTTCAGTCATATGTTTAAAGTGAAGTGCCCCTCAAACCAGAAAGGGTGTCTGTTAGTCACACGCCCTGTTTAAATTGCTAGTGGAACATTACGACAATTAAACTGTGCTTTCCTATAGTCACCTATTCTTCTTACCTGTGTTTTACCCACTACATCCTTACTGTAGAATAACTTCAGAGGACACAGTAACTATAGAACCAGAAGAAAGTTATTTCTTGTGATACACTACGCAAAAGTAAGAAGTTTTGGAAATAACACTAGTTTGAAGGGTGTGTTTCTTTATCTTACATATTTTTTTTAATATTTTTTCCCCTTAAGAATTACACCTCAGGTGGAAGCACTCGCTTTTTATTTTCTGCTTTGAGTTTATCCCTGCACTCCGTGACGCACGAGAGCTCAAACAGCCTGGCAGGAGGGCAGAGGCTCCCGTTTCATGCAGAATCCTGACCTGGCACACTTTTGCTCTTCTTGCAAATTCAAGGCCAGTGGCTACGAGACAGAGCTGGACTGGTTATGTTTCCCCATGTAAGATGCAAAGTGAGATGTTCTACTTTTTCTGAGCTTAGATAAAGTGTTCTTTTCAAGCAGCTGCTGAGGGCATGCGGTGAAAGCCACCTTCGATGCAGAAAAAAAGCAGTACAGTGAGTAAGACACCTTTTCTGACACCTGTTTACACAGACTCGCTAAGTATATTTATTCTCACCTACAATCAATCTATTTAGTTCAACCACTGCAGTGTTCTAAATGTAAGAAAGAATTTGTATGCTCTATACAAAGCAAAAAAAAAAAAAATAAAAAAAAAAAAAATCCAGACTTCTCAAGATATTTTAAGGGCCATTCCTTAATTCTTTACCTGACCCTTGACTGACATAATAAATAAGACAGCCATGCCAAATCCCCTATCACATGAGCAAGAGGAAGGCTTCATCCAGCCTTCACTTAGAGAAAGCAATGCAATTGGTAAGCCTCATCCTCAGAGAATTCAACATGAAATTTTGTCTTAACAAAAAGCAACAACACAAAAAAAGATAAACCACACTGTTCCTATGTTTTCCTAACACTATAAAAATTGTATGCCTTAAAGAAAAACAGCAGATGTCTTCATGTCTAGAACTCTTTTAGAAGTTATATTACCTCGAGCTTGTTGTTACACGTAAGTTATGCACAGTAATAATAGACCAAAGTTCACTGACTTAATGAATAGATGTTCATTACACACAAACTCAAGTAAATTTTTTTTCTAAGAACTTCAGTGAATATCCTGTGCAGAAGAAAATGTTTGAAGCATAGTGGGGAACCAGCTCTCCTTCACCAGACCTGAAAGCTTTAGATGAAGTCTGTAAAACAACATCTACATGCAACAGTCTGAAAAAACAAGGACTCCACTGAGAAGGTGGAAAGGGGGGCATCACTGAGCTTTGAAACACTCCTGCAATAGAGGTGACTTGAAGCATCGCAAGACAGAGTTGTGTTGGAATCAGAAAGACAACTGTCCTGCTTGGGCCCCAGACAAGAGTGAAGTAAGAATTTCAGAGAAAGCTTGGGAATGAAGATGTCAAGAAGTCACCTAAAATGTACAATCTGAGGAAGACTGAAAAGCCCTGAGAGAGGGTAGAACAAACTGCTGCAACTCTCACTCCTGCAGAAGGTCCAAGGGCCTGAATCCCAATCCCCCGGCAGAAGGCTTGCCACTCTTCCCCCAACACTTGCTCCTAGGACGTGACAGACGTTTAACAATCGCTTGTGCCTTGGCAACTCCAAAGCTACGTAAACCTAATGTCCTTAAGGACTTACTCCAAATACTGTTACAGCACAAAATCAAGAGTTTGAAATACATTTTTATACAATTTCATCTTACCTATGAATAGCAGCAGATAAATTTACCTTTCAATAGTCAGTATCTTGAAATCTAATGAGGATTTTATTCCGTGTATTTAGCATGGACTAAAACTGCTGAACATGTCAGCAGTAGGGTTCAATATTCTGTACTTGACATAATCTTAATTTTTTTTCAGCTATTAAATTACTGTTCTACTTTACATAAAGAAACTCAATTGCAATTTTAACACCTTTAATGATGGCAAAAAGATCCTACAAAAACATGGAAAGTTTTAAGTTATAGAACCATACGCTTAGTCATCCACCAGCTGGTGAAGTACTGCAATTTAACACCTCATCTTTTCAACCTAACTTGATTAACTAGATAGTATTCCCTTCAGATCTTAAGCAAAGACAGAGTGGAGTAGCATGTGTGTAAGGAGCAAAGATGCAGGAGCATCATCAATACCTTCAAAAAGGCATCTACCTACCAATTAATGCAAAAAGACTTTCTCCAGGTGTACTGCTCCTATCCAACCTCTCCAAAAACACATACCCATCATACAGGACTTGAAGAGATTCAAGCCAAACCAAACTAACATTCAGTGCTTCAAAGACTCAGGGATTCATTTTAATTTAGCAACAGAGTGTTCTCATATTCTGACTTCTACCTGTAACTTTTGAGCTCCTTTGTACTATTCAGGTGAAGAGGCTTTACTGCCTGTTTCACAAATACACCTCCACACACAAATCTACTTTCTAAAGTCAGATAACCGGAGAAAGAAATCGGATAAGTCAGTTAGAGACTGTTACTGTAAATGTTATAACATACTTCATAGTCTCCACTCATCTCCAGGACAGACTTAAGGCAAAGATATTTTTTTTTTAAGTTATTAGTGAAAGCCAAAATTATTTTTGCCTTTGTGGGAAAGGGAATGATGTATTTCATAAAAATTATTGTTCTTCTTTTGAAAAGCAGTGATTCTGTACTCTCCTCTCTCCATGCCAAAAGCAAATTTCAAAGTGTATCACTCACAGGGGACAAGAGGAAGAAAGCTGAACTGTGATACCCATCTGAACTGGATGCCCAAATCGTTTAATACTTCACAGCACCTACGCAATTCCAAAGATACACACAATCTATTAATAAGACAGGTGGATCTAAAATACAAACTCAAGACAGAAGACTGAGTTTATTTAAATTAAGTTACATTGAACTAAAGGTGTTTGCAATGTTTCAGACCACTAGCAGGGACACTTATTTCATGAATACATGAAAAAAGATGCAGAACAGTGACTTTTGTTTTAATATTAAACTTAGTTATTAAAGAAAATTTTTCTAAGCCAGAAACACGCAACAGTTGCTATTTGAATAATAAAGTAAGTAAAAACCTAAGCATAAACATGCAATGATGAAATGCATTGCTGTTCTATGCCTCATTTATATTTTAAAAGCAAACCAGTGGTGAATTTGCATTCTGAATTTTTGTACCAGACAAGTACATCCTGATATATTTCAACACTTTGGCTGAAAGTCACAAGTATTCAAAGCACAAGAGAATGGTGATGCTTTTTTTTTTTCAGTTCTATGTTGTGTATTCTTTATTTATATACAAAGTGTTTACTCTGCACTTCCTCTGCTTCCTCTACATTGTAAACAACCCCAAGTCCTGCAGGGAGTGTTGTGTTTCACACAGGAATAGGCAGTAACAGTATCCAAGTAAGCTACAGATGCTGATTTCAACAGAAAGTATGCAGTGCCTGCAAGACCTGCCTCCAGGGTGCCCTGTGACCTCCTCCTTCGAAGTCAGGACTTCTGCTTCCTGGATTATGCAACAAATTATATCAGCAAAGCTTAAGCTTTGATAAGACTGAAACTTGTTTTCTTATACATGCAATTCAGGTTTTTTTTTAATTAACTCCTTAAAAAATCTATGCTGAGGAATGTACATAAAATAATTCTAATATTAAATTCATTTGGCGATCTTGGTTTAACAGAAACACATTTAGCTTTCTCCACAGCAAATTTTTTCTCTGAAATCACTAAAAGATTTGGACTATTTAAACTCACGTTAATTACTCAATGAAAAAATGAGATACTAAAATCTTAATAACTTTAGGTAAAATTAGACCATAGTCTAAAAAAAGCCAGACTAGTCAAAAACATATATCTTACGCACTGGATGAATATTTCAACATTCCCTTCTAAACGGGCTGATAGGAATACGGTTTTAGAAGTCTGTGGGGGTTAAAGGAGCTCAAGTTCTCCAAGTGATAAGGGGTTTTTTTTGGAAAGGATTAATACACCAGTGCTACTTTCATGCCCATTTTGCAGCAGCTTCCCCTCTTGCATCCCTCTACCATTTATTTACTCTCATCTTACACTACTACAACCAGTATCAGAATCAGCTCCTTAGTCCTTCTCTAATATCACCCTACACGAATTTACTGTCCTCAGAAAAGCCATAAACTTAATTCTGGTCCAACCTAGATTCTCCATGGCTGTGTGTCACAGCAGCCCTGGCTCCTGGAGGTGTTGGTAATGTGCATCCTTTGAGGCAGTCTTAAAATTCCTATCCTGTTACATGTCATGAAATTACGAAAAATAGTCAAAATGATAACACATAATAAATACACAGCAATTTTCTTACCTCTCTGAAAGTGCATAATTGTTCTGCTACTGGCTCTGAAAACAAAAAAATTTGAAATTTTTTCTAAAATGTGACTTCGTGGACTTTCAGTACGCTTGACACAGCAACCATTTACCTCTCAATTAAAGGTATAATGCTATTTCTAAAAAATGTTATTGGGGGGAAAAAGGGGAAGGCAAAGAGTGATTGACATCAAAGTTCAATCTATGAGGGCTACACTGGGTGAATAGTAACAAAAATAATTCAACTGTATTTTGACACTTTCTTCAAGTACCTATTAGATAGTTTCTCCTACCTTGCTTGACTTCAGCCACGACTGTGATTTTTTGCTGCAGATGAACAGACATACAGCACGTTCCACAGAGAGCTTGCACGGTTGCTATTTCAGAACCACAAGTCAATTCATAATCACTGAGAACAGGACACCCACAATAAACATCGTGTCTTAATATACCGATTGGATAAGGTAGATTTCTCATGTCTGCACGTCCTGGTAGGAAGCGGTGTTGCTGACTATGCAGGATACCCTTCTCCATGAATAATAAGGTCAACTACTGTAGCATCAAGAAGAATCCATCCTCTGCCTTAGATCTGCTGACTGGAAACCTTCAACATCTTTAAATCAAGATCTGAATTCCTGTGTCAGGTAAAACAGTGGAAGCACCAAAGTCTTTGCCTGATCTCTGACAGGTTATTGCTCTTTCCATCTCTTTGTTAGGAATTTTACTCCAAGTTCCATCTATCTCAGTTTTGCAGACACATGCCTATTGTTTCAAGTTTGTCTGCAGCTTTGATCACTGTACAAGAATTTGGCTATGATATATTACAAATTGGTAATCCTACAACATTTTATTGTCATTTTCCTATACCAGATTTAGCTCCTTGACATTGTGTTAAAGCAGACAATGGAGATAATTACTGTAAATTATGCCCAGTTATGGGCCTGGCTTGCACTGCCCTGGCACAAAATATAGAGAAAGCCCCTTCACGAAAGGGAAGGACATTCAAAGTTTAACTAATGGCCTACTACTGTCATCATGGCAAAGGAGGGTCAGAAAAACTCAGTTCAGATGAAGAGGCCTAGAAGCATCAGCCAGAGCCCCGGTGACAGGGCACCTCACCAGCCAGCGGATGCATGCAGTGCCAGATGTTACAACATCTGGTTTGTGCTAGAAGAGATGCAGCCTCTGCATTCACATCTACAGAAGCTAACTCTGTGGATGGTCACAGGAGTGTTCCCAAAACTGGAACCTTTCCTAGCTATACCATAGCTTTGGGTCTCGCAAAACCTCCTGCTGAAGACAGATGCTCCTTTATGCTCAGAAGCTGTAAGACTGAGGCTTCCGCCAACGATGGCCTCGGTAACTGCACTGAAAAAGCATTTTTAAAGTAAGTTCACAAACCACAATCTCTTTAACAAGTGTATACCAGTGTGATCAAAGACAGCACTATTCATTAAAGCCAAGGGATCCTTAATTTTTTCTCATTTACGATCTAATTAATTGATGGTTGAAACATCTCAGTGCTACAGCATACCACAGCAACCACGCAAAGAAAAATACAATTCTGCAAATTCAGTTCCATGCACTAAAGCCTTGTTGATAGGCATTTACGTACATCTCTGGGCCAGAAGCCCACAGGTACTTGTCTCAGTGGGACAAGACTAACTCAGTGTTGAATGAAGACAATGAATGCATAAAGATGAGTGGGCATCCGTCACTCACCAGCTGGCACTTAACAGGTAGCAGGTCCTTTCTGACACTGCACCTCTGCACAGTGAAAGGAATTGGTCTGCTCTTTTTTTTTTTTTAAAGCATCCCACCCTATCCAACATTATCATTAAGGAGGGGAAAAAATAAAAAAAAAAACCCCAAACAAACAACCTCAAACCCACTAGAGGTTTCAGCACATGTTAAATGTCCCACTCCTATTAATGCTCACAAGAAGACAATTTCTTCTTTCGTTGTTTCAGGTAAATGGGAGTGAGCAGACTGCCCTGGGCATCTCATCACACAGGCACACAGACCCAACAATGCTCTTATTTCTGTTCTTTTCCCCCCTTTCCATGCTACTCTTCCAGCCACAATGGGCCCCAGAGCTCCCAGACAACCACCGCACATTTGCTTCAGCCAGGGGAGCACACAGAACACCTTACGAGAGCTCTTCAGTTTTGCAGGGAGCACAAACCCCTTGTTGTTGTGGCTGAAATCTCAGAATCGTGTCCTCCAGCTAGTGATGCTTTCGACACTTCTTTGAAACAGCTGTCCCGCTGTAAAGTTCTCTAATACAAACTGGAAAAACCTAATTAAAGGACCTAAGTGAAGGGTATTAATGCTCTATTTCAGACCTCCATCAGTAACGTATTTAGCACGAGGGCAACAGGGCCACTTGGCCATCAGAGCCTGGAGCAATGAGATCTTTGGCGTGAAACCCCGTATCAGCGCCTGCGGGCCTGGGCTCTGGCAGCCACGAGCGAGTCATGCACCGAACACACCGCTCAACTGAGCGGGCAAGGAAGGAAAGGGAAAGGCACGCCAAAGCAAAGACGACACACGTTCACTTGGGGTCACAGGTTAATAAGATACATCGCTGTCACATGCATTTCACTTCCTCCTCTCATCAGAGAGGGAAGCAGGGCCAGGGGAGCGAAACTTGTGCCTGCTACAGCCGCAACTTCTTCCTTTTCCAGAGACTGCTCGGTACATGAGACTGATTCAGCAGAATTGTATATATAAAGTGAAGAATGCATAATAAGAAGTTCCCTACTCTGAAGTATGCTTTCTGCAGAAAGCACAAATGTCCTTTGCAGTTTATTCTACCTAGACAGAAGTGCAATTTCTCAGCGAGCTTTTGTCGTACTCACTGTCAGCATCAATCAATAAGATTAAAAAACCAACACCCAAGTTCTATGGCCATCATCTCTATAAAACCTAGCATAGGAAAGCACATTTAACCCATTCTAAAAACACAAATCCTGTTTGCAAGGTACTCTGTGCCAGGATTAATGTTTCTATTCAAGTAGCATTTATAACCAGTGGGTGTAGGATTCCTCAGTCTAAAGAAAAAAGATCAACTTTGTTTGTGTTCAATTACTGAAGTTCACAAGAAAATTACACAGCTGAAAAGTGTTTTTAATGCCTGAAAGAGCTTCACAGCAAAACAATCCTAGGTTTCAGCTGCTTGTGACAACTCACACCCCTATTCAGTTGCTATTACTGCTATATAGCTTCTGACATAACTTCTCCTTCATTTTATTTGCTTTTAATTCAAGTCACAGAACTGTGCTCCCAACTCGCTGTCTCAGCACTCTTTTTCATAACTGCAACAAAGAACTGGAGGCCAACAGGAAGAAAAATATAACACCAACCACAGCAACTTACCTACTAGGTCAGGAACAAAGTGGTAGGAGGCAATGAATGCTGCAAGCTGTATACATAAAACAGAAGATGGTGGTGAAATAATCTGATTGAAATAGTTTCTGCTCTTCCTAAGACTTTTTCCTTCTTAACAGTATGCAGGACAATCCTGCCTTAAAGTAAGAAAGTTGGAAAAAAGCACAAAATTAATTTTTAAAGCCCCTTTATGTATACTATAAATAAAACCACTCATATAAAAAAACATCCTGCATCACAACTCCTCCCTCGCACCTGAAGAAGGAGATATCAGAAAGGGAGAAGAACTTCCTATGTTAGTTTGCCATTCCACAGAAGAGCAACTCCAGTGTCGGAGACCCCAACAATCGATCAAAAATGCAATGCTCATCAAACACACAGGCAAAATCAATATAAGTTCACTCTAAAAGCTTTCAGACGAAGACCAGATTGATTTGCTTTTTGTGCCAGCACAACTACTATTCTTGTCAAAGACCAGAAAAAAAAGTGCGTGCTTATCCCTATCAAGATCAGAACTGCTCTGCTAGGTAATCTGATGGGCATAAGAACCGGTAAATATCACTGTTAAAAACCACAAAGTTGTAAAGAGCAAAAAGTTTATAGGAAAAAAGGATGTAGAAGACAGTGAGAGTGACCAGGACTGTACCCCCCAAAAAAATTCCTCAGATTATACATTCACTTTCACATGGAGCTGATCATCTTCCCATCTAAAAGACACTAACATACCTACTATCACTTCATATGAAATCATCCCTTGCAATACCAAGTAACCTCCAGAAAACCTATTTTACAGATTAATAGATACTTCTCATATGCCATTTTAAGGAGCGTTTTCCTCCTCCATCCCCAGCTTCATCAGTTTGCTTCCCAGAGTATCTATCTACAGCTAAGGCAAACTGAACACTCAGTGAGCGCTGGCCACTCAGAGGACCCAGCCAAAGTACACACAGTTTAAGATGTGAAAATACAAGCACTACCAACAGAAGGAAACATGACTTCTCCTGCTTGGTATTTGACAAAGGAATAGATTTATTCCAAGGAGCTTCTTAAATGTTTTTTCTATTTTACCCATCAGATAAGAGAAAATCTCACTGGAATGCTTCTGCTTTTTTACTGAGATCTGGGTTTTCTGAGGCCTATTACAGGGCCATCGACAAATGTCAAAGTCGTAAGATTTTTTTATACGTCACCCACACCAATCACAGGATTATACCTTCTCAAAATCAGATTTGATTTTAGTAAAGCAACAAGCTGTATACAGAACAAAATATATCTGTATTTCACAAGCATTCTCCCACTGTCTGAAACGTAGGGGCAAAACAGCAAGTCCACGCTTCTCTCCAGCTCAGATAAAGATTTCACTTGAAGTAAAGAAAAAATAAAGCTTAGAATTGTTTTTCAGTAAATGAGTACACATAGCATATGTAACCTGGTTGGAAAGATAAGCATTCATATCTTAATAACCCCCTAATAAACTGCTCATTCCCTCAGCCTGGAATTGATTATTCTGAGCAAGTATCACTAGAGGCGTCCCTCACTCTTTCACTCCTCCTGAGGGATCCAGTTAGGCAACTGCCAGAAACAAGACATTGGATAAAAGGACCTTTGGTCTGTTCCAGTATGGTTCTTGTACAGTAAATCCCATAGTCAGTCAATGGATTGCCAGCCAACTCCAGCCACCAACCAATGTCACTGCTTAGCTGAGAAACTACCAAGATCCAGGGACATCACATACAGGAGGTGGTAAGGGTAAAACATCAATGCCATTGCAGGTAGGATTGAAATTGGGAGCTCTCAGATATTCAGCAGCCCCACCAAACAGTCTGTTCGGAAATTCTCCAGTGCTTTAGTGCAACTTGAATAAAGGAAAATAAGAAAGAGGGGCCAACAGTTTACAAGTGCACTACATGCATCAACGATGACAGCTGTCAGTCAGGGGAGAGGGGTTCAAATTAGGCAGCTGGGGAGGGGAGAGAGCACTTAGATTTAATAGAATCACTTATTTTCTGCTCGCTGAATCACTCTGCAAGAATACAAAAGCAGCATGGAAGCAAAGCACTCCTCCAACAGCAAAGTTTCTCAGTCAGGGAAGTGTTTAGACTTGGCAACTAATACAGGCTATTGGAAAAGTTTGGTATTGAAATACGTGTTTCCATATCTTCACACTGAGATTCTGAAAATAAGCAGCTGTGGTAAACTGATTCGTATAAACAACACTAAAAGGTAAAAACATTAAAGATGAGATGAAAAGTTAGTGTTACATGATTTGTGCACTTTAAAACTGCAAACTCCCACACTGAATAAAGCATAAATGACATCTATAGTAGGAGTAGAGCAATTTACTTGCACACTTTTGTAATTCATCAGCTTAAAGAGCATACGACTTCCAGCCAAAGGTTTCTAATGTGATCTGTTTCAATGAAAAGAAGTGCAACTGTGTTTATTTTCCTTGTAATTGCTATTTACAATGTGTTTAGTTGCCTCAGGGGAAAAAAAAAATACCAAAAAAGGTTCTAAATACACTTTTAAACACTATGGACCTAAAATCTCAGATGATAAATGGAATTGTGCTTATTGTCCATAGACTTGGACACGTGTCCTCAAGTAATTAAACTCAGTGTGTTACAGTCCACTGTTCCTCATGATTTTTGATGCACCACTGCTGCTGAGATGGGGCAAAGCACTCAGTGACCTTGTAAAAGCAGCTGTGATTTCATATGTAGGCAAAATGCCCCAGCGTGGAAAAAAACCCCTACACAAAACCATCAAACATTTTTACTAACATTATTTATTTGTACAGGTTTGTGAATTACTTACAAAGTGAAACACAAAAGATTTAAGAATGACTTTGCCTAGGGCTTCAACATAGTTCAGTGCTTAGTATGTTCTGTAAACTTTGCTGTCCGGGAAGAAGCAGAAGGGAAGTGGAAGAGAAGAAATTGGGGTGTTTACCCTGGCATTCCCACAGCCCTTTCTCTCACCTCTCGCCAGCCATCAACGTTAAGTATAAAAAGTGATGTATGCACTGAGTGTGCAGAAATCCAGCTTTATTGTTGGATGACTGGGGCTCTAAATGGAGATAGGTATTTTAAAAAAAATCTAGCTCCTTATTTCTTCTTATGTCTATTTTTAAAGATGTCCAAGTATAAATGGTTCCTTTTAAAACTTTTCTTTAAATTGCCTGAGAAAAGGAATGCAAAATTTGAGGACACAAGCCCCAAGCTTCTGCATATTGCAGCACACATCAGCCTTACCTGCTTGACAGGCCATTTGTCTTAGCTTAAGAGACCCTGAAAACATAATTCATCTTATTTTTCTACGAGTCACTGCTAGATACCATTACTCAGTACTTGCAGTCTACTTTTGCCAAGTATATGCAAATAGGGCTACCAGAACTGGCACCGTATCCAAAAGAAAGTGCTGATACCGAGGAATCGCAGCTCTTAGACAGGGCCCAGGAGATAGCAGAGTGTTCTGGCACTTCTGCAGAACTGCAAACAACCCCTGTACTTTAGAATTATTAGAGGACATGTTTTATCTACTTCATATTGAATTCTCTGCAACCTGACGCTTGTTTAACAGCCTTGGCAAAAGAAAGCGAACAAGGAGCACCAGCTGGCATGCATTCAGGCAGGCCACAAGCTATCAAACTGGCAACCATGTTGACAGTCAAAATATTTTATTTTATTGCCCATCTATATATATATTTGGCAATAATACATACATATATATTAGGGGGTGTGCATGTGTGTATGTGTATATATATAGTAGGGTGCAATATATCTACACCAACCAAAAAATCACCTGCCTCAGTCAGAAAACTGACTTAGCCATTCTTCACCAGACTCTCCTCACGGGCATAAAGACCAGATTTTTCAGCTGATCTTTTCTAACACCGAACTCTGCGTTAGCTGGGTAGATGTGTCTAGTCATGAACCACTACTTTTTCCAGCTGCTCTGCTGTACAGTACATACGTGCTACACCACAGCTGAGGAGGATGGGAAGAGCAAAGCCTAAGCCAGGAAATCAAGAGTGACCCTTCCTCTTTAGCACCTCATCTCCAGGTACGCTCTTCAGTGGCAAGATGTATGACGTTTGAGGGAAAAAGGTAGCAATGTGCCTGCTGTGCCTCTGAGTGCTCGTTGTGCACGTTTTAGAGTAAGTCCATTTTTTTGTTGGGTTGGCTTTCCTGGTGATTCTGAATCTGCTTTTTTCCCACAACTACTGCGGCTGCTTAAAAGCAATCCCAAGCGAAACAGCCTCTCGCTGGTTTCTTCTTGGGAGTTTTCCATTTTGGTTAGTTTTCCTTTCACCTGACCTCAGGGGACCTTCCCAGGCCTAACACACACACAGAGACATATGACAGCCTCTGAGGAAACTTTGTAGTCAAGCACCAAGACTAATAAAAGCACTATTCATCTAGCTAACATACGGAGTTTTTACTGATGAGTCAACCTATCCAGCAAAAAGTACAGACACAGTTTTTGTCAATTTGTACAACTCAGCAGTAAGTAAAATGACTGTATACACATTCTGATGCAGAGGTACAAGTCAGAGCACAATTAAAAGCAACGTGCAAGAACAAAGCTGAGGCTGAGGACTTCACCAAGGCTTCACGCACTAGGTGTGGTTCATCACCGACCTTTGACTTCACCCATTTTTCATTTTGGCAGTAAATCCAGGGCCTGCCACACCAGCGAAGTATTTTACTATCCGAACTTTGCATCTTTATCAGAGCTGCGCAAACACTTAACTTACTCGGCTTTATTTTTTCCAGATTAGTTTAACATGTCTAGAAAGTTCTATCGAGCCGAATTACCATTCTTATGCGAACTGTAGATGCGACAAAGAGGTTTTGCTGTGCTACGGCATCTCTTACAACCTGACTGCGCTCGCTGATGCAGAGCGGGGGGGGAGAAGCGGGAGCTGAATTTTACAGCTGCGAAGTGGAATAAACGGTGACAAAACGCCTTTTCCCACCTGCCAGGGGACAACGCGCAGGTCAGCGCGAACAGCCAGGCTCGCCCGCGGGGAACGCGGCGGGGCACCGGTGGGAGAGAGGGCTGGAAAAGAAAGAGGGTAGCGGGAAAACACAGGCACGGCAGCGGGGGCTCGCACCCGAGCGGCGCGACCGCCAGCAGCATCCTCCCGGGGCGCCTGCTGGTGCTGCTGCTGCTGCTGCTGCTGCTGCTACTGGTGCTGCTGCTGCTGTTGCTACTGGTGCTGCTGCTGCTGGTGCTGCTGCTGCTGCTGCTGGTGCCGCCCTGACCCGCCGCCCCGAAGGCAGAGGAAGCGCCGGGCGGCCCGCAGGAAGTACCGCGGCCCCGC
>Ga0065711_1006309_pt1 | contig 17750 bp, 17 predicted proteins | sample Hoacrofraction12_FD_59098 | JGI IMG/M metagenome (GOLD analysis project Ga0065711, IMG submission 59098) | Hoatzin crop microbial communities from Cojedes, Venezuela - Epithelial fraction 12 v2 (version 2) | ecosystem: Host-associated > Birds > Digestive system > Esophagus > Crop | place...
CGGTAGGCCGCTGCAGGCGCGGCGGCGCGCAGAGGGTTAAGCAGCCCTGCGCACTGTGCGCCGTGCCGGGGGTGGACGCCCCGCCCCCAGGCGCGCTCCGCAGCCCGGGCTGTGCCTGCGCGTCGGCGGCTCTGCGGGCTCCGCCGGCGCGGCCACTCGCCCCGGGACAGGATGGTAGGTGCGCGTTCCCTTCCTACCCTGCCAGCCCGGCCCCAGGGCTCCGAGGCTTTGGGTGGGCGGCGGAGGGTGGTGGCGGCGGTCGGAAATTACAAGCCCCTGGTGCTGTTCGGGGAGCGGGGTGGGCGCGGGACCGAGACGGCCGGCGCTGGCTTTGTTCTTGCTCTGGTGCTGCGTGGTGCTTTGAAGAAAGCTGGTCGACCGGGGGAGGACAGGCCGTTCTGGGGAGGTGACTGTAAATTTGGGTACTTGGCAAGTGGCCTGAGCCCTGACCAGGCTCTCCTGCCCTCCTCTGTCTTGTCTCAGGGGCCGAGTTGTTGAGTCTGCTCTGCCCGCGCAGAGGAGCAGGTGAGGAAATTTTCCCGGAGCAGGCTGTAGCAGATGCGGTTTTCTTTCCTTGGAATTTGATGCTATTGGAGTGTGTGTGGGGGGTGACTGGCGGTTGAGGGGGAGAGGACTAGTGACAAGAGGGAAAGGTGGCTGCAGATGGAGCTGATTTTTTTTATGATCCGAGGACCTCGCCCCTTCTCAGCTGCTTGTGTCTTGAGTTTAGGAGCGGAGACCGCATTCCCTAGCTGCTCAGCTGTTTACTGCACATGTGTCATTAGCTCAAACACAGAGAAGATGTATGAAGATGGCTCTAGAGAAGATTCTGGAGAAGATATTCTGCCTGTCAGGGACTTAAGGGGTCCTGCGGCATTATGATTTACCCCAGTGTGGTCTTTCCTGAAGATGGTGTGCTACTGGAGAAGGGAGGAGGTGGGACAAGGCATCTCACAGACACTCCCTTTGGGCAAGCCGTGGTGAAAGCCAGTATTAGCGTCTGTATCGCTGTTCAGCTCAGTGCTGATGCTGGGACGAGGCTAATGCCAGTTAGGAGGGGGGAGGGTTGTTAAGGTGGACTGTCCTCCTGCTGATTAGATGGAAGAGATACAGGGCCCCTTTTGCAATTTCTCTCTCCTCTGGTGCTGCACACCCACACATGAGTAGTCTTGAAGTAGCTGAAGTCTGGCTTTGGGCTGCTCAACACTACGTTCTTCCACTACAGGAAGCCAAAAAGCATCCAAATGCGTCCAGTTAGTGGGGGATGAAAAAGGCAAGGTTCTTGTAAAATGCAGCCTTTCTAGGGCAGCAGAGGAGAGGAGATGTGGCCGGGCTTGGAGCTGATTTTCATCCTGGTAGGCCACAGGGAGGGATTTTGTGCTTTAGAAATGAAAATAGCAAAGTGCTTTCTTTTTGCTAGTAGTAGTCCTTTGTCATCCCTTACTCTGCTATATTTCCCATGTACCACAGAGGTATAAGGGGCCAGCTTCTCCCTTTATAATTAGTTCTGCTGCATCACCAAGAGTAGAGTGTGACGATGACACCTTTGCAGTCCACAGACACACGAGGTTCTATTTTCATAGGTTATCTGTGTTGCCACCAGCAAGCATCTTGTTAAAAGTGTTAAATCATCTGTATGCTAATACTAAAATGTGTTGAAGTATTTCAAAATAGGGCCTTTTATCTCCAGGGTCCAGAGCTAGAGCTGGAGCAGGGTTTGGCACAGTGTACAGTCCAGGGTACATGACCATCAGTATCTGTCAGATACTTCTGTTTTGGGTAAGAGGAAGCAGGAGGAGAGGCAAACCTCATTGACCAGGGTGGCAACGATGAAGAGAGGTCAGTAGTGATGCCAGCAAAAGCTTTCTTAATAGAGAAGAGAGGGGGCTGAGAGCAATCACACCCAGACTGTCAGTGGTGTAGGGAGGGGAAAAAGAAGGGAGCTGGATGCATTTATCACACAGTGAGCTTGGATGGGAGGAGCGTGGCTGCTGCACACTCACACACGCAGAAGCACACACTGCGGCAAATTCTGCAGCTGGTGCCTGCTGGCTTATGACTGCAGAAAAAACAAGCTCTGGTTTAAACTCTCTGATCTCAGAGGCGAGGCTGTTTCTATTCCAAGTAGCTCTGGTTCCACTGTGAAAAGCCCCTCAGGCTGGGCACTGTTCCAGAACGACAGGGATTTCTCTTTCTTCTGATGGGGCAGGGGACCTTTTGCTGTATAAGGTCAGTGCCCTCCCTGTTTCCTTTATGGCTTCATACTGGTTGGCTGCATCCAGATTGCATGTCTGTCCTTACACTTTCTCCAGCAAGTAGCTATCCTATCCAGGCCGGGAACCATTTTTTTCCTCCCCTCCTTTCCTTTCCTGCGGTCTGACAAGGCCAGACTGTCAGATCCTCTGCCTTTCTCGCATTCTGTAGACAGAGAGATGTGTAGCTTTGCAGTAGTTTCTTTCCTGATAAAACAATCCATGTACTGTCTTGTCTTTTTGCCACTCTTTGCCGTGTCTGTGTTGTTGACATACCCGAGTCATGTCCTGAGCACAGACATGGTGGGTATATGGATGATGGACTTGAGCACAGGAATATGGTGAGCAGTAGTCAACACAGGCTCTCTTTGGTGAGAGCAAGGAAGCCATGTGTACTTGAACAAGGGGTTCAATGTGTCCCATTCAAAGGAGCATGGCTGGACACCAGAGTAAGGGCAGAAGAGGGGTTCCTCAGCGTGAGCTTCTGTGGGACATGGTCTTGTGCTCTTTGTACATGTTCATACACAGACCATCCTAGGTAACTCCTGGGATAGCTGCATCTGACAAAAGAAGAAGAAACTGAGAGCCAAACAAGGATCCAGCAATATATCTCTGTAATAGGTGTCTGAGTATAGAGATCCTAGTGGGTGCTACTTCTGGCCACTTGGTTAACACAGCCAAGAGTTCTATGTGCAGTATCACAGGCTTTCCACTACTAATCAATGGGTAGAAGGATGAGACCTCAGGGCCTTGAAGGGAGATTCTATAGGAGGCCAAACAAGATGAGATTGTCTGATTAGCATACAGGGACCTGACAGTAGTAACTAGCTGAACATGAAGGGTGTATCTGCTAGCCTGTGAAGTGTTCATTAGGCAAAAGTACCAGGGGAAGAAAGGGAGGTGATAGATACTATCCGTCAGGCCAGTAACTGTGTATGGGAGGAAGAGTAGGTTATGTGTAGGTGAATGCTTAGAAATTATAGTGGTGAGAATTTACTGAGATGGAAAAAGAGGATTTATTTTTCTTTCCCCTCAAAAATCCTGAATTAGCTACAGGACCATGTCTTTCTAGACTCCAGCACAAGCCTTGAAGCTGTTGACAGCAAAGACTAGAGAAAGTATTGGGCTAATTTGGTTCTAACATCTCACTTTGTATTAGTTTTTTCTGCATCCCCTTAGAGGTGCTTGGTTGAGTAGTATGAATTCCTCTTACAAATACACGTTTTGTGTTTGTCTGGAGAAAAATTTCCCTTCTGCTGAAGCATTAAAAGTAACAAGTTTCTGCCAGCTTTTTGAAAACTGATGGGGCAGCAGGGCGATCTGAATCGGTGCCTTCCCTGGGGCAGTACGCATTGTTTGCCCTGCCATCTGGGCAGTCACCATTTAGGCAGCAGCCATCAGATAGCGCACTTCTGTCTCTGAGCATTCTACCGCTTGGCAGGTTGGAAGTTACAACTGATGAGAAGAACGGAGGATATTGCAGTGGGCTGCAGGGAACATGGAGGGAACTATGATTGTTGCAGGGTGGACATGCAGAAAGCAGTCTTCGTTAATTCCATACCTTGCTGTGAGTAAGGTCTGTGGCTTGTTTTCACCTTTGATTCACACTAAAGAAACAGAAATAAATTTCTTCATGTGCTGACTGGTGACTATAGTTCATTAATTCTCTTGTGCCTTCCTTGCCGGGATCTCAGAAGTTGGTACTAATGGAACTGATTGGTTGTGTATCCAGCTCTTCGGGAAATCTCTGTCCTTCTGAGGCTATATTCGTAGATGAACTTGAGCATTGGTGTCGTTGGCCAGCAAGTTCTTAGTTCTCCTGAGACAAGCGTTTAAGTCTTGCTGGACCGATCTCTCAAATGTATAGAATAGTACTGGGTTGGATTTTTTTTTTTAATGGGGAATGCATTTTTCATTCACTTCTACCTTTCTGAAAAGCATGAACATCCTAGTTTCTGTGTTTTGAAAGAAATGAGGCAGCCCTTTCTTTGCTTTTGAAAATAAAGGCTTGGATATTTCCTCTAAAAGGACAAAGGTTGAGAATCTCAAATGGAAAGAGGCATGTAAGTCATAGAGGGGGTAGGATTTAATATGCACATCTATTATCAGTATGTCCTACTGATTGACTTCTGTGTCTCTTTGCACGTACTACTGTCTTTCATGAGCCTTCTTGTGAAGCACCGAAGTCTCTGGCAATTTACTAGAACCTGCCTCAGGGCTCTGGGTTCACAGTTCAACCAGGTATGTAGGGTTCTTTGTGTCTCTGGCATTCTGCAAAATAAGAAAGCTTTTGTAAAATTGTACTAACTTTTGAGATCCTGGACCATAAGGTGCAACAGAGAGAGAACTCGTCTATAGTCACCAGTCAGGCACATGGAAATCTATCTCCTTGTCTTTAGTGTGAAACAAAGGTGCAAACAAAGCACAGAGTTTAGGCGCAGCAAGACAGTTTTAAACCCCTCCTATGTGAAAGGCTGAGCCTCTTCTGATTCCACGTGGAGTCAGCTAAATGTCTCAGGCAGTAGTGGCTTAATCAACGATTGTTATTGAATATGTTCATAGAATACCTGACCTGAAACCCTGTAGCTGTTTTAAGGTTGGAAAGTGAAGTCCATTCCTGCCTCTGGCATACTGGCCGTGGTAAGAAAATAGAAATACCAGCTGGCAAGACATAAGCAGCACAAGCTGTAGCCTTGGCTCTTACCTGGAAACTTGTCCAGAAGCTGCATGGTACCACTGCATAGGTGGGCTGGCATTTGCTAGTTCTGGTAGCGTATATTTTGGTAGTCTTGAGGTAAGTCCTTTTGGCTGTTTCCAGTGAAAAGATGAAGGCTGTGAAAGCTTAGTGCTGTTTTTCACAACATGCTGTAACTACAAATAGATTGTACTAAAAAAGCATGGCAGCATAACTGGCAGGTCTGGATCATTTGTTTCCTATGTTGCCTTTCAAGTTAAGAGATTAAGTTAATAGCTTCTGCACTTGCTGTAGTTAACCTTATTTCACTGGGATCCAACCACCTCGCCTGTGCCACTCTCTGTTAAGCTCCAGTGCCAAATTCTAAAATAATTAAGGAGAAAACTGGAAGGAAAAGGCCTGTAGTAGCTTTCTTTTGAATGCTGCCTGAGGAATGTCAGTCTGTCATCAGGCACTCAGGGTGCTAATAGCTATCTTAGAGGAGAAGTGGGCAAGAAGCCAGTGATTTACCTTCTGGTTGGCTAGATTTATGTTCTGAAAAGCTTCTTAATATGGTTTAAGAGGTGTAAGCTGCAGTGCTTGGACAGACATGTGAACACTGCCCAGGTCATAGAAGAAGTAAATGGCTTCAATCAAATATGACTTCTTTCCATGGTAGGAAAACATTGGATAGGGTGGTTCTCTGTGGCTTTGATCTGTGTGGCATCTTTTTGAAGAACCAGCTTGCAGGCTGATAGGTATGAGAACAATAATGCGTTTTGGCCTAGTTCCTGGCTGCTAGATCTGCGTGGGAGTTTTAATTGTTATGGGGTTTCTTGCTTGCTGTTGGTCCATATTCAAAGGCAAAGACAATTGTCAAGGAAGAGGGAGGCATGGGAGTGTGGAAGGGTTCTGTGCCTCGATGGCTCTGAAGGAGCTGAACAAGTGAGAGGCCCTGAGACAAAAGTATTCGTGGTGACAAAGGCCTCTTCCAGTTTGTTTTATTCTCCCAAGTCAGTCAGTTCAGTCCCTGATCCCACTGTGCAATCTGCAAGCTGAAAGAGACCTGGCTAGACTGGGTAGCATTAAGAATCAGGGGTCCTGTTATGAAGTGCGACTTTGGTGAGCTCAGTGCAAGGCAAACTGATGAGAGGCAGTGGCCAAGTTGACTTGTCACCAGTATAGAGAGAAGATGTCCCTACTCTGCTAGAAACCTCCTTGGCTTCTCTCAGATGCCACTCTTTTCAGTGCGGAGCAGAGAAGGGCTGCATTTGCTAGCGGAAGGGAGAGAACACCCTGAAGTTGTGCACTTCGAAATAACGTTCTATATCCTGTTTATTGTCACTGTATTCCATGCTGTAAATCAAATCCCAGGAATCCACACCATGCAGAGAATCTGTCAAGTGGCAACTAGGTCCAAGAGTCCAAAGTCAAAACGCAGCAGAGAAAGATGTTGGCAGAGGACAGCTGCTTTTTCTCAAGGGCTGGCAGAATACAGTCCTTCTGTGCTTTACCACCCAAGCCACACAGAGTCCACAGCTGGTTTAATATCTGTATCTTAAATGGAGATGACATTCAGCAGGTCATCTTCGAAACAAGCAGGTGAGACAGAAGAAAAGCTACTTAGAATAAGACTGTTAATGGTAGGGAATAGAAAGGAGGTTTGAGGAGTCTAAACAGATGCTAGATATTAGAGGCAGGAGCCTCTTACCAGAAATCTGGCATCTCAATAGGCAAACAGGAGGAAATCTCAGAATTATTTCCTTATTTGTGACAGCCATCCCCTCCTTGATACAACTAAGTTATCTCTGCCTCAGGCAGCTTGCTCACACATTTCATATTGATCAGTTGTCAAACAAATAAAAAAAATCAGAGCAAGAAATAGGACGGATCACGAGCTGTACCTCCAAGTCAGTCAGAATCAGCATTACCCAGATGCTTCGAAACTGGGAGAAACGTGCAGTTTTCTTGGATCTGTGCTGTGTTCTGGTTGTAAGAACATGTATCCTGTGATGCATATTTTTATTAAAATTAAGAAATCAGCTTGAGTCAGCAAAGCTGCTGAAGGGAACAGAATCTCTGGTGACCAATTCTGCAGCTGGCAAACCAGATAGAAGTGCTCATCTTATCCATTAACGCAGCTCAGTGGTGGTGTAACTTCCAGTTGAGGGGCATTTAATGAACACTTAGGAACAGTAACTTCTGGAAGTAGATACAGCTGTTTCCAGAGTGAGCATCTCTGTCTTCAGTTAGTGGTTCTAAAATGGCTGAGCTATCAAATTGCTCTTTAGCATGAAAGTGAGACAGTATGTACAATTAGGAAGCAATGAGATGGTTGCTATGGTTGACACAGTGTAGAAATAGAAGTTGCCTGGGAGAGGAGCTGTAGATGGCATGAAAATATCACAGGGAGGAGGGAAGATAGGAAGACACAGGCAAATGGTTAGGAGGAGTATCTCCTGGGATGTGGCAAGTGCCCACAAACTCCCATACCTTAAAGAATATTTCACCTCCTTCTTTTGCCCTGCTGCTGATTCACTTTTGTACTAATTCCCCAGGAGGCGGTCAGTCATTTTGCGGAGCCTTTTCTCAGCTTAAAGCATGATCAGTTCTCCTGACATGCAGTAACAGTACGGTAAGGTAAATTGTGAAATATCTCCAGCTAAATCCACAAAAGGAAAACTGTACAGACCTTCAGACACTTCAACCCTTTCCATCCTGACAGACTCGGCAATGGTTCTGGAAACCAGGCCTTGTTGTTCTTCACCCCAGACCATTCTGTGTTCCTCCTGCTTTGTGTAGGTCTCTGTACCACACATTACTGTGTTTGACAGTAATTAATTTAATCTGTTGTGCTTTCCCATATTCTTTAAAATCTGTTGCTGTCTGGTCCTCCCAGAGGTGGTAGTCTTTTGACCCAGATGACTGGTTACTGTTGTGTTTTTCCTTTCTCTGTCCTGCCTAATGTGGTTCTCAATTAATTTCACTCTCTGACTCTGCTCCTGTTGAGAAACTTCGCTCCTTCTTGGAGTTGTCTTGCTGATGCTGTCTGCTTTCTGTACCTTTTTACATGAAGTTACCTGCTTGCAGAGTTCTGCAGCTTCTAAGGCTTTGTCTCTGAGCTGTTCCAAAGTTAGTGCTTATTCTGTCCCAAATCGGCTGCTCACTTCTTGCCTGGTCTTGGCACTTTATGGCTCCTTTTACATGGTGAGAGTTAGGTGGTACCAGTGTTTCCTGGAAGTGTATCTGTGACCAGTTGTCCTTTTTGTCCTCCTGAAGACAACTGAGTAGATGCTCTGGCTGGAAATTGCATCTGAAGCCCTTGGAGGAGTACAGAATGTATCACCAGCTCTGCTCTGGCTCACCTAATGCTCTTGCGCGTGCTGCATCCTTTTCCACTCGATCCTCCGTGGGCTGCACTGCCAAGCCTCCTGCCATGGTTGGGTAGAATGCCTGTCGCCCTCTTCTCCATGTACAGAGCCACACATCAGGAAACCGTTGAACGCTGAGGGGGCTTTAGTGCATCTGGTGGTGTATCCCTGAGTGGGTACTCTTCTACCCTCTTCCCAGCTCCAGTCTAACTGGAATATGGGTAATAGTGGTATATATACCATGTGTACCCAAAATTCCCATCAGTCTGTGGCTGGGATGTTAGCTAAAGCTAAAACCAGTACCTGGAGATTTCCCTTATTGACAGGCTGAAGTCAGTGTGGGTGTGCTTTCAGATCCACAGTCCCTAGGGGATGTTTTGGTTCATAGAGATGTTTGAATTATCTTCATTCTCTCTGCACACTGCTTGGTGTTTTCCTGTCCTTTGTAAGTGTCTATTCAGTTCCTCCCGACTAAGACGTCTCCTATTGTCACATTCACATGGCTTTTTTGTTGGTTGGTGCCATGATTTTGTACCATATAACTGAGTATCCCAATACAAAAANNCATCACACGCTACTTCGAAACTTCCATAAAAAATAAAGCCTCATACATACAATAACACTTTCCTGCTCAGATGCTGTTGGCTGCTTCTTTTTTAGGTGCAGTTTAAAATCCTTATTTTATGTCTTGTGTGGTTTCATCTGTGACCTGTTCCGTGATGGCTTTTATGCTCCCTTCCATTGCTCCACAGGACAGCACATAGCTCTGCCCTAGCCTTCCCTTACAAGGAGGACTCAGTGCTTTGCTACAGCTTCTTGCCTCTCAATTTTCAGCTGATTTTCATATTCCCACTAAAAATATGTTTTCCCTTTGCTAGTATACAGTGACTTTTCTCTTTCTTTAGCTAAATCACTAAAGAAAATCCTAAAAAGATAACTCTTTAGATTTGGCCACTGATAAATAAATACTTATTTATCTATTTCTATAGAGTGTTTGAAGACCTAAAAATAGAAAGTATATGAAATAAATCTTTACTGTAGACTGTTTCAGACCATGAGAGGCAGAGCACTTGCTGGTGGACGACAAAGCACTGTCTGAAGCCAATTCCTCAACATTCTCAGCTGTTGAATCACACTAGAAATCTGAAACTACAGCACTTTCCTAATAATGTTTTTATTATAATAAGTAGTTACTGTAGCTGTCACACGTTGTGAACACAAGTTGGGGGAGGAGGCTGTGGGACAGCCTTTTCGGCTGCAATTGCCCAGTGAGCTGGCTGTGCCCTTTGCTCTGCTCATCTCTGGAAAAGAAACAAAGAGCTGGATGTGCCCAGAATGGCTGGAATCACTGCGTCTCTTCCGGCACCTGAATCCAACAGTTAGGCACTGGTTTGCACTGCAGCCTCCCACCTAGCAGTCAAAATACCTCTTAGTCTGTTCTGGGCCGTTTACACCAAGCTCCAGCTGTAGTCCTCACCTAGTGTTTCTCCACTTACCTTGCCTGAAAGTCTCATCTCCTCTGACACAACGCTGCCATTAAAAGGTAAGGAGCAACAGAGTGGGAAATGACCTGTCATTCAGGTGAACAGACCCAAGCACGTCCACTGGGGTGTTAGAGATTGCGTTTGAATTCCTGAGCTGGAAGCAACACGCATATTTAGGACTGCACCAAAGCAGAGATGCCTCCCTAACCACGGGGCACTGCCAGTCCAGGGGCGTTCTTTGTGCCCCCTGTTGAGATAGCTGTGGTTTGCATAATTAAGTAACTATTCCTTAGAGTTGTTGGGGGAGGGAGCGAAGACACTCATTATACAGTGTGATGTTTGGGACAGAGATGTGTGAAGATCCCATTCACATCTCAGTGCTAGTGGGTCTTTCAGCTGCATGCAGAAGAGACAAGCTTCAGCCAGAGGGGTTGAGAGCGATCCTGCTCTGTCTCTGGCAGGACAGGAGACAGAGGTCACCCATCTCATGAGAGAAAGTGCCAGTGAGCAGGCCACTGTGCCACCTTCTTTTGGGTTCTCTGTTGTCCTCTGAGGAGCCGGTGACTGGATTGTGGCCTCCAGCTTTCCACGCAGACTGCAAGGGAGGAGCTGCAGGTGAGAATCTCTCGTCTTAAGAGTGCAGAAGTGATGGCATAGTGTTGGGGCCCAGTTTTTGTTTCTCAGTGGTGGCCTCTGTAGCTGCTCAGCTGGTTGTTCCCTGTGGAGTCCCTGCCAGGGGTTGGAAGCCTCGACTCGGGGTGGCAAGAGCTCCAGGGGTGGCAAGAGCTCCAGCAGGCGAGCCTCCCAAGTCCCATCCCAGGAGAGCCGCTCTGAAATGCGCGCTTCTAGTTTCCTTAACAGTCCTTTAAGGCAGACCAGGATTGGGATGTAAACAGCACGTTCATCATAGTCATGGACGGTAAGAGACTGGAACATGTTTTGGATAGTCAAGATGAGTGAAAAAAGAATCCCAAGAGCCCAGAGAGCAAAGTGGTCATGGCAAGTCTTTCTTTCTATGCCATCACTTCTGCACTCTCTGCACAAAGAGATTTGAACTGAGGAAGTGCAGTGACCTTATCATATCTTCTCATTCAAAAAATTTGCTGAACCCCATACAGCCGTTGTTGTCTGAAGGAAGAAAAAAAATAATAACCGGGACTGTAGGATTCTGTGCAGATAAATAACTAAAGTATCCTGAAAAGAATTTTCTCAAAGTATTTAGGGAAAAGAAAGAGAAGTAAAAATAACTGATTGCTGCAAGTTTAAGAAAAAAATCTTTAATTGCTTTTATCAATAATTTTGGCCGTTATTTCACTCTAACAAAGATGTTCTGTTGTAGTCTAAAAGCCTTAATATTTTGCTTTAAAATAAATTTTTTTAAGGACAGTGCATTATTAAACTAATTTACTGTTGCAGCCAACATAAGCACTACATCAGCTTTGGAATCTAATTTACAGCCTGTGCAAACTAGTTGAGACTGGGTCATCCTCTCTCTCTCTCTTCTGACGAACTGGCCAAGCTGCTCGCCTTGTGTCTGGGTGATCTGGTTTGGAAGCAGGCTGTAACTCAGAATGTGATGGTGGCTGTCTGCTACACAGCCCAGCTCCCAGAAGTGGAGACAGCCTGCTTCCCTTGGCTAGGGCAGGGGCTGATGCTAGCATGTTCTAGACTCCTGTCTATCCTCTAAAGGTCAAGTCAGGGCGAGACATAGCTGTTTGCTTTCCATGCTGTGTTTGTAGCAGCAGCAACTACTGCTGCTTGCACAGGACCAGCCCTGTACAGGTGCTCTGCTTAAGGCAGCTGCCTCCCTCTGCCAAGAGAAGGAAATGACGGTTTTCTTTAAAATTGAATTTGCCCAGAATCTTTCCTTTCTAGAACCCACCACAAATGCCCATACACAGTTCAGAAATCTTTTCAGCCCACCCCTTTGTGGGGCGGGTTCTTTTTAAATTTATTGAGAAGTCTACTCTCGAACGGTTTGAGCACACAGACAGCGGGAAGGCTGCGTGCAAGCTTTCCTCATGCTGCTCGGTAGCACGTTCCAGTTCATACTGCTGGTGCTGTGGTTGCACACAGACTGTCCACCCTTCAGCCCACAGCTATGAAATCACCTAAGCATGTTTCAAGGGTTGATAAATCCCTCTCACCTGTTGTAACAGGTCAGAGCTGTTACTCCTGCAATACAGCAAGGATGCCCAGGTACAGAGAAGCTAAGCGATGCTTCTGGGATGCATAAGTCTGTAGGTAAGAGGAGCTTCACAGTTGCTGGCTTGTGTACTGGCTGCCAGAGTAATCTTTGTGTTTATTTTTTAATTCCTGAGCCCATCTGACTAGCGGGCAGAGCTTCCAAATCTCCAGCAGCCAGAGCTGGTCCTACCAGCTGTACACTGTTCAGTTTGCATGTTGGAGGAAGCTGTGTGCCCTGGAGGTGCTGGGTGTAGGACATTGCTTCCAGCAAGAGTCATTCACTCCTCTCCCTCACTGCTAAACAACATGGGGGTTCCGTGGTCTTGCGGAGGGGTGGATCCGTATTTCAGTAGGAGATAGGAAGGTGTGTTTGCACAGATGGGGTAAGAGGCAGGACCCTGCTCAGAATTCTGTGCAAGACCTTTCCTGCCTTTCCTCTGGTCTTTATAACCTCTCTCCCAAAGAGCTGTAGCTTGCTGTACTCGGTACAGTCCTGGAGTGTTTGTAAATGTATGCGTTGTTTCATTTTCTCTGAATGAGCACCATCTGAGGCTGGATTCTTTTTCTCCCATTGGCACTGAAGAAGCTGCAGTTGGAGACTTTACAGCCTCAGAATGAAAGAGTCAGTTGCTATCTCAGCGTTATGATGTCATTTCACAAAGAAGGAAATGCCAGTCTTTCAGCTTGCACTAGCTCATGTTAATTATGCAAATATATGCACTCTGAGAACCCTCGTCCATGGTTTGACTGTCTTCAGAGGTGGGTTTTTTTTCAATAGAACATCAGGAAGACCATGTAATACAAGGCTCAGCTCTTTGCTGAAGTGTAGCAAAAGGTACTGAACCATAGCGGTATCTAGGATCTTCTTGTAAGAAGAGTCTTTTCAGAAGTGTCACCCTGAAGAGATACGTTCGTAATGTCAGGTAAGAGATCAGAACATTAGGAAGAGTCAGTTTTTAATCACTGTGGCCTGTGTGCGTTGATAACCTGTCCAGAGTGTCAGACTTTGGTATTTTTTATGAATGTACTATTGGTGTTTGCTTTATAGGTAGAACCTGGCCCGTTAAGCCCAAATAATCGTAGGGACAAAGGAGGCAAAGGGTGTGGGAAAGACAAGGGAGTTAATGAGGAATAAAGAATGCTCCCTGGATGGGGAGAGGGTTGGCTTCTTTGCAGTCAGATGAAGAGTCTCCATCCTCTGTATGGCAAGGTCTGGAGAGCTCTTCCACCCAGCCTTTACATCCCGCCATCAGGCAAGTACAGGCGTTAGTAAGATGCCGCCCCTGAGCTTTCTCTTTTCCAGGTTAAACAGCCTCTCAGCTTTCCTCTCGTCAGAGATGTGCCAGGCCTTTAATCATCTTTGTGGCCCTCGTGTTCATTACGGTTTGGTGTACCAGTCAGAGCATCATGACTGACTTCAGCATAGTCTGTCCCTCAAAAGATGACTTGTTAGTGCTCTAGCCTAGGTGATCATACTTCACAAAGATGAGAACCTGGGTCCCACTGCCCTGACAATTGGCTCTGTTTTCAGCACGTTGAGTTGTAACCATGGTTCTTCCAGTTCTGATCAACAGAATAAGACCTCTGAGGTTTGATGGTCTGAAAGATTAAAGCAAATGACAAGCAGAAGCTCCTGCAGGGATCCTTACCAGCCCTTGGGACCAGCCCAGAATTTATTATTCAGCTACAAGGGTTTTTAGGTGCTTTCAATTAGAGTGGCAAAACACATTGCATACAAGGATCAGTACTGGCAGCATGACCTGCTTTTCTGCCTCCATGACCATCTGTCTGCTTCTAGGATCATCTCTTTCTTGGGCATCCTGTTTGTCACGTATTTACACTGGAGCACTGTCCTTTGTTTTAGCCTAGACTGACCTCCCTGCATAGTCCTCTTTGCTTGACTGCTAATGACTAAAACCACAGTGTCTGGTCATTCGTTCTCTCACCCTCTGTCTCTTTGTGCATGTAGAAAGCCCCACATGGTTAATTCACACTAATTCCAAAATGTGTGTGGCTTTGCTCATCACTTGCTATCTTCCACCATAACCAAATTAATTCTACACTCAGTGGGCCAAATGAGCATAGAATATTTCAAGTTGGAAGGGACCTACAAGGATCATTGAGTCCAAAACCCTGCTCATCGCAGAACTAGCTAAAACTAAACCATATGACTAAGAGCATTGTCCAGATGCTCCTTGAACTCTGACAGACTAGGTGCCATGACCTCTTCCTTGGGGAGCCTGTTCCAGTGACCAACCACCCTCTCAGTGAAGAACGTTTGGCTAATGTCCAGTCTGAACTTCTTGTGACGCAGCTTCATTCCTTTTCCTTATCTCCTGTTGCTGGTCACCAGAGAGAGGAGATCAGCAGTTCCCCCTCTGCTGCTCCTCTTGAGGAAGCTGTAGACTGCCATGAGGTCACCCCTCAGTCTTTCTAGTATGTAAGCTATACATACTCTTAAAAAAACACCAAAACCCAGACTTTTCCTCCCTCCTCACTAATGATCCATGAGTGCAGCCTGCACATCCTGAAATGTCCCCCTTAGTATTAGCCGTGGAAGTTCCTCTAATATTGCCTAGACAAACTGTTGTTCATCACCTCTGGGACATTTTTGCGTAATGCCTCTGTGGTCAATTCCTCCTGACTGCCGTTCCAGAGGTGGCTGCCATGTAGAAAGAGAGCATTATCTGTGCCCTCTGTGGTCCTTCAGGATGAAGGTGATACTGCTTCTGCACAATGGTGAGCAATGTGATCTGTGTGGAGGAGAGCGCCCCTGTCTTTTTTCTGAAATTTCAGTGAAGTCATGAATGAGGTGCATTTGCGTATTAAATCTTTACACATGTTATGCAGCAAGCACTTTGTGTGGGTAAAATACAACTAATGCTATGAATCAAAACCTACCCAAGAGACAGAAAATGAATTAGAAAACAAATACATGGTCAAGTTTGTGCTGCATCCAGAGGTGAAATACAAGGGCTTCATGATTTGCTACCAAATATAAAGCTGATCGATACAGTAATGACAAGGAAAGGAGTTGGAATGAACATGGAGGTGGCTAAATTTGTAGATGACTCAGTTACTTATATCTAGGAAAGCCTATGAGGAACTTCTGCAACTAAATTAAACAGTCATCGTGACGTCCCTTTAAATTCCTTGTCAAAAAATGCGAAATCAAGCACACTAGAAAAATTAAACCTTCCAGACTCCTTATAAGGGCTCAGTTAACACTCATGGCAGGGTGAAATTTGAATGTCACTGTGTACCCCTAACTGAAGATCTTTATTTGGTGCAAAGCTAGTGTCATGTTATGTTATAATGCATAAAAAGTAGGGTGGGGAATCATATAGAAAATACAGTAATGCCACTCTGTGAGTCTTCTGTGTTTCTTCTTGTCTTTTATACTTCTGCTCTTGCTCATCCTAATGGCCATAGCAGAACTAGAAGAGTTTCAGCAATCGATGACAGTGGTTATGAGGGACTAGAGAATCTCTCCTCTTAATGAACAGATGGTAAAGGCTGGGAGCTTGCTGCCTTGGTGGAGATATGATGGATAGAAACATTCTCTGGAAGTGCACAGGCGTTGTGATGATGGCAGTAATCAGAATGTGCCTGAACACACAAAGTGAAGAGTCATATGAAATGAGAAATTCAATGCTAATGAAGTTTACACCCACGGTTACTGGGAGAGAGGAGATTTCGTTTAATGTAGCAGCTTGTGAGCATGGTTTGAGAGGGCTGAGCAGGGTCAGGGATATGTGTTCGGAATGCAGATGGAGATCTGTGGTCAGAGAGCTATGTTCAGATGTTTGTTCCAGGCAAGTTGGAGATAGCAGTCTTCAGGAGCCTGAGAAGGATATTCTTCTTACTGGTAAACACAATGAAGGGATTTTGCCGTTTACAGTGAGATTTTCAGGCATGCATTTCACAGTGGGGCTTTAGTAAGGACATATATCTGGCAATGACCTGAATAGCGTGCTTTCAGTAACTGTGTCTGCAATGTCAGTCACACCACTACTCATATCTGCTGCAAGTAATTTTTATTAGCAACAAGAAGGGTGGGTTTAAATCCTTTGTCTGTGCAGCTGCTTCTGCAGGCCTGTATAGAGGAAGCAGTCCGCAAAGGGCTCCTCAGACTGATGAGCACTTGGATTCAAAGAGACTTCGGGATGATGAGTATTCCCTCAGCTTGGCACAGCCCAGCATTTGCTCTGTTACATACAGGGGTCCTACTGTCGTGGAGCTGGCGGAGGCAGCTGCTAGCAGCCTGAGTGCGAGCAGGGGCTGGGGCGCTTGCCCTGGTGAGTTCACAGGCCGGTTTAGGTCACCGTGTTGCCGTCTCACTCAGAGTTTGCAGTTCGGCCTGGAGTTTGTGTGCTGTTCTGCTTTATCTCTGAATGAAGTTGAAGAACAGTTTTGGCATGCATGGATGTGTGCCGTGATTCAGTGTTTCTGGAAATGGCATGCCTGTATGGCTGTGCTCCTGTATTCTTCTGAGAACCAACTGCTGCAACTGAAGAAGGGGAATCTACCCAACAGTGGGTCAGGAGCAAAGCACTGCAGTGCTGCACTGCTTCACAGTCACAGAATCGCCGAAGCGTAGGTTGGAAGACACCTCTTGAGGTCAGCTAGTCTAATCCCACCTGCTCAAGAAGGGTCAGCTAGAGCAGGTTTCCCAGGACTGTGTCCAGTTGGGTTTTGAGCGTCTCTGAGGATGGATACTCCACAACCTCTTTGTACAATCTATTCCAGTGTTTGACCACCCTCACGGTAAAAAAAGTGTTTTATTGTGTTCAGGTGGAATTGCATGTGTCTTAATTTGTGCCTCTTGTCCTGTCACTGGGCACTACTGAGAAGAGAGTCTGACTTCCTCTTCTTCATTCCCTCTCATAGGTAGTTATACATATTAATAAGATCCCTCCTCCACCCCAAGCCTTCTCTTTTCCAGCCTAAACAGTCTTAGTTCACTCAGCCTCACCTCATATGAAAATACTTCAGTCACTAAATCGACTTCACAGCCCTGCACAAGACTCAGTACTTCACCATTCCTACCTTCCATCTGCCAGCAGCTGCTGGCCCCACAGCTTGAACCCTCCTCTTTCTTTCAAGTATGAAGGGGACAGTCCCTCCGGGGGGTGAGAAGACGCGAGCAGAATGCTAACCAGCCGTGCTTTGTTTACCAGTCTCAGCAGTGACAGCTCAGCTGCTTGGGCTTGAACCACAGAAATGGCAAAGCACAGCAGTATTTTCATGCCTGTTAGTCCTGCCGACAGGCAATTGGCATTACCCACCAAGAGCTGCCTTGCCTGCAGCCCTCAGGCTGGCATTGCCTCTGCAGCGTCGTGGCAGCTGGTGCCTGGAAGGATGCCCACATGCTGGGCACCAGTGACTACACTGTGCCTGAGAGCCCTCCTCTCACATGGCACAAGGAAGGGACTGCTGGTGTCGGTTCTGCACACCAAGCTGTGTTCTCCGAGTGGCGTGGGTAACAACTGCCAAAACTGGTCTATCTGGAATGTACGGGCAGCAAGATGGCAGGAGTTGAAGCCTGGGGAATGGCATTGTTTGGGTTTCATGTTGTCTCAGACCTACTGTTGAAAAATGGGAGCAGATTGCTTCTGTTATGGATGCTCTGACCAGCATGTGAGTGGAGGTCCTGGATGAAGAGTTAGAATGTACCCTCAGCAAGTTTGCTGACGACACCAAACTGGGAGGTGTGGTAGATACACCAGAAGGCTGTGCTGCCATTCAGCGTGACCTGGATAGGCTGGAGAGCTGGGCAGAG
>Ga0065711_1006308_pt1 | contig 17749 bp, 9 predicted proteins | sample Hoacrofraction12_FD_59098 | JGI IMG/M metagenome (GOLD analysis project Ga0065711, IMG submission 59098) | Hoatzin crop microbial communities from Cojedes, Venezuela - Epithelial fraction 12 v2 (version 2) | ecosystem: Host-associated > Birds > Digestive system > Esophagus > Crop | place...
CTCGACCGTACCACTCAGCTTGGTGTCATCTGCAAACTTGCTGAGGGTGCACTCGATGTCGCTGTCCATGTCATTGATAAATATATTGAACAGCACCGGTCCCAGTACGGACCCCTGAGGGACTCCACTCGTCACTGGTCTCCATCTGGACGTTGAGCCGTTGACCACTACCCTTTGGCTGAGACCATCCAACCAATTCCTTATCCACCGAATGGTCCACCCATCAAATCCATGGCTCCCCAATTTAGAGAGAAGGATTTTGTGGGGGACTGTGTCAAAGGCTTTACAAAAATCCAGATAGATGACATCCATAGGTTTTCCCTTGTCCACCCTTGTTGTTACTGACAATCTATTTAGAACAAATGCCACTTTAGTTTCAGGCTTGAAATTCTTAAGGTAGAAAGATTTCTGAAGTAATGTGTTCTCAGATCAAACACCTGCCTTTTATAGGACAGAAGGAGCTTTGCTGAATGTTGAAACATGCAAGAAGGACTCTTAATCAATGAGATAATATTTGTTCTCATATTGGAAACTGGTCCCTGAACACCTTTATAACAGGTATAAGAAATAATGGATAATTTTATTACAAATACCTTTTTAATAATGGCAGTAATAGATGGATTTCAATGAACTCTGTTTTAGTTCTAAATCTGTTTCTGCTAATGTTTGTTTAATGTTACCTACAAAATGGGTTTGTGCTATTCTGCCTCTCTCTGAGGAACTTATTTTAAAGTTTAAATGAAAGTGGTTACGCTCTTCATGTTTAGGTTTCATTTGGGAATCTGTTGGGTATTTGGCCATCTGAATGACTCCTTCAAGAAATTGGGGACTGCTCTTTAAGAATGCATTCATTGTCTGGGGTGAGAGTGGAGCCACATTTCACATAGAAAATAGCTTAGTTTGCTTTTTGTTACCATACTTATAGCTTCCTAGCTCTACTGTTTTCTTCAGGCAGATTATCTCCTTGAAAAAGCGATTAACTTTCCAATTGCACCACCAAAAGATATTAAAATATTAAAAGCAAAGTATTCTTTGAAACTTCACATTGTCTGTCAGTTAAGTTTTTTACAGTTTCTCATTTTTAAGAGGCACATGCAATGTGCATGTCCATTAAAATTATAAATCAAATATCTGCCAAGGTTTGGTCATTCTTAATTTGTGCCAGTCCTCTGAAGTGGTTACTGGATGATCTCATCTAGAGCGAGTGAAGGAAAGAGGTCACATCAAGTGCCAGAAGTGCATTGATCTTCACTGCTTGACAAGCCAGCCTGTTGAGATAACAGGTTGGTCTGTCTTAGAAGACCATACTTGCACAAAAGTTTGAAACAAACACTTTCATTACTGTTAGTTTCCAAGATGATGGGGAGATGAAAAGTTCTTGTATGGAAGCACTCTGTTTTATGTACACTGGTCTTCAGTCTCGTAAAAATGTCTGCCTGTGTGACTGTTAGTGGAAACATTTTTAAAATAGCTTCTCTGTCATGTTTGATGGCAGAAGATGAGTGGGAAAGAGAAGGGCCACAAAATCTTAGTTTTAAAGAAGAAATGCAGATGAAAGTAATTGAGGGGAGAGAAGTGTTGCTTAACCCTCTTTTTTAGTCCTTTGTTTTTCTGTACATTTTGATTATTTGCCTTTCTTTACTGATGATTTCTTCTGGCTTTGTGTTGCTTGTGATAGCCATCACCCTCTCTTGCTCTCCCAGTAGCAAGTAACAGTAAGAACAGTAAGAATATGTGATTTCCTTGGATGAAGCCAGGAATACACCTGCATTAACGGCTGGAGAACCCAACAGCAAGCAATAATGATGGCCATTTTAAAATTTTCTGCAACTCATTGTAACCTCAAGTCAGATGGAGATAGAATTTATCCCCATAGAAAAAGCATTTTACCCCAGGCTCTTTCTCATAAATTTTGGCCAATTTTTTAAAAGAGCTGAGCAGCTGCAACTCTCATCATCTTTGATTTAAAAAACCCCAACAACCATTACTGGTAGCTATTGACCTCTTAATTTACTTGTTAGATGGAAGCTAAGCTCTCTTGAAAATCTGGCATCAAGATTATAATAAGAGTTTATAAAAAATAAATTCCAGGTTATAATTGCAGAAGGATCTGACTTGAAGGGTTTTCTGTGAGTGTTTGGGAGTCAGTTCTGTATTAGAGGACAGAAAGCTGGGAATGACCTTATGTGAAGAGGAATTTATGCTGAATAAATCAAAACTAATACCAATTAAAAGAATAAAATGTGAAATTGTTGTTTTAGCTTTTCCTGTCACAAGAACATTTCCCCCAAAAGGCATTTCTTTTAAACAGGGCTTCACTTCACTACTCCCCCACACCAAAAGAAACATCTTTGAAATGTTTCCAGAAAAAGCAGGTGTACGCTAAAGGCTTCATACCATCAGCTTTCAGCATGTAAACTGTGTTCTCTCAATGAGACTAATCACATGATACCGGGCATAATAGTGATACTGGGACCCAGTCAGGCTGGCAAAACTGAATAGAAATCAGACTGATCACTTGGCTGGGACTTGTTCCAATTTTATTTTGGATTAAAATCAACTTTCTCTGAACCATTCCCCTCCATTCTCTATCTATCCCCTCCAATCCTAAAGAGATTGTTTGTAACCTACTTTTTTTTTTCTTTCGGAATACCTCAGTGGTGGTACTTTTAATGGAAATGCTCATTCATCTCCGTGCAGGACTGATTTCTGTCATTCGTTTTTAAAAGGAGATGAAGTTTGTAGGCTTCAGGACTTCTTTTTTTCTAAAAAAAAAAACAAAAAACATAACTAAATTATTCTGCTCTGTCTGGACTCCAAGATGCTATGCTGCTGGCTTAAGTTTAGACGTTGGCCATACTGTCCTAAGACCTAAAGTTCCACTCTCTTCTGCTGTTCCCCATTTCATGCCTGCCACAGAGATGGCTGCATCTGTGTGCTGTGGTATGCATGTGATTGGAAGCATTCTGTGATCTAGCAGAATGAAAGCTGCAATATAAATGTAAATTACTATTTTTGGCATATTAACCCAATATTGAAATACAAGGGGTTGCATTTTCAAAATATAGTATGGGAGAGAGACTTATAAAACCCATTTTCAGTCCATGTCATTCGTTAATGGGATTGTATATTTAGACCTAACAGACAACTTTAACAGTTACCTTACAATATCTGTGCATTCTGCAAGTGTAAAATATGGCATGAAAGTGACTTATGATATATGAGGTCTAGTGAGCTTGGAAGAGAGGTATTCATGGACTTGCCTTCCCATCCTCCACCCCAAATCCTGCTTTGACATTTCCGCTGTCTTGAAAATAAGAATAAGAGCACATCAAGGGTTGAAAGAGGCTGGTAACTCAGACCCACAACAAAGTCTGCAGTGGGAAACAGAGGTGCAAACTTTATCTGTTTGTGTGACAATGATGTGGGCAGCAAGGAAGAAAGGAGCAAAACACACTTGTGACAGCCTGGAGATGTTATTCATGGCAATTCTTGGATGCCGTAATGCTGGTAACAGCAGCTTATGGTGTGGAAAACACTTTTTCATCCTCATGCATTCTGACTTCTCTCTGTAGCAATTTGCCATTAGCAGATCCTAAAAAGGGAGTAAACAAATTCAGCTGTCAACAAATATCAGGTTCTGATCACCAGTGTCTTCAGGAGATTTTGACCATTTTGAATTATCAGAGGAAAAGAAGCTTTGTTTTATGAACTGATAAAAACCTGTTTGAATAAGCTTAGTCTTCCATGAAGAGTACTGCTAAGCTCTGGTCCAGGCCCCAAGGGCCCCAGCAGCCCTGCCTGGCCTCCTCCACCCTGCCCATGGGCCCAGCACTGTGGAGCCTAGCCCCGGGCCATGTAGGACCTTGCTCCCATGGTGGGTGCTATGGGACCTGCCCTTTCCATAACACCGGACTTTGCCCCAGGAGCCCTCCACAACTCCATGGTAACCTCCCAGCCCTGCAAGACACTACAGCCAACCTCCAGAGGGGGAGTTGTAGCCCTTGTAGGCTTCTCTAACACCTCCTGCACGCACAGCAACCTCTGTGCCCTGAACCCTTCAGAGGTGACTGAATAGGGTATGGGGGCCTCTTAGTCAGATGTAGCCAACCTTTGCTGCCCACCTCTTAGCCACTCCTGGCTCTTCATTCTGGCTGTAGGCTGGGTCATCCCTGAAAAGGATGACCCTGGCCTCCAGAATGCTGTCAGCACTGTGCTGAAGCGTGGAATATAGAAGGACTAGCATCTGATCAGTTCGTAAATGGAGTCAGAAAATGCAGATGAAAACCAGACATCATCTAAAAGCATTGCTTTTACAATGGTGTCTGTACATATTGTCTTATAACAATATTTTGTGGATTGTGTGTTGAAGTCACCAGGCAGATCTGAGTCTACTGAGAGTCAAGGGTGAGTGACAGACACTGTGCTCCAAAAAGATGCAAAACCTCGAGACTACCCTTTCTCTTTGGGGCTTGCTTACCTGCCTTAGCACCTTGTAACACTGGAGTTCCAGTTCTAGGATTAGGTGGTGTGGGTCACATTCGAGGTGGGCAGCCTCGCTGTTGTTGATGTGCTTCAGCCTTTCATGGACATGTAGTGTCCTCTGTTGAGGATGTTCTGTGTGGATCCAGATCTGTAGCTAAGCATGAATGTTGTTTAACACATAGCAGAAAGAAATGTGCTCGATAGGGATTGATTCCTGGTATAGTGGAAGATGTCCCTACTTATGGCAGGGAGGTTGGAACTAGATGATCTTTAAGGTCCCTTACAACCCTTACCATTCTATAATTCTATGGTTCTATGATTCCTTACCCTTACCTGATAACTGGTGTAGGAGGGATAAAGCCAAAACACATGGACTGCAGTAAATACTAGCTTCTCACTGCTCATGCAGAAGAGGAGGTATCTTCCTTGTATGTGGTCAGTTTGATATGGGCCTAAGATAGTGTGACATGTAATTGGGCAAATCAGTGCTTCCCACTACAGCAAGACCCAAACTGGCTTGGAGCTACCAGAACCATGAGGCAAGACGTAAGACTTGTTTCAGCATGAGCAAGTACTGGAAGTAGGAAAGATGAGACTGGCATGATACTCTAGTGTCACCTTGCTGAGTGGCCATCCCAGCGCAGCAAGAAGGCTTCCGCACCGCAGCTGATACATTTGGGTGGTGCTGTGCACCTTTTATGTACGAGGTGTAGGCGATGCTAGCTGGAGGATGTGACAAGCTCATTGTACAGAAGAGTACCAGTAGTGCTGGTTCTGCCTGGGATGGGGTTAATTTTCTTCATAGCAGCTAGTATGGGGTTATGCTTTGGATTTGTGCTGAAACCAGTGTTGATAACACAGGGATGTTTTAGCTATTGCTGAGCAGTGCTTGCACAGAGTCAAGGCCTTTTCTACTCCTCACATCTGCCCACCAGTGAGCAGGCTGGGGGTGCATGAGAACCTGGGAGGGGGCACAGCTGACCCAAGGGAGATTCCAGACCATGTGACGTCCTGCTCAGCAATAAAAGTTGGGGGCAGGGGGAAGTTTGCCAGGGCTACTGTTGCTTGGGGACTGTCTGGTCATCAGTCAGCTGGTAGTGAGCAATTGGGTTTTTTTGCATCACCTGTTTTTCTTGGGTTTGTTGTTCTTTGTTTCTTATTTATTTATTTATTTAACTGTCTTTATCTCAACATACAAGTTTTGTAAGTTTTGCCCTTCCAATTCTCTCCTCATACCACTGGGAGAAATGACCGAATGGCTGTGTAGGGCTTAGCTGCCTACCAGGGTTAACCCACAACACACACTCAGTCTATTCTGTACTGCATTGTGTTTTTAAGCATCAAGAGCTTACTACACATATTTCTAAAGCGTATGTCTGTATGTACCCTTTGTAAGAAGAAAACCAACTCTCTGAGGAGATAGATAGCCAATGCAGCTCTTTCCCTTTTCCTGCCATGGCAAGAGGAGAAAATAGTTTCTATCTGGTGAGAATAATTTTTGAGCAATAGTTGTATGGTTTTTGAGGAGTAAAATATGAATAAGTAGTAAGAGAAATACAGGTATAACTGCTTATAACTTTGTTGTGTGTTTTCAGTAGAATCCTTTAGAAGCATCATTACTTGTATTCTTTAGAACTAGTGGAAAGATTTCAAAATATTAATTTGAATGTATTACACAGAAAATTAAACCTTGATTTTCAATATCTGCTCTATTACTTTACAGAAATACTCTGGAAACTGTTACTAACTGAAGTGCTTCTGTGTTATAAAGGAAGAAGAAATATCCCAGATTTCTGCAGTTAGAGACTCCTCAGAGTACGAGCTGAAACAAGTCTAGTCGGGTCACGCAGCACATCCCTGAAGCTGCCAGGACAGGGAAAAGAAGGCTGAAGTTATAGTGCAATTGATCTGGGGCTGCAGCCAGCCCCATACAGTTTTGAATAGCTTTGAGGCTGCTTTAAACGACGTCTGAGACCAAGCTATGCTCCCGTGTCAGGGAGACATAAATAACTTCCTGCTTTCTCAGCTGAATATTGAGGAATTTTATTAAAGGAAAGAGGGAAAAGTACAGCTTTATGAAAAAAAGTATAATTACTGCTCTTTAAAATGTAGAGAATATATATTCAACTCTTTATTAGATGTACAGTATTAACACATCGATGCCCGAACTGAGACTGGTATCCTATTGTGCTATATTGACACAGAGTGAAAAATGGTACCTGCACAAATAAATTGCTGTCTGAAAAGGCAAAACAGGAGGAAGACCAGGGTAAAGGAAGCATTATTATTCCCTTGCTACAGAGGCAGATGAAATGAGGAGTCCTGTGCCATGCTGAAAGTTTGCGTACGGCCTGAGGATGGCACCTGGGGGTCCTGGGTCTGCCTGTCATCCTCACCACCCCACACCTCCAACTCTGCTGGGGGACAGCGAGTGGGGACTCCAGCTCCCTGCCTCTGTCACTCTTCCTCGGCACACCGTGCGTATCCTGTCACATAACAGGCACAGTGGTTTTGAGCGGATGTAAATCATGGTCCACAACAGGAAAGAGTAAGGTCTTCTGTGTCTTACTTTTTATTTTACATATTTCTAGTGCACCCGTGGCATTAGCTTGGTGACCACTCTTAAGCAATAAAAGGAATTTATGCATTTGTTGTTGGATACGGTAAACTTTTCCTGGTGTGTGACATTGTTAAATGAAGATTAAGCTGATAAAAGAGGTTGTGGTGGCACTCTGTATTCTCATCTCTAAGATCCAGCCATGGGTAGCAGAAACTAAATTTTCTCTTCCAAAAGTGCTTACAAAGATAACTTTCTGCTATTAACCAGGTGTGACTGAAGCGATGCTGGTTAAATTTTGGAGGGGAGCTTTCAGCAATAACCCAGTAAGTGGATTCTGTTGTATTCAGCTCAGTTCAAATAGGCATAATTTACATTTTAGTTCTGTTAGCTATTTCAGACCTGATTAATGTTCATTAGAAAAATGTGCCATGTTATGGAGATCATGACAGTCTGCTGTGAGAGACATGTCCCTGCAAGGTCCAAGGAGGCAAGCTGAAGTCCAAGAGCCTTGTTAGAAGTTGGAGTGACATGGAGAAGGAGCCTGATGGTCCTGGACAGGGAAAATGTGAATATCATTTAAGTATCTGTATAATTTTCTATGAATTTCACTGCTGTTGCTGCAAGATAGCTGAGCTCTCAGCCTTTCTGGTGTCCCCGAGTGCACCAAATACGTTGAGACAGTCTTATCCTCTCTGCCCTCTTTTCATATCAAACTTTTTTGCATTAAACTAATATATTAATCTACTATATATCACAATTACTGAACAAACAGAATAGTAATCACAAGCCAGGCAAGGACTGCAGAGAATGGCAGCCTGTTTGGCACTGTCTGCCCTCAGTGTGCCAGCCCTCTGTTCCAGCTAAGCCTCACAGCCCAATGTCATCCACGGGTCTAAGCGGTGATCAGGGGACACTTCCAAACCCACCAGAGCCATCTTGTGGCATTTTGAGTAGAAGCTGGGGTTACAGATGGAGCTGAGATGTTCTGCTGGTCCTCTGCAAAATGTGACATGTTTTGTGATGTTTTTTGTAGAGATTTTAGATGTTCAATTTTTTTTTTCTATAAAACCAGATAAGGTCAAGGTTAAAACTAATTCAGGTTGTTTATTTGGCATAGGAAGCCTACATGAAATGGTAGATAAGGCAATGAAAGATCACATATGCCCTCACATCATTTCAGTATTTGGCTTTCCGTCTTTCTTTGCCTTTAACAAGAACTGAGGTAGGTTTGAACCTGGAATTACTTTCTCAAATCAATAGGACTTTCTTCAAGAACTTAACACACTGCTGACATAATTTTGGAAAGACTTCGTAATGTTGCCTATGCAAATCTTTCTGAGCAAACCTGGGTTCATTCTCCAGTGCTGTCCACTCAGTATCTCACAACTCTGGTGTCCAGGATGAAAGCTGGAAATCCTTTTCATCGCTAGTTGTGAAAAAAATAGGTTTTACACTGATGCAAGCAAGATGACTGAGAAATTTCTGAGTTTGAGTCTGAACAGCGTTTTGCCAAGGTGTAGGCACAAAGTACTAGAAACTGAATGAGAATGGTAGATTTGTGTGTTGACTCTGTACCAGCACTAATTTAGACCACGGTAAGTGATTGAACCAAAGGAATCTTGTCACTGGCAAAAAAGCCCAAGTTAAAGTTTGAAGGCTCAAGAGTAAAACCAAGGCCTTGCTATATTTAAGAGTATTTTCTTTGTTCCCTCACATCGCTGACACTTCAACGTCTACTACAGCTGTCTGACATGCCTGCAGTTCTCCCTGGAAAAGCAAAGTTTATGTTAGCCTCTGCGCTCACCCGCTAGGGGCCATATCTTGTCTGCAGGCATCTTCCTTCATGTTTCTCACTTGTACACTACTGGTAAGACTGTCCAGCTGTGCACCTGAGTATTTATCTCCAAGAACATAGTATTACATCTGCATTGTGCTCAGATTTGCTTGGATATGAGATAAAACCCTGCATTTGTGGCATGAAAGCTCAATATTATGACACATCAAGTCACTATGATCTGCATTGTAAGCGCTGAATTTTCTATATTCTTTGGGTGAGTACAACATACTCAAAATGGAGACTTTTTATGTGCATTAGAGAAGTGTTAACACCTAAGCACATTACTATGTTACACAACATATTTAGTTTGTATTTGCTTTGTTTAAATATAAGGGGAACAGCCCAAGGAATGTAGTGTAATAGCTGACCTGAACTCTGTCAGATGTTTACATTTAGAATTTTAAGCACTTTGATGGAAGAATCTTGTGGACCAGAATTCATTTTGAATTTGTATTCTTTGCTGTGTCTGTGTGTTGAGAGGACATGAAAAGCATGAAAAGCCTCAACAGTGTAAGAAGTCTAATTTGCCGTAGTGTTCCTTCAGGGGGGTTGGTAAAACACATGTGCAGGTTGATTTGCCTCTTCTACAATTGAGATATCTACATTTGAGCTCAGTGCCTTAGACCTCCTTTATAGTTAACAGCATTTAGGGTGATGAGCTTAGATAGAGTCTTCTGTATTACAGATATCTTCATTTGGTCAATGAATGCTGGCAGTCTCAAAAAAACTGAGACGTGTAATAGGCTATTGAACACTTGGCTCTATGTGTCAGTGCTACAGTTTATAAAACACTGTCTTCAACATTTTAAAGCTACTGCTGCATGTTTATACTTAGAGGAACCATTTTTGTGAAACGTCAGTGTCTATAATGGGGACTGTTTTTGGCAATAGCAGGAAAAAGACTGAGAATTGGAAGCAGTGCAATATAATTTAGAGGTTATATCATTCAAGGTTAAGTGAGAAAATGTTTTTTGACATAGTCTTTGCTTTATCTGTTCTGTGGACTAACTGAATGATTGTTTGCTACCTTACCATTTTTATGTATATTTACAGTCATTAAGGGGCTAAACATCACAGCCATCTTTATTTCAGTGTTCTAATCACATAGATGTAGGTGTTTGGACCACTCGCTTACGCATTCATAAATGCATAAGAAGTAACTTTAATTACAACATGACAAGGAAAAGCTGTGTTCTAGTGGCATCTTTACTTCAATTAGAAAGCAAAAGCTTCTAATGATAATTGTTTCTATTAAGATGTGTACATTTTTCTCATTTAGGGCACCAAGAACTACTCAGGGAAGGAAGTATGCCTTTTAAATAGTTTGTAAACTGCTTGTTCTGTTGCTTAAATTGACTTCTAACACTATTAGTTTATGAGGAAATGGGGTTTAGTTTTTTGGATTGTTGTGGTTCTCAATGAACATTTAAAGCTTGGTTAAGATTTTTGTAGTGAACAAATTATATTTTGTGCTGTGTAAACAAAGTTGTAAAGAGTCGTGCATTACACATAGATACGGTGGTAGCAATGTAAAGCTAATATCAGCAAATGAGAAAATGGGAAACCAGTTGCCTCCTCTTTCTAGTGTGCAATCAGTGTAAGAGTCTCTGTGATGGGCAATTACCTTAACTGCCTGCCTAAAGCAGCAAAGAGTTGCATGATCAGTCCAGTGCACAAGATTATACACTCCCCACTACTTGATGAAGAAATTCAGTCTGCACTGATAGCTGTCATATAATTCCCGTGTACTGCTTTTAAACTTGGTAAGAAGCAAAAAAGGTACTCAGATAACCCAGTTGGACAGCAACAGAAAAAATAATACTTTGGTCATCATAGAACTGTCCAGGCTAGAAGGGACCTCAGAAGATCATCTGGTCGAACCTTTTGTGGGAAAGGGAGCCTCGATGAGATTATCTAACACCCTGTCCAATTGCATCTTAAAAACAAGTATCAAGAACTCAAATATCAAATACCTATTGCAGTTAGTGTAGCACAGAGTGATATGGTGATTGCTCAGAATCAGATTGTAGAGGCTTTCTGCTGAAAAATCGCAGTCGTTTTCTTTTATTTGCATTGATTTTATTTAACTGATTTGACTTTGTTCTAGTTGAAATAGGTAGAAAAAATAAAATGTCATGCTTAAAATAATTTATAATACAGGATATCCTCTTCTAGTTGTGGTATTTCTAGCAAAACGAAATCATGAGCATTCCTAATCCTTTGTTTCAGTCTGTGCTGTTTGGTAATCTCTGAGGGAAGAAAGCCAAATAAACAGCTGGCATGTTTTAGCGGTTACTACTAGCTTCTCTCTTGGCTGTCTTCAGTCAAATAGGAGGGATTGCCTAGTGAATATAAACGCAGGGCTGAGTTCCACACATTCTCGTCTTACACTTTGACTCTGCTGTTACATTGAGCAGTTCTGGCACAAAGGAACTCTACAAGCGATGTGATTGCTTGTTGTTGGTAGGAGAGAGCGAGCCTTCTCCAGGGCTAACCTCAAACTGTGAAGTGAACTCCTCATAAAGACTGTCACAAACCTTTGCAATTCTTTTTCTAGTGTAGGGCCTGTTTGCTGAAATAAATACATGCCAAAAGGTATACGTAAAAAGAAGAGAAGTAACATCCCTCTATATTTCAAAAAGGCGGAGGCATTGTGCACTTTTTGGGTGATGATGAAATAAGCATAAACCAGATATCGGTCATGGTAATGAACTACTAGTGGTGGGAATGCAATATGAGGTGTGGTAGTGAAGAATTTTGTTTCACTTCTGAGAATGACTTTCCCCACAAGAAAAAAAGTAAGACATACTTAATATTCATGAATTAGTATGCATTGTAATTGCAGTCAACAGAGCCTTGTTTTTGTTACAGGGTGTAGAAATATGCATATTGTTATTGATTATTTTCGTTCTATCTTCCATAATTTCTATTTTCATGTTACCAGTTTTGGTCTGTAGAAATTGAGATCAATATTACTTTATTGCCTCAGTGTGATTTTAAAAAGCATCAGCAGTGCTGAATTAATTAACACTGATTATTTGCACAAGATTCATTTTCATAATCTTACTCCTATCTGAGAGTATTTAATCTCCCTTTATCCCTATTCTTCCGTCATAGTATCTCAACTTGTTGCGTCTTCACTCAAGGAGTAGCTACTACTGAGTTATACAATGCCCTGAAATCAACAGTACATTTGAGAAGCAAGGTGCTACTCTGGAGTTGTAATGATTTGTATTTATTAGACAATACAAATTTAGACAAATTGCTTAACTGACTTCAGTAAAAAGTAGATTTGTTCAGTGGACGCTTACGGGTTTGTATCATGGTTAGCATGAGGAGGTTCCACATCTCACTGTGTCTTCTGGTTGGTTATGTAAAATATGTGCATTGAGCTACAAGGTTTTCCAGAGTGTGACTTATGGAGCATTTAATTATATTTGGCTATGTGTCTGTTTTAATTTTTTTATCCCAAACTTTCTCAAATAGTTCTAGAAATCTGCTTTTCTTTTTAAAATCCTAGTTGTAATGTGGTGCGAAATGCTGTGATCCCTAATCTTTAGATAACTGCATCGTTTTTTGCAACTTTTATAGGTATGAACATAATGACTGCAGTCACTAGCTCATTATGTCCAGCTACCATAAAATTTTCAGTCCAGTCCTGTCTTTACTAATTTAAGTCACACATTTAAATATGTGTTTTTCTGTATTTCTTTAGCAGATTCGGAGTCTGGTATAACTGTCCATACCTTTATACATATCCTGTCTTCAGTTTGTGCTGTGTGAATCCTGATTTATAAACTTACTAATACATCAACTTAATTTCAATTACACTTCAGAATAATACAAAATAAAGTATATATATAGATACAAATAATGCATATATATAGATACATACAATACTTTTCTGTGTAAAGGTTTTAAGACCTAGGAAATCTGTTCTATGATACAATAATTTTTTAATTTGATAATTTAGTTGTCTAAAACCTCTCTTAAATGGAAGTGTCAGAACCCTTATTCACATGTCTGTGTAGACAAGCTTTTAATCTACAAAGTTTTACCTTCATTTAGACATGCAGTGTGAAAATACTGGCTTCTGCAGCCAGTGCTTGCAGTCTGTCTTCTTTCAGAGCTGCCTGTTCTTTGTACCCTAATCCACACCATTCCAAAGTCTTTTACCCTGAGATCTCTCTTTACCCAGCCCTCAACCCCTAATGAACTCTGGTAAGCATGGTCAGTCGACTGCCTTTCCTAATGATAGTAATAAATTTAGTTCCCAACTTAGTTAAAATGTATAAATGCAATCTCTTTCTGAACGCTAGGACACAGGCCATCCAATACTAGAATTGTACATTTCTTTTCACTGACTGATTCCTTTTTACTTATTCTGGTGTCACTCTTCATTTCATTAATTTTTCATTTTCTGCCTCCAGGAAACTTCTCTCTGATTCTGGCATGTTTCCCTCTTTCTCCCTAGTGAACATACTTGAGACAAAGAAATCTTTCAGCTTTGCAGCACTCGGTGCCTCATCTGTCATCAACTCGCCTCCATCCATCACACCAAGAGACTACAGTCTCCCTCAAAATCCTCCTGATCCTTATCTATTTGTAAAACCTCTTGTTTGTCCTTCTACTGTTGACTGGAATTGTTTTAATACTGTCGTTTCTACTGTGGTGCTTTTTGGTTTTACTGTTTTAACAGGCACATGTGTCTCAATTATAGCAATAATAGTGTTTGACTACTTTTTGTAAGGACAGTTTTGGGAGGAAAAAGAAAATGTATAGTTAATATCTGCAAAATGCTTTAGGACTATATCCTTGTGTAGATTTTACACAAAACATTCATTGACTTTTCTGCAGTAGCAGAAGACTTGCCTTTTTTTAAAAAATTTTTACAGAATGCACAGTTCAGTATAATGGCAGGGTCAGGAGCTCGACCCCTCTGAATTGCCTCAGCTGTGTTAAAGATCATGGTTTAAACAGTGTCCACTGGTTTGCATCAGGTGAGATTATTGTTTGCCATGATCTTTTATGCAAACAGTGAAACCAAAAATATTGTGTTAAGTGACCAGAGAGTTGAATGAGGCTCTGATTCCCAGCTGTGAATGTTAGCTACTATAGATAATAAAGGAGGTGGTCTGAATGTGTCCTGACTGTGAACAGTGGCCATTTACATTAAATTGCCTGTCTCTGCAAGAGTGTCCAATACTCTCTTGAACATGAATAAGTTTTAAATTTCGGATGAAGAGACAAGGTACACCACTGGATTTCAGGCTTGTTCAAAAACTTATTTAATATCAGTCAGCTTAGTTCTGCTACTACAGTTTCGTCTGGTGTACCAGACGGTGCCTGGATGTGAAGGACAGGGAAGGTGCTCTGTATTTTGTATAATGGATGAGCAACTGTAAATTGTCAGTATAAAATTAAGTGTAGCCTGTATTTTCAATAGGTTCTCATGAGTCACGTGAAAGAGCTTCAGCAGCCCTTATGAGTGTTAGCGTTCTCTTCTCTGTAAAGAATCCCTGAGCTGAGCACTCCTAGAGGAGATGACCTTTAACTAATATTAAATTAGTTACATCCAACTGTTTAATAATATTACAATTTTTTGTTAATTTTACTGTCTCAGTGGCATCTTGGTCTTGTCCTGTGACCAAAGATGTCAGTGCCTGTCATCAGCTAGGGTAGACAAATACATATCAAAATACAGTCCTCACTGTAAAGAACTAGGACTGCAGGTAACATAAAACAGGTGAAAAGCACATTGATGGTGAGGTGTGAGCAAACTGGAAGATGTTCGAGGTCAACATTGCAAGCAGTGATCACAGTATACCTGCTACCTAATCTTTGTCGAGGTTTTGCTTGGGCGTCATGACAAATGAAAGACTCAAGGAACAATCAGAGATGTACAATTAGACAGCTTTGCAAATGTTAACAGGAAGCATTAACATACGAAAAACAACCTAGTGAAAATGTCAGAGGGTGTTGGAAAACTGAGCAGTTACGTGGTGGAGACTGGTATTTTTACTTCAGAACTTTTTATTTCCAGGCAAGAATACTCTATGCGGGACTGGCTTCAAATTTCCTGTTATCTTCTAAATCTTGCGTATCTGAGTACTCGTTATCAGTGTTATATAATATTGTTTTGATTAACTGATATGTCATCAACTTAAACTTGAATTTTTGCAATTCTCATCTGAGATTTTTGCTCAAATCTCTAAGCTACCAACCAAATTATATTCTCAAATAGCTCATTCTTTGGTTTAAGAAGATATTGAGTGATATTGGAATATATTTATAATGATGTATAATTATATACGTATACTATACTATACGTATAGTAGTTTAACTACTATACGTATAGTTAAACCCCACCCTTAAATCATCCTGATAATTTCTAAGCCTAACTAAAACCATGTTCAGAACTCATCTACTGTCTCTGAAATGGACATTTTCCTAAAGACTTTCTATCTCCATATGTAGAACTACAGATTCACAGAATAGTTACAGCTGGAAGGGACTTCTGGAGATCTGGTGCAATCTCACTGCTCAAAGCAGGGTACGCTAGAGCAGGTTTCTCAGGGCTGTGTCCAGCTGGGCTTTGAATGTCTCCGTAGATGGAGACTCCAGAACTCTCTGGCCAATGTCTGCTGGTGCTTGATCACCCTCACAGTAAGAAAAGCGCCCAAATTGTAATGTTTAGATGGAATTTCCTGTATTCTGCCCATTATTTGTTCCTCTTGCATCTTTTCCTGTTACTGGACATCACTGAAAGGAGTCTGGCTCCCTCTTCTTTACTTGTCCCCATCAGGTATTTATGTACATTGATAACATCCCCCTAAACATTCTCTTTCCCAGGCTCAACAGTCCCAGCTCTCTCAGCCTCTCCTGGTATGAAAGGTGCTTCTGTCCCTTCATTATCTTTGTGGACCTTTGCAAGAATCACTTTAGTATGTCCACCCATCTCTTGTACTGAGGAGCCCAGAACTGGACACGGCACTCCAGGTGTGGCCTTACCAGTGCTGAGTAGAGGAGAAGAATCACCACCAGTAACCTGCTGGCAATGCACTCATAATACAGCCAGGATTTTGTTGGCCTTTTTTGCCAGAAGTATGCATTGCTGAATCGTGGTCAGCTTGACTGCTGAGACACTCGGGTCCTTCTCTGCAACGCTGCTTTCCAGGAAGTCAGCTCCCTGACATTTCTGGTGCCTGAGTGCAGGAATTTGCATTTCCCACGTCCTGCTTGGTCACTTGGTAACCTTGTTTCTATAGTTTAAGTCTCTTTTACTTTCCCTTCTGGAGATTCCCATTTCACATACAAAATCTTGAGTTGGGGATTTTACATAATGTACTTTTTGAAGGTTTGTCATGTGTGAATCAGATTCAGTCATGAGCTAACCCAAATTGTAGGGGTATTCAGATACAAATTTGCTTTCTTACCTCAAATTATTTTGGTTTCAGATTGTATAATTAAACAATGCTAAAATGTTTTCTCCTTCATAGTTTCAGCCAAAAATTCTGCAGTCTTAGCCCATATCTGTGTTTATGGGAGACTAAGAACAGAACAGAGTTTTGCGCATACCCCTTCCTGACAGAGCATTCCTCAAGATGAATACCCTGACGGTTCTCACTGTCTAGCTCTTTGCATTGTCCTCTTACACTTTCTGATTTTATTGTTGTTTTTCCACAAAAGAATATTTGGAACCATCTCTTCTGTACCCTTCTGTGCCTTTCAAGGGCCAGCACAAGACGACACTGCATGACATACACTAGCATGTTACTGTGACACTTGACGTTTTCAGGCATGGTGTCCTTCAAGAATCCTGTGGTCTAAGCAGAAAATTCAGGCCTGTCCTTTATGGTAATATTATACTGCTGTGTCAGGTCTGCTGCTGCAGCAGCTGGTAGCCTGGAGCATGTGGTGCCTGTTGAAAGTATGCTCTTTCTATGGTTGGAGAACTGTCAGTGCCAGAACTTTGTCAAACTCTTGCAAAACAAGTTCTGGTATGAATTAACTGTTTTCCGCTTGGCCCAGTAGGGCTGGTGGTTGAGAGTCAACTAATATGGGACCGGGAAGTTAATACAAACACATAAGGTCAGGAAGAGCAGCTTTTGCTTGGGGCAGGGAGGCATTCAACATTCCAGGAAGTCCTCAACAGGCTGGCGTTTATCACAGAATCACAGAATCATTAAGGTTGGAAAATACCTCTAGGAGCATCAAGTCCAATCGTCAGCCCAGCACCATCATGGCTGCTAAACCATGTCCTGAAGTGCCACATCTAAATGGTTTTTGAACACCCTCAGGGATGGTGACTCCACCACATCCCTGGGCAGCCTGTTCCAATGCCTGACTACTCTTTCAGTAAAGAAATTTTTCCTGATATCTAATCTAAACCTCCCCAACACAACTTGAGGCCATTTCCTCTTGTCCTGTCACTAGTTACTTGAGAGAAGAGACCAACACCCGACTCACTACAACCTCCTTTCAGGAAGTTGTAGAGAGCGATAAGGTCTCCTCTCAGCTTCCTCCAGACTAAACAACCCCAGTTCCCTCAGCCCCTCCTCATAAGACTTGTTCTCCAGACCCCTCACCAGCCTCGTTGACCTTCTCTGGACACACTCCAGCACCTCAATGTCTTTCTTGCAGTGAGGGGCCCAAAACTGAACACAGTACTCCAGCTGCGGCCTCACCAGTGCCAAGTACAGGGGCACCATCACTTCCCTGCTCCTGCTGGCCACACCATTCCTGATCCAAGGCAGGATGCCATTGGCCTTCTTGGCCACCTGGGCACACTGCTGGCTCGTGTTCAGCCGGCTGTCGACCAACACCCCAAGGTCCTTTTCCGCTGGGCAGCTTTCCAGCCACTCCTT
>Ga0065711_1039525_pt1 | contig 17749 bp, 5 predicted proteins | sample Hoacrofraction12_FD_59098 | JGI IMG/M metagenome (GOLD analysis project Ga0065711, IMG submission 59098) | Hoatzin crop microbial communities from Cojedes, Venezuela - Epithelial fraction 12 v2 (version 2) | ecosystem: Host-associated > Birds > Digestive system > Esophagus > Crop | place...
GAAGCACAGGAAGTTCCGTCTGAAGATGAGGAAGAATTTCTTCCCTCTGAGGGTGACGGAGCACTGGAACAGGCTGCCCAGGGAGGTTGTGGAGTCTCCTTCTCTGGAGAAATTCAAGACCCGCCTGGACAAGGTCCTGTGCAGCCTGCTGTAAGAGACCCTGCTTCAGCAGGGAGGTTGGACTAGATGACCCACAGAGGTTCCTTCTGAGTCCTAACATTCTGTGATTCTGTGATTCTGCGATTCTTCAATGAGCAGGATTTTACATGGGGGAAATGTGAGAGAACAGTGAACGTTATGTAGCCAAGATTTATCTTCAACCAGCAGAGACATTAGCAAGTACAGTTTAATGGGGATATTTTAGTTCCTTTCCATTCCCTATGTATCTGTGTACATTTGAAAGTCCAAGAGATTATTTACAGAATAGGAAGTCGAAAGGCACATCTATATATGTGCATACAAAATAAAAGCAAAAGCAATATAAAAATAAAAGTAAAGATGACTCAGATTCAGATCAAATAATATATAAGACAGTAATATCATGAGGAGAGCGTGTGGTAAGACAGATACCCAGAAGTGACAAATACACAGGGTGATGCAAAAGCAGCTTTTTGTCAGGATTTATTTTAAATTGCTTTAAAATTGTAACTCATTCCAAAGAAAAATCAGAGAAAGACAGCTACCATATGCTTCTTATATAGTCTATATATATCATCTATTTAGAATACAGCTTCAGACAGCTTTGCAATCTCTGGACAAGAATATAATTTTTCCATGGCTATAGGCAAGGCACATTGGTAAAGGACAGAACAGCTTCTAAAAAAACTCGAAGTTGCCACCCACTTGCACAGAAAACAATTATTTCTAACCTAACAGCGTATCTGTACCAAACTGCTACTACCAATTTAAGGCCTCTGATACTAGTGTCCATGAAAATATTTGCAGTTGAAGCACATGTGATGAGGTTCATTAGAGATACAGAAGAAAAGCTCATGCAGCCAATCAATTAAAACTGGAAAAAAAGCTCAGCACTATTTTATTAAATTTTTTTTTTTTGCCCTGAAAGACATAAAATTCCATCATTATGTGTCTTTCCGTCGCTAGAAGCAGATGCTGCAAAGCATTGCTCAGAAATCAGCAATGATTCTTGTTCCATAGACTAAAACTACAGTTGCTAGCCCTCTGTGGTAAAAAGGCCAGACATGAAAACAGTGACAGAACACTGCATCTGAGGCTTTGACTACAGCCCATGTCTATATCGACCTCATTCCTAAAGAGCAACATTTAAAAAGAAATGGTTTAACTGAAGCTCTCACATATACATGTGTCACCCTAACACCCAGCAGCCCCAGTGAGATCTTTACTGTACCAGCACTGTAAAAATGCAACAAACATATCCTCTCCTAAAAGCTTCCATAAGCAATTAAAAGAAAATAAGGGAAAAAATTCAAATCTTCTTCATGTCAGTAATTGAATGTGTTAGCTATTGTGACCTCAAAAAAACCCAAGCCGTTGAATTTCACCCTGCCTTAATGTCCTCAAGGGTTTTGGGCCATCTTTGTTTAAAGATGACACTCGTTGTCTGAAAAGCGTGGTGAAGATTTTAACATAGTCTTAAGGAAATAACTTCAATGTTTGGTTCCAACACATTTAAATATGTGTTCTTTATTTCTAGATATAACTTTATTGCTAGCCAGTTTTTCACATTCTGCTTTTGTCTTCTTTATCTACCGAATTGGTGCTGATTTTACCTCTCAAGGACGGGGCTGCCAAGCCTAGTCCTCTAGCAGTTGAAAGTCTGTCCTACACAATGTCCTGCAGGACAGACAAATTTCAGTTAGCAGCACTTGCATTGGTCAAAGGCACAGTATGATTTGGCACTTTTATATTAGGTCAGGCACAAAAGCAATATAGCTCTAGCTAAGCACTGTGTTAAACTGATCATGAGGCATATCAACACTACTTCTGGTGATCGTTCAAACACTGCCAGCTTCAGCAGAGGCGTACGTGTGGAAAGGGGGTAAGTACTACATTACGCACTGTGTGAGACAGGCGTACTCTTCAAGAAACTCCCTTCCTTTAATTAGGTGACAAGAGGTGTTCACCACACTGCTAAACAAGCTGAGTCTTTGGTCAAAAAAATTAATCCACTATGATTTCATTTGACTGCAGAACTCACCCACACACAAACACCAAGCAGGGTCAAAGATGTGTGTCTAATTCTGCACCACGGGATCTAGTTTAGGCTCTCTTTCCATACTGGAGGTGGGGGCAGGAGGGGGAGGAAAAGCTGTGTAGAAGCCTTTTTATTCTCGTGAAATCCCAAACACACTACTACTTTGTTATTAGCTACAGTAAAAGTGATCTCTGTCAAATGGACAAATATCCCATTTAGGGCTGTATTACTGAAATGTTAACCAACACCTGTTCCAAAAGATCAGAAGCCTTGATGAGTTGTTTGATGCTCTCTAATCAAATAGGTTTTTACAATCGGCAGGCGGGGAACAGACAATGTGAAAAGGGTTTTAAACACCTCCTGAAAGACAAATTTGCAGATCAATGACAGTAGACAGAAGCTGAAGTTAAAAAGACTTTTGATCACATCCCCTACAGCTTCTATTAGAAATGAACTCAATATATTAAATTTAAATTTAGATAGCCTGACGAACAGAAGCATATAAATTTGAGAGTTTGGTTTCACCCATTAAGATGGTAAGAGCCCATTTGCAAAATTCAGAGGTAGACTTGCATGTTGGTTCTGAGGTGTTCAAAACTATGGGCTACACATTAAGGTCTGACCGAATTGAGCATTAGGGATCCCAAAGAGGCAAAGGAGAGCAAGGAAGAGGACATCTCTGTGCTATCACATTTCCGTTACCAAATTGTGGTAGCTCAGGAAGCCAAAACTGCCACCTCCACCAGCCTCAAACTATCACTAGAACTAGCATTCGCTGTCCACTTGCTAGCAGCAGTTCTGCCACATAAGAACAGAGTGTATCGCTGCCTGAACTTTGAGGGTAGACACCCAGCTCCAGGCAGATGCTGCAGCCTGTACTGAGCACCAGGATTCAGTTCCTCAGATGTGTGTCAATGCACACCCTGATCAGCAAGCAATTCAGTTGTTTCAGGTACTGCTGTATGGTAGCAAAAGTAGCACTACCACTGGATTTTTCCATTTTCCTCATTCATCTGCCTAATTGTCCTTTCTTCAGGGGCTTTACTTCTCCTGGATCAGGACTCATTCAGATTTCACTTTTGGGAAGTTTTCAGGCCACTTAGTAATTCTTAGTACTTGAAGGTTTGACTCTATCCTTAGTTTCAGATGCTTGTACGTATTTGGCCCCAGAAATACAATATACTAATCCTACAAGTCTAATGTTAATTAACCCTTATAAAGTTCTAGTCACTGAATTAATGTACTAGTCAAGAAACTCAAACTTCTATTTCATTTTTAAATTTTTGAAGAATACATATTCAGCCCTGATGGTGGGGTGAAAAAAAAAATTGAAAATGGGAAGGGAAGAGGGCTAAGACATGACTCCCAAAGGCTCAAATATCAAAAGAGAAAGAACATTGGATGACCATTTAAGACTAAATAACTGGGGAGGGAGTGCAGTTTTAACTACTGCAAACTGACATAGTGATTCCTAAGATTGAAAAGCTATATTATAGCTTTCAAAATTATTGTATAAACATTTGTGTTTAATAGATAAACTGTACAATGTCGTGGGAGATTTTTTTGCTTTGAAAGGGTCTTTGAGACTAAGTATAAGATAGAAGACCAGGAGGCATTTGTCTCCAGAGTATGGACAGCCCTGGAGTGTAACTTGGGACAAGAATGAAGTTGTGAGATGAAGGGAGAAGGCAACAGAGTAAGACCATCAATCTTTTCTTGTAAATGTTGTTTCAACTTTTGAGTTCTGAAAACTGGAGGAAAGCAGTGAAATTATGCTTCCAGATGTTGAGAAGGAAAAAAATTACACAACTGTGAAATATGAACTACTGTCTTGTTATTTCAACACCTACTTATGGTAAGGCTATATAAAGCTGCAGAATACATTTGGAATAAAATTGTATACACTGATATCTGCATAGGACACACAGTATTTGTTTATTCACAAAGTTTACTCTCTCTACTTGTCATGAGCGAAACTTGACAAAACTAATTTCCTAAGAGACAGTTTGCTGGGGGAATTTTGGCAGTTCCCATTTGAGTTTTCTTCAAAGCCTTCAGAGAAACATCAGTTAAAAAAAGCGTATTGTAACCAAAGAGCCATTCTTAAAATCTTGAGACCTTTTTCCAAAGCCAGCTGCCTACACTTCCAGCCTATTTTTATAGTTTTTCCTCAGCAATATCTACTTGCCTGCCCTGTGCTAGGCTAAAACAGAAGAAAAAAAACCCCACAACATTAATAGTGATGAAAGGCAGAATGTTTTGGAATAGCTTGCTCTGGATTTTGCCAGGATTGGGAGAAAAGAAACTAGAGTACTAGCATATTAAACAGCTTCATCACATTCTTTAAGTATGAAAGTGCTAAAAGCAACAAAAGATTAAATGCAGTTGAGATACGAGATGCTGCTTTGTGAAGGACTCATCTCATTCTCTTTTCCATCCACAAACTCTCGAATCTATCTTACACCAGAATAAAAACAGTTGAATTACCTGCCTAGTTATGGACTTTCCAGAGCTATTAAATCACCATAATGAATGCTTTTGTTGGACTATGAAGAAAAAAACCTGTCTGTCATTAATTTGTTTTCCTCAGGGCAAAACTACTAGAGAATTTATTTGAAATATCCCCATTTTCCTTTTTGCAGCTTCACTTAAAACATCAGTAATCCCAAGTATGTATGTGAGCAAAAAACTCTCATGAGTGTGCTATCCTGAAGATGAACTATTTCTTAGACATACTTGAACCTACTGCAAGTCAGCTGTACATTCCAGAAAAGAAATAGGAAAAACATCAGCAACTCTTCTTGGGAAGAGCTCAAAGACATGTAGAAGAACACACTTTGCTCTATGCACATGTAGTTGAGTGACTTCAGTCTTTATTTTTCACTTTCTACTACCTAGTATGATCCTGTTTGGCACTCATTCCCTATAAGCACTTCCCAGTACCTGTTCTTTTGAATGGCTTATAACATCATGTTTATTTAAAGCCTGAGGCCCAACATCTATAATTTTCTTGATCTTCTGCTTATTACAATTCCCTGGTTATTACTTCAAAAATCAGGAATACTTAAAACAACATATGCTGTAATACTAGGACTTCATTTTACATCTTTTTAAAGCAAAGAAGAGCTCTCTTTCAACACCTCTGTGACAGCTAGATCCTGATGACAGTTTTAAGATCAGAAACTTGGTATTTATAAGTGAACTTATATGTCATATGAGCCCAAAATAATTCACTTTAGCTATCCAGACCACTCCCTTTTAGGTAAAAATACGCAATGCCTTCTGAAAGTTCTACAGCTCTACTAATCATCTGCATCATGTAATTTTATTGTTTTCCTCCTGTATTTTTATTTTTCAGCTTGGTTAAATGTCCAGATGCATATGAAAGCAGTTTAAAAAATACCAGCTTTCAGAATTACAAAATGCAAACATTTGCTGTGGAGCTGTGAACACGCTTCCTACATCATCATTGAAGCAGAAATCTGGACAATAGTGGCCGTAAGTATCTCAACAGGGATTTCTTTGAATTATTTAACCATTTCACTTGACCTGCATTATACAGTTGCTCTCATCTCTGTGTCATCTAATAAAGGAGTCTGCTGCCAGAGGAATACCAGCCAGTTTGTTGGAAATAAGAGCCAGAAGGGTTGCATCCCTCCCCATACAGGGATTTCTGAGGCAAATGAGGGTTGGATTGCACTGGCCCACCGACCTTGCCAAGCACATGTGTCCACCAACAGCGAGGACTGAAGCTTGCTGGTAGCAATATTTAGACAGATCAAGAGCCAAACCTCTTCTAGCATAGCTTTGGAAACAGGCAGGAGAAGGATTGCCAGACAGCAGTCCCCACTTTAGTACCAAGCGATAAAATACGTATGTCCCTGGCAGGCTGACACGGTCACAGTCCAAGAGCTGCACAGCCCTCTGCTAGACTATTGCTCCTGCTCATAGAGACCATGCTACAATATCAGCTGGGATCTGCTCTTACTCACTTGTTTTTCAGTTAGGTACATTTACGGTTAACCTGTTAAGGGTCAACTGAAAAACACTCTGCACTTCACAGGCCCTCTGGGCACATACACAAGCATACACCTGCCACTGCTTAGTGAATCCAGCCTCTGAATATGTCACATCAGTCCTTACATGGTGATCAATGCACAGCAATATCCAGTTTGGACCATGCTGCTATAGCCACTCAGCATGGCAACAGAATTCAGTTCCAGGATTCCATGTGGCCTGAAGGGGAAGTGGGCTTCAGAACGCTCCTCCATCCTCCTCCTGAGTGTTGGCTCCTCCATACTTCTCATGTGCCTTTCTTCAGATCAAGTAGTACATGCAGTTTCTGTCTTGGTGATCATGAATAGGTCAACAAATAATTGGCTTTCCTGCTTCTAGCACATTTTCATGGTAGTGTGGCATCTATTCGAAATGGAATCATAGAATCATAGAATCATTAAGGTTGGAAGAGACCTTTAAGATCATGAAGTTCAACTGTCAACGCAACACCACCATGCCTGCTAAACCATGTCCCAAAGTGCCACATCTACAAGCTTTTTAAACACCTCCAGGGATGGGGACTCCACCACTTCCCTGGGCTGCTTATTCCAATGCCTGACCACTCTTTCAGTAAAGAAATTTCTCCTAATATCCAATCTAGACCCTCCCTGATGCAACTTGAGGCCATTTCCTCTCATCCCGTTGCTAGTTACTTGGGAGAAGACATCAACAACTGCCTCACTACTATCTCCTTTCAGGTAGCTGTAGAGAGTGATAAGGTCTTGCCTCAGCCTCCCCTTCTCCAGGCTAAACAATCCCAGTTCCCTCAGCTGCTCCTCGTAAGACATGTTCTCTAGGCCCTTCACCAGCCTTGTTGCTCTTCTCTGGACATGCTCCAGCACCTCCATGTCCTGTTTGTAGTGAGGGTCCTAAAACTGAACACAGTATTCCAGGTGCAGCCTCACAAGTGCCGAGTATAAGGGGCATGATCACTTCCTTACTCCTGCTGGCCACACTATTCCTGATACAAGCCAGGATGCTGCTGGTCTTGTTGGCCACCTGGGCACACTGCTGGCTCATCTTCAGCTGCTGTCGACCAACACCTCAAGATCATTTTCCACCGGGCAGCTCTCCAGCCACTCTTCCCCAAGCCTGTAGCGTTGCATGGGGTTGTTGTGACCCAAGTGCAGGACCCAGCACTTGGCCTTGTTGAACTTCATACAACTTGCATTGGCCCATTGATCCAGGCTGTCCAGATCCCTCTGCAGAGCCTTCCTACCCTCAAGCAGATCGACAGTCCCTCCGAGCTTGGTGTCATCTGCAAACTTACTGAGGGAGCATTCAATCCCCTCATCCGGATCATTGATAGAGATGTTAAACAAGACTGGCCCCAAAACTGAGCCCTGGGGTACACCACTTGTGACCGGCCGCCATCAGGAATCAACAGGATTTAGCTCCATTCACACAGGTCCCTGGGCTCAGCCATCCAGCCAGCTTTTTACCCAGTGAAGACAACATCTGTCTAAGCTGTGAGCCACCAACTTCTCTAGGAGAATGCTGTGGGAGACAGTATCAAAGGCTTTGCTAAATTCCAGGTAGGCAACATCTACAGCCTTTCCCTCATCCACTAGGCAGGTCACCTGGTCATAGAAGGAGATCAGGCTGGTAAGGCAAAACTTGCCTTTCTTCAACCCATGCTGGCTGGGTCTGAGCCCCTGGTTGTCCTTCACATGCCCAGTGAGCACACTCAAGACAACCTGCTACATAATCTTTACCAGCACCAGGATCAGGCTGAAAGGGCTGTAGTTCCCAGGATCATTCTCCCAGCCCTTCTTGTAAGCAGGCATCAAATCATTGGCAAGCCTATGCAACGCATACTACTTTTTTTTTATGGGAACAGCATTTTTCACTTGACTTGCATATCATTCTACTGTGGGCAGCTGTAACAAAGGGAAAAAAGAGAGAAACCTTGATTCCCAAGTTACTGAAGACCATGGACTAAAAACATGTAAGACGGTGAATAATTCTTCTACAGAGAAAGAGAAGCTAGATCCTCCCTAAAGACAATAGCTACATCCCAGAGCACTCTGCCTGGCATTCTATACACAGCTCTAGCTGATTCTTGTCCATTTCATGTTAGTTGTGTAGCTACCCACTGAAGGGAAGGCGAAAACCTGATAATCCAGATGAAAGATCTGATTAATCAACAAAGCATCACAAGATTTTCAATGAGTGTTGAAGAATTTTATACAAAACAGAAAAGCTTCAGAGTACCTTTTCTTCAGAATACACCATAGCCAGTTTTCTGGAAGGGGAAATGTACTTACAATATACTGGAGCTATCTTTACACTGTTAAGCAAACCAGGACAGGATCAACAGGCTAAAGCAAGAACTTTAGCCAGAAAACATCAATAGCCTATTACAAGTGGTGAGTTAGGTAACCCTTCCCCTTCATTCAGGCAAAGGGGATTGAATTTCACATCCTTGACCGGCATGCTGCTGATTTTTAAGACTATCTATCTCCCACTAAGGACATAGCAGAGAGAAAATTGTTACAATGAATTTATCCCCAGTCACAATCAGCCAATGAATCTGAATACCAGTGAACTACACATCCAGCTCAAGGTTGTTGCCTTCTTCAAAGGGTAGCCCATTGTGGATGTAATGCAATTCTTTATACAAAAATACAAGGCAACTTTACTGATCATGTTTACTGTCCTTTAAAAGTTTAATGATAGAACTCAGATCTCCATCTAAAAATATAACCTTCACAGTCATTTCCCAACTTGATCCTGCAATGTTCTTTCAAATAGGCAGACTTGAAAAAGAACCCTGTATAAAACTCTACCTTCCCACACCAGCTTAATTCTTTTTTTTTCTGTGAACAAATATCAGGAGTAATGATCCAGAGCTGCCTCAACAGCTGCAAATCTCTATTTTACACATTAAAATATAACTTAGTTCCAGGAGAGTCTTGATCAAGGTGTAAAATTTTGTATGGACGAGATATCTGAACCAAATTTTAAAAGTATTTTTAACTGCCAACGGAGCCCAGAATAAAAACTGACTAGATTATATCTCACAGTCTACAGCTAGAAGTCAGAAAAACTTTACTTTAAACAATTTTCTATACTCAGATTCCTCTAAATCCACTAAACAAAAAAATTAATTATAGTTCAATAACTAATAATATAGTTAATTAATTATAGACATCAAATCAAGGATTTTATTTAGTGAAGAAGAAAAAATAATTCAGGAAGAAAGTAGAAGAATGTTTTTTGTTTAGTTTTAAGGCAAACATACTGTCCTCATTAAATATTTCACAGACTGGAAGTACTAGCAGCACAATACTTGGCAAACTGCAACTCAGACTATGTTTCAGTTACATGGTTAATATCATGCATTGAGAATTTCTTGATGTTTATGGTTAGCTTTATAGTGCAGAGCAAAGACCTTTCTCAAGGAGGACAGACACTTGCATTGTTAATTTCTTTTTGACATTGTTTGGAAATTCATTGCAAGTGCAGCAGAACAGATTATGGCCCTCACTGAGAGAAACAAAAAAACCCAAAAACAACCACTAAAATGCATGCTTACAATCGAACTTGCTCTTACATAGTCCCTAAAAGGCAATTTCTCCAGAGTCAGTACATTCTGTCACACACTTGATCTTAGCCTGAAGGACTTTAGTAAATAGTAATACAGGATCACAGAAACATAGAATCATCGAATCATAGAGTGCTTTGGGTTGGAAGGCACCTTTAGAGGTCATTTAGCCTGACCCCTCTGCAGTGAGCAGGGACATCTTCAACTAGACCTGGTTGCTCAGAGCCCTGTCCAACCTGGCCTTGAAGATTTCCAGGGATGGGGCCTTCACTACCTCTCTGGGCAATCTGTTCTAGTGCCTCACCACCTTCATGGTAAAAAATTTCTTCCTTATATCCAGTCTAAATCTGCCCTCCCTTAGTTTAAAGCCACTGCTCCTTGTCCTATCTCAACAAGCCTTGCTGAAAATATTTCCCCATCTTTCCTATAGTCCCCTTTCAAGTACTGAAAGGCTGCTAGAAGGTTTCCCCACAGCTTTCTCTTCTCGAGGCTGAGCAGCCCCAACTCTCTCAGCCTTTCCTCATAGGAGAGGTGCTCCAGCCCTCGATCATCTTTGTGGCCCTCCTATGGACCCACTCCAACATCTCCTTCTTGTGCTGAGGGCTCCAGAGCTGGACACAGTACCACAGATAGGGTCTCACCAGAGTGGAGTAGAGGGGCAGAATCCCCTCCCTCGACATGCTGGCCATGCTCCTCATATATGATGTTTTTTGCATAGATGTTTGGAAGAAAAGATGGCTTTCAGCTTTGTATTCTTATCAGACAGACTTTCATGAATGCTGCTGACAAAGATGTAAGAATGATCACTTAGAAGTGTTTAAAAACATACCACAGTAGGCTCCCCACAGATAACATGACAAAATAAAATTGCCTGGCTGAAAAGGAGTCTATACAACATCTATTAACTCCTTTAATCCTCTTTTTTTTTTTCACTTGTCACCAAGGCACAGCCTTTTGTTTTTAATGAATATAAAAATGATGATCTGAAAGAAACTCTAGCGAGATAATCATTAGCACTACCTGTGTTACAGGGAAATACCTTTTATTCCAGTCAATGCCAGTAGCATAGACTAGGATGTATTCTAGAGAGGAAAGAACTAGTTAGAGAAAGATCGTAGGGAAAAGCTCCTGACAGACAACGCTCTCTCTCACATACACTTTTCCTCATTTAAAATTCATGAAGATGAAGTGCTGCTTTTGTTTCCTGTCTCCAAGATGAGCCCTAATACTCTTGCCAAAAGCAAGCTAACACAGTGTAATTGTTTCTCATCTAAATTGCATGTCCAACCTGCTTAGTTTTCAAAGAACATTGATGATGCTGCTTTGATACCCAACTGGCAAATGACAAAGTACAGGGCACATAGGCAGATGGGCATGAGGAGAATTTTTTATCACTACTCCTCTCAGACAGCTTACAGAATGTGGAAAAACAGGGAGGCAAGAATAGCAGAGAAGAAAAACTCTTCATAAGAACTAGATGGTTCCTATTTTCATTAAGAATGACTTAGAAAAACAAATAATGAAAGAAGCAATTCAGAACAAAGATTCCCTGCGGCGTTTTTAATCTGTTCTGTTCCGCATAGCTAAAAGTGCTTTTTGAAAGGTTACAAAATGAAAGAGAATGGTCAAAAAGCACAAAGGCAGCTTTCTTTTTTAACAGACACAAACCTTTCTTCTGAGAGAAAAGCAGCTTCAGGGTTTGATTTTCACAGAAGACACTTATAAATTGCTGAGACCATAAATTAGAATCTAAAGTTATCACTCTTTAACTTTCTCAAGTTCATATGCATACCTGAACTGTGTGCCTGCACTGATCTCCTATTTTTCCCTCTTAGACACCCTATTTCATGTCATCTAAACAGATCTGTGAAATGCAGCTTTGAGAAGACAGTTCCACACAGAAATATATAAAGCAAGCCATGAACAGTCAAATTCTCAAAGTGTATCCTCACTGATGGTCAGCCAGTGCAGAAAGACATGCAGATTTTACTATTGATCCATACACTTCATTCTGTTAGCTGGAGCTAGAATAAAAAGCTTGATTCTGTTTTTGTGTTTTCCAGTTAGTTTAGTACCTTCTCAGATTGAACTATTGTTCTCTAATTACTTTTTCTAAGCTCTACAGAGCAGGGGACAGGGAGGGTATTGATTTCCTTGTTGTCAGGTAAAGCATGTGGCTTCAGCAGCTGCGTCATTCCTGCTGGCTCTCTGTAACCTTATCTTTGTCATACCCAGTTGCTGGTGGTTCAAGGAGAAGCAGGACATCCTGGAACATGTCCTTTACTTGTAGGTGAAGCTGGGTGAAGAACAACATTGCACGGGGCAAAGAGTGCAAGGAGGGTGTGTGGCAGCACAAGATGATCACAACATGGATCTAGACCTCATTGCAAACTACAGAAGAAAAGCAGAGGTGGGTGTTTTTTGCCAAGTTATATGAAAGCAGATTCTTCTTTTTTTTTTTTTATTTTGCAAAATAGTAACAGCTACTGCTGTTCTTCTGTTAAATAAAACGCACATTTAATACAGACCCTCAGCTATTCTCAAAGTTAGTCAAAAGACACTAGTTCTCATGCTTCTTTCTTTTCCACACAGACTTTCCATCTGCTTCTGCACACATGTGTACTCCTGGCTTAAGAGAAACAGTGATCAGCAAAATAAGACTTCTTTCATTTAAAGAAAACTGTTCAGGGAGAAACTGACTCAGGGCATATGCACTCAAACCTACACTAACCATTGGTTTACCATCACCAGTTGTGGCTTCTCTTTGTCACAGGTGGCACATTCAAGGAACAGCAACAAACAGAATTCCTTTTCCGTGCAACACCAAGGCATGCTGTACTTTGACAAAGTGTTTAACATTAGGCTGTCCAGATATTTTCACTCTCTTTGAGGCATAACTCTCCAGGTTGCTAGTACACCAACCCTGGACGTTTAACCAAATGTTTGAAGCATGTTCTTAATTTAGCCACATTTAAGTCTTTTAACATCGGCCTTTTAGTTCTGACATACAGATTAGTAAGTGTCATCATGTAAAGACTCACGACTCACAAATTACAAAGTATGTACTTTTACTGCTATAAAGAACCTGTAACTGTTACATGAGAGCTTGCAAAAAACATTGAAACAAACCACAAAAGATGCCTTCGTTGTTTAAACTTTTCTGTCATTAAAGGAAAAAGAGCAGTGTGATTAAAAATATCAGTATGAGGCACCAACCAATCTGTTTCAGAAGTAAGTGATGTGCACAGAATGTATCTAGCTAGAGAAGTCTCACTGCCTATTAGCAGGAACATAGATTGTGCATTTACTAAAATCTATCTGACCCTATGTGAAGAGAGCAAGGAGAAGGGCAGAACAACTCATGACAGCCATAGCCTGAACTTCACATGAGTGCTATTGATCTTATTGACTGGGTCACTGAAGTGCTGCTGTACATTAAGAAGGGAAGAACAACTGAAAATTACATTAATTCAAATTGTTAAATCAATATTTAACTGTATAGTTAGAGGCAGTTGACCTCAGATGCACTTTTAATGAAACAAAGGTGAACTAGAACAGCCAGAGTCATAGGCAACCCAGTAATCTGAATTAGCTTGAAAGATGTATTTTAAGGGCCTTTACAAACGTAGACATTCCTTGCAGCTACTTAATTTTTTGTAGCAAGAAAAAGATTCCTCCCACCATGTTGTATTACACATGAGAAAAGGATAAACCTTTTTCTCTTCACCCTGTGCAGCTGGTTTTAAATGGTCACTCAGATAACCACTGACATAGCATTGGAGGAAATGAAAAATCCTAGTATTTCACTGCCATGTGTCTTTTCTGATATGTTTGTGGAACTATTTTTAATCATACTTTAGATCAAGAATGGAAACAAACAGCAACAATATTAAGATGGGAGTCTACCACTGACAGGCTTGTCTGAGTGGTTTTAACCATTGTGCATCCTCTCTCAGATAAATGAGTTCTATCTCGATCTGAGGCTCAGGGATCGTCTCCATGGGACGATTCCGGGGAGAAATAAAAGGTTTTAAAATCAGTTTTTTGGTCAAGTTAACACTTCTAAAATACAGAGCCATAAAACAAATAGGAAGCAGATTCAGGTTACTGTACTTGAATCTCCCAGTAACAGTATCCCAGGATGTACCTAATCTGCTGCTGATCTGGAAAGCGAGACTCCTGCGGCATCACCTACGCAGCCAGCTGCTAGATCATGGTGCACAGCAGATTATTGAAAGAAATGTGGCCTCATTAACAGATTAATAGCATTGGATTCATACATCAAATCCATCAGAAACACCTTCATCCGTTCAATTTAGATAATAACCATTATTATACCAGACCCCTTTCCATCAGCAAGACCACTATGTTTCTAGTCTGGAAATCTAGGTTCAACTCCTTCTTTCACAGGATTCTTTCACTCCTAGCAAAGTATGTCAGATGTCTTTTCTTCCACTCAGTTCTGCCTATCTGGCAGAATAACATTAATACCAAAACAGTGAGGTTTCTTATCAAGACCAGATACTTCATAACCATTAACACAACTCAGATTTTAAGTACTCTTAATCAAAGAGAGACTAAAAAACTGTGGGATTTTATCTTGTCAGGCTTTAAAACTTTGATTATTCTAGGATCTCTAAACGGTTAAATCTTTGGGGATACCGTTTCTTCCCACAGGCTGAAGCCGAAACATCGCAAAACACTTCATATAATATTATTCACTACAGTTATTTAAGACAATCTTCTCCACCATTACCAGTTTTTAAGCAGGGAGAGGAGATCAGGCCTTCTGAATCAGCTATGAAAGGCCATAATCACCTGCCATTTCATTGACTAGTGATTCAGTGCCTCAAAGTCCTTATGCAATCTTTTACAAGTGGCCTTCCTCCTTACGAGACTAAACACCTTAAACGCAATGCAACCAAAAGGTAATACACTTCCGTAAAGTATATAGAGTGACAGTTCCTAAGCTAGCTGTTTCTAGTCACAAAAGATTTTGTGATTAAACTAGATGGTTTTATGAAAATATCAGTCCAACACCCAGTTCCCTGACACTGGATGCTTTCCGTGCTGAAAGTTTACAAGATTTCAAAAGAGAGAGAAAAAAATAAAAGGAGAAAAAAAGAGACTGTATTATTCATCCACCAGGTAGTATTAAACCACTATGGCCATTGATTACTTCTTCTTTTTCTGAAGTAGGGAAATCATGGTTTTTCCAATTTTATGCATGAAGCACAGATGACAAGTTATTTCCCCTGCATATATCAAGCTAGTAACAGAGTTAAGAATAGCATTTTTGATTCCGTGTCCAGCACCAGTGACCAAATAAACACTGCCCTTATCCTACATCTGAAGGCGATAAAATACCTCACCAAACCCTAATGAAATTCCACAGATCAGTATGATGAACTCTTTTAGATAGAACTCAGCCCTCCAGAAATCTCCTTCAATTGCCATCTAACTCTTTAACACCTTGACAAAAACCTGGGTCCTCTGTCACCAGCTTCCCAATAGTTTTCCATGTTGAAAAATCTTGTTTAATTATTGATACTTAAAATACCCTTATCTCTCTACCTAACGCTGCAGTGTTTCTGAGATTTACAGTTTTAAGCAAGAAAGTAAGCTTTTTTTAAAACTGATGACCAACTGAAGTAACAGAGTAAGTCTGCTGACTTTAAAAATCACAAGTTGGTCTTCAATTTACCATTCGTATGTCAAGGCACGTTGTATGTCTGGTGTATCCAGAAAAACACTGGACAAAATTTATCAAAATCGTATTCAGCTGTTGGAAAACAAGAATAGTAACTTCTCATTCACTTCTTGGGGCAACTGAAAATGGCACATTTTATTAGGCATAAGATCATTGCAGTTTATACTGGGACATCAGTTTAGTTGGTTTCTAATGACCAGAGCCATAACTTCTCAACTGCAACGAGAGTCAGCATTTACTGAATCAAATTATTTGTTGTTGTTATTTAAAAAAAGAAAAACAGAACAAACAGGAATGACTGCTAGGAAGACAATACAGTTTTACTGCTGCAACCCATCATGTAACCTTTAAGAATATTAACTACACACTAGTATAAGAACTTCACCTTTTTTCTGACATTATTCCCATTTACTTTAGTAGTAGCAGCTACGATGGAACAGACCAAAACTTCATCCAACTATGTTTATTTTGTTGCCAGAATTTCATAAGCTCTTCTAACAGAAAAGCACATTTTCTTGACATGCTTAACTTTTAGTCTTAGTATCACTAAAAAGATCTTAGAAATGACTGGTTAACTAAATATTAGATTTGAAAAACCTGGCACACAAGTTAATGATGATTTTTCTTTCATACTGGCATAGCTGCTAGATTTTTGAATGCATCCATTGTGGCCTAATTATTTTAATTCTAAATGCTCGCTAAGTGTTTTTTATTCATGCTTTTTCTCTGCATGGTGTGGAAAAGTTTTACATCTCCTTTGAAGATTTAAGTCAGAAATCTAGCAAGTAATGAAGGCATCATGTTTTCATAATGCCCGCGTCCAGGAGTCTCTTGATAGACAGAGTGACTGTGAATCAAGGAGTACTAAGCTACTCTGAAGTGAATTTTTAATTACTTCAATGCCTTTATGCAGTCACTGGGGCCATGTAAGTCATCCAGGATATATTTTCACAGTTTTCTTTTCCTTTAATGCAACTTTCTGTTAAAAACAGACAACTTTTTGTTGTTACTAAAGTTGGAATGATACAGGTGTATCCCTAGTGACTATACTTAAGTGATTATTTCCTGTAAGATATGTAGGAGATTTAGACTTTGTGTGTTTATTACTTGGGTGAATTTGTTCAGGCGTTACTTCTCATCTGTTAACTGAATTTTGGAAAGAAAGTATTTACTTCCATTTTATTTCATCAATGAATGGATTTCACTGCCAAAATAACCTCTTCTAGTCAAATAACATGTTTGAATAACAGTAGGAAAATAGTCTACTCTTTGCCAAAAGGATACTGACCATTTTTCATTCTGTCATTCAAGGAAAGTTCCCACTTACAATCGCCAAAAAATTTCAAACAAACCAGATGCACTTCCTAAAACATCCCACATGACACACTCTGACTTTCATTTAACACCAGTTGTAGATCTGCTTGACTGCAGTACTGATGCCAGAGAAAAGAATCAGCTTAAGAAAATGTTATTTACTGTTTCTCAGCAGTAAGCTACAATTAATACTTCTTGTCAATTTTAAGACACCTAGTCACCCCACAGCACACGGTGCTCAGTATACTCACAAGTGACCTGCATTTGTCTTTTCATGTATATTTCTTCCCAAAAGAAACACTTTGTCCATTCTGATGAAATTATATAAATCACAGTGACTTCCTTGTAACTAAAGGTAATAGTAGACAAAAGTGGCATGATAGCTGGAAGTGTGATGCAGTGCTCTTGTTGACAGCTTCTCTTTTGTACAATGTAAACCTTAGCTAGTTTGACAAGAGAATGCTGCACTTGGAAGTAAGTGTTATTTGGAGGAAACGAGTTATTTTCAGTCATCATTGAAGTGTTGCACTGGGGCTTTGATTTGCATAAAACCTGATTATATTTAGTATCTGTTCATGTATCCATGTTAAATCAGCATTGCTTCATCAGCACACAGAGGTTATCATTCTGCCTATATTTCTTCTAAGATTTTCCTAAAACTTCTTATTATTAGAAGGTATCATACTTCAGTTTAAAAATACACATGTAATCATGCATAGAACACTCCTGGGTACTTAGATGTCTCCTAATTTCCTGCTGTTTTAGTTTCGGCTGCCGCCGGCAACAAAAGCGCCACGTGGCCGCCTCTCCCCCCGCCGGGGTGCGGAGGAGAATGGAAAGAAAGAGGCAGAAACTGGTGGGTCGGGATAAGGGCAGTTTAACAGAACAGCAGACAGAGGGAAACAGCAACAACAACGATACAGAAAAGGGGAATACACAGAACAAA